>ENA-UOWO01007771-UOWO01007771.1-activated-sludge-metagenome-genome-assembly--contig:-NODE-7771-length-10508-cov-4.961351_pt1 | contig 10508 bp, 9 predicted proteins | sample MGYA00238148_ERZ761564 | MGnify/ENA primary metagenome ERZ761564 (study PRJEB28885, sample SAMN05720194) | activated sludge metagenome | isolation source: Anaerobic digester | place: USA...
CCGGCTCGAAACTCAGCAGCGCATGCAGTGCCAGCGCGGTGGAGGTTTGTGTGCCATTGATCAGGGCCAGGCCTTCCTTGGCGCCCAGCTTGAGCGGCGTGATGCCGGCCTGCTTCAGGGCGACTGACGCGGGCACGGCCTTGCCATCCTGCAGCATGTCGCCCTCGCCAATCAGCGCCAGCGTCATGTGGGCCAGAGGCGCCAGATCGCCCGATGCACCCACGGACCCTTGCGACGGAACGTAGGGAACCAGCCCGGCGTTGTGCACGGCCAGCAGGGTGTCGATCACCACCTCGCGCACACCCGAATGACCGCGCGCCAGGCTGGCGGCCTTGAGCGCCAGCATGAGCCGCACAATTTCCGGTGCCAGCGGTTCACCCACACCCACGCTGTGCGAGCGGATCAGGTTGAGCTGCAGCGTCTCCAGCTGCGCCTTGCTGATGCGCTGATTGGCCAGTTTGCCAAAGCCGGTGTTCACGCCATAAACCGGCGCATCGCCATCGGCAGCACGCTGCACCACCTGCTGGCTGGCACGAATGATGGCGCGGCTCGTTTCGGGCAGCGACAGCTTCTGCACACCGGAATGGATGGCCTGCAACTGGTCCAGCGTGAACTGGCCGGGTTCAATCAATAGTGATGTTGTCATGTCATTTCCCCAGCATGGGCATGTTCATGCCCTGTTCACGTGCACAGGCCACCGCGATGTCATAGCCTGCATCGGCGTGGCGCATGACGCCCGTGGCCGGGTCGTTCCACAACACACGCTCAATCCGTTTGGCGGCGGCGTCGGTACCGTCACACACAATCACCACGCCCGAGTGCTGCGAATACCCCATGCCCACCCCACCCCCGTGGTGCAAGGACACCCAGGTGGCGCCACCCGCGGTATTGAGCAGTGCGTTGAGCAGCGGCCAGTCGCTCACGGCGTCACTGCCGTCTTTCATGGATTCCGTTTCGCGGTTGGGTGACGCCACCGAGCCGCTGTCCAGGTGGTCACGTCCGATGACGATGGGCGCCTTGAGCTCACCGCTTTTGACCATCTCATTGAATGCAAGGCCCGCCCGGTGGCGCTCACCCAGCCCGATCCAGCAAATGCGCGCCGGCAGCCCCTGAAACGCAATGCGGTCGGCCGCCATGTCCAGCCAGCGGTGCAGATGGGCATCCTGCGGGAACAGTTCTTTCATCTTCGCGTCGGTCTTGCGGATGTCTTCCGGGTCACCCGAGAGCGCTACCCAGCGGAAGGGCCCCTTGCCGCGGCAGAAGAGCGGGCGCACGTAAGCCGGCACAAAACCCGGGAAGTTGAACGCGTTTTTCACGCCCTCATCAAACGCCACCTGGCGAATGTTGTTGCCGTAGTCCACCGTGGGGATGCCCATGGCCTGGAAGTCCAGCATGGCCTGCACGTGCACGGCACAGCTTTTGGCGGCGGCGTCACGCAGGGGGGCATGCTGCGCCGGGTCCGCCTGCGCGGCGCGCCAGTCTTCAACCGACCAGCCTGTGGGCAGGTAGCCATTCACCAGATCGTGGGCTGAGGTCTGGTCCGTCACCAGGTCGGGCCGAATGCCACCGGCCCTGGCGCGTTTCACCATTTCGGGCAGGATGTCTGCCGCATTGCCCAGCAGGGCGATGGAAACGGCTTTCTTTTCTTTTGCATAACGTGCCAGCCGCGCCAGCGCGTCATCCAGATCGTGGGCCTGCTCGTCCACATAACGGGTCTTGATGCGAAAATCGATGCGCGACTGCTGGCACTCGATGTTCAGCGACGATGCGCCCGCAAAGCTGGCGGCCAGCGGCTGCGCGCCACCCATGCCACCCAGGCCCGCGGTCAGGATCCAGCGGCCAGACATGTCGCCGCCAAAATGCTGGCGGCCCGCCTCCACAAAGGTCTCGTAGGTGCCCTGAACGATGCCCTGGCTGCCGATGTAAATCCAGCTCCCGGCAGTCATCTGGCCATACATCATCAGGCCCTTGCGGTCGAGCTCGTGAAAATGTTCCCAGTTCGCCCATTTGGGCACCAGGTTGGAGTTGGCAATCAGCACACGCGGCGCGTCCACGTGCGAGCGAAACACGCCAACGGGCTTGCCGGATTGCACCAGCAGCGTTTCGTCTTCCTTCAGGTCTCGCAGGCTTTGCAGGATGGCCTCGAAGCAATCCCAGTTGCGTGCAGCCTTGCCGATGCCACCATAAACCACGAGCGCGTCGGGGTTTTCGGCCACTTCGGGGTCCAGGTTGTTTTGCACCATGCGGTAGGCGGCTTCAATCAGCCAGTTTTTGCAGGAGAGCTGGGTGCCTCGGGGAGAGCGCACGGGGTGAGGTTTTGCGGCCATGGCGTATTCCAGTGGGTTGAAAAAAAGTTGTGCGAACGGTTTTGAATGGCAGAATATTACTTGTCTAGACAAGACTAGGCAAGTAGAATTTGAAAATGACCTTTTCCCACCCGTCCCCGTCACCCGCAGCGCCCCCGGCACCCGTGGGTCAGGCGCCCTACGCCCGGGTCAAGGATTACCTGAAAACAGGGCTGTCGGTCGGCCACTGGACGCCGGGCACGCTGATGCCTTCCGAATCCGAGCTGGTATCCCGATTTCAGGTGAGCCGCATGACGGTCACCCGCGCCCTGCGCGAATTGCAAACCGAGGGCTTGGTCAGCCGGGTGCAGGGCGTGGGCACTTTTGCCGCCCATCTGGCCCCGGTGTCATCCAGCCTCACCATCCGGGACCTGCATGAAGAAATCGTGGCCCGGGGGAACCGCCACCACGCGCAGGTGCATCTGGCGCAAGAAGAGCGCGCCGCAGCCGGCCTGGCGCAGCAGCTCGGCCTGGCCACTGGCGCCCCGGTTTTCCACACGCTGATTGTTCATTTTGAAAACAGCGTGCCCTTGCAGTGTGAAGACCGGTACGTCAACCCGGCGTGTGCACCCGACTACCTGAAGACCGATTTCACGCAGATTACGCCCACCCACTACCTGCTGTCGGTGGCACCACTGTGGGAAGCCCAATACTCCATTGAAGCCGGCCCGCCCAGCGCCCAGGAAGCCGGGTTGCTGGGCATTGCCCCTACCGACCCGTGCCTCATCATCGTGCGCCGCACCATCAACCGGGACATTCCCATCACGCTGGCACGACTGGTGCACCCGGGTTCGCGGTATCAGATTCACGGGCAGTTCAAACCATGAACGTCATCATCGTCCACGCCCCAGACATTGCTCCCCAGCCCTGGCGCAATGGCGGCGGTCAAACGCGCGAGCTGCTGGCCTGGCCACCCGACCCCGACTGGCGGGTGCGCATCAGCAGGGCAGACATTGAATCCGATGGCCCGTTTTCTGAGTTCCCCGGTGTGGAGCGCTGGTTCACCGTGCTGGAAGGCGCCGGTGTTGCGCTGCAATTTGCAGATGGGGAGCGCATGTTGAAATCCGGCGACGCACCTCTGGTTTTTGATGGAGCAACCGCACCCGGTTGCCGCCTGCTCAATGGCCCCACGCAAGACCTGAATTTGATGATCCGGCAAGGTAAGGGTGTGATGCAAACCGTTCAAACCCAAAAAGCCTGGTTCGCCCCGTTTTCTGCGCGAGGCCTCTACACACTGGACGCGGGTGAATGGCAGTCTGGCGGGCAGTCCCGGGCACTGCCCGCCCACACCCTCCTGTGGACTGCGGACGGCGGCGCAGACCAATGGACGTTCCAGCCAGCAGCCACCCAGCACCCGATGCGCGCCTGGTGGCTTGGCTACACGCCCAACCAAAGCGTTGCGGTATGAGAGGACTACGCACATGACCGATCTGACCCTCTGGTGCCATGCGCGTCTGGCTACGCTGGCAGGGCACGCGCCCTGGGGCCTGATCGAAGACGGCGCGCTGCTGGTTCGGGGCGATCAGCTGGTGTGGGTGGGGGCGGATGCCGATCTGCCTGCTGATCTGCAATCTCAAATAGAAAGCGTGCATGACTTGGGTGGCGCGCTGGTCACACCCGGCCTGGTGGATTGCCACACCCATCTGGTGTACGGCGGCCAGCGTGCTGCCGAGTTTGAAATGCGTCTGCAGGGCGCCAGCTATGAAGACATTGCACGCGCGGGGGGTGGCATTCGCTCTACCGTCGCCGCCACGCGCGCCGCCAGCGACGATACGCTGTTGTCCTCGGCCCGCAAGCGCGCGCTCACGCTGATGGCTGAAGGCGTGACGACGCTGGAGATCAAATCAGGCTACGGCCTGACGCAGCAGCATGAAGCACGCTGCCTGGCTGTCGCCAGGCAACTGGGCCACGAGTTGCCCCTGACGGTACGCACCACCTATCTGGGCGCACACGCCGTGCCGCCCGAGTATCAGGGACGCCCCGGCGACTACATTGACGCCGTGTGCCACTGGATGCCTGCCCTGCACGCCAGCGGCCTGATCGACGCCGTAGATGCCTTTTGTGAAAACATCGGTTTCAACCCGGAGCAAACCCGCCAGGTATTTGAAGCGGCCAAGGCATTGGGCCTGTCCGTCAAGTTGCACGCCGAGCAACTCAGCGATCAAGGCGGTGCGGCACTGGCCGCCGAATATGGCGCCTTGTCCTGCGACCACCTCGAATACCTCAGCGACAGCGGCGTGCAGGCCATGCGGGCCGCGAGCACAGTGGCCGTGCTGCTGCCCGGTGCCTATTACTTTTTGCGGGAAACCCGGTTGCCCCCCATAGCTGCGCTGCGCAACAGCGGTGTGCCCATTGCACTGGCGTCTGATCACAATCCCGGTTCGTCGCCGGGCCTGTCATTGCTGCTGATGATCAACATGGCCTGCACGCTGTTCCGCATGACGCCGGAAGAAGCAGTGCGGGGCGTCACGATCCATGGCGCGCGGGCACTGGGGTTAACCGATCGGGGCACACTGGCGGCCGGGCAACGCGCCGATTTTTGTGAGTGGGACCTGGAACACCCCAACGAACTGGCCTACTGGTTTGGCCACAACCCCTGCCGCCGCGTGGTGGCTGGCGGAAAGGAGCGCACACCATGAGCGAACCCCTCTTCACCCTGCACCGCGGAACCGTGCCGCTGCTGGTCAGCCTGCCGCATGTCGGCACCGCCATTGCGCCCGATATCCGTGAAAAACTCGTTCCCCGGGCGCTGGCCGTGGAAGACACGGACTGGCATCTGGAGCCGCTTTACGACTTTGTCCGCGCCATGGGCGCCAGCCTGATCGTGCCCAGGCACTCGCGCTACGTGATCGACCTGAACCGGCCGTCCGAGAACACGCCCATGTACGTGGGTTCCAACAACACCGAGCTGTGCCCTACCCGGTTTTTTACCGGTGACGCGCTGTATCAAACCGGACAGGCACCCGACGAGGCCGCGATTGCCCAACGCTGCCGGACCTATTGGCATCCGTATCACGACGGCTTGCAAGCCGAGCTGACTCGTATTCAGGCCACTCACGGGCATGCCATTCTGTTTGACGGGCACAGCATCAAGTCCGTTTTGCCCTGGCTGTTTGACGGCCAGTTGCCAGACCTGAATCTGGGCACGGTGAACGGCGCCAGTTGCGCACCGGGTTTGCGTCAGGCCCTGGGCGATGTGCTGGGCGCTCAAAGCGAATTCACCCACGTCGTGGATGGCCGCTTCAAAGGCGGCTACATCACACGCCGCTATGGCCAGCCCGACCAAGGCGTGCATGCCGTGCAGCTGGAAATGTGCTGGCGCTGCTACATGGCCGAAGAGACACCGTATCAGATTGACCCGCAACGCGCCCAACAAATCACCCCCGTGCTGCGTGCGATGGTGCAAACCATGATCGACTGGAAACCCGCATGAATAATCATCTGCTGTGGGCGCCGCACGCGTGGATCGATGGCCAGTGGCAGCGCAGCGTGTGCCTGGGCGTGAATACACAAGGCCTGTGGACCGATATCACCGCGAATGTCCACACGCCGCCTGCAGGTGCTACGGTGCTGACCGGCCCGGTGTTGCCCGGCATGGTCAACGCACACAGCCATGCTTTTCAACGCGCGTTTGCCGGCCTGTCCGAGCGGCGTGAATCCGATTCAGATGATTTTTGGTCGTGGCGCGACCGCATGTATGGCGTGGCGCTGCGCATCACACCCGCGCAGATGCACGCCGTGGCCGCGCAGCTGTATGTGGAAATGCTCAAGGGCGGCTACACGCAGGTGTGCGAATTTCATTACCTGCACCACACCGGCGATGGCAGCCCTTATGAAGACCCCGCCACCTTGAGTTGGGCGCTGGCTGACGCAGCCGAAGAGGCCGGCCTGGGGCTGACACTGCTGCCCGTGCTGTATGAGCGCGCCGGCTTTGCCCGGCCCGCGCTGCGCGACGACCAGCGCCGGTTTTCAGGCACACCGGAGTTCATTCACAGCCTTTACCGGTCGGCGCAATCGTCGGGGCGCGCCCATGTGAATGCGGGTGTGGCCATCCATTCCCTGCGCGCCGCATCGCGCGAATCCATCGCGGCGCTGATGAAGCGGGTGGGTGATGACGATGTGCCCATCCACATCCACGTGGCCGAGCAGATGCAGGAAGTGAACGACTGCCTGGCCGCCACGGGTGCGCGCCCCATCGAGTGGCTGTGCCGTGAGCTCGCGCCCGATCACCGCTGGCAACTGGTGCACGCCACCCACGCCACGGCGGCCGAGGTCAACAGCGTGGCCGTTGCCGGCGCGGGCATGGTGATTTGCCCCAGCACCGAAGGCAACCTGGGCGACGGCCTGGCCGACCTGCCCGCGTGGCTGGCCGCACAGGTGCCCATGGCCATCGGCTCGGACAGCCACGTGTCGCGCAGCTGGGCCGAAGAGCTGCGCTGGCTCGAATACGGGCAGCGCCTGAATTTGCAGCGACGCAACGTTGCCGCCGCTCCCGGCCTGGGGCAACCCTCTACCGCGGCCCGCCTGTTTGATGCCGCGCTGGACGGTGGGCGACGCGCGGCAGGCGCCAAAAAGTGGGGCCTGACGAACGGCGCGCGCGCCGATGCGCTGGTGCTGGAAACCCAATCACCCGGCTTACTGGGCATGCCGCCAACACACCTGCTGGACGCACTGGTATTCGCCACCAACGCACCGGCCGTGCGCGAGGTTTATGTCGCAGGGAAACAGGTGGTTGCGGATGGCAGGCATCCGCAGGAAGACGTGTTTGCTGCGCGATTTGCCGGTGTCATGAGGGAGTTGTGGTGATGTTCCCCAGTTATACGGAATAAAGCAGCGCCCATTTTCTCCAGCCAATCAAGCTATTATTGGCACGCGCATTTCGGGCGCGATACAACAACTCCAAGGAACAGCAGACATGGGCGCGCAATGGAAAGCAAAAGGCAAGGAACTGGCAGCCAACGCCAAGGGCCGCGTATTCGGGAAATTGTCCAAAGACATCATGATTGCGGCGCGCAGTGGCGCCGACCCTGCGGCCAACGCACGCCTGCGCCTGCTGGTGGAGCAGGCGCGCAAGGTGTCCATGCCCAAGGACACGCTGGACCGGGCCATCAAGAAAGGCGCCGGCCTGACGGGCGAAGCCGTCAACTTTGAGCGCGTGATTTACGAAGGTTTTGCGCCGCACCAGGTGCCGGTGATGGTCGAATGCCTGACCGACAACGTGAACCGCACCGCCCCTGAAATGCGTGTGCTGTTCCGCAAAGGGCAGCTTGGCACATCGGGCTCGGTGGCGTGGGACTTCGACTACGTGGGCATGATCGAAGCGGAGCCTGCTGCGGCGGGCGCTGACGCTGAAACGGCTGCGATTGAGGCGGGCGCGCAAGACTTTGAGGCTGGCGACGACGAGGGAACCACCCTCTTCCTGACCGACGCCACCGACCTGGACCTGGTCAGCCGTGCGTTGCCCGCCCAGGGTTTCACCGTGCTGTCTGCCAAGCTGGGCTACAAGCCCAAAAACCCGGTCAACCCTGCCAGCCTGAGCGCGGAGGCGCTGGAAGAGGTGGAGACCTTCCTGGCCGCCATCGACGCCAATGACGATGTGCAGAACGTGTTTGTGGGGCTGGCCGCCTGATAGTCGCTATCGGCTGTTTTCACCGATACAACCACGGCAAGTCCAGCAGACGCTTGCCCAGCAACCCCAGCGACACATCCCTGCCCCATCGCACCACACCGCTGGCGTGGAAGATCTCGCCATTGCGGATGGAGCGGGCCTGCACACGCGCGTTGCGCTGCCAGCGGGCGCGTGCGAACTGGCCAAGCACACCGGGCACGTCGTCAACTCCAGGTTGACTCCTCATGAGCACACGCTCCAGTTCAGCCGCGTCTTCAATGGCCATGCCAGCACCTTGCGCGAGATACGGCCGCATGGGGTGTGCCGCGTCACCCACCAGCACCACCCGGCCCGCGCCGTGCTCCTGTGCAGCGGCCATGGGGCTGCGGTCACACAGGGCCCATAGCCGCCAGCCCGTCATGGCGTTGATCACGTCCTGCAACGCCGTGCAGGTGCCAGCCAGTGACGAGCGCAGCCCGGCCACCGTGGCGTTTTGATCCCAGTTGGTGGCGTCTGATGCAGCCCGGCCACCCTCGTCGTGAACAATGGCCACCACGTTGAGCCATTCGCCGCTGCGCACCGGGTACTGCACCACGTGCAGGCGCGGCCCCAGCCACACGGTAACGTGCTGGCTGCGCAGGTTTTGCGGCAACGCGGCCTGTGAAACCAGCGCGCGATAGGCCAGATGCCCGGTGACCCGGGGCATGCCATCCCCCAGCAGCCACTGCCGCACGGGGCTCCAAAGGCCATCCGCACCTACCAGCAGGTCACCCTCCACACTGAGCCCTTCGCGAGGGCGCACCCGCACACGATCAGCGTTCTGGATGAACCCGGTCAGCTCGCAATCCAGCCTCAGGTCTGCCGCGGTCTGCTGTTTGACGGCGTCCAGCAGCAGGCCCAGAATATCGGCCCGGTGAATAGTGACATAGGGCGCGCCATATCGTTGCCGGGCGGTATCGCCCAACGGCAGTACACCCAGTTCCCGGCCGGATGTGGCGTTACGCACCTGCAGATGGCCTGGAAACGCAGCCACGGACGCCAGCGCGTCTGCCAGCCCCCAGCCGTGCAGCACACGTGTGACGTTGGGCCCCATCTGGATGCCGGCGCCCACCTCGCTGAAAGCCGCCGCCTGCTCGAACAGCTGCACACCCCAGCCTGCGCGGCCCAGCGCAAGCGCCGCTGCCAGCCCCCCGATACCGCCACCTGCAATCAACGCTGCTTTTGCCATCTTGTTTGAAATTGTGACCGCTTTGGGAAACGCTATGCTTACGAACCCCATGAAATACGTCCCGCTGCCCATCACCCGCATTGAAACCGGCAAGCCCCTGCCAGTGCACGTGTGGGACGCCAAGGGAAATCTGCTGCTGCGCAAGGGGCAAACGATTAACTCCGAGCAACACCGTGAGGCGCTGACCGCCCACCAGGCCTGCCTTACCGAGGGCGACTACCGGGCCTGGGTGCGCAGCTACGACCGGCTGGTGTATGACCTGCTGCGCGACAACGTGAGCATTCAGCAGATTGCCCGCGCCACCATGCCCGACACCATTCTGGATGTGGATTACGTGGTGGGACACGAGGTTTCCGGCGGCTGGCTGGATCTGCAGGCCGTGCTGGGTGGCATTCTGGTTCAGGGCGAGACGGCACAAAACCCGCTGGAGCGGCTGGAAGGTGTGCAAAAGCGGGCCACCCAGTTGCTGGAGGAGGATGCCGACGATTGCCTGTTTTCAATGTTTCAGGCACTGGCCGAGCTGTCCCTGGGCTACTGCGCCACCCATGCGCTGCTGGTAGCTGCCGCCTGTGAACTCACGGCACGCAAGATGGACATGGCCGCGGTCGTGCGGCCGGTGCTGTTTCGCGCCGCGCTGACGATGAACATCAGCATGGCCGAAGAGCAAAACACGCTGGCCCGCCAGACCGTGAAACCCGACACGGCTCAGCGCCAGCTGATCAAGGACCACGCCGGCAAAAGTGCCGCCATCCTGCGCGGTTTTGGCGAGGTCACCAGCGACCTCATCGACATCGTGAGCCTGCACCACGACCGCGACGAATCCCGCGGGCTGGCCCGCAACCTGGAATGCCGCCGCATCCTGCGCATGGCAGACGAATTTGTTGCTGGCATTGCTGCGCGGTCATCGCGCCCGGGGCTGTCGGCAATTGGTGCGGCCAAGAAAACGGTGATGAGCTCGGTCGGTGAAGAGGCCCGCGTGGGTGCCGCCATGACCGCCGCACTCGGGTTTTATCCACCGGGCACCTATGTTCGCCTGGTCAACGGCGAGGTTGCAGTTTCTGCCCGACGGGGCACGGCGGCCAACACGCCGCTGGTGGTGACCATCATCAGCGCGCAGGGTGCGGCACTGGGCACCTATCTGGCGCGCAACACGCGGGAAAAAGCGTTTGCCATCCATTCACCGGTGGGGCCGGACAGCGTCAAGCTGCGCGTGAATGCGCCCCGGGTGTTCAAGGCGCTTCAAAAATTGCCCAACATCAGCTAGGCCAGCAGCTGTCGCAGCACAAACGGCAGAATGCCGCCGTTGCGGTAGTAGTCCACCTCAATC
>ENA-UOWO01007775-UOWO01007775.1-activated-sludge-metagenome-genome-assembly--contig:-NODE-7775-length-10500-cov-5.221350_pt1 | contig 10500 bp, 12 predicted proteins | sample MGYA00238148_ERZ761564 | MGnify/ENA primary metagenome ERZ761564 (study PRJEB28885, sample SAMN05720194) | activated sludge metagenome | isolation source: Anaerobic digester | place: USA...
GGCGCCACAGTTGAATTAAAATAAATTTTAAATTCGCTGTTCCTAAAGTAGAATTGCCAATAGCAACAAACTTCAGGGCAGTCCTGTAGTGTGTTTTGGCGAAGCCAAAACTCTACTTCAGGGCGCCACAGTTGAATTAAAATAAAGATATAAAAAACACTCTGCGAAAAGCAGAGTGTTTTTAATTTACCTAAGCTTTATTTACAAATAGAAGATGGCTGGTTATTAGTTAATTTACAAATTAAACTTGTTAAATTAGCTTTTTCTGTTTCTGCACCAGTTGATTCTCCTGAGCCAACTCTAAAATATTTACATCCTAAAACAATGGCTGGTACACTACCTTGAGCGCTGTATTTTGCAAAGACTTCAGCATTTTGAAAAGGAGAAGCACCATCGCTAATGTCTTCTTTATAAACAATAGCATCGCCAAATTGAGCTGCTACTTCTTGGATAACCGGTTTTTCCCATTGACAATGTGGACAAGCGGATGTTCCAAAGAAATAAACGATTGGCTTACCGTTTTCCTGGCAAGCTGTAGCTTCGTCGGTTTCTTCAAAATTACCTACTAATTTTTCCTTGCTAATATCTACTTCATCAATTGGAAGAAGTAATTTTCCATTAGTGGATACATAAGATCCAACTTCCTTACCATTAAACATCAAACCAAGCTTGTAAAAACAAGTTTGTCCATCATAAACCTTGTTTAAGGTTATTGATGGGTCATAATTTTCTTGGATATATTTTATGGCTAAGTCTCCAGCAGCTTGTGGCTTTATTGAAGAGCCAAACTTACTAAAATTATCGTATGTAAAATATCCTAAAACAATCGTGGCAATTAAAAAAATTATTGTCGTGATCATCCATATATTTACTGATTTCTTAGACTTGTGAATTACTTGTTCCTCCCGTTTTTCTGTTGTATTTTCCATAGTATTGCTTATTTTTATTTACCCGATATTTTCAATCAGATAAAAATTAAAAATTATTTTCTTCGTCGCCACCAAAATCGTCGTCATCGGCTTTATCATCGTCGTCATCTAAATCATCTTCGTCTAGATCGTCGTCATCGTCGTCTAGATCATCGTCATCGTCTCCAAAATCGACTTCGTCGTCTTCTGGCTCATCATCATTAGTAAAATCATCGCTATAATCTTCATCCGAAAATAAATTCTCGGTTTCATAATTATCGCGAACAGCTTCGGTTTTTAGCTCAACTTCTGATTGAGTGGCTAATAATTCTTCGTTTGTTAATTCTTCGTTATTTATCATAATAGTAATTTAAAATTTAAATAATATTAAATAAAAATGAATTTTTATTCTTAAAAATTTTATAAAAATTAATTAATTAAAATAGTAGCTTCGACCTTTTCCTATCCAATTTGTTATCATTATAATCACCTCAAAATTATTGTCAAGCACAAAAATAAACAAATTTTGGGGACAAGGTCTTGCTTCTTAATTATCAATATATTATAATTTAGCTAAACCTTGTGATAATTATTTATCACACCTAAAATTTATAAAATAAATTAACCTTTAATAACAAAATGCTGTCCTTTCTTTATATTCTAATTGCTGGTTTTGGTGGAGGAGTGGTAAGGGGATTGGTTGGCTTCTTAAAAAAAGAGAGCTCTTATTCTTATAAAAATCCATCCTTTAATATCCCTTATTTTTTCTTAATGGCTTTTTTATCTGGCGCAGTAGGTTTATTAACCGCTATTGCGGTTAAAGAATCGGCTATTAGCATCACTGGATTAACTGCTGTTTCTCCGGCAGTTGCTTTCATTATCGGTTATGCAGGTGGAGACTTTTTAGAAGGATTATACAAAATAATCTTAAAACAAAAAGACTAAACAAAATGACTTCTCTTGTCTTAAAATATATTGATTGGCATTATTTTCAAAAAACAGGACGAATTTTAACTATTATCAAAAACTTTATAGCTTTTGCTTTATATTTTTTTTCGGCTAAAGAATTAGTACTTTCTCTTTTTGCTCCCTGGAAAAATCTGGTTGAAAAACCTGAGCGTGGATTTGATTTAGGAAACTATCTAAACATTATCGCCGGCAACTTAGTTTCTATTATTATTGGATTTATTATTAGGGCTGTTTTTTTAATAATCTTCTTTGGATTTGTTTCAATCGTGCTTATCGTGGGAATTTTGGCTTTCTTGCTTTGGATATTTTTACCAATTATTGTTGTAATAGGAATATTTTTAGGAATTAAACTAATCTTCAACTATGTTTAACTTAAAACAAGCCGAGATTTCTCTCGCTCTTAAAACAGAAAAAAACTTTAAGGCCCTTTTTGTTTTAAGGAAGATTTTAGTTTTTATAGTTATTATACTTACCTTATTATGGCTATATAATAGTATTCCGTTGATTTCGAAAAATTTAGATTTTAACAATTTTGAACCCTTATATGTTCTATTAGTAATTCTCCAAGCTTTAATTATTTCAGCTATTAGTCAAACTGGAGGATTTTTATTAATTGCCCTTTCCTTAAATTTTTGGTTAAAATCCCTAAATGATTTTTTTGAAAATGGCTTAAAAAATCCTCAATTAAAAATAAATTTAGCCACAGCCAGTCAAGATCCAAATAGTAATTTGGCAGATTACCTTAATTTTAATTCTGCCAAATATTTATCATCTTCTTTTAAATTGGCAGAAAAATTAAAATTAGGAGCCCCCAGCTCTACTATTTTACTATACAACTTTTTAGATGAAAAAAATCCAAAAATAATTTTTCTATTTTCACGCTTATCAATTGATATTGTTGAATTTAAAAAACTATTAAAAGAAATTCTCTCTAATCCAAATATTGAGCCTACAGAAAATTTTGGGAATATCATTTTTGAAGCTACGCAATCAGCTATTAAACGAGGGAGTGAAAGGATAAAAGAAGGCGATATTCTTTCTGTGCTTGCGGATATAGAACCAAATTTTAAAAAAATATTAACTGATTTAGAAATAGGACGTTCGGATGTTGAAAATGTTTCTTGGTGGATAGAATCTGCCAATAATAGGCTTAAAAGTAATCAGGCCTTTGGTTCTTATGAAAACCTAATAAAATCTGGACAGGTGGCGAATGATTTAACTTATGGCTATACTATTACTTTAGATAAATTTTCGATTGATTGGACCACAACTGTTAGAAATAGAGGATATGAAGAAATAATCGGAAACAGCGATGAAATTGAATTGGCAGAAAAAATATTATCCAGAAAAGGACCCAGAAATGTTCTTTTAGTGGGAGAAATTGGCTCTGGTAGAAAAAGTGTAATTCATTCTTTAATTAAAAAATCTTTGTACCATCAATCTGTTCCAGAAATATGGAACAAAAGATTTTTACAATTAGATTTGGTAGCTTTATCATCTGTTGTTTCGTCTTCTGAAAAAACCGAAGCCACTATTGCAAAATGTTTAAATGAGGCAGTGCAAGCTGGCAATGTTGTTTTAATTATTAACGATTTTCATGATTTTCTTGGTGCTGCCAGAAAAGCGGGTATTACCGATATTTCTGGAATACTCTTGCCTTACCTTGACGATCCGAGATTACAAATGATTTGCTTAACCACTCCTCAAGGACTACACAAATATATAGAAGCCAAACCAGCTATTTTAAATCTTTTTGAAAAAATAGAAATACCAGAAATTTCAAGCGAAGAAACTTTGCTTATTTTACAAAATATGGTTTTCTATTTAGAAAAAGAATATGGTAAATTTATTACCTATGAAGCGATTAAAGAAATTGTGGAATTATCAGGAAAATATATTTCTACTCCTTATCCGCAAAAAGCAATCTCTTTACTTCAAGATGCTTTTACATATAGTTCGCAACATGGAGATACAAATTTAATTTTACCAGAACATATAGATCAAATTTTAACCCAAAAAACTAAGATACCTTTAGGCAAAATAAATAGCGAAGAAAAAGCTGCTTTGCTTAATATGGAAACTGCTTTACACAAAAGAGTTATCAGTCAAGAAGAAGCTATTAAAGAAATTTCTTCGGCAATGCGTCGTGCCAGATCTGGCATGAAAACAGGTAAGGGGCCGATGGGAAGCTTTTTATTCCTTGGCCCAACTGGTGTTGGTAAAACCGAAACCGCTAAGGCCTTGGCGGAAATTTATTTTGGCTCGGAAGATAGAATGGTGCGTTTGGATATGTCCGAATTCCAAAGAGTGGAAGATATTTCTCGCTTAATTGGATCCGAAACACAAAATGGTATTTTAACTACTGGCGTGAGAGACAACCCATTTTCTTTGGTGCTTTTAGATGAAATAGAAAAAGCTTATCCAGATATTCTAAATCTTTTCTTACAAGTTTTAGATGAGGGTTATGTTAATGATAACTTTGGAAACAAAGTAAATTTTACAAACACGATTATTATTGCCACTTCTAACGCTGGCTACAAAGTAATTTTAGAATCTATCAAAGAAAATAAACCAACCGAAGAAATTAAAAAAGATTTATTAGATTATGTTTTTACTAACAATCTTTTCCGCCCAGAATTAATAAACCGTTTTGATGGAGTAGTAATTTTTAAATCCTTAACACAAACTGATTTACAACAAATTGCAGGATTACAATTAAATAAAATTGTTTCTAATTTAAAGAAGAAAAAAATAGAATTTATAGTTACTCCGGAATTAAAAAACAAAATTGTGGAATTAGGTTTTCATCCTGTTTTTGGGGCCAGAGAAATGAAAAGAGTAATTCAAGACAAAGTAGAAAACTCTATCGCCAAAGCACTTCTGGGTGATAAAATCGTACCCGGAAATAAGATAGAATTGAACCCCGTGAACTTTGATGTAATCTTAAAATAATTTAATAAATTAAATGAAAATGCTTAAGCTCAAAAAGGGATTTGCTGTGCTTGTTATAGTATTACTTTTCTTAATTTTACTCGGAACAATAACTCTGGGGTATTATTATTTTAATTCGGAAAAGACCATAAACAAACAACAACTCTATAAGAATGATTATCTTTATCTAGATATTGTCAAATTAGATAAAGGAACAGGAGTTTTATATTATGAAAAACAATATTTTAAAATAGATCTCAACAATAATAAAAAAATTCTTTTGAGCATACCCGATAACGGATATATTGTTGGCTGGAACATGTTTTTTGATAGATTTTTTAAGTCAACCGCTGAAGATAAATTTGAAAATTGCCAAATCGAAGATAAGAATTATCTATGCCTAAAAGATTTTAATGAATTAAAAATTTTATTTAAATCTACTTACAAGAAAGATGATAAAGAAATTTTCTCTCTTGAAAAAAGAGCTGTTTATGTTTTGAATGAATCAAAAGATAAATTAGAACTTTTATCTTCTTCCGACGCGACCCAAGAACATATTAACGGATTATTTAATGACAACGACAATCAACTCTATCTTCATAATCAAAAAGATATAGATTATTTAGCTCAATATGGCACTAATTTTCAAAAGGAAACAATTAATATTTTTTTGGAATCAATAAATAATAATGATTATATAAAACCCGTGGCAATAAAAATTAAAGATTCTTGTATAAAATATCCCGCCGAAGGAAAGACAACCGCGATTTGTGAAAACTTAGGAGAAGCAAATATTAATCCACTTATAAAAACTGTTATTAAGGCTAAAGAAGGAAATTACGAAGTTTATTTAGAATTTTATAAAAACGGAACAAAATTAGATATTCCCATATATTATTTTCCTTCTTTCATAGACTCAAATATAGATTGGTTTGTTTTATATATATATTTTATTGACGAAAATAATATTTATATAAGTGATGGTGGCGGATTCGAAGGATATCCCTCTCATTATTTCTTTAATGGAGAAATCTGGGAAAAACTTAATTTATGGTTATTAATCAATAATGACTTTCCAGACGATCTCCAACCGCCTTTTTCTATTTCCGTCTCCCCAGAATATTTAAAAATTACTGAAGAAAATTATTGTTGTGACATAGTTTATACTAATACCGAAGAAAGAGAAAATTATCGTATGGTTTATACACTGAACAGATTTTCTAAAGAAATCGTTAATAGTTTCAAAATTAATAGAAAGCCCTAATCTACTATAAAAGTTTATTAGCAAAAACCGCCCGCAAATTGCTGGCGGTTTTTATTATTGTAATAAAAGGCTTTAAGTGCTGTGGATAAATCAATAGGTAGAAAAAAGCTCATATTGATAAAAACAAACCAAATAAAGCCTATTTTACGCCTTTTGGCAATACTTTTAGATTAAACAATACAAGGTGGGGAAGCAGGGTTGACAAGTATTTTTCAGTGGGGTAAAATGGTGGCACAGTGTTAACAAGTGGGGAAAAGTGTGGATAACTAAATTTATCTGTTTATAATGATAATTGGCCAATACAGCTATATAATCGATGAGAAAAAAAGAGTGGGCCTACCTACTAAATTTAGAGCACCCTTAAAACAAGGAGCGGTTCTTACAAAAGGTTTTGAAGGTTGTCTCTATTTATATCCGCAAAAAGAATGGGACAAATTTTTGGAATTAATTAATAAGTTACCTTACTTTGATCCAGCTACGAGAGAAATGAAAAGAACAATGGTTGGTTCGGCTATGGATGTAAAATTAGATTCAGCTGGACGCATCTTGGTTCCTGATTATCTAAAAGAACATGCTGGTTTAAATAAAAAACTTACTATTGTGGGATTAAATGATCACGTTGAAATTTGGGATGAAACTAAGTGGAGTGAATACAGCCCCAGCTTGAATAAAATATCAGACAAGTTAAGAGAGTTTGGATTATAAAATGCACATTCCAGTTTTATTAAATGAATTAATTGATTACCTTAATCCCAAGGCAAATGAAAATTTTATTGATTGCACTCTAAATGGCGGAGGACACACTAAAGCAATTTTAGAAAAAATTAAGCCCAACGGAAAAGTGCTTGGGATAGAATGGGATAAAGAAATTTTTGAAAACATAAAAAAGCAAAATATAGAACGGCTGATTGCAGTTAACGATTCTTATATAAATCTAAAAGAGATTACCGAAAAAAATAATTTTAAAAATGTTTCCGGAATAATCTTTGATCTGGGAATGTCGTCTTACCAAATTGACGAATCGGAAAGGGGATTCAGTTTTCTTAAAAACCAACCCCTGATAATGACTTACGGAGACGCGCAAAAAACAGCCAAAGAAATTGTTAACGAATATGAAGAAGAAAAATTAGAAAAAATAATTAGAGAATACGGAGAAGAAAAATTTTCAAGAAAAATTGCCAAAAAAATAGTTTTAACCAGAAAAATAAAACCTATTGAAACCACACACGATTTAATTGAAATAATTAGACAGGCGATACCAGGGAATCAAGGACATCAAAAAATACATTTCGCCACTCGCACCTTTCAAGCCATTAGAATAGAAACCAACCAAGAATTGGAAAATATTCAAACCGCACTACCACAAGCCATGGATATTTTAAACCCAGGCGGAAAACTTGCTGTTATATCTTTCCATTCTCTTGAAGATAGAATTGTAAAAAACTTTTTTAAAGATCAAGCCAAGCAAGGTAAAGCAACTATCGTCACGGAAAAGCCCATCGTTCCAGAAGAAAAGGAAGCGCAAGCCAATCCGCGAGCAAGATCATCAAAATTAAGAATAATAATTCGCAATTAAAAAATATGGCCACTAAAAAAAATAAAATCAAAAAGATATTCAATTTGCTTCCTTACATGGTTTTAATTTTAAGTGGTTTTTATATTTTCCAATTTATAGAATTAACTCAAGCAGAATACAATATTGGACAGCACGAAGAGCAAATTGCTTCGTTAAAGAAAGAAAATGCCGTGCTTCAGCTTTCTCTTTCTCAAAACAAACATCTTGTTAATTTTGAAAACAAAATCACAGAAAACGGATACGATAAGATAGACAAAATAGATTATTTAATAATTTCAGACGATTCTTTGGCCTCAAAATAGAAAAATTAAACTATGTTTAAAAACTGGAGAGTCAATTTGGTCTTATTCTTTATTTTCGCTATGGGGGGGATTGTTTTATCCCGCCTTTTCTATTTACAAATAAATCAGGGCTCTTTTTATAAAGCTATGGCCCAAGGACAACAAATTTCAGTGGATGATACTCAAGGGGATAGGGGAAATATTTATTTTACTAATGGCGAACCTTTAGCTATCACAGAAAAAGAAGCTTATATCTTTATCTCTCCAAAAGAAATAGAAGCTGGTAAACAACAGGAATTAATTGAATCTCTTTCTCAAATTCTTAATTTGGACAAAAAAGAATTAGCGACCAAGGCCAATATCAAAGAAAGCCAATACGAAATTATTAAAACTGGACTAGATAAAAATACGGTTAATAAAATAGAAGAACTGAAACTTAAAGGCGTATATATTGATTACAAACAAACTAGATCTTATCCCAACAAAACCATGGCCGCTCAATTATCTGGCTATATTAATAAAGATGGGAAAGGTCAGTATGGCTTAGAATCATATTACGATGATATTTTAAAAGGTAAAAAATATGTCAAAAAAACCACGTCTAATCCGTGGAACTTTTTGATTTCTGGAAATCAAGACAATGATCCAAATGGCAGTTCTCTGTCTTTAACAATTGATTACAATATCCAATATATGGCAGAGAAGCTTTTGGCAGAAAATGTTAAAACTATGGAATATCGCTCTGGCCAAATTATTGTTATGGATCCGTCAACCGGTGCTATTATTGCTATGGCACAGTATCCTCTCTTTGATCCCAATGATTACAAAAGTGAAAAAAATTATAATGTTTTTCAAAACGATTCTATCCAAAAATTATTTGAACCAGGCTCTATTTTTAAATCCATTACTATGGCAGCTGCTCTAAATGAAAAAGCTGTCACCGCACAAACAACCTATAATGATGACAAGGGATATGAACAATATGGAAGTTATAAAGTTTTTAATTATAACGAACATGTTTGGGGAATGATAAATATGACAAACGCATTAGAACATTCTATTAATACTGGATTAATGTATGCTGAAAGACAATTGGGTAATAAAAAGTTTTATAACTATCTTGAAGATTTTAACTTTTTTAAAAATTCGGATGTAGATTTGAGTGGGGAAGTATCTTCAAAAAACAATCAGCTTTACGATGCGCTTAAAAAAAATAATCCAAATAATACCAGCTTTCCAAACGCTTCCTTTGGACAGGGTATTGCAATCAACCCGTTGCATATCACAACTGCTTATTGCGCCATTGCTAATGGTGGCAATTTATTAAAGCCATATATTGTTAATGAAATTGATAAAAACGGTGTAAAACAAAAAACAGAAACCCAAACCATCAGAAAAGTTTTGAGCTTAGAAACTAGTAATGAAATGAAAAAAATGATGGTATCGGTTATAGAAAACGGCTACGGACATTTAGCCAAAATACCTGGCTATTATATTGCTGGTAAAACCGGTACATCCCAAGTACCATGGACATCTTTAGGGATAAATAAAAATGGATATTCAGATGAAACCTGGCAAACCTTTTTAGGTTTTGCGCCAGCTTATAATCCAAGATTTGTAGCTCTCGTAAAATTAGATAATCCCGTAGCAGTTAAAACTTCTGAATATTCGGCTACTCCTATTTTTCACGATTTAGCAGAATATGTTTTGAATTACTGGCAAATCGCTCCGGACTATAAAGTAGAAACCGAACCCAAACCCGAGAAAGAATAAAAAGATACCATAACTTTTATGATAAAAAGAATAACTCGTTAATTGGAGTTTTTAGCTCTTTCGCTATGTTAAGTGCTAACTTAAGAGAAGGGTTATATTTACCCTGTTCAAGAAAAACAATAGTCTCTCGTCTTACTCCAACTTTATCGGCCAACCCCTCTTGAGTAAGGCCTATTTTAGTTCTAAATTTTTTAATTTCGTTTTTCATCTTTGAAACTATGTTTACTGTAGTATTTAAAAATAATTGAATAAACAAACATTAAAACACAAACCGAAAAAGCTAGTGTCATCGCTATGGGTTGATAAAAAGGATTTTTATCGCTAAGAGCATATAAAACAAACATTATAATTACTGCGATCCAAGATGTTAATTGTATTGCAAGTAATGCAGATTTACCACCAATTTGATAATCTCTCTCATCGGATATAACTTCAACTACTTGTTTTCTTAGATAAAAGAGCACAAGAAATGACAAGCCCAAAACCATAATCGGGATAAAAAAATTATGGAGAATTATGGACTGACTGAACATAAAAGCTGTAACAAAAACTATTCCTAATCTTATTTTATTGTATGTTTTTAAATTCATATTATTTGTTAATTATTTCTAACTATTTATATGTTAGAAAAATATAACATATTTGTCAAGTGGACAATATAGAATAAGTTTAGCGAAGTGGCGGTCCCAACGAGATTCGCTTTCGCGTAAACTTCTGTTGAAGTTTCGCTCAAGTACGGCCTCGGGTTCGTCAACCCTGTGGCTTCGAATCTTGTTGGAACTATGTTTTTAATAAAAC
>ENA-UOWO01007776-UOWO01007776.1-activated-sludge-metagenome-genome-assembly--contig:-NODE-7776-length-10499-cov-9.230563_pt1 | contig 10499 bp, 6 predicted proteins | sample MGYA00238148_ERZ761564 | MGnify/ENA primary metagenome ERZ761564 (study PRJEB28885, sample SAMN05720194) | activated sludge metagenome | isolation source: Anaerobic digester | place: USA...
TCCTGGGAAGAAATGATCGATGATCTAGATGGAGGAGGTAGCGATGGAAAAGCTTAAAGTAGACATGCCAATCAGTGAAGACAAAGAGATTCTTGAAAAGATGAAAATTGCTTTTGAGAATTGTCCTTCAGCCATCAGACATTTAAATGATTTGAAAGTGCCACCCGAAGTTATTGATCGCAATTTGCCTAAAATCTTTGATTTTGTCTCTGATATTAATTACTGCAAAAAATGTCCGGGAGTCAAAAAATGTCAAAAAGAAAGGCCACTGTTAGTGACAAGAATCGTTTATCACAATGGCTATTTAGATCGTGAACTATCACCTTGTCCAGAATTTTTAAAACGCCTCTCTTTTGAAAAACAATTTCTCGTTCGAGACTTTCCTGATGATTGGCTAGATTATGACTTGAGAAGTCTCGACAAATCCGAATGCCGAAAAAAGCTAATCGCTCAATACATGAAATATACCAAAGATGGTGATAATCAATGGATGTATTTGTATGGTGGCCCAAATAGTGGAAGGACTTTCTCTGCCGCCATTCTCACCATTGATATCGCTAGAAAAAATCTTGGTTTGATTTGTTTTTTAAATAGTTCTCAACGCATTAGAGAATTAGGTGATTTGCTCTATAGTGACAAAGTCAAATTCCAAAAAGAATTAGACCGTTACTGCAATATTCCTGTTCTTGTTTTAGATGATTTCGGAAATGAATTTAAAAATGATTTGGTTCGCGATGCAATCATCTTCCCAATTATTTCTGCCCGCGCAAATAAAAAATTGCTCACTATCATTACAAGTGATTTTACCATTGCAGAAATAGTGACTCTTTATTCAACATCAAAAGCAGGCGCGTTACGCGCTAAACAAATAGGCAGTCTTATTAAGTCAACAGCTAAAGAAGAAATTAGTTTTGGCGATCTTGCAATTTATTGATGATTTGATTAACCATCTTCTTTAATTCTTCACGGCTGGCATTGTTCGTAATGACAAAGTCAGCCTTTCTTTTATTGACGGGAAAGCGATTATTGTATTGATTAAGGAAAGTGAGAAATGAACCAGTTGTAGCGTTTCTTTGCTTTACTCTTTCATACCGAACCTGATCATTGGCATCGACAGCAATAAGTACATCAAACATACTTTCCATCTTGGCTTCAAACATAAGAGGAACTTCGATTGCGCTTAAAGGATGAAGTTTAATGAAAGAGGCGACCTCTTTTTTCACCAATGGATGAATATATCTTTCTAGTTTTTTCTTGTCATTTGGATAAATAGACAAGTGTTCCCGAAGAATGCCTTTATCGACAACACTAACAAAATTTAAGTTGAACAGCTTGTTAATTGAATCGACAATCTCGGCCTTTTTATAAAGTTCAGCGACAATATCATCGCTCGATAAAGTCGAATAACCAGCCTCATTAAAAAGATTTAAGACTTCGGTTTTTCCTGAACCGATGGAACCGAAAATTCCAACTGAAATCGGCAACCCTTTTTTGACTTGGCAAATTGGGCAATAGGTAGTTCCTCGTCCATTCACTTTGATAAATCTCATCGGATGATGACATTTTTGACAGTCATTGTCTTTTTGTCCGTAGGCCAATAATTTGGTTTGGAAATTGCCATCTATATCTTTACCAGGGTGATAACTGCGAATCGTAGAGCCACCGGCTTTTATCGCACCATTGAGTATTCTTTTTGATTCTTTAACGATATTCTCCCATTCTTCTTTCTTGATCAGTTTCGCGGGAGTAAGAGGATTGATATTGCAAGCATAGAGAACCTCATCAACATATATGTTGCCAAGTCCAGTCATCAACGTTTGATCGAGTAAGGTCGATTTAATTGCTAAAGAAGTTCTTTTGGTCCGTTCAATTAAATAAGAAACATCTTTCACATTAAAAGGTTCAGGACCTAACTGAGCGATTTCTTTTTCATTTTTCCAGTTTGTTTCATCAGTTAATTTCATAATCCCAAAACAGCGGGAATCGTCATAGCATAATTTTTTGCCATTATCTAAATGGAATACCACACGAGCAAAATAAGTGTTCTTTTCTTTTTCATCAATTTCGTAATACTTACCTTCCATCCGAAGATGAGATAAAAATACTTTGCCATTGGTTAAATGAAAAATGAGAAATTTGCCAATCCGGGTGACATCAGTAAAAGTCTCGCCCACTAAGCCATTAACAAAAGCATCGATATCTCCTAAGATAGTGGTTTTGCGAAGAACATCAATAGAAGTTATTCGATGAGATACGACGATAGGTTTTAAAAGCGATTTAATCGTTTCAACTTCTGGTAACTCTGGCATATCTATCTCCTTATTTGGTGCTATACCAATCTTCACCGAATCCCCCATCTACTTCGAGAGGGACATCCAGTTTCATGGCATTCTCCATTATGTTTTTAATGAGAGGATACACAGCATCCTTTTCATTCTTAGGAACTTTGAACAGTAATTCATCATGAATTTGTAAAATCATTTTTGTTTGATATTTTCCCTCTTTAAGGGCTTGATCAACACGAATCATCGCACATTTAATTAAATCTGCGGCGGTTCCTTGAATTGGAGCGTTCATCGCTGCTCTTTTAGCGAACTCTCTCGTCTGATAGTTGCCATCCTTTAACTCTCTTAAATATCTTCTTCTTCCCAGCAATGTTGATACATATCCATCTTTCAAAGCCTGGGCGATGACATCATGGAAAAAAGTTTCAATTTCAGGGAAAGATTTATAAAAGTTTGAGATGATGCCTTTGGCCTCTTGAACAGGGATTTCTAATTGTTCTGCTAAACCCCAATCGGAAATACCATAGACAATTCCAAAATTGACGGTTTTAGCCCTTCTTCTTTGAAGAGATGTTGGCTCTTCAGTAAGGTTAAATATCTTCTGGGCAGTTGCTGAGTGAATGTCCTCGCCTTTAGCGAATATTTCTTTTAAGGAATCGCAATGAGAAAGAGAGGCTAATACTCGTAGCTCAATTTGAGAGTAATCAAAAGACAACAACTCATAATTGCTATCTTGGAAATAGAAAGCCTTACGGATTAATTTTCCTTCTTCATCACGGATAGAAATGTTTTGTAGATTTGGATCAGAACTGGATAAACGACCAGTAGCGGTGAGAGCTTGGTTGAATTTTGCGTGAATTTTTCCATCTTCATGAATATGCTTTTTCAATCCATCGATATAGGTCGATATCAATTTGAAATATTTACGATATTCGAGAATCTTATCGATGATAGGATGCTCCTTGGATAATTCTTTTAAGGCCTCAAACGAGGTTGACATTTTTCGATTCGCTTTTAACCCCATCCTATTGTAAAGAACTTCCCCAATTTGTTTTGGAGAAGAAAGATTGAATTCTTCCCCCGCCATTTGAAATATCTCTTTGGATAATTCATTAGCTTTTTCTTTGTAAACCTCTCCAAAGGAATCCAAGACTTTACCATCTAATGGGAAACCTTCGATTTCCATATCGGCCAGGGTATCAACGAGAGGAATCTCTAAATTGTTATATAGTTCAAAAGCTGATATTTTTTTGAGCTCTTGAGTGACTTTGGAAAACAGAATTCGTGATAAATGAGCAATTTTTACGGTCTTTTTTGGATTGCCAGCGCTTAATAAGGACACTTCTTCATCGCTTACCCCTAAGTCAACTCCGAATAAGTTAACGACTATTTCCGGATTATTTTTTAAAGAGCTGTCTAATAAATAAGAAGCGATTAACAAATCAAAAACCAAGCCCTTCACTACAATACCAAATTGAGATAACGCAACACGGATAGCTTTAAAATCATAACAATATTTCTTGATTGATTTATCGGAAAGAATTCGCTTCGCAGCCTCATCTTTATTTAAATCATCTATTTCCATGTACAAATGGCGGCTACCAAAATCAAAGCCCACTCCAAATATGTCGCTGTTAGTGTAATCATCGCCATCGTAATCGAGAGCAATTCCAAGAGAATCAGCGATATCGAAGGAAGCCAAGGAAGATACTTTTTCAACTTCAATGTCTATTTCAGCATTATTGTCTTTTTTCCATTTTTGAGGGATTTTATTAATCAATTGTTTGAAGCCATATTTTTGACAAAAACTATTTAATGTTTGAAAATCATAGCCTTCATAGGTGAGTTCAGATATGGAAAAAGGAAGAGGAATATCGGTCTTGATAAGAGCCATTTCTAGAGATATTTTTCCCATCTCTTGATCGGCGATAATTTGCTCGCCAATTTTGCCTTTCATCATAGGAGCGTTTTTAAGTATTTCCTCAAAGCTCCCATATTCCTGTATTAGTTTAATTGCTGTTTTTTCTCCGATTCCTTTAATACCAGGTAGGTTATCGCTCGCATCACCTCTTAAACCTTTATAGTCCACAATTTGATGAGGCTTAAAACCATAAGTTTCTTCAACTAATTGAGGGGTCATTAACAAGACATCAGAGAGACCTTTCTTAAGGATGTGAACAGTAGTGTTATCACTCACTAATTGAATGAAGTCACGATCCGAAGTATAGAGATGTACTTCATAACCATGTCGCTCGGCTTCTTTAGCTACGCTTCCGGCGATGTCATCTCCTTCAAAACCATCTTCTTCAAACTGGAATATTCCTATTGAATGCAAGAATTCTCTAACGATAGGAAATTGTTTCACTAAATCATCAGGAGCTGGTTTACGATTAGTTTTATAAAAGTCGCAACTCTCATGTCTAAAAGTTGGTTTTCCTGTATCAAAAGCCACGAAGATAGCTTCGCCTTCTTTAAGATTCGCAATAATCTTATTAAGCATATTTGAGAAAGCAAAAATTGCGTTTGTTGGTGTGCCATCTTGGCTTCTCATTACTTCGACACCGGGGTAAGCGGTGGCGTAGTATGCGCGGAATAGCAACGAATTGCCATCTATAATCGTAATTTTATTCATATTAACTCTCCAAATTCTCAATCGCTTCGGCGATAAAGCTCGATTCATCATTTTTCATTTCGTAACGGCCTTTAACAAGGATGATATTGTTCTTTTCTAATAAGGTGGCAACCTCAGGGAAAAGGTTGGGGAAAACTGTCATTTCGATATCGCCAGTTTGATCAAAAATCTTCACGAAAGCCATTGAGGAACCTTTCTTGGTCTTAATGACTTTTTTGACTTTCACAATTCCGACGATATTAACTTCGCTATGTTCAACTAATTCATTAATGGGGACGACATTCTTGGCTTTCAACAAATCTTTTTTGTAATCTAAAACATTGCTGCTGAGCATCACCCCAATAGTCTCATATTCTAAATCAAGATTCTCGAGAGGATCATCTAGTTCAATCATAATGTCGGGCGGAGCAATTGAGGCAATTCCTATATTTAGTTGGCCATTATCATCGCTAATTAATTGAGCGTATTGTAGAGCGGCCTTAATTGTATTCCTTAAACTTGCTCTTGAATTATATAGTTTATCGAACGCTCCAGCGTTGATTAATTTTAAGACTTGAGTCTCACTTATTTTGTTTCGATAAAGGCGAGTGACAAAATCAAAAATATCTTTATAAGGACCGTTTTTGCGTTCTTGAATAATGGTTTCCGCCATTAAATCATTGATTCCACTAATGGATGTCAACGGGAAAAGCAAACTTTTGTTGTTGATTGAAAAAGCCATCTGAGACTCATTGATATCAGGAGGGAGAATTTTGATTCCCATTGTCTTCATTTCGGAGATGTTGTCAATAAACTTACTATCGTTAGCGGATAGACTAGTTTCTAATAAAGCGACATAGAATTCTAAAGGATAATGGGCTTTAAGCCAAGCCATGCGACAAGTTAAAACTGCGTAAGCCACTGAGTGAGAACGATTGAACCCATAGTCAGCGAATTTTAAGATATCGTTGAAGACTTCTTTGCTGACTGCTTCGCTATGGCCGTTTTTTATTGATCCTTCGATGAATTGTTTTCCTAAGGAAAGAAGGATGGCTTTATCCTTTTTGCTGACTGCTCGGCGGAACGAATCAGCTTCAGCGGGGGATAAACCCGCCATGACGGAAGCGATTTGGTTGATTTGTTCCTGGTAAACAATAATTCCATAGGTAGGAGCAAGTATGTCTTTTAAATCTTCGGAAAGATAAACAATTTTCTCTATACCATCGCGTCGAAGAGCGTAATTTTTGACATAAGGCATTGGTCCAGGACGGTTTAAGGCAATGAGAGCGACAACATCTTCAAAAGAACTAGGTCTTAAGGTTTGAATTCCCTTTCTCATCACGGTGGTTTCAATTTGGAATAAACCAATCGTGTGACCGGAACTGATGAGATCAAATATTTCCGGGCTATCATAAGGAATCTTCATTTTGTCGAGGTGAATATCTGGATAGTGCGAATTAATTAAATCAACGCATACAGAAACAGTGGTTAAATTTCTAATGCCGAGGAAGTCCATCTTTAAGAAACCTTGTTCTTCAAGATATTCTGCTTCGTATTGTGAGACATAATTATCGTTAAAATCAATAGAGACAGGAATCGAATTTTCGATAGGTGTATTATTTAAAATAATACCAGCGGCATGCTGTCCAGATTGACGAGGTAAACCTTCAATCTTTCCAGCGAGAGAGACAAACTCTTTAAAATATGGATCGCTGTCGACAATCTTTTGAAATTCTGGGAGGTACTTGTAAGCTTGTCCGAGAGAATAACGAGGATTGCTAATGGCTTTACTCAGTAGAACAATATGTCTTTCGGGATATTGATAGACACGTCCGATATCGCGGATGGCTTGTCGGGCTAGAATGGTTTGAAATGTCACAATCGTACTGACTTTGTCACGCCCGTATTTCTCGCGCATGTACTGAATGACATCTTCGCGTTTGATATCCATAAAGTCGACATCAATATCCGGCATACTTTTTCGGGCCGGATTGAGGAATCTTTCAAATTGTAAACGATAGGAGATTGGATCAACCTCGGTAATATTTAAAAGAAAACTGACAAGACTTCCAGCCGAACTGCCTCGACCTGCTCCGACAAGAATTCCTTCTTTTTTTGCCCAGTTCACGTAATCTTGAACTAAAAGAAAATAATCGGAATATCCCATTGAACTAATCGTCGATAGTTCATAATTAAGTCTTTCGACATATTCAGGCTTTGCATCTAAATTGAGATTTTTAAGTTTTTCGTGAGCCATGTCTTTTAATTCTTCATCGCAGTTACGAGATGAAAAATGGAGCATTTCGCCTCTTTTTTGAATGAATGAAAATTGGCTTTGTTTAATCAAGTCGTTGGTCGCGTCTATCTCCTTTTCAGAATAGATTTTATGATAGTCGGCTTCGGTCATGAAGTACTCATATCCAACGGCCTTCTTCTCTTTGATGAAGGTTCCTTCTCCGATGGCGGACACTATCTTTAAGACAATCGCATCATCTTTCTTTTCATAACGTAGACGAGGAAAGGCTATGCATTGGTAATTATATTCTTTAGCGAAAGTCCGGACTTTCTCCATCATTGTCTTACTGACCAAATCGACAACTTCGATTCCAAGATAAAATCTTGAGTCAAAGAGTTTGGAATATTCATTGAGCCACTTCGTAAAAGTTGTATCGACTTTTTCCAAGGCGGAAAAGCGTTCTTTAAAAGCTCCATAATTGGTTTCGATGACACAGGCTAATCCCCCGCTATTTTTTGCAAGAAAAGCGAGATTTAATTCGTTTCTTTGAATCGCAGTGTGAATGTTGATGAGGTGGTGGTAACCTTCCTCGTTGAGAACATACAAGCAAAGATTTGCCTCATCAATGGTGATATTAAGGCCGACCAAATAGGGTTTTTTAATATCTTCCATGGCGTGGACAAATTCGGGAAGGCCGTACATGCATTCAAAATCAGCGACGCCAGCTCCAAAATAACCCTGCTTTTCAATTGAGCGGGCAATTTTCTTCATGGTCAAGCCACTCTTTAGGAAAGAGTAACAAGAAATAATATGTAGAGGCGCGAATTTGCTCATACACATAGTATAGTCTAAAACTATGACCTTTTTAAATAAAAAAGGTAACCTATTGGCTACCTTTTACAATTCATATTTAGAATAATTTATTTAACTCAGCGATAAACTTTGGTAGTTCATCAAGTGAATTAATTTTTGCTCCAGAAGCCTGTGGGTGTCCACCGCCTTCAAACATGGCAGCGACTCCATTGATGGCCTTCTCTTTGGAACGTATGGAAATTCTCCAACAATTATCTTTAGGATCTTCAGTGATCGAACACCAAGCATTAACCCCTTCAATATTAGCAAAAATATTGACATTTTCTTTGCCTCTTTCGGTGGTGATCTTTAATTCATCTTGAATTTTGGCATCCAAAATATAATAGGCCACACCTTTTTCTGAAATCGTGAAGTGATTGAGAATATAAGCGGTAACATATAGATCGTCGAGTTGTTTGCGATACATCTTCTGATAGATTTTGCTTAGTTCCAAACCTGATTCAAGTAGATATCCAGCAATGGCAAAAGTATGAGCGGAGGTGGAAGCGTATTGGAAGCGTCCAGAATCACCAGCAATTGCTGTGTAGAAGTATCCCGCCGCTTCTTTACTCATCACATATTTTCCCTTGAAATTAATCAGAGCGTTAACAATATTTTCTGAAGCCGCTGCTCCAACGGTGTTGACCATGCTGACATTACCAAAATCTTCAACAAGTGGATGGTGATCCATCTTCACTTTGAATTTGGCTTTTTTCCAACGTGGATCTGCGATACGAGAACTGTTAGCGGTATCTAAGATAATCGCGAGGAATGGTTTCTTGAACCACTCTTCGTTTAACTCATCCATATAGGGGAATAAGCGAGGAGTAAAGGTGACATGATTGTCGCCTAAAACTCGCACTTCTTTGTTTGGAAAATTATCCTTTATCCATGTGGCTAAGCCCATTTGGGAGCCTAGAGCATCATAGTCAGGTTTGCAGTGACGGAAGATAGCGATACGATCATACCGCTTAATGGCGGAATGTAAGCGGGTGATATTTTTCTTTTCACTTTCCGCGTACACTTTAAAAATTGGTTTCATATTTATTTTTGTGTCTCCTTAATACACATTTGGTAAGCATCGCGAGCAATCATCACTTCTTCATCAGTGGGGATTACGGCGATTTTTACTTTGCTGTCAGGGGTAGAAATGAGAGCTTCTTTTCCGTGAATAGAATCATTTAATTGATTGTCGATTTTGACCGATAAAGCATCTTGAATTTGTTCGATGACTTCTCGTCGAGTTCTCGGTTCATTTTCCCCGATACCAGCGGAGAAAATAATGAGGTCGCATCCACCTAAACGGACGAAATATTGACCAATAAAATCAGCGATCCGACGAACGAATAAAGTGTTAGCAAGAATGCATCTTTCATCACCATTATCCGCGCCGGCTAAAACATCGCGAGAATCAGAATAACCGCATAGTCCAAGAAAGCCTGATTTCTTATTGAACATTTGGTAAACTTCTTCAGCTGATTTGCCAGTTACAGAAGCGACAAAATTGAACACACTTGGATCCATATCTCCAGTTCTGGTGCACATCATAATGCCTCCAAGAGGAGTTAAGCCCATCGAAGTGGCGACACATTTGCCATCTTTAATAGCGGTGATTGATGCTCCGCTTCCGATATGGCAAGAAATGATGCGTGGGTGTTTGACACCTGGCAAATATTTTAACCCTTCTTCAGAAAGATACTTATGGCTCGTTCCATGAGCTCCGTAGCGGCGAATATCATATTTTTCAGCAATCTCGTGTGGGATAGCAAAAACATAATCTTGAGGTTCCATGCTCTGATGAAAAGCGGTATCAAAAACAGCGATATTTGGACAGTCTGGTAAGACTTCTTTAAACGCTCGATAGCAAGTTAAGTGGGCTTGATTATGAAGAGGGGCCAACGGAATTAGCGATTCAATTCTCTTCTCAGTTTCTTCAGTAAATAATGCTGACTTGGAGAAATACTTTCCTCCTTGAACGACACGATGACCCATCGCTTTAATATCGGCAAAATCTTTAATGATTCCTTTGCTTAATAAAGCTTCAAGAACGGTTCGTGCCGCAACGGCATGATTGGGAAAGACAGGATAAGTTTGTTCTTTTTTACCATCGAATTTTATGGTAAAAATGCCATCTTTTAAACCAATTCGCTCACAATTTCCGGAACATATTACTTTCTCTTCTGGCATTTCATAAAGCTTGAACTTTAATGAAGAACTTCCAGAATTTATCGTCATAATTTTAGACATTGATACTACCTCTTAAAACTGCGTATATTATTACATAATTAGGTCATTCTTTCAATTCTAATGAATTATTCTTTATTAATAAAAAGGCCCGACTTCCATCGGACCTTATCATTTATGAAGAAATATCAAATATAGCAATCTCAACAATTTGCTAATTATTACGCTGCTTGATCAGCTAAATACTTAGCTTCCAAATAAGCGGTCTTCTCTGCGATTGTTGTTGAATCTCCAAAATTATCTGGGACAACGGTGGAACCCTCTAAAGTGC
>ENA-UOWO01007780-UOWO01007780.1-activated-sludge-metagenome-genome-assembly--contig:-NODE-7780-length-10497-cov-6.348688_pt1 | contig 10497 bp, 9 predicted proteins | sample MGYA00238148_ERZ761564 | MGnify/ENA primary metagenome ERZ761564 (study PRJEB28885, sample SAMN05720194) | activated sludge metagenome | isolation source: Anaerobic digester | place: USA...
AAAACGTCTGTAGGATTACTTAAACTACCACTTTCGTCTAAAAAACAAAATTTTGTTCATATACTATTATAATCAGATAATTTTAAATTTTTGTCCATAGTATTAAATTTAAAATTGCAATTAAATATTTTTCGGGATTCCATAAATTGAAATTTTCTTTTTCCTTTTCATAGCTCAATATCCATCCCCATATGAATAATGCCAATATTCCCTAAAAAAATTACTAAATCCTACTTTTGTCATAGCATTATATAAAATCATTCTATTTTTATACATTTCTTTTGGTAGATTATTACAAAATGTATATTGATGATTGGGGTCATTAATGAAATCGGTTCCAACAATTCTAGTGGGGATAAAATCACCATTATCGTCACCCAAAACAACATCAACCGCACCACCAGTCATATGCCCTGGCGGTACCAAGTCGTCAGGCATTGCAATTTTATTACGTACTTCGATATCTATTTCTTTATCATTTAAATCTGGCCTTACTAATTTTAAATTTTTGCAATAAAGATTGTAAAGATCTCAAACTAAATTTTCGAATCTAAAAGCATCTCTGATAGCTAAATGATATCCTTTGGGTAATAATTTTTGAGCTCTATTTAACTTATCTATAACAGTCTTGCGTAAAAAAAGACGAGATTCATCATCAATATTATCTATTTTTAAATTACATAATTTAATTTGAATATTTTTATTCAAATATTCTCTTAAAGATAATAAAGGATCATTATTATCAATAACCTTCAATGTTTTAAAAATATTATTAATAAAATCTAAATATTCTTCTAATTTATCAGCTCTATCAAATTCTTTAAGTTTATTTATTACAGTATAATCAATTGGATTAAAAAAATTAAAAATATTAATCATGGTATTTAATATTATATTTTAAAATTTTATGATTCTTCTAAGATAATTTTTTTCTTAAAAGCACCTCGCTCTTCATTTTTTCTATTTCTAATATCGTTTATTTCTTGAACATTAAAATTTTTATATTCACACATGGCATTGATAACTTCTAAAACATCAGCCATTTCTTCAATCTCTTCACCGTTAATAAATTCATTGGCTTCTTCAAAAAGTTTTTCTTTCAATTTTTCTCAATACTCATCATTGTTAGCAATGTGAGTGATAGGTATTCCACCTTTTTTAATAATATACTCCGGAATTTTATCTCTCACTAATTTGTTATATTTCATATTGTTTTTTTAATTTTTTATAATTTTTATTATTTTAATACAAAATTATTTTATAAAATATTTGACATAAAGGCATAAGTATGTTATAATTATGATAGTTCTAGATTAGAATATTATGGGAGAATAGCATGAAAAGAGTTCTTGTTTTTATTTTGTTCTTGATTTCAACGGTTATAATTGTAGCAATTGCAACTGTTGGTAGTGTGTATCTTGATCTATGGATAAACCCGTGGATTAAGGATGCTATCGTTGGTTGGAGATGGTGGAATTATTTTACAACACCACATACCGCAACAGTGTTGTATCTCAAGTATGGAGTCTTTTATTTATAGATTCCTATACTCATCATTTCTATTTCGTCGATTATAAAATTGAGTTCTAGATTCAGGCAATAATATTGCCCAACCCGATTCTTTAGATTTTCTTTAGAATCGGGTTTTTTTATTTTCCACAACAATGTTTATATCCCCACACCCAGAATACTTAATTTTGGGTTGTAGGACATTAATATAATATTCTTTTTCTCGACCAATTATTGATTTTTAATAATATTATTTACCTTGCAAAATTTAGCTCAAAAATAAAATTTTTGGAAAAATATTCTGGGTGTAATGACTGCGCTTTTCTAAAGCTTGTTTCTTAACTTTTACCCTTACCACAACAGTGTTTGTATTTCATTGGACGTCCATCTGGATGTTTTGACCCACAAGGGCATGGATCGTTACGACCAATTTTTTCTTTACTGCCAGTTATAACAACATTGTTAGTTGGTTTTTGAGTTTGAATATTTTGTTCATTAAATTTAATGATAAAATCGAGTAAATAATTGCCAAGATTAGTTCATAAATCTTTATAGAAAACAAAAGAATCTTTTTTGTAAGCAACTAATGGTTCAATATTTGAATAGGCCTTAAGCGATACACTATCGCGTAATTGTTCCATTTTTTCAAGATGAACCATTCATAAACTATCTAAAATATTTAAAGCTACGGATTGGGCGATTTGATTAAAATTGGCAATATCTTTTTCTTTTTGTGAATAAATTTGTTTGATATGCTCGAAAATTACATTAAATAGCTTATCGCTATTTTGCAAATTGGATTTAATGATTGATTCGTCAATATTGATATCAAAATTTTTAAGATAAGTTAAAACTGGTTCGATTTTTAAATCCAACAATTTTAAATCATCGTGAAGTTTATCGGCTAAAATACCAAAAATTAAATCTTTAATTTTTAAATCGTCATTTTCGGTAACTAAAACTTGCCTTTTACCATAAACGGCTTTACGTTGTTGATTTAAAACATCATCATATTCAAGAACATGTTTACGAATATCTAAATTGATGCCTTCAATTTTATTTTGAGCGCTCTCAATGGATTTGGTAATCATGGGATGAGAAATGGCCTCGTCTTCTTTAAAACCAAATTTTTCCATAATAGTGCTGATACTCTTGGGGGCAAAAATTTTTACTAATTCATCTTCAAGCGAAATAAAAAATTGAGTAGTGCCTTGATCACCTTGACGACCAGTGCGGCCACGAAGCTGATTATCAATGCGTCGAGCTTCATGCCGTTCTGTGCCCAAAACAAATAATCCACCTAGATCTAATATTTTATTTTTTTCTTCTTCGATACTTGGGTTACCGCCTAAAATAATATCAACACCACGCCCCGCCATATTGGTGGCTACTGTCACGGCACCAAGTTTACCAGCTTGAGCAATGATTTCTCCTTCCCGTTCATGTTGTTTAGCGTTTAAAACATTGTGAGCCACACCTTCAATTGATAATAATCTAGAAATTTTTTCGTTAATTTCAACACTGCGAGTGCCAACTAAAACTGGCTGACCATTTTTATTTCTTTCTTTTATCTCATTGATAATGGCTTGATATTTTCCATTTTCAGTGCGATAAATTTTATCAGCTAAATCTTTGCGAATATTTGGTTTGTTGGTAGGAATTGAAACAACTTCTAATTTATAAACTGACATAAACTCTTCGGCGGATGTGGTAGCGGTACCCGTCATACCACATAAATGTTCATACATTCTAAAATAGTTTTGAATGGTAACGGTTGCAACGGTTTTACTTTCAGGATTAACATAAACTCCTTCTTTGGCTTCAAGGGCTTGATGGAGTCCACCGGAATAACGACGATCGGGCATGATGCGACCAGTAAATTCGTCCACAATAATTACTTTGCCATCTCTAACAATATAATCTTTGTCGCGTTGAAATAAAAATTGAGCTTTTAAAGCTTCTTCCAAATGATGCACAAAATGAATACCTTGTTGGTCATAAATATTAAAACCAATTATTTTTTCTAATTTGTCTAATCCTGGTTCTAATAAACTAATAGCGCGGTTTTTATAATCGATACTAAAATCTTCATCAATAGTTAAACGTGGTGCAATTTGAGCAAATTGTTTATACAACGAAGACGATTCCATGTCGGGTTGAGAAATAATTAATGGGGTTCTAGCTTCATCAATTAAAATACTATCGATTTCATCAATGGTTGCATAATGATGACCATGCTGAACCATATCTTTGGCATTTTGAGCTAAATTGTCACGTAAATAGTCAAAACCGAACTCAGAGCTTGTGCCATAGGTAATGTCGCATAAATAGGCATTTTGACGCTCACAAGGGCGTAAGAACTCGCTAAAGACCTTAAAACTGGCGGTTGTGTCGCGTTCGGTGTCAATATGGCCGGCGTCTTTGTTAATTATGTCTTTTGTATAAGTTGGATCATAAATAAAAGCCCCTTCTTGAGTAATACAACCAATAGAAAGACCTAGAGCAAAATAAATTTGCCCCATTCAAACTGTATCACGTTTGGCTAAATAATCATTAACTGTGACTACATGGACACCTTCAGATCGTAAAGCATTTAAATAATTAACCAGTACAGCGGTTAAGGTTTTGCCTTCTCCGGTTTTCATTTCGGCAATTTTGTTTTGAGATAATACTAAACCACCTAAAAGTTGAACATCAAAATGACGTTGGTTCAATGTGCGAATACTAGCTTCCCGAGCTAAAGCAAAAGCTTCCGGTAAAATATCATTGATAGTTTTTGCACCACTAGAAAGCTGGTCTTTAAAATTTTTGGTTTTATCTTTAATGTCTTGATCAGAAATTTTTTTGATTTCTGGCTCTAAATCATTAATTTTTTGAATAATAGTTTTATAATTGCCAGCCAAAACTTGGCTGGAGCTAGATTTAAATAATTTTTTGAATAATGACATGATGTATTTTTAGTTATAATAACAACTAATTGATATTTGATAAACTTAGTTTGAAAATTATAAATTTAATTTTTATGGGAAAGAAGATCTTTTAATATTGTCTACTCAATATCTTCGTAAATGTCTTTGGTTTTATGTTTACGACCAAGCAATTTATCAAGAAATGAATATTTATTTTTAAGAGCATTTTTATGAATATTGGTTTTATATTTTTTGATATCTTTGATAATTTGAGTTTTTAAATCTGAGAAACATTCGTCCATTGCACTTCGTAATTGAGAGTGAAGCTTGTTAACATAAATTGATTTATCGTAAACAGAAAGATTGGCTTCACAGCGATATCTATTACCAAAATTATCAACTTTTACTAATTCTTCAATCTCAATTTTCAAAAATGGATTGCCTTTGGACTTTTTTAATATATTTTTAATGTAGCTAATTTTTTTGTTTAAAACTTTGGTTTCGCTAGGGGTTAAAGTGTAGTTTTTAGTAGTAAAATTATTTTCCATAAGTTGAAGTTTAATAAGTTTATTACTAATAAAGGTTAGCAAAAAAGACCAAAATACGCAAACAACATTAAAGATGAATTTGTCTTTAAAATAATAAAATATTTGACATTTTATGTCAAATATTGAAAATTGATTCGTTTATTAATCGCTATCTTTTATATGTTTTTGATAAAAATCATTTAATGAACTATAAGTAAGTCTTAAATAACTAGCTACAGCTCTGATATCGGTAGCGTTAATAGCTTGTTTAATTTCTTCACGAATCTTATATAGAAATTTATTTTTGGGTTTAGCGTTACTTTTTATCAACAGAAAGTCTTTTAATATTTCTGGAGTAATAAAAACTGATATTTTTTGATAATTGCTTTGTTCATTGGTATAAAACTTTTTAGCTTCCTCGCACATTTCTTGACCATTGTTCTTAAGCCAAGTTAATACAAATCTCTGCATAAATTTTTGATTGGTTTTTATATCGTCAAATTTTTTATTAACTTTTTCTAATTTACCAATCAATGAATCTCTGATCAAAATGGCATCTTTACAAATGCCAGATCCTAATGAGTGATCATTTTTACGAGTTTGAAATAAATGGTAATAACGATTGTGAGTTAGTTGCTTCAATTCTTCATATTTGGGATCGCCAGACTTTTCAGTTGAGCGATCGTATAAAGCATCACAGATATGGTTTTCAATGTTGGTTAACAATTCAATTTCTGAAGTATTTTCGTTTTCGATAGTTTTTAAACGGTTTTTCATCCACATAACAATAAATATTTATATTTTTATTAGTATATATAATTTTTACTAAAATTTCAAGATAACTCAAAAACCGCACAATTAAGCGCGGTTCTTGAGCTAAGGCGGAAACGAAACTTCTAGTTGGAAAAGAAAAAATTAAACTATACTATCGGGGTCAAAAGCAATTTCTTTTAATATGATTTCGAGGTGCATGCTATGAGAACCTTTGATTAAAATTAAATCACCAGGGTAAATTAAATCTTGAATTTTAAGTCGAGCTTCAGTAGCATTATCAAAATGAAATATAAAATTTTTATCAAAACCAGATTTTTCAAGCGATTCAATGGTAAATTTTGTCCTTTGGCCAATGCCAACAAAAATTTTTATGTTGCTATTGATAATGTTTTTCGCCAGTAAGCGATGAGCTTTTTCAGAATAATTGCCAAGCTCTAGCATATCACCAAAAACAAATACTTTGCGATTATTTTGAAAGTCACTCATTAAATTTAAAGAATTTTCAATGGCCAATGGCGAAGCGTTGTAACAATCATTAAAGATATAACTGTTTTTAATGCCTGGAACAAGATTTAATCGGCCAGGTAAAAGTTCATAATTTTCTAAGGCATGCAAACAATCAATTAAATTCATATCGATGGCTAAACCAGTTGAAATAGCACACATAAAAGCATAAGCAAAACCTTTGCCCAAAATTTGTTTTATTTCAAATGGAGCAAAATAGTTTTTATATTCAAAACGCATATACATGGATGAATCAAACAAATCGCTTTCAGTTTCAATTTTGTAATTGCTAGCATGCAAATCGGCATCATTATCAAAACCATAAGAAATAATTTTGGCTTTGGTAAATTTTCGAAAATTATAAATTTTTTCATTATCATAATTTAAAATGGCATGGCCTGATGATTTTAACATTTTGATAATAGTTGATTTTTCGTCATATACTTTATCAATATCTTCAAAATATTCTATGTGAACAGGAATATTGCCAATATTGGTAACTATAGCAATGTCCGGTCTAGCAATACGACATAATTTTTTTATATCTCCAGGGCGATCAGCGCCATACTCAAGAATTAAAGCTTGCGGATAATTTTTTTGACGATGAATTAAAAGTTTTACCCCAGTTCATAAATGATTTAATCACACTCAAATGCTTGAGCTACCGCTTTGTTCAACACCAATGATAGTAAGAGCCGCACCAATTTCAGTATTATAATTTAATTCATTTTTTCGAACAGAATATTTTTGAGAAACAACAAAAGCTACTGCTTCTTTAGTAGATGATTTGCCAACATTGCCAGTGATAGCAATAACCAAGGGATGATATTTATAAATAATTAACTTGGCAATGAAAGTTGATAGAATTGTTAGAAATTTAGCTTTTCAGTTCATTATTAAATGTTTAATTAATTTAATGGTTCATCAGGCGGAATGTTATAGTAATCAATGATGAATTTTGCCATATCATGAAAACCATAAGTAACGCTGGTACTAGCGGTCATGCCGATGGCTGGTTTGTTAAGCACAACTAGCATAACAACTTTTGGATTACTAGCCGGGAAAAAACCACCAAAGGATTGAATGGTATCGTTGGTATATTCTTTACCATAAGAAATATCAGCTGTACCAGTTTTACCAGCCATACTATAACCCTTTACTTTTGCGCTAGAACCATAACCATCCTCAACAACTTGGACCATCATATTGGTGATAGTTTTGGCTGTGCTAGGTTTGATAATACTTTCTAAAAGAATATCTTGTTTATTAACTGATCCATAAGTGCCATCGGGACTTTTGGTAGTTTCTACAACATAAGGATTTACTAAGTAACCACCATTAGCAATAACGGCATAACTTCGCAAAATGGCAATAGGCGTGATAGAAATACCATGCCCATAACTAGCAGTGGCAAAATTAATATCGGGAACATATTTGGTTTCAAGATTTTTTAAAACACTTTTTTGTTCATTGGGTAAATCAATACCCGTTATGTCATTGAACTTGAATTTTTTTAAATAATCATAAAAAATTTTATGACCAGTTTTTTGTTCTACAAAAATGGCTCCAGTATTGATAGATTTTTGTAAAACTTTGGTCATAGTGGCGGTGCCGAATTTATCGTTATGGAAATTTTTGATAGTGCGATTATTAATAGTAACTGCCCCACTGTCATAATAAGTTGTTTTGGGAGTAATAGTATCACTATCAATGCCAGCGGTCATGGTAATTACTTTGACAACTGATCCCATTTCTACTGGGTCTTCAATGGCTAAATTACGATAAACTGAATAATCGTTTACTTTGAAAAATTCATTTAAATTAAAATTGGGATAACCAGCAATAGCTAACATTTTACCCGAAACTGGATCCATAACCAATATTGATCCGGAAACTGCCTGGCGACTATCCACTAAATTTTTAATTTCAGTTTCGGCTTGATATTGGATATTTTTATCAATGGTGGTAATCAATGAATCACCGTTGATAGGCATTTTTTCATTGGATGGTAATGATCTAATCAAACGACCGGCAGCGTCTTTTAACCCATGGAATACACCGTCCGTTCCATCAAGTGAATCGTTATAATACTTTTCCAGACCATAAACACCAATTTTTTTATCCGAAGAATTATTTTTAGCAATAAAACCTATAACATGGCAACCAAGTTCTTGAAATGGATAATAACGTTCAAACTCTTCGCTTATACTGATACCCATAATGGGCTTGAGTTTTCCCTTTTCATTGGGTAATTTTAGTTCTTTGATTTTTGTAATCAATTTATCGTCTTCAGTTTTCTTTAATAATACTTCGTATTGAGAATTTGATTTTTGAAATATATTGATTAACTCAGCTTCAGGTCTATTTAAAATTGGTGATAAAAGCTTAGCTGTTGGCACTACTTGATTATCGCGTTGTAAAGTTTTGGGATCAACGGCAATAGTTGAATATGATTTATTAATAGCAACGGGTATTAGTGTCCCACTTTTATCAGTAAAATAAATATTACCACGTTGAACCGAAGTGGTGTGATTGATATCGTCGGTATTGTTGATAGCGGCATTTAATACGCCTTCATCATTTAAAACTTGGAGTTTAAACAAAAAAATTGTTAAAGATATAAAAACAATTACAAATACAATTTGTAAAAATCTTAAACGATTACGGTCAATGACGCCATTTAAATTTATTGATTTAAATCTTCGCATATTAATAGCTAAGTATGTTAATTAGCATGATTGAGTGATAAAACTGGTGATTGATCGGCGTCAAAATAGGAAACATTATTATTTTTGACAAAACCATTATTTTTAGCTCAGTCAATGACATAATCAGGAGTGATATTTTCAACTCAATTGGTTTTTAAATCCGCATTTTCAATTTCTAATACTTTTAATTTGTCTTTAGCTTCAGTAATACGATAATCAATGTCAGAATTAACCGATTGAAAATAAAGCGAAGCTCCAATCATGCACAAACCCATAGCTATGGACACTACTCAAAAACTTAAAACAAATCCTTTTTTGTTATCTTTAAAGGCTTCGCTAACATAATTTTGACTAAAACGTTTAGCTCGTTTGATATTTATATTAGGAACAATTTTAGGAAAAATGTTGGCGGGAACTGGTTTTTGATAATAATAGCTGTTAACGGTCATGTTTAAATGTTTAATAATTATTAAATTATTTTTTCAATAATACGTAACTTGGCTGATCGACTTCGTTTATTTTGTTTTATTTCGGCCCACTTAGGGACAATAGTTTTTTTATTTATAAATTTAAATTTTTTAGTGTTAATTAATTCTTTAAAATAATTTTTAACGATTCTATCTTCCAGAGAGTGAAAAGCAATGATAGCAACTCGACCATGTATGCCAACCATATCGGTAGCTTGAGCAATGGCTGATTTTAGATTTTCAAATTCTTGATTAACATAAATGCGTAAGGCCATAAAAGTTTTAGTAGAAGGGTGAATTTTGCGATGATGATATCAACTAGGAGTTGACTTTAAAATAATATCGTTGAGCTCATAAGTGGTATTAATCTCTTTGCTTTTACGGGTTTCAATAATATTTTTAACAATGTTTTTGGCAAAAGATTCTTCGCCAAAATCAAGCAAAATCGTTTCTAAATCAGTGGGGGCAAAGGTATTGATTACTTCTTTGGCAGTTAATGTGGTTTTGACATCAAATCGCATGTCGAGATCTTCATCAAATCTAAAGGAAAAACCTCTTTTACTTTCATCTAAGAAATAGCTATTTAATCCTAAATCAAATAAAATGCCAGAGATATTATTAAAATGATTTTGTTTAACAATGTTGTTTAAATTCTTAAAATTATCATTAATTAGAATAAAATTATTTTCGTTAATACCAGAATCAATAAATTTTTGTTTGACAAAATCAAGATTGCGAGAGTCAAAATCAATACCTAATAATTTTCCAGTTGGTAAAATGTGTTTCAATATTTCTAGGCTATGACCTCCCTCGCCTAACGTGCAATCAATGTAATTTTGATTTGGTTTAGGATTAAATCCTTCGATTACTTCTTTTAAAAGAACGGGAGTGTGCACGGTAAAATTTTATCCCGCTTCGCTCCACACTGATGTGTATTTCAAAATAGATGGAACTAAGCGATATGTTTTATTAATTTTTTTGTAAAAGTAATTTTTAATTAATTTCAGTGTGGGGACTAGTCCCGCTTCGCTCCACACTGATGTGTATTTCAAAATAGATGGAACTAAGCGATATGTTTTATTAATTTTTTTGTAAAAGT
>ENA-UOWO01007781-UOWO01007781.1-activated-sludge-metagenome-genome-assembly--contig:-NODE-7781-length-10496-cov-4.220190_pt1 | contig 10496 bp, 8 predicted proteins | sample MGYA00238148_ERZ761564 | MGnify/ENA primary metagenome ERZ761564 (study PRJEB28885, sample SAMN05720194) | activated sludge metagenome | isolation source: Anaerobic digester | place: USA...
CAATTACTGTGAACCCTTTTGATCTCATCGCCCACCTCTTTGCGTATTATGTACAGCAGAATAAATTATAGCAAATTTATTTCCAGATTCTTTTTAATCCCCAAGATGCCATAACAAATAATAACATCGCATAACCCACATAGCCGCACAATCAATCATTATGCCACATCTAAATGTGTCCGCTTTGTTTGTTTTGTGCTTTCTTTTGCGTCAAACCAACCTAGTAGGAAATGATATTAAATCCACTTATATCAACCTTTTTTTATATGTTCATATTTTTATGCGAATCATCTCTTTGCGCCTAAAAAATCAGATGCAAATTAGCATTGTCAAAACAAATATTATATACAAATGAAAGTTAGTGTATTGGTTTACCCAAAATACCGCGTGTGTGTAAGAGACTACACGCTTTATTGTCCTAAACCATTTTTTAACTTCATTTGTATAGGAATTGGATGTATATTAACATCAGAATGTAGAATTTCTAATTTGGAGTACACAATGACGGACAAATCAGTCAAAGTTAAATTCAGCGGGAGTGACGAATACTCTATTGAAATTGGCCCGGGAATGTTAAATAAAATCGCAGACCGGGTTCGCGATGTTTCAAAAAAACCTTTGGCTTTTGTAGTCACAGATAAAAAGGTTGCCCCGCTTTATCTGAATAATGTAGTAAAAAGACTTGAAGCCGCTCGAATAAAAACTGAAACAGAAATAATCGCGGCAGGAGAAAAACACAAGAACCTTAACACATATTTAAAAGTAGTGTCGCGTTTCGCGCAGACGAGCGGGGCTGCGGATACTGTAGTGGTTGCGCTAGGGGGAGGCGTGGTGGGAGATATCGCAGGATTCGCGGCAGCTACCTACCGACGCGGCACCCCCGTCATTCAATGTCCAACCACGCTTCTTGCATGCGTTGACTCAAGCGTAGGCGGAAAAACAGGCGTGGACTTGCCTTTCGGGAAAAACCTTGTGGGGGCTTTTCATCAGCCGCGCGCGGTGCTGGTCGACACTGACACCCTCTCCACCCTACCACCGCGGGAGTTCAGAACAGGAACGGCAGAAGTAATCAAATACGGCTTCATTATGGACGAGCCGTTTGTAAAATTCATGGAAAAGAACATAGAGGAATTTAATGCCGGAGATGAAACTCTTCTTTCGCGCGCGATAGAATGCTGCTGCCGTCTAAAAGCCAAGGTGGTAGGCAAAGACGAACGAGACACAAAAGACATCAGGGCAATTCTCAATTTCGGGCACACTTTCGCTCACGCGCTGGAAGCGGTTTGCGGATATAAAGATTACAATCATGGCGAAGCGGTGGCGGTCGGAATGGCCTGCGCCTCAGACCTCTCGGCTCGAATCGGCATGATCTCGCAGGAAGACGCCGCGCGCGTCGAACGCCTGATATCTGCCGCTGAACTTCCAGTGACAATAAAAAACGCCCAACCGCGACATCTGCTGGATTGCATGTTCAGAGACAAAAAATGCCGCGGCGGAAAACTCAGGTTGGTTCTCCTAGAGAGCATAGGACGCGCGGTCGTGGCGGACGACGTGGACGAGAAAGACATTCTGAGCGTCATTCGTTCCAGAATTGCGCGGTCGTAGCGGCTCGCGAAACAGGAGGCTGCGCTTTGGCGCCAAGAACCGTCCTTATCGCAGGCGGCGGATACGCCGGCTCCGGCATAGCGGCCAAGCTTGCCGCCCTCGACGCCCGACGCTCTTTCAACGTAGTCATATTGGACCCTTCGGAATTCCACGTGGTTAAGACCCGGCTTCACCAAATTGCCGTCGAACCTGAAAGAGACATCCTGATAAGAATTCCGACGAGAACGCTGGCTGACTTTGCGCGAGCGGATTTTATCAATTCCGCTGTGGAGAAAGTGGATTTCAAGAATAGAAGAATCTTTGCGAATGGGTCAGGTTATGATTGGGACCTCCTTGTCGTGGCAACAGGCGCAGAGCCAAATTACTTCGGCATCCCCGGCGCGGCTGAACACTCTGAAAACATCTTAAGCTATGAAGCGGCTATGAGTTGCGGATTGAGAATCAAGTCTTTGGGCATGAACAAGCGTGGCGCATCTAAGAAAAGAATCGCTGTTTGCGGAGCTGGGCTTCTCGGAGTCGAATTCGCGGCGCAACTCAGACAGCGTTACGGCCCGAAGAAATGCGAAATCGTGATAATAGAAAAACAGGAGAGGATTATCGCCGCATCACAATGCGGAGACGCTCAGCGGGATTACATTTCAGCCTTTTTCAAAAGAGAAAATATTAAAGCGTTGACCGGAACGACAATTTCGAAACTGTCTCCGGGGCGCGTATGTCTCGAGGAAGGGAAACACATAGACTGCGATCTGACAGTGTGGTGCGGCGGCATTAAACGAACCGGAATAGGAACGGCGGCATCCGGCGGACTTGTCGTCGATCCGACTCTCGTTTGCCGCGAACATGAAAATGTGTTCGGGGCCGGGGATTCCGCGTTGGTTTCAAGTCCCCTGCCAAACGCCAACTCTCTGACTGCTCAACGGGCTATATATCACGCTGATATCGCCGCGAAAAACATCATCCGGTCCGCAATCGGTCTTCGCTCCCGCGCCGCCAGATACAAGCCAAAGGGAGAACTCATTTCTCTGGGCGATTTCGACGCTGTAGGAGTCGTTTCCGGGGCCGCGTTTTACGGTTCGGCCTGCGCCGCAGCGAAAAAAGCTAATGAAATGAAATATATATCCACGCTTTTCGGAACAGCGATAAATCACATCCGAATCCATCGTTAGTATTTGTAATAGGCGCATTGATTAGAGTCCGACTGCAACCCCGTTTTTTTTGACAGACTCAAAATTTGACTAGTGTTTGCGTTGCTCTGACAATTCAAATCAAAAGAAAACACAGAATCACAGGACTCCGCTCTTCTCTAGCAGAGATATGTCGTTCAGAATGTCAGACGTTTTTCCTTCAGCCGCGACGGCGCCGCCGCTCAAGAGAACGACTCTGTCGCAAAGCTGCGACAGCAAATCAAGGTCATGGGAGGCGATTATCTGGGTGCGACCCAACGACCGCAAAAGACTGATGATTTTTTTTCTGGCTCTCGGGTCTAATCCGGCCGTCGGCTCGTCGAACACGAGAACTCTTGCGTCCATCGCGGTTACGGTCGCTATGGACACAAGTTTTTTCTGACCGAAGCTCAGATGAAACACGTTTTTCTTCAATATCGATTCATCTAGGCCGACTTCGGACACGCTGTGCCGCACTCTCTCTATCACTTCCTTATCAGAGAGGCCCAGTTGTCTGGCTCCGAACGCGATATCGTCGAAGACGGTCGGGCAGAAAAGCTGATCGTCGGGATTCTGAAAAATCAGGCCGACCCGCTGGCGAACCTGCCTGATGGATTTTTTCGTCACCGGGGTTCCGAAGACTCGAACGTCTCCGCCGATGATAATTCCGTTCAGGTGAAGAATCAACGTGGATTTGCCCGCTCCGTTGTGGCCGAGAAGTCCGACGGTCTCGTTTTCGGCGACTTTGAGGGAAACTCCATGCAAAGCCTGTGTGCCGTCGGGGTATTTGTAATCAAGGTTCGATATTTCAATTGCGGAATAATGGCTCATGTGAGAAACAACCTCGCTGACATAATCGCTGAGAAAAAGACAACCGCCACAATGAAATCCGTCAGGCGCGGCGCGGGAAGCTCCGCCATAGGCAGGTTGCCGTCGTAGCCGCGCGAAAGCATAGCGGAGTAAACGCGCTCCGAGCGCTCAAGACTGCGCAACAAGAGAGAGCCTATCATATTTCCGACAACGCCGGACTGCCAAATCCAGCGTCCGCGCCAGCCCCGCGAGTCTCTCGCCCTCTTCATCCTCGACGCCTCGTCTACAAGAACGAACATGTATCTGTAAGAGAACGCCGCAAGGCTTACGAGGATAGCTGGAACCTTAAACCATCTCAATCCCGCAAGCATCTCGTGAAAAGGGGTCGATAGGGAAAGAGCTGTCAATGCGCAAACTCCAAGGGCGCCTTTGAGCGCGGCGTTTGCAAAAGCTTCGATTCCTCTGTCTGTGACAAGAAGGGCGCCGCCGAATAATGGCCTCGCTGCCTCTCCAGCTTCGCGCGCGGCAAAAGGAGCAGACGCCGCGATAAACAGCACGAATGGCAAAACGACGATAAGCCTTTTAAGAAAAACGGAGAAAGGCGCTCTCAGGGCAATCGAAATGAGAACAACCGCCGAAAAGTACGCGGCGAAAGCGCGCGGCGATGTCACGGGTGTGGAAACTCCTATGATGACGGTGGAAAAGAAAATGAAAATTTTAGCTCTGGCGTCCAGAGAGCGGGGAACCGCATGACGCTCCGAATGAGTATGACCTGAATGCTCGTCGCCCGGATGTCCGCTCAAAAAGATAACCCTGTCATGCGGCCGAGCCGCCGGACTTGCCGGATTTCATCAACTTCGCCAATCCGAACCCCACTATGAAAACCGCGAGAGTTCCAATCAGTCCGGCAAGAGCGGTCGCCGCCGCGGGATTTCCGACTCCGGGCATCTCGTAGTCGGGGACGGGCGATTTCGTCCATGCCGCATATCCCTCGGACAGATGCAAAAAACCGGTCTGTTCCGCCACCCATTCAAGCCCGTCGGGGAAAGACGAAGCGAAAGGCGAAGCGAATATCGCTATAGCCAAAGCGACCAGAAGTCCTATTGTCACAAATCCGAATTTTTTCATATTATCGTCCATTCTGCTTTTTTGTAATGCGGTCGCAAAAAAGCGTCTCTTCCGCGACTTAAACAAAATTACGCTTGTGCCTCCGCAATCCGCGTGTGCAGCATGTCGGGCCTGACTCCGGCCACGAGCGAGACGACTGACACTGTGATCACAGCCTCGCCGAAGCCTATCAGCGCGTGGACGCCGGCCATCGCAGGCAAAACGACCTTAAGCGGAGCGGTTCCGGAAAGCGCGATTTCAAAAGCGCAGACTGACGAAACCAGAACAATCGATAGCCACGATGCGGCTCCCACGGCAAAGGCGTAGCCGGTTTTGCTTTTTCCCGACACGGCCAATATCCCGCGGAATATGCAATAACCTATGACGCCGCCGATAAAGCCCATGTTAAAAACATTCAAGCCCAGAGCGGTCAGGCCGCCATCCGCGAAGCCAAAGCATTGAATTGAAAGCACTAGAAGCATAACGATAAAAGCGTTCAAAGGGCCGAGCAAAACAGAAGCAAGGACAGCGCCCATGAAATGCCCGCTCGTGCCTCCTAACACCGGAAAGTTCATCATCTGCGCGGCGAACACGAACGCCGCTGTCACACCGAGAAGAGGAACCTGTTTCTCGCCGAGGTCTTTCCCGGCTTTCTTGAGCGACACCGCCGCCGCCAGCCCTGAAATTGCGAACGCGGCGACGCTCAGTTCGGTTGAAACGAATCCGTCAGGTATGTGCATGGCTCCTCCAACAATCAAAGATGATGTTGTTATTATAATGGTATTACGACTTTTACAATAGTGTTACAAATAAAAAGTCGCGACCGCTATGAATCCTCTCGCGGGGATTGTTTTCAATGTTTGCATTGCCGCCGCGTTGTCGGCTAAAATCATGTGAAATTATATGGTTTTGCCGCGGCATGGATTCGGAGGAGCCGACTTTTGAGCATAGACCCGTCTGTGATTGTGATACTCGCCCTTCTGGCAGTGTTATTCATACCTTTCGCGCCTTTCCGTCCAGTCAAGAAAATCATCCTGTTTCTGTTCAACCGATATATTCCGCTTCCAATCAAATTCGAGGATATTGGCGGCATCCCGATAATAGGGATGAAGATGAAGAACGTGCAGATAAAGCTTGGCGGCGGCGGCTCGCTTGAAGCGGACGAGATGCACATAAAAGTGCAGTTCTGGCGGATGCTAATGCTGAGGCGGCCATCCCTGAACCCGATAGCGCTGCACAGGCCGCGCATTAAAATCAAGCAGATGCCGCAACAGGGCGAAGTATGGTTCCTTTTTCCTTTGACCGCGATGAAATGGGTCGTAAGCAACTTTTTCATGCACCTTTGGGGATTGAACATCGTCAGGATATACAGAGGGTCGGTAACAATCGAGGGAGCTAACGGAAAGAAAACTTATATCGAGGACCTAAACGGAGAGTTCACTTCGCACGGAAATAAGATGAAAGTGCGGCGAATGTCATGCATGGTGGGGGCCGGAAGCTTGGACATTCACTATCCGCGCAAAGGCCCCATGAGCGAGGGCCGTGTTATCGTGCGGAACCTGCGGCTCGAAGACCTCTCCGCTCTTAAAGTTCCCAAGCACCTCCACGGCCCGATAAGCGTCGAAGCCGCGATGTTCGGCTCGATAAACGACATCGAACTGGTCGGCAACATCAGTTCTCCCGGCCTTTTCATGCGGGACGCAATGATACATGATTTCCATTCTCCGCTGCGCTTTAAAGGGACTAGCCTGATGTTGGAAAAAATGCAGGGACGCATCGGCGAGTACGCTTTGGAAGGAAGCCTCGTGACGGATGTCGTCACCGATATTTCAGAGATGATTCTGCGCGGCGGCGGTCGCGGCAAAGCCAGCCAGTCCATACTGAAGATGCTGGCGATGAAACCCTTCATTAAATCAGGCTGGCTCGACGCGGACATACTCCTCGAAGGCGACCTTAATAAGTTCTACGAGTTCAGCGGAGATATAAAACTTCACATCAAAGACGCCGTAATCGATTTCGCGGAAATAGGCGAAGGCTCGATGAAAGATTTTCCGCTTGCTCCCATACCGGAAGCGAAGCTGGCGCTGGAGTTAAAAAAAGGAATCCTCACATTCAAGGAGTGCGAAGCTATATCGGGACAGTTAAGGCTCGCCGCCGACGGGCATATAGAAATGAGGCACGACCCTGTGGAAGACAAGGTCGGCCGATCGTTGTTTAATTTCCGTTTCAATGTCGATTCTCCTAATCTGGCAGACCTGATCCGGCAGTTGAACTACTCCGCGCTTGAGGTGTCCGGCGCGGCAAACGGCGAGTTCGTTCTGGATTGCGACTATGGAAACAACTATGTGATGGAAAGCGAGGATAAAATCAAGATGACGGAAGCCGGAGATTATGTTTTCGAAGTCGACACTCCGGCTTTTCACAAACTTGAAGGCAGAGGACATGTCTCGGCAAAGAACGTCTCGATAAGCGGCATACCGGCCGCGCTGACGAACAACAATCCAATAATGAGACGACTCAATATCGCACGAGACTTCTCGTTTGATGTTTTCGAGGGAGACATCGTTCTTGAGAAAGACCGAATAAAGGCGGAAAACGTTAGATGCGCGGGCGAATGGCTCGAAGTCTCCCTGTCCGGAAGTTCGGCTTTTTTCGGAGAGAAGCCAATGAGCGCCGACATCGATCTGTTTGTTGTGGGCGATAATTTGAGAAGCAAAACCCTTATAGGCCGGATACCGGGCGTCGGAACAATCGTTGATATGCTGAAAGCCGGAATCAAAGTGACAAAGAAAGGGGACGGCAAACCGGAGTTCAAGATGAAATCGCCGCTTCGCGCGCCCTCCCCCGCATCCTGCCTGCTCCCTCCGGGAACTTCAACACCATCAGATTAACCGCGTTTGCGAACGATTCTCACATATCCTTAACATTCTTTTGCCGAAGCCTATGACGGATTCAGGTCACAGCCTGTTTATCGTCATTGTTTGGGCAAAAAAAAATGCCCCCTTGTGGGGGGCGAATTAGGGGGAATGATGAGTGATCCCGAAGTGCGCGATCAACGCAATGCGGGACGATAGCCTTTGTCAGTCCGAGTCCTTATTTTCCTGTCCCGCCGGATACTGCGGTAAATCGGAGAATAAGGATTCGGTTTCAACTTCTTTGTTTTGTTTTCAATTTCTCCTGTTGCCGCCGATATTTTCGGCTGATTATTTTTCTATTTATACCGTCTCAAGCTCTTCCGGAGAGAGCAAGACTTCCCGGGGCCTGCTGCCGTCGTAAGGGCCGACTACGTGGCGCTCTTCCATGACGTCCACTAGGCGCGCGGCGCGGTTGTAGCCGATTCGCAATCTGCGCTGTATCATGGATATCGAGCACTGGCCCGTGGTGACGACAATCTCGACGGCTTGGCGATAGAGGTTTTCGTCTTCAGAGTTGTGGCTGTCTCCGCCGCCGCCGCCCGCGATGTCGGCTCCGCTTCCAACGCTGAATTTAATGGTGTCGTAAATGGGAGGAGTCTGAGTTTTCCAGAGCGAGACCAACCTCTTTATTTCGTCGTCGGACACGAACGCGCCCTGAAGACGCATCATCCTGTTGCTGTCGATCGGTTGGTAGAGCATGTCGCCGCATCCGAGAAGTGATTCCGCGCCTTTGCGGTCGAGCACTGTGCGGGAGTCTATCTGCGAAGCGACAGCGAACGATATTCTTGACGGTATGTTGTTTTTGATAGTGCCTGTGATTACTTTCGTGTCCGGCCTTTGGGTGGCGAGTATGACGTGTATGCCGGTTGCGCGGGCGAGTTGGGTGATGCGACAGATATAGTTCTCAACGTTCATGTTGGGAGAAGACACCATCATGAGGTCGGCTAATTCGTCGATAATCACCACCATGCGGAACATTCTTTCAGCGGGGTCTTCGACGTATTTGTTGTAGCCGGCGATGTCGCGCACTCCTGCCTCTGCGAAGACTTTGTAGCGGCGGTCCATTTCCTCGCACACCCAGCGCAAGGCGGCTGCGGCGAGCGCGGCTTCTTTTATGACCGGGGTGAGCAGGTGCGGGATTCCCTCGTAGGGAGTCAGTTCCACGCGCTTCATGTCTATCATTATCAAGCGTAGGTCTGTGGGAAATTCGCGCGCTATCATGCTGCAGATTATTCCGTTGATGCACACGCTTTTTCCTGAGTTGGTGGAACCTGCGACGAGAAGGTGCGGCATTTTCATAAGGTTTGTGAATATCGGTTTGCCGGCAATGTCTTCCCCTAACACGAACGAGAGCGGTTTTTTGAAAGCCCTGAATTCCGTGTCGAGGAATATCTTTCTAAAAGGAACCATAGCGCGCTCTTTGTTGGGCACTTCGATTCCGACGGCGGATTTGCCGGGAATGGGAGCTTCGATTCTTATCGTTTTAGAGTCTGTGGCGAGCGAGAGCGCGATGTCCGTTTCGAGCGTCACGATACGGGACACTTTCGTGCCCGGCTCAAGCTCGATCTCGAATCTGGTAAAGGCGGCTCCTTTCACGACGTTGACGATGCGCGCCGGAACCTGAAAATTCTTCAGCGTGGCTTCAAGCTTGTCGCGCATTGTGTTGTCCATCGCCGCTTCTGAGACTATCGGTTTAGCGTCCAGCCACTCCTCCGGGTCAGGCAAGCGCCATATCACGGTCTCCTCTTTGCCTTCGGCGTCCACCATGACGGCGGTGGTCTGCTTGGCTGCTGGGGGAGGAGTTTGCTTGATTTCCTCGACGGCGCGCACAGATTCTCTTTTTGCGGGTTCTGAAGATTTTTCTTCCTGCGCGCGTTCTCTCTTTTTTCTGTCTTTGATCGTAGGCCGCTGTTCGTCAAGTTCGTTGGAACTATCGTCGTCCTCCATAAAAGATTGTGGAGCGCCCGCGCGCGCTGCTTCTTCCTCCATGAGCTTTTTGGCCATAGCCTCGGCCTGTTTATCTTTGCGCAACCTTTCCTCTTCGGCGGCGGCGCGGCGTTTTTCCGCCGCTGCCGCTATGCGCGCGCCTATGAATCCCGCCGCCGCTTTTGCGACGGACGCTATCGCTCTACAGATAACCGCCGCTTTGGGCTGCAGCGCGCGCCCAACTTTCAGGTAGGATATGTTTAGCGCAAATTTGCCGTATAACAAAGACACCGCAAATACGATTAGGAACGCTCCCGACACCGAAAGGGCGGAAGAGAGCGCGGAAATCAGAGGTCCTGAAACGACGCCGCCGCCGGCCGAGTATTCTCCGGGCAGTTCGGACATCCATCCTGCGCCGGCCGCTTTCGCCCAGTTGAGCCACAGGCCGACTATCAATCCACCGACAAAGATTTTTACAGCCACGCGCGGTATCGCGGGATGCTTCCATATCAGCCATACCCCGAACGAGCCGAGAAGGACCGGAACCATAACGGCGGTGTAACCGAGCGCGGCGAAGAGAACGGATTTCACCGCGTAAAGAGTATCGACGTCGAAACCCACGAAAAAAGACACGGCCGACAGCAACGCCACTGTTACGACTAGTATGCCGAGGACTTCGTTGATAACGCGCTCTTCTTTCTGCGCGGTATCGCCGCCGCGTTTTCTTTTAGTTCTTTTTTCTTTTTCTTTCACAGGTTTCACCGCCTTGTCTTACAATCGCGCGCCAGCCGAAAACTCGCTTCTTCTCGGCGGGCAGAAAAATCAAGCGCCCAGTTCGACCGCGCGCTCTTTCGCTTTCTCGACAGCGTCGATGACGACGCCTCTAAAGCCGGCGCGTTCGAGAGCGGCGGTTGCCGCTACAGTAGTGCCGCCGGGAGAGGAAACGCTCGCGCGCAGTTGAAGGGTATTC
>ENA-UOWO01007786-UOWO01007786.1-activated-sludge-metagenome-genome-assembly--contig:-NODE-7786-length-10492-cov-5.569129_pt1 | contig 10492 bp, 5 predicted proteins | sample MGYA00238148_ERZ761564 | MGnify/ENA primary metagenome ERZ761564 (study PRJEB28885, sample SAMN05720194) | activated sludge metagenome | isolation source: Anaerobic digester | place: USA...
GCAAAAGGCGCCACCGGAAATGTGGCCTCCGAGGATGTGGTTTATATGTTGCACGGCATAGGAATCGAGACGGGCATCGATCTGGACTGTCTGATTGATGCCGGAAAATATATCAGTGACTTCCTGGATCGCAAGCCCAATTCCCGTGCGGCGACGGCTTTGTTGAACAAGAGAACATCCTGATGGGTCAATTGATGCTTGGAGATGAATTAAAGGCACTGCCTGAGGGCGTGCAGCGGGTGGCAAAGGCCCTTCAGGCGCGAAACCATGCCCATTCACCGGTCGTGCTCGATGATGCCTGTCGAACTGCCCAGCAGGCGGCAGATGCTTTGGGTATTGCTGTCGGTCAGATTGCCAAGAGCATCATCTTTCGCCGAAAGAGCGATGAAGCAGCTGTACTTGTCATCACCTCCGGCGACCGTCGTGTGGATGAGAAAAAAGTGGCTGCCTTGGTGGGGGCTATTGGGCGAGCAGACGCAGAGTTTGTCAAAGTCCGCACAGGGTTCAGCATCGGGGGCGTCTCTCCGGTTGCCCATTTGACCGAATCTGTGACACTTGTGGACGCTGACCTGTTCCGCTTCGATGAGATATGGGCTGCTGCGGGTCATCCGCATGCGGTTTTCAAGCTCAAGCCCCAGGATCTGGAGGTGTTGGCCGGTGCGCCAGTTGCCGATGTCACTGAGTTGTTAACAAATGGATAAGGCCATGAGTGCTACAAGTCAGTTGGCTGATCGCGCAAGGTCGGTTCGAGGGTTGACTGAAAATGTGCCATCGCCGTGTCAGTCTGTTTGCCGAATGGACTCTGCCCTTGTTTTATGCGAAGGTTGCTGGCGAACCCTTGATGAGATTCGACGCTGGAGTTCTTGTAATGATAGTGAAAAGAAAGCCGTCTGGGCCTTGATCGAGCAGCGTGTCGCTGCGACTACGCCGTGAAAAACATTACCTTTTATTTCGATTTTATTTCGCCCTATGCCGCTCTTGCGTTTGAGCAGATGCCTGTCACGCTCATGGGTCAAAGTTACAGCGTGACGTATAAGCCCATTTTGTTTGCTGCCTTGCTCAAGCATCATGGGCAGTTGGGGCCTGCGGAAATCATGCCCAAGCGGGATTGGACCTATCGTCATGTGCAGTGGTTGGCTCACAGCCTGGGGCAGGAATTTCAGTTGCCCGCTACCCACCCTTTCAACCCGCTGCCGCTGCTTCGGCTCGCTGTTGCGAGTAGTGCGAAGGGAACGCCTAATCGATATGTCACAGAAACCCTATTTCGCCATGTGTGGCGTGGTGGTGGCGATGCAGTTGATGCCGGGCGTCTGGCAACACTGGTTGCCAGCATAGCGCCGCAGCTTGATGTGAATGACGAAGTCGTCAAAGCGCAGCTAAAAGCCCATACCGATGAGGCCATCGCATTGAACCTGTTCGGCGTACCTAGTTTCCTGGTGGACGACAAGGTATTTTGGGGTTTGGATGCATTGCCAATGCTTCGCGATTATTTGCAGGGCGACGACTGGTTTGAGGGCCCGGCGTGGGATGGAGCCCGTCAGGTTCTGCAGGGTTCCATTCGTCCGAAGTAGCCATTCCCCACATGGCGAAATGACTTCCAAGGGTTTCACCCTAGTTTGTCAGAATGGATTCAGTTTGATGTAAGTTGCGGTTGGTTTGGTGTCAGAGCAGGGTCAGAGCCTGATTCAAGAATACTTCCCTACCTCCAATTTGGAGGGGCAAACCTTTTGGAGACATCAACATGGCAACAGCAGCGGCCCCACGGCCAATGAGCGCCGAAGAAAAGAAGGTTATCTTTGCTTCGTCACTGGGTACCGTATTTGAGTGGTACGACTTTTATCTGTACGGTTCTTTGGCAGCCATCATTGCCAAGCAGTTTTTCAGCGGCTTGGATGAAGGCTCTGCGTTCATCTTCGCGCTGCTGGCGTTTGCAGCCGGCTTTATCGTGCGTCCTTTCGGCGCATTGGTGTTCGGCCGTTTGGGTGACATGATCGGTCGTAAGTACACCTTCCTGGTGACGATTCTGATCATGGGCTTGTCCACCTTCATTGTGGGCGTATTGCCTAATTACGCTTCTATCGGTGTAGCGGCTCCAGTCATCCTGATCGCTCTGCGTATGTTGCAAGGCTTGGCGCTTGGTGGTGAGTACGGTGGTGCAGCCACTTACGTGGCAGAACACGCGCCCATGGGCAAGCGTGGTGCTTACACCTCGTGGATTCAAACCACCGCCACACTGGGCTTGTTCCTGTCCTTGATGGTGATTCTGGGTACCCGTACCGCTGTCGGCGAAGCAGCTTTTGCTGATTGGGGCTGGCGCGTTCCGTTCATCGTGTCCATTCTGTTGTTGGGCGTTTCGGTCTACATCCGCTTGAGCATGAATGAGTCTCCCGCTTTCGCCAAAATGAAAGCCGAAGGCAAGACCTCCAAGGCACCGCTGTCCGAATCCTTCGGTCAATGGAAAAACCTGAAGATCGTTATCCTGGCACTGGTGGGTTTGACCGCTGGTCAAGCTGTGGTGTGGTATTCCGGCCAGTTCTACGCTTTGTTCTTCTTGACCCAAGCGTTGAAAGTGGACGGCGCTACCGCCAACATCATGGTGGCTATCTCCCTGATCATCGGCACACCGTTCTTCTTGGTGTTCGGTTCCCTGTCTGACAAGATCGGCCGCAAGCCCATCATCATGGCAGGCTGCTTGTTGGCTGTGTTGACCTACTTCCCTGTGTTCACGGCGCTGACCAAGGCGGCCAACCCGGACCTGGCCGCTGCACAAGCAGCCAACAAAGTGATTGTTACTGCTGATCCCAAGGAGTGCTCGTTCCAGTTCAACCCTACGGGTACTGTGAAGTTCACCAGCTCGTGTGACATTGCCAAGCAACGCCTTGCTGGCGCATCAGTGAGCTATGACAATGTGCAAGCCCCTGCTGGGACAGCCGCAACCATTAAAGTCGGTGAGACATTGGTTCAAGTGAAGTACACGCCTGAAGACATTGCTGCTGCCAAAGCCAAGGCGGAAGCCAAGCTGGCTGAAGTGACGGCTGCCCAGCCTCAGGACCCCAAGGCTGTGGAAGCTGCCAAGAAGTCGGTGGCCGACATGAGCAACGAGAAAACTGCTGGTGGTATTTTGCTGGGTAACAACTTGTCAGCCGCCCTGAAGGCCGCCAACTACCCAGCCAAAGCTGACATGGCAAAGTTCGACAAAGTAACCGTCGTTGCCATACTCACCTACCTGGTGATCCTGGTGACCATGGTGTATGGTCCTATTGCCGCCATGCTGGTTGAAATGTTCCCCACCCGTATCCGTTACACCTCCATGAGCCTGCCCTACCACATCGGTAACGGCTGGTTCGGCGGGCTGCTGCCAACGACCGCTTTTGCTATCGTGGCTCAGACCGGAAATATGTACAACGGTCTGTGGTACCCGATCATCATTGCTGGCATGACCTTTGTCATCGGCATGTTGTTCGTCAAGGAAACCAAAGACGTGGACATCTACGCCAACGACTGAAGGTAATGTGCAGGATGCACGAATGAATGTGCATCCTGCTACTTAACAAAGGGTCTTCATGTCTGTGAAGGCCTTTTTTTAAGTGTTTATCAATCTGTATCCCGGGAGCTGATCATGTGGAAAATCGCGGTAGGTTTTGCTGTTTTTGCCGGTCTGGCCTTGTTTATCCTGTCAAAGGGGGGTGATATCGACATGAGTGGCGAAAAGCACGGCGCTGAGTCAACCCCTGCCGCTGCGGTAGCGCCGGCATCCAGTCCAGCCAGCGCCGCCAAATAAAGGTACTTATCTAAAGCCCTTGATGGGCGCGGGCTGGTTTGCATGCCTAGAATGTTTGGCCTTAACTGCCAAAAAGCAAACCATGCCCCAAGGTCTGATCCGAATTCGCGGTGCGCGCCAGCACAACCTGAAAAACCTGGATCTGGACATTCGCACGGGTGAATTGACGGTGGTAACCGGTCCCAGCGGGTCGGGTAAATCCAGCCTGGTGTTCGATACCCTGTTTGCCGAGGGGCAACGCCGGTACGTAGAAACCTTCTCTGCCTACGCTCGCCAGTTTCTGGACCGCATGGATAAACCGGCGGTGGACAAGGTGGAGGGTGTGCCTCCGGCCATTGCCATTGACCAGACCAACCCCGTGCGCTCCTCTCGCTCCACTGTGGGCACGATGACCGAGCTCAACGATCACCTGAAGCTCCTGTTTGCCCGTGCCGGCCAGCTGTTTGACCGTGACACGGCGCATGCTGTTCGCCATGATTCGCCTGAGACCATTTATGCCCAGATTCAGGAGCGGGCGGGGAAAAGCGATGCACGTCTGGTTGTCACCTTTCCCGTCGAACTTCCAGCAGATACCAGTGCGGAACAGGTTGAGCAGTGGTTGTCTGTGAGCGGCTACACCAAGGTTCAGGCCGAGCGTGAAATTGAGGTGCGACCGAATGCGGATACCGAAGCGGTGAGCAAAAAAAAGACCACGGCCAAAACCCCGGGAAGTCCGATTGCCAGGCGCAAGGTCCTGGATGTTGTGGCAGATCGTTTCCGATTGAGCAACACCGAGCCCGCCCGTGTGGTGGAAGCGATTGAAATGGCCCTCAAGCGCGGTGGAGGACGGGTCAATGTGTATTGCCTGCGGGAAGATCAGCCTGCCGAAGTCTGGAAATTCTCTACTGGACTGCATTGCCCCGAAAGTGATCTGCGCTACACCGACCCTATTCCTTCCATGTTCTCATTCAATTCGGCAGTGGGAGCGTGCGAAACCTGTCGGGGGTTTGGCCGGGTCATCGGGGTGGATTACGGGTTGGTGATCCCCAACGACAAGCTGACTTTGCGTGCGGGTGCTGTCAAACCCATGCAGACGCCGGCCTGGCAGGAGTGTCAGGATGACCTGATGCGCCACGCCGAAACAGCCGGCATTCCAAGGGACACGCCGTACTACAAACTCACGCCCGAGCAGCAGCATTGGGTCGTCAATGGATCCCCCAACTGGAACGGCAAGTGGAATCAGCACTGGTTTGGCATCAAGCGCTTCTTTGAATATCTGGAAACCAAGGCATACAAAATGCACATTCGTGTGCTGCTTTCCAAATACCGCAGCTACACGCCCTGCGGCACCTGCGGGGGGGCGCGCCTGAAGACCGAGAGCCTGTTGTGGCGAATCGGCAGCAAAGCAAATGCTGATGCCGTGCTGGAGCCCTCTCACCGTTTCATGCCCCAAGGCGTGAAGTGGAGTCGTGAACACTTGGAGGGGCTGCCCGGGTTATGCCTGCATGACCTGATGCTCTTGCCCATAGACAAGTTGCGCCGGTTCTTTGATTCGATGCAGCAGGTGAATCCGGGCTCTGCCGCCGTGCCCAATGCAACGAATAAGGGTGGCGATGCCCAGGCGCTTAAGCTGCTGTTTGAGGAAATCACCACCCGCATGAAATACCTGTGTGATGTGGGTATCGGCTACCTCACGCTGGACCGGCAGAGCCGTACGCTCTCGGGCGGTGAAGTGCAGCGCATCAACCTGACCACGGCGCTGGGTACTTCTCTGGTGAACACGCTTTTTGTGCTGGATGAGCCCAGCATCGGACTGCATCCGCGCGACATGCACCGGATCATCCTGGCCATGCAGCGTCTGCGTGACGCCGGCAACACATTGGTGGTTGTGGAACATGATCCGGCCGTGATGCTGGCAGCAGACCGCATGATCGACATGGGGCCTGGCCCGGGCGAGCGGGGCGGGCAGATTGTTTTCGACGGCTCTACGCAGGATCTGCGCCAGGCTGATACGCTGACTGGCGCTTACCTGGGTGGACGCAAACAGGTGGGCATGGGGTTCAAACGACTGGTTGCTGACAACACGCCACGACTGATTCTGGAGGGCGCGCGCGAGCACAACCTTAAGGATGTCACGGTGGATATTCCGCTGCAACGGCTGGTCTGCATAACCGGGGTCAGCGGCTCGGGAAAGTCCAGCCTGATTCAGGACGTGCTGGCGCCTGCATTGATGCGTCATTTCGGGAAATCCACCGAATCACCGGGACTGCACGATCGCCTGTTGGGTGCTGAGCAGCTCAGCGACGTGGTGTTCGTGGATCAGTCGCCCATTGGAAAGACCACACGTTCCAATCCAGTGAGTTATGTCGGCGCGTGGGACGCCATTCGCGAGATTTTCGCCAATGCACCGCAGTCCCGGCAGCGCAGCTATACGGCCAGCAAATTCAGCACCAACAGTGGGGACGGTCGTTGTGCAACCTGTGGCGGCTCAGGCTTCGAGCATGTCGAGATGCAGTTTTTGAGCGATGTGTACCTGCGTTGCCCAGACTGTGATGGCAAACGCTACCGGCCCGAAATACTGGAAGTCACCATTGAGCGCCGCATTCCTGCCCATACGAGTCAAATCGAAGGAGCGAAATCAGTTTTGACCGGGCAGATTCGAACGGTTAACTTGAATGTCGCCGATGTACTGCAGCTCACTGTGAGTGAAGCAGCCGTCATTTTTGCTGCCGATCGTGAGGTGATTCGCGCCCTTCAACCCATCATGGATGTGGGGCTGGAATACGTCAAACTTGGCCAGCCTGTACCCACCCTGAGCGGCGGCGAGGCGCAGCGCCTGAAGCTGGCCGGGTTTCTAGCCGAAGCTGCGAAGAGCACCACTGCCAGCCGGCAGGCGACGGCCAGGCGCGGCACGTTGTTCATGTTCGACGAACCCACCACGGGCCTGCATTTTGACGACATTGCCAAATTGATGCGAGCCATGCGCAAGCTGCTTGATGCAGGGCACTCCCTGCTGGTGATTGAGCACAATCTTGATGTCATCCGTGCCAGCGACTGGTTGATTGACCTCGGGCCTGAAGGCGGCGACGCGGGCGGCGAAGTCGTCGCCGTGGGAACGCCGGAAGATGTGCGCCTGCACCTCACCTCGCACACGGGAAAGGCGCTGCGCGAGTATGAGAGCGCGCTGGGTCTGGGCTCGCATGCGGCGCAGGAAGCACGGTCGAACGCAGTGGCTAAATCCAGGCGCGTACCTGGGGTTGAGGACACCCACATTCAAATCGTCAATGCCAAGGAGCACAACCTCAAGTCCCTGAGCGTCAACATTCCCCGCGGAAAATTCAATGTGATCACGGGAGTTTCAGGTTCCGGCAAATCCACGCTGGCTTTTGACATCCTCTTCAACGAGGGGCAGCGCCGGTATCTGGAATCGCTCAACGCCTATGCGCGCAGCATTGTGCAACCGGCAGGCCGCCCTGAAGTGGATGCCGTTTATGGCATACCACCCACGGTAGCGATTGAGCAGCGTCTCTCGCGTGGCGGGCGCAAGAGCACGGTGGGCACCACCACCGAAGTCTGGCATTTCCTGCGTCTACTTTATGTGAAGCTGGGCGTGCAGCATTGCATTCATGATGGCGCGGCTGTGCAACCGCAAACGCCGGACAGTATTGCCCAACAGCTGATCAAGGCCTTTAGGGGGCAGCATATTGGCTTGCTCGCTCCGTTGGTGATGAACCGCAAGGGTGTATATACAGAACTTGCAGACTGGGCTCGACCGCGTGGCTTCACGCATCTGCGAGTGGATGGCAACTTTTTGCCCACCGCGCCGTTCCCGCGTATCGATCGCTTCAAGGAACACACCATCGAGTTGCCTGTGGCCAGTCTGGATGTCACCCCGGAGTACGAAGGCCTGTTGCGGGAGGTTCTGACGTCCGCGCTTGTGCATGGCAAAGGGGTAGTGCATGTGCTCAGCCAGTTGACCGGTCTGAAGGACGCCATGCTGGCAGGCAGCTCGACGCAATCCATCGGACAGTTGCAGGTGTTTTCCACCAAACGTGCCTGCCCCGTGTGCAGCACCAGTTACGCCGAGCTCGATCCCCGCCTGTTCAGCTACAACAGCAAACATGGCTGGTGCCCGGAGTGCGTAGGGACTGGCGTACGCTTGACGAAAGAGCAACGCAAAGTATTCGATGACTCGGTGCGCGATGATGACAATAAAGGACGCGAGCAGACATTTGCTGAACCCGAAATTGAAGACCTGCTGGATACTGCGTGCCCGGCCTGTCAGGGAACGCGTCTCAACGCCATGGCGCGTGCCGTGAAATTTGGCGGCGACGTGACCATCACGGAACTGGCGCGCATGAGCGTGACAGACATCCGAAAATGGGTTGAAACCATGGAAGTCCAGGGGCGGATGAGCCAACGGGAAAGTGATATTGCCCGCGATCTGATGCCCGAGATCAAGAGCCGCCTGGAGTTTCTGGAAGAAGTGGGCCTGGGCTACCTCACGCTGGACCGGGGAGCGCCCACCCTCAGCGGTGGAGAAGCCCAGCGCATTCGCCTGGCAGCCCAGCTGGGAAGCAACCTGCAGGGGGTTTGTTACGTGCTGGACGAGCCTACCATTGGCTTGCATGCGCGTGACAACAAGATTCTGCTGCGGGCCTTGCAGAATCTCAGTGACAAAGGCAACACGCTGGTGGTGGTGGAACATGACGAAGACACCATTCGCCATGGCGATCACATCATTGACATTGGCCCCAGTGCCGGCAAGCGCGGCGGGAAACTGGTGGCGCAGGGGTCGGTTGCCGACATCGTAAAAGCGGGCGATTCGCAAACAGGACGATATCTGCTGCATGCCATGAAACATCCGGTCCAGGTACGGCGCAGCATTGCTGGCATGAGCTCCCGGCCGCGATCAACTGAGGTCATGCAAAACTGGCTCAGCGTGCATGGTGCCAGTTTGCATAACCTCCAGTCTGTCGATGCACACGTACCCTTGCAGCGACTGGTTGCTGTGACGGGCGTTTCGGGTTCCGGCAAATCCACACTGGCCCGCGATGTGCTGCTGGCCAACGTGCAGACTGCCGTGACCAAACGCAGTAGCAAGGCGGGACGCGACGCGCTGGCCGCTGGCGAAAAGATCAACTGGATCGGCTGCACGTCGGTTGCCGGGTTCGAACCGATAGACCGGGTGCTTGAAGTGGATCAAACTCCCATCGGCAAAACACCTCGCAGTTGCCCTGCCACCTACATCGGGTTTTGGGATGTCATCCGCAAACTGTTTGCTGACACGCTGGAAGCCCGCGCGCGAGGCTACGCGTCCAACCGGTTTAGCTTCAACACGGGCGAGGGGCGCTGCGCCAGTTGCGAAGGGCAGGGCATCCGCACGATCGGCATGAGTTTCCTGCCCGACGTGAAGGTGCTGTGTGAAACCTGTCATGGTGCGCGGTTCAACCCGGAAACACTGGCCGTGACCTGGCGCGGCAAGAGCATTGGCGACGTGCTGCAGATGGAGGTGGACGAAGCGGTAGACTTTTTTGCCGCCATGCCGAACATCAGCCACCCGCTTCAGCTGCTCAAGGACGTGGGGCTGGGCTACCTCACGCTGGGCCAGCCCTCACCCACCCTGAGCGGTGGCGAAGCCCAGCGCATCAAGCTGGTGACCGAACTCAGCAAGGTGCGCGATGACATCACCCGCCGCGGTCAGAAAGCGCCCCACACGCTGTATGTGCTGGACGAACCCACGGTGGGGCTGCACATGGCCGATGTCGAAAAACTCATTCGTGTGCTGCACCGGCTGGTGGATGGCGGGCACAGCGTGGTCGTCATTGAACACGATCTGGATGTGATCGCCGAAGCCGACTGGGTGATTGACCTGGGCCCCGACGGTGGTCAGGCCGGGGGGCGTGTGGTGGCGGCGGCCACGCCGGAAGGCGTGGTGTCTCAAGGTACACACACGGGGCAAGCCTTGCGGGCGGTACTGGCGCGTTGAAATCTTTTTTGTAAACGGTATGCTATAAAAAAAGAAGCTACTCACGCATATCCCACAAGGGCTAGAGGCCGATTTGATACCTGATTTTGACGTTAATTCCGTTTTTCAATGATCATTTTCTATAACTCCCTGCACGCCCGGCATCAAGGCAAGTTCGAGATGTTTCGTGGCCAGTTGGTGCCTTGTTTTGAAGTGCCTGCCCGAGCCGACTACGTGTTGCACGAGCTGCAGCAACGCAAGCTGGGGCCGGTGGAAGCGCCCAAGGCGTTTGACGACGCAGCCCTGAACACCGTTCATGCAGCCCGGTATCTGGACTTCCTGATGCATGCCTGGGACGACTGGGTGGCGCTGGACCCCGCCAATGCAGAGCGTGACGCGCTGCCCTCGGTCTGGCCCGTTCGAACCTTTCGCTCTGACGTGGTGCCGGACAACTTTGCGGCACGCATGGGGTTGTTTTCTTATGACGCCGGATCACCACTGACATCGGGTACATGGGTCGCTGCACGGGAGGGCGCCTTCTGTGCGCTCAGTGCGGCCCACGCGGTGGCCGATGGTGAACGGGTGGCGTTCTCCCTTAGCCGCCCTCCGGGCCACCATGCCGGGGCTGATTTCTTCGGGGGTTACTGCTTTTTGAATAACGCCGCGCTGGCCGCCCAGGCGCTGCGCGACCGGGGGCTCTCGCGGGTAGCGGTACTGGATATTGACTACCACCACGGCAACGGGACACAGGCCATTTTTTATGA
>ENA-UOWO01007788-UOWO01007788.1-activated-sludge-metagenome-genome-assembly--contig:-NODE-7788-length-10491-cov-4.955539_pt1 | contig 10491 bp, 8 predicted proteins | sample MGYA00238148_ERZ761564 | MGnify/ENA primary metagenome ERZ761564 (study PRJEB28885, sample SAMN05720194) | activated sludge metagenome | isolation source: Anaerobic digester | place: USA...
AAATTGACGAAATTCCCATTTTCATCAAAGCGTTGCATAAATTTATCTTCCTGCGGATTGTAATCTTCTCGCTCCCAACCATACCGAATCATTTTTTTGTATTCAGGTGTTTTGAAAGTCACGGCGAAAGCAAACCCAACAACCAATCCGGCGAGATGACCTTCCCAAGAAATACCTTCTTTGACGTTTGGAAAAATATACCAAACCAAACCGCCATAAACCATGACAATCATTAAAGACAAAGCCACCAAGCGATAATATTTCGTACGAATGCCTTTAAAAAACATAAAACTAACGAGTAAGTAAACCAATCCACTAGCACCAATATGATACGATTCTCTACCAATAATCCAAGTGATGGCGCCAGTTAGTAAAAGTCCATAACCTAAAACTGATAATGTTTGCTCGCGATAAAAAAACCGCAAAGCAGCAATTAAAACCAAGAGTGGAATCGAATTGTTGTAAAGGTGTTCGATGTCGCCATGCACAAACGGACTAAAAACGATACCTCGTAAACCTTCAAAAGTACGCGGATAAATTCCGTAACTGCCCAAATCGATTTGGAAACGAATGCCTGCCCAAAAGACAATCCAAAGCAGCAATACCGATAGAAATGGAAGTGTGATTACGGATGTGGAGAATTTGAAATGTTGGTCTTCCATAGTGGTTATCGGTTGTCGGTTGAGTTCCCTCGACTGCGCTCAGGATGACAGGTTTTATATTTTGACTCTAGTTTGGCAAAAATGTATCCAAAAGAAAAGTTGTGCTATTTTGTCAGTTTTGGATTGAAAACAATTGCCCTAGCCCCGATAGAAGGGAAAATCCTTTTTTTTAAACCTACTAGGTTTTCAAAACCTAGTAGGTTTGAAAAAAAGATTGGAATGATAGCGGGATTAGCTTCTAATTCAAAAGCTGAAAACCGTGATTATCTTCGTAAATTTTTTCTTGATACAAGCCTAATTTTTCTATGGTTGGCAAATCGTTGAACGAGAACAGACACGCATCTTCGGTATCGGAAAGGTTTACATGCTCGTGCCATGCCCAAGACGGAATGCAGAAAATATCGCGCTCTTTCCAATCGAAACGTTGGCCGTTGATGATCGAGTAGCCTTTGCCTTTGGCGCATTGGTAAACGAAGGAACCCGTGTGTTTGTGTGCTTTTCCTTTGAAACCAGCGGGCAACAATTGCATCGAAGCACCCATAGTTTGCATCACATGACCGCCCGTTAGCGGATTGGAATACTGCATGATGATACCATCAAAAGGGTTGGCCTTATTGACTTTTGCTGCTTCAACCAACGCTGGATACACTTGTTTCCACGAATATTTGAAAAGTGGCGAATACGGTTTGTTCCAAGCGATATCTGGTGCAATCAGACCTGCAGTTCCGAAAGTAATTGGCAAATGATTTACTGGTGCTACTAAAGGCTGTTTGCCATCATACACCGCGTAATCGTTGGCTTCAAGCGCATTGACCAACGGAATATCCAGACCATCTTGCCAAATGCAGGTTTGTCCGTCAGCTTCTACGCCGTGTTCGTGCCAAGTAGAATTGGGTGTGATGACAAAATCGTTGACTTCCAACATGATTTTATTGCCATCTACTACGGTGTAACCTTTATCGCCTTCCATAATAAAACGTAGGGCAGATGCTTTGTGGCGGTGCGCTGAAGTACTTTCTCCGGGACGCGTGACTTGAATTCCGGTATACAACCAACCTACAGCTGCACTAACATCTTTGCGTTTGTCATTGACCAGATAAACGACTCTACGTCCGGCTTGTTCTGGTGTTACGAGTTCGGATGATTTGATGACCAAGCTGCGTAGGTCTTCGTATTTCCATAGCATAGGCACAGAAGAGGAGCGAGGTTCCCAAGGTTCGATGTCGTTCGCTACGGTCCAAAGTGCGCCGGCACCTAATGCTTCTAGTTCTTTATAATAGGCTTCTAGCTCGGGTGTGTCTGGAACTCGAGCGCGGCCTATGACGTCGTCGGAATGTTTTGCTTCCATAAATTTTAAAAATTTAGGTTTTTATTTACCATTAAATTAGGTCAATGTCTTTTTGAAACTTAATTGTTTTAATGGTCGTTGTTTGTGTTGTGTTTATATTTTTTTAAACATTAAGTGATTAAGAAAATTAAGTTTTGGTCTCAATGAAACTTCATTTCTTGATGTTAAATTTCAAAATCCGCGTGAATCCGCCTAATCCAGACTATCCGCGTGCTATAGTTTCTTATTAAATTCATCATGGTTGTCAGTGAATGTGATTTTTCTAGTGGGCGCCACATTCACACGCAAGTCGAAAATATCAAACCTATTGTAATGCCCGAGGATGTCATGCATTTGTTTGGGTTGGATGCATTTCTCCAAATCAATTTCTGCATATACAATGCCTTCGTCGTCAATCAAAGGTTGGCCAATGGCAGCACCGTTTGGTCCGATAAATCCGGAGAACGCTGAGTTTTTTCTGGTTAGGAGTTCATCAACATTGGGCACATCAGCTCGTAAAGCGTCTTTGATTTCCTGAGAAATGGTCGAGCATGAAACAATGGTGAACAGTTTTCCTTCAAAGGAATGCGCGGCTGCCCTGATTTTAATGGCTTCAGCCATATCATAATCTGGAGGTGCTACAGGCAATGAAATGTAATTGGCAATGTGAATTAATTCGCCTTGTGACAGCAATGTAAATCGTGCTAGCGTATTGGTATTTTCACCGCAAGCTAAAGTTCCAATCGGACCAATTTCTGTATTGTATACTTTTAAGGAAGAACCGTCGCCGGATGTCCAGGTTAGTTTTTCTGCCCAAGTTGGGACTAATTTCCGGTGTTTTCCTATTACATTTCCTTGGTTGTCGATGATGAGATTGGTGTTGTATATTTCGCCGAAACTTGCACCACGTTCGTTGATTCCGATTACAACATGCATGTTGTGGTCTTTGGCGGCTTGAAACAATCGTTTCATATCCGCATCTTCTACGGTTACGGAGTTTTTATACAATTGTTCATACCATTTGCTGCCTTGAACTGGTGTTATAATCCAATTCCAATAAGGATAACCTGCGATAAAGACCTCAGGAAAAGCTATGAGTTGTGCACCATTTTGACTGGCTTCTTGGATAAAAGAAATCGCTTTATCGACTGTTTTTGGTACGTTTAGAAAAACAGGTGAAGTTTGTACAGTGGCGGCTTTGAATTTTGGGAAGGTCATTTTGGTTGTATGTTGAGTTCCCTCGACTGCGCTCGGGATGACAGTTATGTTTTATAATTCGTAATTCTTAATTCTAACTTTGATTTCTTCCGAGAACGGTTCGGCTTTGATGTCGTTTCTGTTTTCATTAAAAGCTACATTCACTAAGGTAACTTCGCCCGATAAAGTTGTTTTTCCTTCTTCGTCTACGAATTCGAAACCGCAGAGCACGGAAGCGAAGCCTATATTTTTAACCCACAATTTCTTTTGCAATACTTGTCCTAATCTTGCGGCGTTTTTGAATTGCACTTTTAAGTCTACGGTTGGGATTCCGTTGGTTTCATGCATTTTGTGGAAAGGTCTATCTAATGCTTCCTCGAACCAATCTTCAACCAAATCGTTGAGCATTTCTAGAAATCTGGGATAGAAAACGATGCCGGCGTAATCGACATGTTTGAAGCGGATTTTTTCGGTTTTTATAAAAGGTTGGTTCATATTTTAGGGTTTAGCCCTGATAGCAGCGGTATCCTTTTGTGCCGGTGTTCGGCGCAAAAGATTTAGCGGATAGCAGGAAATAGCTTCTAATAATTCGTATTGCTTAAAACTTGATTGCTTTCAAAAGTACAAAATTTCATTAGGAACCTTTTCAGTTATTTCAATTTAAATCGCTGAATTTTTCCGGTTTCTGTTTTGGGCAATTCTTCTACAAAATAAATGACTCTTGGGTATTTGTATGGCGCTGCTACTTCTTTAAACCACAGTTGTATAGATTTTACCAAGTCATCTGATGCTTTACTTTTTTCTTTGAGCACAACATGGGCGCAAACTACCATCCCACGTTCTTCGTGTGGCAATCCTACGACGGCACATTCTAAGATTTCATCATGTGTCAATAGGACACTTTCGACTTCAATCGCGCCAATGTTATAGCCTGACGAAATAATCATATCATCGCCGCGAGCTACGAACCAGAAATAGCCAGCTTCATCTTGTCGAAAAATATCGCCTGTGATGTTCCAGCCGTTTTCTACATATTCTTTTTGTTTGTCGATGCGGTTCAAATATTTACAACCAGTTATGCCTTTTACAGCCAATCGACCAGGTTCATTTCGGGGTAATTCCTTTCCATTGTTATCAATAATTTTTGCTTCATAACCTGTAATGGCTAATCCTGTGGCACCAGGTTTCATATTGCCTTCATGCGACGAGATGAAAATATGCAGCATTTCTGTAGCACCGATGCCATCTATGATTTTTAATCCAGTGGCATCAAGCCAATCTTGCCAAACTTTTAATGGTAAAGTTTCGCCAGCAGAAACACATTTACGCAAGCTTGAGATATTGTATTCATTGACTTTCATAGTAATAATACGCCATGCGGTTGGTGCGGTAAAGCAAATGGTGACTTTGAATTTTTCGATGGCTTCGAGCAGTAAATCTGGTGACGGTTTTTCGATTAGGAAAGTGGAGGCTCCAAAATACATCGGAAATAAAACCAAACCACCCAAACCGAAAGTGAAACCTAATGGTGGACTTCCTGTAAATACATCTTCAGCCGTTGGTTGCAAAGAATAATTGGGAAACGCTTCGCAAATATTAAGAATATCTTTGTGATAATGTGCCGTCATTTTAGGCAAACCAGTAGTTCCCGAAGTAAACCCGATTAAGGCAACACTATCTGATTTTGAATGAAAATTGGCAAACGATTTCGGCTTGTTTTGCATCAAGTTTTCCAATTCGGAAACTGCAGCTTCTAAACCATCAAAATAGCAAATGCTTTTCAAAAATGGACTTTTGACTAGTTTCATTTCTTCCTCCAAATCGATATCGCAGAGCGCGTGTGATATTTCGGCGCAATCTATAAACGTAGTTAATTCTTTGGCACGTAACAATGGCATCGTGGCCACTACAATGCCGCCTGCTTTTAATATGGCATACCAACAAGCAACCATCATCGGATTGTTGGCAGAACGAATCAGAACGCGGTTGCCCGATTTTAGTCCAAGATCCTCAACAAGCACATGTGCTATTTGGTTTGCTTTTTCGAAAAGCTGCTGATAGGTCCAAGTGGTTTCAAAAGTGCACAGGCAAATTGCATTTCCGTTTCCATTTTCAATATGATAATCGAGTAATCTTGCCACACAATTCAACATTTCTGGTTGTTGAAATTCTGGCAAATTATAGATGTAATCTGGTTGTAAATTCAATGCAGGCAAATGATCATGGGCGAAATTGTCTTCGTAATGCTTCATGATTTAACTATTTAAAAAAGTTTTAATGTTGGAAAAATACATTTCCGGCGCATCAAGCCAACCGTAATGTGCGCAGTTTTTTAGCAGCACCAATTTCGAATTCGGAAATGCTTTTTCAATGGCTTGCGCAGTGGCAACAGTAATGATGTCGTTTTCGCCTTGAAAAATTAAAACGGGTTTGTGAAAATCTTTGAATTTTTGTGCACAATCGTATTTTATTTTAAACAAGTTCTGAATGACCAACAGATTGATTTCTGGATTGAATTGTTCTAATCGTTCTGCAATGATTGGTGCTTTCGACTTGTCATAAACATAAGCATAAGCCAAAAATTTTGCCCTGCCTTTCTTGGTTTCTGTGGAAGTATCGCCGTTGTTTTGTTTCTTTTCATAATACGCCAAACTGTCTTTTTGAGTTAAGGTTAGATTGTCGCGCTGTCTTGTATAAACATAAGAAGTAAAATCCATGTTGATGCCACCGGAACTCGATAAGATCAAACGATCAATTCGGTCGGGATGTTTTGTGGCATAGTAAGTAGCTAAAATACCACCGAATGAATGTCCGAGTATTGCCCATGAATCAAGATGCAAATGCTGTCTTAGTGTTTCCATATCTTCAACCATTAAATCCATTGTTATGGTTTTGTGGTTTGAAACTTCAAGTACTGATTTTCCCGTACCGCGTTGGTCGTAAATAATCGTTTGGTAATTGTATTTGGAAAGTGCTTCGGCGATGAATGTAAATCCGTCACTGTTCATGCCCGGTCCGCCATTGATAATCAACAAAGGTTTTCCTTCGCCAAAAGTTCTATAACGCAATTTCGAATTTCCGCTAGTGATTATTTCGTCTGTTTGAGCGAAAGCAGCAAAGGAAATCAGTAGTAATAAACAGATTGAAGCTTTCATTTAAGGTTTGTGACTTTCAGGTTTGAGTGCTTTTTTCATCGCTTCAACTGCATTTCTTTGCGATTGATGCCACGGATACAAATGTGAAATTCCGGCTTTGTATTGATTCGGAATATCAGTAGGCTCAAATTTTTCGTAGGCTTGCGCATGACGAACAAAATTTGGATCTAGTAATAAAGGGCGGCCTAACGCTATCAAGTCGGCTCTGCCATTCAACAATAAAGTATTGATTTGATCAATGTCTTGAATGTAACCTGTAGTAATAGTGGGCACATGAATCGTATTTCGAATCATATCGGAGAAAGGCGTTTGCCACATTCTTCCGATTTGCGGTTGTTGGTTTTCGACCGTATTTCCTGTAGACACATTGATGATATCGGCTCCAGCATTTTTGAAAGCTTCACAAATGAATAAAACTTCTTGCTCTGATATGCCATTCTCTGCCCAATCGGAAGCGGAAATTCTAACCGACATGGGTTTATTTTCTGGAAAAACTTCACGCATGGCTTGAAAAACTTGCAGCGGAAATTTGATTCTGTTTTGAATAGAACCACCATATTCGTCTTTTCGAATATTCGTTAATGGCGATAGGAAGGAAGCTAATAAAAATCCGTGATGCGCTTGCAATTCGATCATGTCAAATCCGGCTTCTTCAGCAAAAATTGTGGCGTTGACAAATTCAGAAATGATGTTATCCATATCAGAAACTGACATTTCTTTTGGAATGGCCATGGCTTCATTAAATGGAATTGGTGAAGCAGAAATCAAATCCCAACCATGTTTTGCTAGCGGAATATTGTTGCCCACTGAAGGCACATTAACGGAACCTTTTCGACCGGAATGACCGAGTTGAATTCCGATTTTCGATTTGCTGTATTTGTGTACATAGTTGACTACTTTTCGCCACTTAAGCATTTGTTCTTCAGACCAAATTCCAGCACAACCTAAAGTGATGCGTCCTGTTTTTGATACGGCAGTCATTTCGGTTAATATCAATCCGACGCCACCTGTAGCTCGCGCTCCATAATGCACCAAATGCCAATTCGATACGAATCCGTTTTCTGCAGCATATTGTCCCATGGGCGACATGACGATTCTGTTTTTAAGTTGCATATCACGAAGCGAAAAGTCTGTGAAAGCTGCAGGTGTTTTGACTTTAAAATTCCCGATGTTGCAATTGAATTCTGTTAAGACTTTCTCTGTAAAAGTATCGTCGCGCAAAGCCAAATTTTCATAAGTCACTTTTTTAGAGCGTGTCATCACTCCAAAAGCGAATTGCATAAAATCGTGCTGCATGTGGCGTTCGATATTTTCAAACCAATCTAGAGAAACATTCGCGGCGTGTTGGATCATTTCGACACGGTTGCGACGCAATTGGTTGTATTTTTCAAAAGCTTTTGTGGTATTCGTTTTATGTTCGGTAATTGAATCGGCTAATGCAATGGCACATTCCATAGCCAATTTGGTTCCTGAACCGATAGAGTAGTGGGCTGTGGCTTTAGCATCGCCAAGCAGTACAATATTCTTATGATGCCATTTTTCGTTTATGATGTGTGGAAATTGGCGCCAATGTGATTTGTTTGAAATCAAAGCGTGGCCATCGAGCTCTTCTGCAAATATTTCTGATAATTTCTTGATGGTGTCTTTTTCGTCGGTGGTTTCAAAATCGGCGTTGTTCCAAGTGTTTTCAGTACATTCGAAAATCCACGTGCTCATGCCTTTTTCGTATTGATAGGTATGCGCTATAAAAGTTCCGTGAATGGTTGTTTTGAAAAAATAAGTAAATGCATCCAACGGTTTTGTAGAGCCAAGCCAAACAAATTTATTTTTTTTGAGGGTGATGTTGGTGCCGAATTGTTTGGAGAATGTTTCGCGGATTGGGCTGTTGATTCCGTCGCTGGCGATGATATAATCGGAATCTTTGAATTGCGATAAGTCATCTACATTGTGTTCAAAATGAAGATTGACACCTTCTTCGTTGCATCGCTGTTGTAATAATTGCAATAATGTTTTTCGTGAACAGCCACAAAATCCATTACCAGAAATACGTACATTTTCGCCATCGCGAACGACATCCAAATCGTCCCAATAGGCAAATTTACTTTTAATCAAATCATATGATTTAGCATCGCGAGATAAAAACTCACTAAGGGTTTCATCAGAAAAAACGACCCCAAAACCAAAACTATCATCGGGTTTGTTACGTTCGTAAATATCGATTTGACAATCTGGAATTGCTTTCTTTAGTAGAATGGAAAAGTACAATCCGCCCGGGCCGCCGCCAATAACTGTTATTTTCATTGCTTATCTTTTGATGGAGAATATTTCTCCTAATTTTGAATAATTAGCACCTGCCAATCTTGCAACAGGTTTGTAAACTTCTAAATTGATTTTTGTATCCTCGAGTAAAATAGCATCGTCGATATGAAACATGACTACTTTTCCGATGAGTATGGTTGAACCACCATTTTTGTGATTTTCTAATGTGTAATGATGCACCAGTTCGCATTCCATAGCTACTGGACTTCCCATAACCCTTGGAGGTTTTACTTTTACAGAAGCGATTGGGGTGAGTTTTGCAAAATCGAATTCACTTTCATGAGCTGGAATCGGATGTGCCGTTTGATTCATTTGATTTACAAGATCTTCGGTGACCATGTTGACAACAAATTGCTTGGTTTTTAGTACATTATCAAGCGTGTCTTTTATGGTGTTGTTGCTTCTAGAAGCTGAAAACATAACATGTGGCGGATCATCACCCACGGCATTGAAGTACGAAAAAGGTGCAAGATTGGTAACTCCTTCTTCACTTATGCTAGAAATCCAGCCGATTGGTCTTGGAATGATAGTGCCTGTTAGTAATTTATAAATGGATTTTTGATCCATTTCATTAGGGTCGAGTTGCATAAAATTGTTGTTGACTTCTACAAATAACGGGAAATAATACTTATTTATAAAATGTATGCTGTCTAATTTTATTCAATCGTAAAATTAAAGAACGAACCATTATGCAATTCCTTGCATTTTACTAAATTCACCACTTTACTAGTTAGAATGCAATTATTATGTAATAAAAATTAGGAGTCCATAATTTTTTTCTGATATTTTTACATTATCTGTTTTGACATAATTGCTAAATTAGTATATTTATGCAAAATTTATATATATGGAAGTTTTAGCGTGTCCAAAATGCAAAAACGATGCGGTAGTAAAAAGCGGTGTTATCAAAGACAGGCAAAGGTACTTGTGTAAAAAATGCAAGTATTATTTTACCGTTAATAAATTAGGGAAAAAGATAGATGATTATTATGTAACCAAAGCATTACAGTTGTATCTGGAGGGCTTGAGTTATCGTGAAATTGAGCGGATTATCGGGGTTTCTCATGTTACTGTAAGCAATTGGGTGAAGGAATATAAAATCAAAAAACCGTCACATGCCGATTACCATCCTACTTATAAGATTTTTAATCATTTAGAGTTGGTAGAATATTTAAAAAATAAAGAATTATTATCGGGAGCAGGGATGATTATAACCGAGTTAGGGGATAAGTTTATGCTTATAAAATGGGAGCGATTTAAAGATTAACTATAGTTGTTTACAAAAAGATATACTACAATTTTTTTCTGAAGCAATAAATTAGAATTTGGTACCAACAAAACCAAAAACCTAATTTATTATGAAAAAAAACTATGTATTGCTTTTGCTGGGTTTGACGATCGGCAAAGGACTTGCTCAAACGGCGACAGTAGCACCAGTTCCCGTTGAGAAAGAATGGGATGTAAGCCTTAACGGATTCATAAGAACTGATTATATTTGGGATACAAGGAAGTCGGCTCAAGTACGAGAAGACAATCTTAACCTTTATCCACTCGATGAAGCGCTTGATGTTAATGGCGATGATATTAATAAAGCGGATCAGTCGAATTTTTTGTCTGTAACCTCAAGGTTGGGAGTTAAAGTAAAAGGACCAAATGTTTGGGGAGCGAAAACAACCGGAGTACTCGAAGGCGATTTCTTCGGAAATTTTGAAGGTTCCTCTATTGGTTTATTTAGATTGCGACATGGATATGTAAATTTAGATTGGGCAAAAACATCATTAACTATGGGGCAAACTTGGTATCCTCAATTTATTCCAGAAGTATTTCCAGG
>ENA-UOWO01007789-UOWO01007789.1-activated-sludge-metagenome-genome-assembly--contig:-NODE-7789-length-10490-cov-5.138476_pt1 | contig 10490 bp, 7 predicted proteins | sample MGYA00238148_ERZ761564 | MGnify/ENA primary metagenome ERZ761564 (study PRJEB28885, sample SAMN05720194) | activated sludge metagenome | isolation source: Anaerobic digester | place: USA...
TTGCGTGTTCGTATGGCGTGGTTGAGCGAGCATCCCACATCGGTGCTGCTCGGCGGCCTTCTCGGAGTGGCCCTATGGCTTCCCCAGTTCATGTATTGGAAGGCCCAGACGGGATCATGGGTCGTTTTCACATACGGTAGAAAAGATGAGAGCTTCGACTTCGCAGACCCCCATCTCATCGAGACCTTGCTAAGCTTCCAAAATGGATGGTTCATTTACACCCCACTGATGCTTGTGGTGTTTGGAATGCTCCTTTGGCAGGCTTGGAACGGCACGAAGGATTCCCGGGTGATCCTAACGATATGGGTCGTGGTATGGTATGTCTACTCAAGTTGGTGGTGTTGGTGGTTGGGGAGCGCATTCGGCTACCGTGGATTCTTGGAACTATACGCTCTCTTGGCATTCCCTTTCGCAGCTCTGCTCGATCGTGTCCTCAAGAACCGGATCCACGGGTCCGTTGCCCTGGTCTTCCTTCTCCTTCTGGTTTGGCTGAATGTCCGTCTCGGGCACATCTATCAGCACCCTTGGGAGGCCCCGGAATGGAACTGGTCTAGGTTAGGCGAGGCCTACCTTAAAGCACTCACATTCTGATCAACAGGGCGGGGGTGCTCAGAGGGGCCACCCATCCGCTACGACATCAAAGACCACCTCTGGACCAATCCTCTCTCCCTCGAACATCAATCGGGCGTGGACAGTGTACCTGCCGTTCACCACAGGCCGCTCGATCACAAGGCCCTGGTCGTAGAAGCTGCCGGGGATCAGATCGGTCTCCATGGAGCTTCGTATACCACTCTCCTGGTATACCGTACCATCCTGGCGCATGAGCTCATAGGTGAATTGTAAGGGTTTGCCATTCTGCCCACAAGACGCGAACCTTTGCGAACCCGAGTTGTAAAGGGTTATCGGCACCACGGTAAAGCGGTCTGGGACCATGCGATACGGCTTCTCGGGGCCCTTGATACGCAAGAATTCCAATTGAGGATCCGGGTCATTCGTATTGGCCCAGGTATATCCGATATCTGTTGGCAGGTCGAAATAGCGCTTCTCCAAATTCGGTATGCCGAACCATAATGGTTCCCAGTCAGGACCGAGGAACTGCTGCTTGTCCGAAACTATTGTATCCAAAAGGGCGACCTTGTCAGAAACGAAGATCGTAGCCGCCTTGCGCGGACCCTCCACGGCAGAGCATAGCACACTCTCGAACCCCACCGCCCAATGCACCAATGCATAGGTCCAAGGGTAGTTGTCGAACCGCACCAAAGACTTGCGAGCACCATGTTGCGCTTGGTAGGCGGTGATGCGCTGAGCGTATTCCACGCGGTCGCTAAGGCGGTAATGGCCCCGATGTATCTGCAGCAGTCCCAAAGCTGATGCGAGCGCTGCGGTTCCGATAATGAACCTCGTCCAGCGACCCGCCATTGCCACTGCTTCGGTTGCGAAGAAGATGCACCAGACCAAGCCGACCACAGGATAGTAGTTCTCGTAGATCACCGGAGCCATGCCATCACGGTCGACGATGAGAATGAGCACAATGAAGCCGATGGAGAAAGCAACTGCCCAGATCAATCGCGCCCATGACCTGTTCATGACCGCCATACCTGCACCTGCCGCCATGATCAGCAAGAGCGCTTTGAATTTGGTCCAGACCATGAGGAAGTAGACCGTACTGTTCAGTTCCTTCAACCGGAAGGCATAGGTCATCAGGTCAGCCATCTTAGGCATTCGGGCCTCCTCGTAACTCGACTTGGTCATCAACGCGATGCGCAGTACATACCAAAGCACCAATGCGCCGCTCAGCACCCACACCTTCCTGTCGCGCCAGCGTCTGCCCTCCAACGCCGCGTACCCGAGAAGAAAGACCAGCGGTAAAACCAGCAGTTGGTGATAGAACGAGATGATAACATTCAGCAAGAACACACCCACGGTCCACCACATGGATGAGCCGACCGTCAAGGCGCGGCGGATAAGCACCCAGAGGAGCACCGTAAGCGATAGGCCCTGATAGAGCTCGCTGATGCCGTAGTAGAACATATAGTGAAAAGCGGCCGTGAGCGTCAGTGGCAGTGCAAGGGTCGCCGGACCATCTTTGAGCCGGAAGGCCACCAAGTAGAACACCAACCCATGGAACAAGATGAACGAGATCGAGTAGCTCCGCAGCACGAACTCCAAAGGCTGACCGAACTCGATGAGCACTACGGGTAGTAGTTGCGGGAGCCATGAACCATAACGGCCCAAGACGCTGACCGGCTCACCGGCATCTATCATCAGCCAGGAGAAGAATGCACTATCGAAACAGGCAGTACGCTCCAGGTAGTAATGCCAAGCAAAAACGCCCAAAACGACTAGAACCACACCACCCAACACCAACACAGGAAGGTCGACCTGGCGACCCCCACTTTCAGGCCTTTGGGAATGCATATCAGAGGCCATACTTCACGATGCACCAAATGGCACGGAAACCATCCTTCCATCCGATCTTCTTCCCTTCGGCATAGGTGCGCCCGTAGTAGCTGATACCCACTTCGTAAATACGAACGTCCTTCACACGCGCCAACTTGGCGGTCACCTCGGGCTCGAATCCGAACCGGCGCTCCCTCAGGTCCAACGCCTTGGCGATGTCGCTTCGCATCAACTTGTAGCAGGTCTCCATATCGGTCAGGTTCAAGTTATTGAACGCGTTGGAGAGCTGCGTGAGGAACTTATTCCCGATGCTGTGCCAGAAGAAGAGGATGCGGTGCGGATGATGGCCCATGAAACGTGAGCCGAATACAACGTCGGCGAATCCCTCGCAGATGGGTCGGAGCAGGTCGTTGTATTCGCGCGGATCGTATTCCAAGTCGGCGTCCTGAACGATCAGATATTCTCCGGAAGCTTCCTTGATGCCACGATGAATAGCCGCTCCCTTACCCATATTCTTGGGCTGTTCATAGAATTTGATACCCATGGTCGGGTTGTTCACCATGTAGCTTTCCACCGCCTCGACAGTACCATCCTTAGAGCCATCGTTGACGATGATGACCTCCTTCTGGATACCGTCGCGCAGGGTGACATCGCGCACCTTGTCCAGAATGAGGTGGATCGTGCGTTCCTCGTTGTACGCTGGAATGATGATGGACAGGGTGCGGATGGAATCCATGAAAGATGCGCGAATATCGTGATCAAAGACTAACGCAACACCTGAAGGGTAGCCTTTCCGATCTTCAAGGTGGGATAAGGAAAACAAGGCCATGCCGTGAACCTGACCGTGTCTCCGGGCAACAGGCCATCCAGAACAGGTGTGATCACGTGGGTCGTGGTGGGCTGCCCGAAGGTACCGATCTGCTCGTGGGTGGGTCGGTCAATGGAGACCACGCTTGCTCCCCCACGGCGTACATCCAAGTATAAACCAGCCCAATTATTCGCGTCCTCCTGCTGAATGTCGAGCGAACCAATGATGAGGACAGGACCGGTTGAATGTGAATGCGGAACCACCCATTCCAAGCAGGCAATACGACCAGCGGCGTGGTCCGCACCGTAGAAGTTGGAGCGGTGTAAGACCGCTCCAAAAGACCGTTTCAACCGTTCATCGCGATACAAGGCCAGCCCGGTCACCTCCGAGCGGAACAGCCGGGTCCAGTTTATGGTATCCACCAGATGTTGCGCATCATATTCGACCAGGTAGTAATCCGCGGGAAAGAAGACCGAGCCCTCGCGAGGGCTATGCGCCATCCAGAAGCGCTCCTTGGAGCGCATGTGGTAGCGCATACCACCCTCAGTCTCGAACCCGGTTCGGATCAATATGGCGGGCCGGGTTGCGCTCAACGGAACATGATCGGCAGTGATTATGTCGAGCGCGCTGTTCAATTCACTTGCAGCCTTCCATTCCACCACATGGTCGAAGTTGAAGGAATCCTTGAAAAGAACGACCAAGGGGGCACACCCGATCAGGATAACAGCGTTCGCGATCGAACTCCATCGCAGCCAAGCAAAAAGTGCCGTTACGATCGAGAATGATGCTATCGGTAACAAGTAGAGAGCTGTACGCGTCGCCGGTAATGGAACGCTCCACAAAAAATGCTGTATAACGCTGGAAAGCAAGCAAAGCATCAAGGTCAAAAGACCTAAGACTGACGGACCTGCCGCATCGCGCTCAACGAGTCGCGAAAATTGCACTCCCGAAACCAACCAGATGGCCATACCGATAATGAGCACGGTCCGCAGAACGGATAACGGCGCGTATGGATAAGGCAAATGATAGAGCAGCTTCTCAGCAAGACTTCTCAAGGTGCATTGCCACAGCTCATCACAACCGAAATTCAGGGATCCACCCTGAACTAGTCCAATGATGTTGGGCAACAAGATCAATATGCTCAAAAGGCTTATCGATCCCGAAAAGATCAACTTTCTCCACTTGGGTGGAACATCCCTCCATGGCCCTCTGAGCATCATGAGGCCGAATGCGCAAGTAAAGGCGATCAGGTAATTGAGCAGCACGATGTGCGATAATGCAGCGGCTCCGGCGAACATCACGGCAAGATGAAGGGCACGAGCTCGCCGACCATCCTGGTAATAACGCATACCCTGCCAAAGGCTGAGCAAGATGAACGCATTACCCAACGCGTACCCACGCGCTAAGGAAAAGAAGTCGATCAGGTACGGATGGAGAACTAGCCATAAGAAACCTCCGACCGCTAAATATGGATCCGATACCCGCCGACAAATACGTATAGCCGCGTAAAGATAAAGCATGAAAGCAACCAGGCTCGGTAAGCGTAACACAAATGCGTCGTTCCCGAAAAATTGGTACGTGATCCACATCAGCCATACGTTGAGCAAATGGTGGTTCCCTCCCATTTGATCGAACTGAGCCTGATAGAACACATTCTTGCTGACATGCTCCAGAAAGGTGAAGCACTCATCATACGTGAAGGAAACCGTATGGGCCCGGATAGCCGCATAGGTCCACAACGCAGCAGCAAGCAAGAACAACAGGAGATCGCGTAACGCCGCACCCCTACCAAGGCCACCTGTAGCGGCAATCACCCTTGGGTACATGTGCGATCTTTTCAATAGTTCAGTGTTTCGCTGTCCTCGAACAAGCCAGCCGTTCATGCCAATGAACGCCAAACTCCAGCGTTCAACCCGCTCATCGCCACAAGTACAACGCCGTGAACCTCCGGCAACGGTGAGAATCGCCTTTGTGCACTTGGATTACGAAGCGCTCATAACTCCATTTCGCTCACCTCCTCGTTCACCACAAGCCTACCGGCTGTTTTTGCAATGATCTCTTCAATCGATACACCGGGCGCACGTTCAAGCAGATGGAACCCCGCTGGTGTGATGTCGAACACCCCGAGGTCGGTCACCACCTTCTTCACGCAGTTCACACCCGTTAGGGGCAGAGTACATTGCTTCAACAACTTGCTTTCGCCAGCCTTGTTCGCATGCATCATGCAAACGATGATATTCTCGGCACTGGCCACCAGATCCATGGCACCGCCCATGCCCTTCACCATCTTCCCGGGTATCTTCCAGTTGGCGATATCGCCGGTATCGGTCACCTCCATGGCACCGAGGACAGTGAGCTGTACGTGCTGGCCGCGTATCATGGCGAAGCTGGTGCTGCTATCGAAGATGCTGCTCCCTGGTAGCAACGTCACGGTCTGCTTGCCAGCGTTGATCAGGTCCGCATCCTCCTCTCCTTCGTACGGGAATGGCCCCATGCCAAGGATGCCGTTCTCGCTCTGGAACACCACGTTCATGTCCTTCGGCACATAGTTCGCCACCAAGGTGGGAATGCCGATGCCGAGGTTCACGTAGTAGCCATCCTTCAACTCGCGCGCGATGCGCTGTGCCATCTGTTCTTTCGTCAGCGCCATTTCAGTTGCGTTTGCGGGTGGTGCGTTGCTCGATACGCTTCTCGTAACCTTCGCCTTTGAAGATCCGGTTCACGAAGATGCCGGGCGTGTGGATCTCGTCCGGGTCCAGTTCACCAGGCTCCACCAGCTCTTCCACCTCGGCCACGGTGATCTTGCCCGCCATGGCCATCATGGGGTTGAAGTTGCGCGCGGTGCGCTTGTAGACCAAGTTGCCGAACCGATCACCCTTCCAGGCTTTAACAAGCGCGAAATCAGCACGTAGCCAGTTCTCCAGCACGTACATCTTCCCGTTGAACTCGCGGGCCTCCTTGCCTTCAGCCACCTCGGTCCCGTAACCCGCCGGTGTGAAGAAGGCCGGGATCCCTGCACCACCGGCTCGGCACCGTTCAGCGAGCGTGCCTTGTGGTATCAGGTCCACCTCCAGCTCGCCGCTCAACATCTGGCGCTCGAACTCTGCGTTCTCTCCCACATAGCTGCTGATCATTTTGCGGATCTGACGCGTCTGCAAAAGCAACCCCAACCCGAAGTCATCCACTCCGGCATTGTTGCTGATGCACGTGAGTCCCTTCACCCCTCGATTCACCAGCGCAGCGATGCTCTTTTCAGGAATGCCGCAAAGGCCGAACCCACCGACCATGAGGGTCATGTTGTCCTGGATGCCTTCGAGGGCCGCATCCGCGTTGGCCACGATCTTGTTCATGCTGAAATGGAAGAGCGACGAAGATAGCGGGCCCTCACCATCCAGAACTCATGAAAGGGTTGTCGCAAGAACGCGAATAACAACGCACTGGCCTGCTTTGCTGACCAACTTCCCTAGTCCCAGTTAGGCCTGTTGGTTCCGTTCGGCACGCCACCTTTCTTGCGGCAGTCGGTCTCCACGCCTAAGTCTCCTTCCGGGCGCTCGAAATCGCCGGTGCTGATCTCGATATGCGGGTTCGCGTACACCTTGTTCATGTAGTACCCATAAACAGGCAGCGCCATGTTCGCACCCTGACCCTTATCGGTGCTTGCGAAACGCACGCTGCGGTCATCGGCGCCGGTCCACACGCCTGTGACCAAGTCGGGTGTGATGCCGATGAACCAGCCATCGCTGTTGTTCTGGGTGGTACCGGTTTTGCCCGCCGTGGGGAATTTGATGTTGGCGTACTTCTGGCGGTTGCCCCAGCTCGTGCGCAACCTTAGCCCAGTGCCCACCACCTTGCCCGTGCTCGGGTTGTAGGCCCCATCGGTCACCCCCTTCAACATGTCCAGCATGATGTAGGCCGTCCGTTCATCCAAAGCTTCGAAAGTGTTCGGGGTCACGTCATATACGGTGTTGCCGTTCTTGTCCTCGATGCGGGTGAAGGTGATGGGTTCGATGTAGACGCCTTGGTTGGCGAAGCTGCTGAAGGCCCCCGTGATCTCCATCAACGTAAGGTCCGCCACGCCCAGGCAGAGCGACGGCACCGGCTCCAGCGGGCTCTTCACCCCCATGTGGCGCGCCAATACGGTCACGGCCTGCGGCCCGTACTGCTTCATCAACCAAGCCGTCACGGTGTTCATGGAGTTGGCCAGCGCGTATTCCACGGTCACCATGCCACCGTAGACCGCATCGCTGTTCTCGGGACACCAGTCGGGTTGGCCGGGAGGCATATCGAAGCAGACCTTCTGGTTGGGAACCTCTCGGCAGGGTTCCATGCCCTCGCGGATGGCCGTCGCATAAACGAACGGCTTAAAGGTGGAGCCCACTTGGCGGCGGGCCTGTTCCACGTGATCGTATTGGAAGTTCTTGAAGTCGATACCGCCCACCCAAGCCTTCACGAAGCCGGTATGCGGGTCCATGCTCAACAGGCCGCTTTGCAGGAAGCTCTTGTAATACCGGATCGAATCCATCGGGCTCATCACCGTATCGATCTCGCCTTTCCAGCTGAAGACACGCATGGCCACGGGGGTCTCGAACACCTTCGGCACATCATCCTCCTTCACCACTTTCCAATAGGTGTCACATCCACCAAGGTCCGGTCTACAATGCCAGTGATCCACACCTTCGTGCTTTACCTTTTCGATGTAGCGCGCCGGGCGCTCGCAGCTGCCGCATTGTTTCCCGGTCACCACCTTGTACCGCACGCTGCGTTTCATGGCTGTGTTCAGGATGCCATCGATCTCTTCCTGGCTTACGCGAAAATCGAATGGTCGGTTCTTCTTCTTCGCAAGGTCCTTGAAGAAGTCGGCTTGCAGCTCGGTGCCCAGGTGCTCACGCACCGCGTATTCCCCATATTGCTGCATGTCCCTGTCCAGCGTGGTGTAGATCTTCAGGCCATCGGTATAGATGTCGTACGGTGAGCCATCCGCCTTGGCGTACTTGTAGGTGCCGTCATCATTCTTCGTTTCAAGCAGCACCTGCAGTTTGCTGCGCAGCACCTCGCGGAAATAGGGCGCGGGACCTTCGGCGTGGTCCACCCGTTGGAATTTCAGGCCCAGTGGCAGCGCCTTCAACGAATCGTACTGTGCGGTGGTGAGGAAACCGTTCTTCTGCATCTGGTCCAACACCACCATGCGCCGCTGCATCACCGTATCCAACCGGCTGGCCCGGTTCGGGTTGAAGAGAGCCGGGTTCTTCAACATACCCACGAGCATGGCCGCTTCTTCGACCTTCAAGGAATCCGGTGTGCTACTGAAGTAGACACGCGCAGCACTGTTGATCCCCACCGCCTGATTGATCCAATCGAAGCGGTTCAAGTACATGGCGATGATCTCGTCCTTGGTGTACTGGCGTTCCAGCTTGGCGCTGATGATCCACTCCTGGAACTTCTGGAACGTCCGCTTGAAGAAGTTGTCCGCCCGTTCCGTGAAGAGCATCTTGGCCAACTGCTGCGTGATGGTGCTTGCACCGCCCTTCTTCCCCAGGTAAACGGCTGCACGGATGGTTCCGCGCACATCCACGCCGCTATGCTCACGGAACCGCTCGTCTTCCGTGGCGATCAGCGCGTTCACCACGTTCGGGCTGATCCGTGCATAATCCACCGGAATGCGGTTCTCCTTGTAATACTGGCCCATCTGCGTGCCGTCGCTGAATAGGATGGCCGTAGCCAGGTCGCTGCGGGGATCCTCCAGATCCTCCGTGCTGGGCAGGTCACTGTTCGCTGCGAGGAACAACATGAAGAGCAGGCCGAGCACCGGCGAGAACACCAGCGTCCACCAGAGGAGCTTGCGTTTGCGATCGGAACGGTGTGCTTTGTCGCTCATCCGAAGGATAACGGCGCCACTGGCGCCCATGTTGAGTGGCCGAATTTATCGTTCGTCAATACTGGAGCGCGCTGGCACATCACCGAGTTATCCCGCGCCGATCGGGGAAAGCGCCATCAGGGCTGTTGGGAGCGCACCACACTGATGCCCACGTCCAGCACCCCGTTAAGCTTCTCGGTGCGCATGGCCTGCTCCAAGGTGATGGTGTATTCGCCCGCTGCAGGGAAACGATCGCCCAACTTGTAGAGCACATGGGCTTGGTAGCGGTCGGCGAAAATGAAACCCAAGCCTTTCCCGTACCATTTGCCCGTGGGATCGGCCAGCAGGCACTCGACCGTGTCGCGCACCGCCCGTCCACCCGGTCCTTTCAGGTCCACGAACAAGAACAGGTCACTGTAGGGATAATCGCCGCTATGGCGTACGTCGATGAAGACATCGTGCTTGTTCACCGAGTCGCTCACATTGAAAGTGAAACTGGGTTTGTACGAACGGTCCCAGAGCTCTTCCGCAATGGGCACATCCGCTTGGAACACGGGGCTGTCGGTGCATCCCGCGCACAAAACCAGCAGCAATGCCAGGAAAGCTGGTCTGGCCATTACGCAGCCGGAGTGTTCGGAGGAGGAGCCTGACCTCCGTTCGGACGATCACCTCCCCGGCCACGCCCTCGGCCACGGCTGCGCCGACCGCCGCTATCACCTTCGGGGCGCGGACCGCGGCCCGGACCTTCCGGACGTGGACCACGATCGGGGCGCGGGCCTCGATCCGGTCGCGGACCTTGCTGGCCTTCGGGCCTGGGACCCCGGTTAGGACGAGGGCCGGGCTGACCTTCCGGTCGTGGACCACGCTCGGGGCGAGGCCCACGTTCACCCTCAGGACGTGGACCCTTGGCTTGTGCGCCTTCAGGAGATGCGGCCTGTGACGAACCGCCATTCGGCCGGTCGCGTCGATCGCGATCGCGGCCACCGCGGCCCCGCTTCTTTCCACCCTTGTTCTTGCTATCGAAACGGGTCAGTTCATCCTGGCCCACGACGTTCTCGTAATCAGGGGTCTTCACCTTCTCCACGACCTCATCAGCCATGTTGAGGTCAACCTGGGGCTCGATACCCTGTTTGTTCTGGGCAAGGATATCGCGTACCACTTCAACCGGAAAACCGGCCATGATGAAGGGCTCTCCCGGCTTCTTGAAACCATACCACATCTTCCCGGAGAAGATGTCCGTCTTCATGTGAGCGCCCGTGCCTTGTTGGGTCTTCAGCTTGGCGTTCTGCGAGGGATAACTCTTGATCGCCTCGATGTACATGTCCAGCTCGTAGTTGAGGCAGCACTTCAACTTGCCGCATTGCCCGGCCAACTTCTGGGGGTTGAGGGCCAGTTGCTGGTAACGCGCCGCGCTGGTGGTGACACTGC
>ENA-UOWO01007794-UOWO01007794.1-activated-sludge-metagenome-genome-assembly--contig:-NODE-7794-length-10484-cov-9.564867_pt1 | contig 10484 bp, 9 predicted proteins | sample MGYA00238148_ERZ761564 | MGnify/ENA primary metagenome ERZ761564 (study PRJEB28885, sample SAMN05720194) | activated sludge metagenome | isolation source: Anaerobic digester | place: USA...
AGGACGATCTGCGGCATGCGGCGCATCTCGCCAATCGGGCGGTATTCATGGCCTCACGTCGTGATCCGGGCCTGCGAGGGATGGGGAGTACCCTCGTCGCGGGCTGCTTTCGTGCAGACGGCGTCCTGCTTGTTGCCAACGTAGGCGATTCGCGACTCTATCGATTGCGTGGTGATGATCTGGAGTGTCTTACACACGATCACAGTGTATTGCGGGCACAGTGCGACGCGGGCATGATTGGATCTGCATCCGAGGGTCCTGTGGCCCTGCGCGGCCTGCTGACAAGGGCGATCGGTGTGGAAGCGGATGTCGTTCCCGATGTGACTGCGTTTCTTCTGGCGCCCAACGATCACTATCTTTTGTGTTCGGATGGCCTCACCGACATGGTTCCGGAAGTGGACATTGCCGAAGTGCTAGTCATGCTTGGCGGTAGTCCCCAGGTTGCGGCCGAACATCTGGTCGATTTGGCCATTGATCGGGGGGGAGTGGATAATGTGTCGGTCATCGTCGTGTCGTCCTGTACATCTGTGCGCCTTGGTACAGAACTCGGTTAAGGCTCGTTTCGGATAGGAAAAAGCAATGCCCAGGTTGATTTTGAGCATGGATGGTCTGGTGCTGAAGGAAATGCCCCTCGAGAAGGAGCGCACCACCATCGGTCGCAAGCCCCACAATGATATCCAGATCGACAATCTGGCCATCAGTGGGGAGCACGCCGCGATAGTCACAATCCTGAATGATGCCTTTCTCGAGGATCTGAACAGCACCAACGGTACGTACGTCAACGGCCAGCCCGTCAAGAAGCATGTTCTTCAGAACAATGACGTGGTGGAGCTAGGGAAGTACCGTCTCAAGTTCCTTGCGGAGCAGAACACCGGGGGCTCCGAGCATGACGAGGCGGTGTCCTTTGGTGCCGCCCTTGCCGTTGATGCACCGGCCAGTGGGGTGCCCCCGGTCGAGGCCGCGGCTGCGGCTGCACCTGCGGTGAGCGTTGTAGGGATGATCCAGATTCTTAGCGGAACCCATGCCGGCCGCACGCTCGAGCTGTCAAAGTCCCTGACCACATTGGGCAAACCGGGCACCCAGGTCGCGGTGATCACTCGCCGTCCTCATGGCTATTTCATTACACATGTCGAAGGCACCGTGTTTCCCGTGGTCAACGGGCACTCCCTTGATGCCCAGGCGCATCGCCTGAATGATCATGACATCATCGAGATCGCGGGCGTGAAGATGGAATTCTTCTCCCAGACTGTCCAGAATTAGCAGTCATTGCGGGTCGGTGTTACCGAAGCGTGATATTTCTGACGTCCGGTATTCTCGTCGGATCGTATTCTGATGAACTGGCGCTGGATCTTATTTCGGTATCTGGGCGTGCCGTCCAGTTGCCCCTCTTGCGGAAATTCATGGATACAAGATGAAGGTGCGGGTTCTGGGGTGCAGTGGCGGAATCGGTGGGCGCAACCAGCGCACCACTGCTCTGTTGGTCGATCACGACATCCTGATCGATGCAGGTACCGGCGTTGGTGATCTGGAGTACGACGAACTCCTGAAGATTGATCACGTCTTCGTGACCCATGCGCACCTTGACCACATTGCGATGATCCCGCTGTTGGTGGACACGGTGGGTGAAGCGCGATCCATGCCCATCGTTGTCCATGGGTCACCGGAAACCTTGCGCATCCTGCGCTCCCATATCTTCAACTGGCTTGTGTGGCCGGACTTCTCTTCCATACCTGATCGACACAATCCGTTCCTGCGCTTTCAGGAAATGCGGGTCGAAGAGATAGCCAAACTGGGTGGCGGGCGTCAGATCAGGGCTCTGCCCGCCCTGCATACGGTTCCGGCGGTCGCCTATCAGGTGTCGGGTGAGGGTGGAAGCCTTGTTTTCTCGGGTGATACGACCTATTCGGAGCCCTTGATCGCGGCGATTAATGAAATTCCCGATCTGCGTTACCTTATCATCGAGACGGCTTTCCCGGACGCCCTGCACGATCTCGCTTTGGCCTCGCGTCACCTGTGTCCGAGCCTGCTGGCCGTGTTTCTCGAACGGGTCACGTCGAATCCGGAGGTGTGGATCACACATCTCAAACCCAGTCGGGCTCAAACAACCCTCGATGAGATCTTGAGCTACTGTGGCCGATTTTCTCCCCGGGCGCTCTACAATGGGCTGGAGTTGGTGCTCTAGGTGCCCCGTTCAGGGGGCTTTGGTGCAGCACCCGGAATGCCGTTTCAATCTCTCCGCCCCATGCCATGAGGGCTCATTTTCCGGAACCTGATCGAACATGAGCAGTATCCATAAGGGTGGTGCGAGCGACGTAGCCAGTCGTCTGGCCTTTTTCAAAGGGCTCCAGACCGTTACCAACCGCATTCACGCGACCGAGAACATTGATGAGATCATGTTCGAGCTTTCGGCGGACATTTGCTCGTTGTTTGCCGCCGACAGATTGACCATCTACGTGGTCGACGAGAGCAAGACCACGATCTCGTCCCGGGTCAAGACCGGGTTGCACAGCATTCGGACCATCCGTCTGCCAATTGCCGAAAACAGTGTGGCGGGCTACGTAGCCCTCACCGGGCAGATGCTCAACATCCACGATGCCTATGACGAGCAGGAGCTCAAGGCTATCTCGATGCGCATGGAGTTCCGCAAGGAGGTTGATGAGCGGACGGGCTATCGTTGCCATCAGATGCTTGTGGCGCCAATTTCCAGCGCCGAGACGGGCGATGTCCTGGGCGTGATTCAGCTTATCAACTCCCGGAGTGGTGAGGCCTTTTCGGCCATTGCCGAGGAGGGGATCCAGGGGCTCGGGCAGACGCTTGCGGTGGCATTTGCGCAGCGCCGCCACGCTTTGGTGCAGCCCAAGTCCAAATATGAGGGGTTGGTGAATGATGGCAAGCTCACCGGAGCGGAGCTCGAAGCGGCCACGAGCATTGCACGGGAGCAAGGGGTGTCCCTCGAGCATCTCCTCCTTGAGCAATACAAGCTGAAACCGGCGGATATCGGTAGCGCGATCTCGCGGTTCTTCGGTGTTCCCTACGAGCCCTTTCGGTCTGATCGGGTCAAGCCCCTGGATCTACTCAGGAACCTCAAACGTGACTATGTGCAGCAGGCCCAGTGGCTCCCGCTCGAAGAAAACCCGGATGGCCTGCTCACCCTGGTGACTGACCCGGAGCAGGCAATCGCCTCGCGCGTCGTCCAGAATGTCTTTCCCAAGGCTGCGCCCGTATTTTGTGTGACCACCCAGGTGGAGTTCATGCAGACCGTCGCCCAGTTTTTTGGGGGAAGTGCGTCCGATGATGCATCCGTGTCGGATCTCCTGTCGGACATGCAGGATGATGATGGTGAGGGTGCCCCGGTCGCCGAGGACGTCTCGGCAGCCGCCGACAATGAACTCGTGAAGCTGGTCAACCGCATCATCATCGATGCCCACCGCCAGGGCGCATCCGACATCCATATCGAACCGCGTCCCGGCAAGGAAAAGACGCAGATTCGTTTTCGCCGTGATGGCTCCCTGGTGCCATACATCGAAGTGCCGTCGAGCTATCGAAGCCCGATTGTCACGCGTATCAAGATCATGTGTGATCTCGATATCTCCGAGCGGCGAAAACCCCAGGACGGCAAGATCAAGTTCCGGCGATTCGGCCCCCTCGATATTGAGTTACGGGTGGCGACCGTGCCGACCACCGGTGGCATGGAAGATGTGGTCATGCGCCTGCTGGCCAATAGCGAACCCATTCCACTCGAGAAGCTGGGCTTGCTGGAGAGCAATTATGACCGGCTCCGGCAGACAGTTGCCAAGCCCTACGGCATTTTCTTCGTGTGCGGCCCAACTGGATCCGGTAAGACGACCACCCTGCATTCCATCCTGGGGCATATCAACACACCAGAGACCAAGATCTGGACCGCCGAGGATCCCGTGGAAATCACCCAGAAGGGGCTGCGTCAGGTGCAGGTGAACCGCAAGGCGGGTCTCGATTTTCCCACGGTCATGCGTTCTTTCCTGCGTGCTGATCCGGATGTGATCATGGTTGGCGAAATGCGGGACAAGGAGACGGTGTCAATCGGTCTGGAGGCCTCCCTGACCGGTCACCTCGTCTTCAGCACCCTCCATACCAACAGTGCGCCGGAGTCCATTGTGCGCTTGCTTGACATGGGCATGGATCCTTTCAACTTTGCCGATGCCCTGCTCGGCATTCTCGCCCAGCGCTTGGCCAAACGCCTCTGCAGCAAATGCAAGAAACCCTACCATCCGTCGGATGATGAGGTTCGGGGGATGCTGGATGAGTATTGTGAAGACCTCCGCCAGACCCCCGCCTTCATGGACGACCCCGTTGCGGCAAAGGAGCAGATATTGGCACGCTGGCGTCAGAGCTACGCCGATGACAAGGGGCGATTTACGCTGTACGAGCCGGTTGGCTGCGATCAGTGCAATGGCGGATACAAGGGGCGCCTGGGCCTGCACGAGCTCATGGTTGGATCTGATCGCATCAAGTCCCTGATCCAGGAGCGTGCGCGGGTGTCCGCGCTCCTCTCGGCCGCCCTGGACGAGGGCATGCGAACCCTGCGTCAGGACGGCATCGAAAAGGTGTTCGGTGGCGTCACGGACCTCAAACAGGTGCGCAAAGTGTGCATCCGCTGAGGCGTTCGGCCACGTGGGGAATCAGTTGAGGCTGGCAAGCTTGGACTTGGACATGGGCGGATTCTTGGCAAAGTAGCGTCTCAGCCCGCGCAGGATCGCTTCAGCCATCCGGTCCTGGTACGCTTCGTCGTTAAGGCGGGCTTCCTCTTCCGGGTTTGAGATGAATGCCGTTTCGATCAGGATGGAGGGGATGTCGGGTGCCTTCAGGACGGCAAAGCTGGCCTGCTCGACTTCGCCTTTATGTAGCCGGTTGATCCCGCCGAGCTCTCCGAGCACCGCCTTGCCGACTTTCAGGCTGTCATTGATGGCGGCTGTCTGGGACAAGTCCAGCAATGTACGCGCCAGATGGCTGTCCTTGACCCCGAGATTGACCCCCCCAATCAGATCCGCGGCGTTTTCCTTTTGCGCAAGCCAGCGGGCCGCCGTGCTCGAGGCGCCCTTGTCGGACAACACGAACACCGAGCTGCCCCGTGCGGTGGGGCTGATGAAGGCATCTGCGTGGATCGATACGAAGAGGTCGGCCTGTACGCGGCGCGCCTTCGCAACCCGTTGCTGGAGCGGCACAAAGTAGTCGGCGTCGCGGGTCAACATGGCACGCATGTTGGGTTCGGCGTCGATGCGCGCTTTCAGACGTCGCCCGACGGAAAGGGTGACGTGCTTCTCGAAACTGCCCGCTGCACCCACTGCGCCCGGATCCTCACCGCCGTGGCCAGGGTCGATGGCAATGGTGATCAGCCGACTCACCATTGGCTCATCTTCGCCGGCCGGTCTGTGCGCACGGTCAGTGGCGGCCTCGCGTTTTGGCGGATCGATTTTCCGCTCCGCTTCTGCAGTGCGTCTGGGGGGCTTTTCCTCTGCTTTCCCGACGACAGGGGGGGGAGTGGCGCCGCCGGCAGCGGCTTCCTCGGGAGACAGCTTTTCGAGGAAGGCCAGCAGGGGGTCTATGGGCTCAGCGGGATAGAGGTCGAGTACAAGGCGATAGCCATAGTCACCAATGGGTTTCAGAGTGAAAACCTGCGGAATGACCTCGGTCTTTAGATCAATGACCAGTCGAACCACGCCAGGGCGATTTCGCCCGGCGCGGATGAGCTGGATATATGGATCTTGTCCGGTGATTTTGGCCGGCAGGGACTGAAGGACGCTATTGAGTTCCAGCCCTTCCAGGTCCACCACCAGTCGCTCGGGTTGGTGGGCGGAATGGTGACTGAAGATCAGCGGTTCCCGGCTCTCGAGCGTGATCCGGGTGTAGTCCCGCGCCGGCCACACACGCACTGCAAGGACGGATGCCGGGGCGGCGGCGACATTCCTGCTGACGAGCAAGAGCAGACTTGCGGCTGCCGAACCCAGGAGGCGCCGGCGGGTCACGTCCCTGATATCGCCGGATGTCAGGGCGGTGCGGCTTAGCTTGAATCCAGATTTTGAAGACATTTCCTTCCTTCCGGGCTCAGCGGCAACAGGGTGAGGGTACGCCCGCCGCCGCTGTCGATCTGCAGCCGAATTTCCAGGTCGGCCTCGGGCAGGAAAGGTTGTGCGCGCTCCGGCCATTCCACGAGGCGGATCCCCGAACCTTCAAAGTACTCATCAAGGCCTGCTTCGAGAAATTCATTTGCATCCGTGAATCGATAAAAATCAAAGTGATATACGACTATTCTAGAATCTTTATACGGTTCAACCAAGGTATATGTCGGGCTCTTCACCTTGCCGAGGTAACCGAGGCCGCGGAGCAGGCCGCGACATAGGGTCGTTTTCCCCGCGCCAAGGTCGCCGATCAGGTGGATCGTCAGCCGGTCAGGCAGGGCTTTGGCCAGTCGTTCGCCGATCGACAGGGTGGCACTTTCATCCAGGAGGTGCATGCTGGCGGTCGGGCCGTTATCATCAATAGAATGAGCTTGGGGCACGATAAACTTTCCGGTGGGCAGGGTGATTTCGCGACGCTGGCTGCGAGTATCAAGGCTTGGGGGCAGGCGCTTGGCTTCGATGAGGTCGGTATTTCCGATATCGATCTCGGGGACGCCGAGCCAGGGCTGTTGGCCTGGCTGGATGCCGGTTGTCACGGGGAGATGGATTATATGTACAAACATGGGCTGAAGCGGTCCAGGCCGGCTGAACTTGTGCCCGGCACATGCCGCGTCATCTCGGTACGAATGTCCTACCTCGCGCAGGGGGAGAGCCCCCATGCGATCCTGCAATGCCCCGGGAAAGCCTACGTATCGCGGTACGCCTTGGGGCGGGATTACCACAAGGTGCTGCGAAGTCGCTTGCAGCGCCTTGCAGACCGGATTTCTGCCGAGACTCCGCATGGATATCGCGTCTTCGTGGATTCCGCCCCGGTCATGGAAGTGGCGCTCGCGGAAAAGGCCGGACTGGGGTGGCGTGGAAAACACACGCTGCTGTTATCGCGGCAAGCGGGTTCCTTCTTCTTTCTTGGAGAGATCTACACGGACTTGCCGCTGCCCCTTGATGTGCCGAAGTCTGGTCATTGTGGCGACTGCTCGGCCTGCATTCCCGCTTGTCCAACGGGCGCCATCGTGGCGCCTTACCGTGTGGACGCGAGGCGCTGCATCTCGTACCTCACCATTGAGCTGAAGGACGCCATACCCGAGGAGTTCCGCCGGCCGATAGGCAACCGCATCTACGGATGTGACGATTGTCAGCTAGTTTGCCCGTGGAATCGCTTCGCTCGCTCTTCCTTTGTGTCTGATTTCACACCTCGGCATGGGCTAGATGGCGCGGGGCTGGTAGAGTTGTTCCTGTGGTCGAAAGTGAACTTCGAAGAGCGAATGACAGGTAGTCCTATCTACAGAATCGGTTACGAGCGCTGGTCCCGAAACATTGCGGTTGCGCTCGGAAATGCCATCGGGGTTCCGAAGGCTGTGGCCGCCTTGGAGTCCCGTCGCAATGATCCCTCCGCCATGGTCAGGGAGCATGTCTTGTGGGCTTTGAGGCAACACGATATTCTGAACCCGGAAGCCGCGGTATAGTATCCAATGATGTTTCGAAAACCGCCCAAACTCCCTGTTCAGGATGATCGTGCTCCGCAGACGCTTGCGGAGGTCACGGCTATGGAGTCATGGCGATTTGATCCGCTGTGTATTGCCGAAGATGACCCCAAGGTCGATGCGCCGAGCGAGCGTCAGGACAAGTTCCGGATCAAGATGCTGATGCGCGATGGGGAGCGCAGGCGGGAGACGGAGCTGCTCATCCAGAAGCGGTATGCCTGGCGCGGTTACGGGCAGCTTGGCTCGCTGGACGAACCGAATCAGCTCACCATGAACGCTGAGTTGTTCGGCCGGGTCTATGCAACCTTGACCGTCAATGTGGACTCCCCGGCCGGTCTGGCGCTCGACAAGACTTATGGCATGGAAGCCGCACGGTTGCGTTCCCAGGGGCGCAAGCTCTGCGAGTTCGGACGGTTTGCCATTGACCCTTCTGCGCGCTCCAAGCGTCTTATCGCTTCGCTTTTCAATCTGCTTTATATCTACTCGTATCGTGTGAAGGGCTGCACCGACATCCTCATCGAGATCAATCCCCGGCATCGGGATTTTTACGAGAAGTTGCTGGAGTTCAAGCAGATGGGGGGCGAGCGGATGTGTGAGCGGGTCAAGGCGCCCGCGCTGCTCATGCACCTGTCGTGTGCCACCATTGAGGGTCGTCTCAAGGAGATCGGCGGGAGATGGCGTGAGCTGCCGGACGAGAAGTCGATTTACAAGTTTGCCTTCACACCCGAGGAGGAGGCCGAGCTGGTCGCCCGTCTCGGCTACTGAGTTGCGGCGGCCGGGCGGCGCGGGGCCGACTGGCGTAGAATCCGCGCTCCCACTTTTCGTCCGATACCATGTCTGAATCCGGCGCGCTGCCCATCGGAGTCTTTGATTCCGGTGTGGGTGGCCTTACTGTCGTGCGGGCGCTGATGGAGCGCCTGCCTCTCGAAAGCATCGTCTACTTCGGCGACACCGCCCGGGTTCCATACGGGGTCAAGTCCGTCGCGACCATCGAGCATTTTACTGGCCAGATCACTGACCACTTGCTAGACAAGGGCGTGAAGATGCTGATCATCGCCTGCAACACCATGGCGGCGGTGGCGTCCCATGTGGTGAAGGACAGGGCCGGGCGCATTCCCGTGCTGGATGTGATCGATGCGGGTGCCCGCGCTGCAGTGGCTGAGTCCCGCTCCAGGGCAATCGGCGTGATTGGTGCCTACGACCGTCAATAGCAATGCCTACGCCCGGCGTATGCATGCCCTTGATCCTGGTGTCCGCGTGTATTCCCAGGCCTGTCCGCTCTTCGTCCCGCTGGTGGAGGAAGGCTGGCTGGAGCACGAGGTGACACGGCTGACCGCTCAGGAATATCTCAAGCCCGTGCTGGCGGAGAATGTCGATACCCTGGTGTTGGGATGCACGCACTATCCCTTGATCAAACCGTTGATTCAGGATGTCGTCGGGCCCGACGTGCGCCTCGTTGATTCGGCCATCACGGTTGCAGAGCAGGCGGCCCGCAAGCTGGTTGAGCTTGGGATCGCGAATTCGGGCGAGCGTCTGCCGACCTATCGCTACACCGTAACCGATATACCGCTGCGCTTTCAGACCATCGGTGAGCGCTTCCTGGGGCGCTCCCTGGGCTTGGTGGAAAAGGTGGACTGGTAAGAAGAAAGGGCTGCCGGTCGGGCAGCCCTTAGTTTTCAGGCGTTCTTCCTTTTCTGCCACAGCACGTCGCCACGGCCACCGGCCCGGTTGAGCACCCGGCCGAGCACGAAAAGCAGGTCGGAGAGTCGGTTCAGGTACTGGCGAGGTGCGTCATTCACCGCTTCCTCCTGGGCCAGGGCGACGATCATCCGCTCGGCCCGCCGGCAGACCGTGCGGGCTTGATGACTCAAGGCTGCGGCGCGCGTACCACCTGGGAGGATGAAGTCCTTCAGGGGCTCCAGATCGTCATTCAGCCGATCCAGCTCGTCCTCGAGATATTGCACCTGTTTGGCGGTGATCATCTCCATGCCCGGAATGCACACTTCGCCGCCCAGGTCGAAGAGGTCGTGCTGTACGTTGGTGAGCAGGGCGCGCACGTCTTCCGGCAGCTCTTCACAGAGCAGGATGCCGATGGCTGCGTTGGCTTCGTCCACCTCGCCGAGGGTGTGGATGCGCAGGCTGTTCTTGGAGACCCGGTTGCCATTGCCGAGGCCGGTGGTGCCGGCATCACCGGTGCGGGTGTAGATCTTGGAAAGGCGGTGGCCCATGTTTGCTGTCTCCTGGTGGAGTTGATGTTATTGGAGGGGCGATTATAGCCAGCCGGGCGAGGCGGGGAGGGATGCTACAATTTCGGGCTCTCAAACCTGACCTTTCCCCGACCGTCGCTGTCCGAGACACCCGGAGACCCAACGCCGATGAAAAGCGCCGAAATCCGCCAGAAGTTCCTCGAATTCTTCGCCTCCAAGGGCCACCAGATCGTAGCGTCCAGCTCTCTCGTGCCCCATGAGGATCCGACCCTGCTGTTCACCAACGCAGGCATGAACCAGTTCAAGGATGTTTTCCTCGGCTTCGACAAGCGCCCCTACAGCCGCGCCACCACATCCCAAAAGTGCGTGCGGGCGGGCGGCAAGCACAACGACCTGGAAAACGTTGGCTACACCGCCCGCCACCACACCTTCTTCGAGATGCTGGGCAACTTCAGCTTCGGCGACTACTTCAAGCGTGACGCGATCAACTACGCCTGGGAACTACTCACCGTCGTCTTCGGGCTGCCCAAGGACAAGCTCACCGTCACGGTTTACGCCGAAGACGATGAAGCCTACGACATCTGGACCAAGGAAATCGGTGTCCCGGCGGAGCGGGTGATCCGCATCGGTGACAACAAGGG
>ENA-UOWO01007797-UOWO01007797.1-activated-sludge-metagenome-genome-assembly--contig:-NODE-7797-length-10480-cov-9.684892_pt1 | contig 10480 bp, 3 predicted proteins | sample MGYA00238148_ERZ761564 | MGnify/ENA primary metagenome ERZ761564 (study PRJEB28885, sample SAMN05720194) | activated sludge metagenome | isolation source: Anaerobic digester | place: USA...
TAGAACGGCTGCCCCCTAAGCGGCAAATCCAGGTCCGATTCCTGGTAGGGACACACTTTACCGCATTATTTATGCTCGATATATTCTAATCTCCGCATATTTTTTAAATTTACCGAATTATTACCCGCATATAAATTAAATCTTAAACACATTTTTTTTACCGCATACACAGATTTATTATTTTAAAAAAAATAAGATCATTAAATAATAATCTATATCATATTAACCGCAATTGAATGTGAAATCACTTTTTAAACTACCCAAAACCAGTTGACCCTGAATCATATTAATGTCTTAACTATTTTCACTTTTCTTTCGTCACTTAAAGTACATCAAACATTACCAATTTTAATATTTAAAAAATATTAAAATTATTATTTATCCACATATATTTTAAACTAATTATATTTTTGAATTACCAGTCGATACCACAAATATTATATTTTATTATTCTTTAGCACTAAATTAGGAAATTGCTAAAATATTAAAATTATTCCTTAATCACCAAATTTAACATTTTTCCTGGCACTAAAATCTCTTTCACAATCTTTTTTTTCAAAAGCCACTTTTTAATTTTATCGTTATTTTCCACCAATTTCATTATATATTCTTTATCGCCTGCCCTATCTCTTTCTATCTCCAGTTTTTCTCTAACTTTTCCATTTATAGCCACTGGCAATATCACCACCTTGCTTATTAATAATTCTGAACTATACTCAGGCCAGCTACTTTCATGAACAGAACTGGTTTCACCCAATTTTTTCCAGGCTTCCTCAGCTGTATAAGGCGCCATAGGAGCAAGTAGTTGAACTAACTTCTTTAAATCGCCTTTACCGGCCTTATCAATCTCATTTACCGCCTCCATCATTTTGGCAATCGCTGTATTAAATCCAAAATTATCAAGATCATTACTTACTCCCTTTATTGTTTTATTTATTATCAATCTTGTACTATTACTGCTATCACTCATATATTTAATTTGCTTATCAATAAAACTGTTAAACCTATCAATAAACCTCTTTACTCCCATCAGTGTTTTCTCATTCCAAGCCATCGTACCCGTAAATGGCCCCATAAACATCAAATAAAGCCGCAGCACATCGACTCCATATTTATCTGCAATTGTTTCTGGCACAATTACATTCCCTTTTGATTTGCTCATCCTTTGATTATCAGGACCTAAAATTACTCCATGGGAAATGCGTTTAAAATAGGGCTCAGGAATTTCCTTGGGCACCACCCCAATATCATATAAAAATTGATAAATAAATCTTGAATATAGCAAATGAAGAGTATTATGTTCGTCTCCCCCAATATAAATATCAACCGGCAGCCATTTCTTAAGTTCCTCCTGACTACTGCTAAATATATCAACAAACTCTTTTTTGGCTTCATTTTCCTTTTTAGACTTTAGATCTTTAGATTTTTCTTTGTTTATTTTTTTCGCAAAACAATATGCTAAATAGTACCAGTCTGATCCAGCCCAGTTTGGCATCGTATCAGTTTCTCTCTTGGCCTCTCCACCACATTTTGGACAATTACATCTAATAAAATTATCTATTTTTGACAGTGGACTCTGACCATCATCAGTTGGTTCATAAGCCTCAATCTCAGGTAATTCTACCGGTAAATTTTCTTCTTTTTCAGGGACCCAACCGCATTTACTACAAAAAATCATCGGTATCGGTTCACCCCAATAATGCTGTCGGCTAAAAATCCAGTCTCGCAGATGATAAGAGGCGCTTCTTTCTCCAATTTTCGTGTCTTCTATCCATTTCACCATTTTTTCATAACCATCTTTTTCCTCAATCACCGGTACTATTGGTAATCCAAATTTTTTGGCAAATTCATGATCCCTCTCATCACAGGCCGGTACTGCCATTATCGCTCCAGTCCCATAAGATGCCAATACAAAATCCGAAATCCAAATTGGTATTTCTTTATTATTGTAAGGGTTAATTGCGTATAATCCCGAGAATACTCCTGTTTTATCTTTGGCCAGTTCCGTTCTTTCTAAATCACTCTTTTTTCTAGAATTTTTGATGTAATTTTCAATTTCCTCCCATTTTTCCGTTTCGATTTTAGACTTTTCCGCCAAAGGCGGATCAGCCTCTGGCTGAAGACTTTTTATTAATTCGTGTTCCGGCGCCATCACCATAAAAGTGACCCCAGGCAGTGTATCTGGCCTCGTTGTAAACACCTCTAATTCTTTTATCTGAAATCTACTATCTGAAATCTGAAATCTGATTTTTGCCCCCTCACTTTTTCCAATCCAGTTTATCTGAGCCTGCTTGACTTTATCAATAAAATCGGTCTTTTCCAGTCCCTCTATCAACTTATCTGCGTATTTTGTAATATTTACCACCCATTGAGAAATACTCCTTCTCTCCACTTCACTTCCACATCTTTCACACCTTCCATTTACCACCTCTTCATTAGCCAAACCAATCTTACAACTTGGACACCAATTTATCGGCATTTCCTCCTTGTGAGCCAGACCTTTTTTAAAAAGTTGAATAAAAATCCACTGAGTCCATTTATAATAATCAGAATCCGTTGTATTTACCTCTCTTTCCCAATCAAAAGAATAGGCCAGCTTTTTCATTTGATTCTTAAATTTTTCCGTATTCTCCCTAGTCACTTCCTGAGGTTTTCTTTTAGTTTTTATCGCATAATTCTCGGTTGGCAGCCCAAAGGCATCCCAGCCCATCGGAAATAATACCTTGTTCCCTTGCATTCTTTTATACCTGGCATAAATATCAGCGCCAGTAAAAGAAAAAGCATGGCCAACATGCAAACCACTGCCACTGGGATATGGAAACTCCACTAGCACATATTCTTTTCTTGAATTTATATTTTTGGCTTTAGAATTTTCCGAGCTATAAAGCTCTGGATGCTCGGCCCAGTACTTTTGCCATTTGGCCTCAATTACCTTAAAATCCATAGCTTATTATATACTATCTTATTCATATCTCAGCGCGTTTAGAGCTGATATTTGCCTAGCTCTCTTACTTGGATACCAACCGGTTATTATTCCCACCAGAAAAGAAATTGCCATAATAAAAAGAACAAAAAACCATGGCAAATAACTCATGTCCATCACTCCCTGGCCTTTAATCACTGAAATTGACGTTAAAACTAAAGACAATAATTTCCCTGATAAAAAACCCAAAATGACCCCAAAAGTACCTCCACCGATTCCCATAATCAAAGATTCTGCTAAAAATAGTTCTTTTACTTCATCCGACAGCATTCCCATCGACTTCATCACCCCAACCTCCCTAGTTCTTTCCAATAAAGACACCGTCATTGTATTAAACATCCCGAGAGATGCCACCGCCAAAGCAATCGTCCCCAGCAGTCCCAAAAGTAATCTCAAATTTCCAAATATTGTTTCTATTTGCATAACCGTATCCGCCGTGCTAGTCGTTTTAAATCCCATTGTTTCAATTAATTTTCTAACTCCAGCTAAAGATTCTTTTTCTTTAACCACCACCGTCATTTGAGAATAATTTTTTATTCCCAGTCTCTTGGCATCAGCTAAATGAAAATAATAATAATTACTATTTGGATCCTCAACTACCCCCTTTATCGTATAATTCGTTTCCACCGATTGAGCTCTGCCATCAATTCCGGCCACACCTCCGTCAGGAATAATGTAATTCACTGAAAAAACTTTTCCAATTGCTTCTTCTGCTCGGGATATTCCAAGTAGCCTTAGCATACTACTACTAATGAAGGCTTCTCCGGCTGGATTTCCTGAAAAATTAATCTCTTTAGTTTCATTTATCTTTTCGTCATTTTGAATATATTCTACCCATTCTTTTCCGTCCTCATCTTTGACTATCTTAATATTTGCTGAAGCCGTCGATACCATCCCTGCCGATACCGTCGCCATTCTCTGTGCTGATAAAGTTGCCTCTTCGCTTGAAATTCCCAAAACTTCACCTTTAGTTTTATCTTCTATCAATATATCTTTTTGCATCAAACAGCCCTTTTCCTGCCTTTGTTGACCAAAAGCATCTAATTTTGGGATTACCCTACCCTCTTCTCCTAGTTCCCAAATCGGCACTACTGACTCAACCCAACTCGAATACCACTGATTATCATTATTTGTCTCTTTATTTAATTTTTCTTCTTCACTCAAATAATACTTTTCTCCCCAAAGTTTTTGTCCACTTAATTCTTCACCATTATCCAGCCCATAACCCAAAAGTTCACTATTACTATCACATTCTATCCAAATCGGTACCATTTTTCCTTTTGGCAATCTAAACGCCAGCTTTTCCTCGGCCATATTTTCCTTAATTTCCCTCAAAGAAGAAGTCACTCCCATTACTTTTTGACCTTCATTACTAAAACTAAAATCAATATCTCTATCTTTAAATTCCTGTCCCGATAAGAATACTGGCATCATTGCCCTGATATATTTTTCTTCAATCCCCTTCGACATTACATCAAAGACAGAACCATTGTATTTTATTTTACTTACCATTGAGATTAAAGGGACCACTTCCTCAACTCCATTGAGATTTCTAATTTTTTCCATCATCTCGTCGTTCATCTGCAAACTTCCTATCTGTCCCGCGGTAATATCGGCCATTCTCAACTCATTTAATTTTGTTACCTTAGAAATTACCATTCTCTCCAGGCCATATCCGAGGGATACTAAAAAGACAATTGCCCCCACTCCTAGAGCCATCCCCCCGATCGTTACCACCGTTCGATTACGTTTTGCTTGCATATTTCTAAAAGCGAGTTCAATCAAATATTCTTTTGATACTTTACCTTCATTTCTCTTCTCCATTTTTATCAATAGCCAGCTAATAAAGTCGGCCACTGATCCTATCTTTGTCCATTTGAACAATTTTCTTTGACCAAGCCAAATAATAATTTCGCGAAGGATAGATAAATAAAGCATCAAAATGAAAATCAAATTTTTCCATAGTACCATTGGTAAATTTTTGATCCCAATTATAATTTTTTTAAATCTCATTTTTACCTCCATTAGTCCTCAAACTTAAATAGCCTGTGTCTCGAACATCAAGCCTTAATCTTTTCCCCTTTTTACTATTTAAAGTATTTGTTATCTCTGCTTCGCTTCTTCCTTCCTCAACTTTTAAGCCATCAATAATATGATACAAACGATTGGCAAAGCGGAGATATTCAAGATCGTGAGTCACCATTAAGACGGTTTTTCCTCTTTTCTTATTTAAATCTGATAACAGACCCATAAGTTGATCTCCACTGGCAGTATCCAAATTTCCAGTTGGCTCATCGGCTACAATCATAATTGGATCAGTTGTTAAAGCCCTTGCCAAAGAAACTCTTTGCTGCTGACCCGAAGACAACTCGCTCGGTTTATGATGAGACCAGGCCTCAAGTTTAATTTCAGTTAATAATTCCATGGCCTTATCTTCCGCCTCTTTTTTTGACATTCCCGATAATCGATTTGGAAAACTAACATTCTCGAGAACGTTAAGTGATTTAATCCAAATAGATTGCTGAAACACTACTCCAATCTTATTTTTTCTATTAATTACAATCTCATCTTCGGTTAAATCATATAGGTCAATACCATCAAAATATATCTTGCCTTCACTCGGTTTTTCCATTCCTAAAATTGTATTTAATAAAGTTGATTTTCCACAGCCAGAGGGACCAAAAATTATCCCAAAGTCACCCCTTTCCATTTCCAAATCTATCCCTTTTAAAACTTCAATTGTCTGTCCCCCAATTATAAAATTTTTCTTTATATTCTCCACTTTTAATAAGATGTTATCTTTCATTTGACTACCTCCGATAAAGACCCAAAAAAACCAAAACTTTTACTTAAACTATCTATCACTAAATTAATTGCCGCCTTGGTCGCGCTGGGAGTAATCACCACATTATCATAAGATTTTGCCTCATTCCCCACGCTATCTTTTACCACCACTCTCAAGTGATAAACCGTTCCCGGCTTTAAATCAGTCAAAATGGCTACGTGATTCATGGTCATTCTATCTTGTTCTTGAGTTTTATTGGGATAATCACTACCAGTCCCTTGATCATATTCCACTTGAGCTGTTGACTCTTCGTCGGTATCCCAGCTAACCGTGATTTGTCCCTTGGCCTCATCTCCAACCCCTATTACAGCACTTTCAGTTTTTAGATTACTTATCATTGGGGCCCTTAAGTCTAGCGATGTTTTAAAATTAACATTTATTGGTTCGGCTGCATTTCCCATCATATCTTTGCCTTCGATTCTAAAAACATAATCACTATCATCGCTTAAATCTTTAATAAACATTTCATGTTTTTTGTCCAAAAGTAATACTATTTGATTCTTATTTAATTCCATTTTTCCGACTTTGTAATAATTTACAATTGAACTGATACTGGTATTTGATTCCCAGGTAACCCTCACCGTTGCCGTTGATGCCCCCTTAACTTGTTGAATCTTAACATTACTAATTTTGGGGACCGGTAAAGTCTCAAATTCATAATCATCACTAGAAAAGATATTCCCTTCTTCATCCTCAGCCATAATTTTTAAATGATAACCTACTCCTTCTTCCAAACCTTCCAATTTTACGGTATGTTCAGAACTATTTGTTGATGTCGTCAACTCCACCTGACCTCCATAATTTGAAGTTAATCCATACAAAACTCTAGCTTGGGTCGCATTGGCCAAAGTAAAATTAACATAAGCCGAGTACATTCCAATATCTGTCATCCTAACTCCTGACACTATCGGCGCCGGATTAGTCGCCAAGCTATATTCGGTTGACTCTCCCGTATTTCCATCCTCATCCGTCCACAAAACTTTATAATAATAGGTCGTCCCCGGATCCAAACCACTAAGACTGATTTCATGATTAATTACCTGGACCGAAGACCCCACTTCTTCTCCATACTCTCCAGAACTTTTTCCATATTTCACAAAAGAACTTGAAGTTCTATTGGTCACCCAACTAACAATCGCTGATTTTGTCTTTACCGTCGCACTAGGTTCAGTCTCCAGATTTGGTGCCACTCGCCATCTTCCATCCGGATACAGAGATACCGTCCCCGAGGGGGCACTGCATTCATTAGTCGAATCACAAGCTCTAACACAATAATATTTTTTACTCTGAGTCAATCCGGTATCGACATAAGACGTTTGTGTTGTTGAAGCTACATAACTAAAATCATCAGAATCTGTTGAACAATTGGCATCCGTTGTTCCCGAGCGATAAACTTTATAAGCTGCCACTCCAGAACCAGAGGCAATTGGTGCATCCCAAGACAAAGCTAGTCTCCAGGAATTGGTCTCTTTAATTGACACATCAGAAATATCTAAATTAATTGGCATTCCAGGAGATTCTGTTTCCGCATAAAAATCAACTTGAGCGTAAGTATTAAAGTCAATATTTCCTGCCTCATCTTTGGCCACTACATAGAGAGTGTTTTTCCCTTTTTGGGTAGCATAAGCTCCAGAAGACAAATAAGTTACAGCCAGACCGATACTGTTTACATTATTTTCTGTCGGCAAAGCATTTATTGAATAATAATATCTCAGAGCCGATTGCTGACCATAATAAGAAGTTGGCGGCGCCCAACTAAATGAAAAATCATTAATGGTATTACTCGAGACACCAACCTGTAAATTTTGCGGTGCTCCCGGTGCCACCGAACTCCAGTAATAGGTTCCCGTAATATAATCACTTGAAAAATTACCGGCTACATCCTTGGCTCTAACATAAAAAGTATTGGTACCGGTTTTATAAGCTTCAATTCCACTTACCCCCAAATCCAAAGTACAGGTATCAGTTGATCCCACTGCTCCCGTTTTGTAACAATACTGGGCTATCTCCGAATCAACATCACTCGCTTCGGTCCAGGAAAAATTAAAGCTATTAGTGGCTGTATAACCCGGCGGATCAACTATTAAAGTTGCCGGATTTACAGGCAAATTATTATCAAATTTATAAACAAAAGTTGTTCCCACCTCACTACTCACATTACCGGCATTATCTTTACTTTTTATTCTAAAATAATATGTTTGCCCTGAAGTTAAACCCACCCCCACAAAACTAGTTCCAATCGTATAATTGTTAGATAAACCGGGATCAGCTGTTTCTCCTAAACCAAAATAAATATAATAACCATTAATTCCCGAGCCTTCAACCCCATCATCGGCTCCACTCCAAGTGAAATAAGGGGCGGTACTATTATTCCATATTCCCGAAATCATGGTTGTCCCCAGTCCACTACTATCATAAGCCAAAAGAGTTGTCGGATTACTAGGTTTATTAGTATCCTGATAATAATTTACTGCCAAATCATAAAGCGTCGGTGAATAAACCCCATCACTACTTGACAACTCGGCCTTGATTTGAAGGTATCTACCGGATTCCGAATTTATTTTTTGTCTTGATTCTGTTCCAACCTCTTTGATATCACTGGTTGCCTGCCACTCACTCCATCTTAAATTATCATTTGAGGATTTAGTAAAAAACAAAATTTGAGTATTTGGTGGCTCACTTTTTCCCACCGTCAAATTAGCCAGTTCATAAACTGAGCCCAAATCTAATACCGGAGAAATATAATAACCACTACTTTCATAAGCCGAGTTTTCCGAAGAAATTACCCAGGTGTACAAACCGTTACTGGCCGTATTTTGTTGACCATTACCGGCAATCACCAAAACTTTGTTTTTAATGCTATTTGTTTCTCCCGATCCACCTTGATAAATATAAGGGGCTCGAGCAATTGGCGGTACCGTTGTCCATAGACCCACTCCCCCATCTATCGTATATATCATTGTCTCTGTGGTATTGGCTCCCCTGGTTACCAGTAAATTACTACTCCCGATATCCACCATAAAGCCCTCATTATTTACCGCTTTACCAATCGGTAAATCAGCCACAACGGCATCTGACCAAGTTGTTGTCCCAATATCAAATCTGAAAAAGCCTCCCGTATTTGCTCCCCGAGTCGCATAAATATAACCATTCTTTAAAACCATATCCGAACCATACTGCATATTTGCCGGAGTAATCGGTAACACTTCCCATTTACTTGTCCCCACTCCCTGAGTATTAAAACGATAAAACTGTCTGTTATTTCCTCCCCTAATCCAATAAATATATCTACTGCTGGCATCAAAAAGCATTGAGCTACCCTCCCCCGAATCAAAAGGTGGTGGATCATTTACTTCCTCACTCCAAGTATCAGTCGCCACGTCATAAACAAACAATTTTCTTAAATAGACACTAGTAGTAGCATATATTTTCTTAGCTACGCTGTCATAAACCAAATCTCCTCCCACATAAAAACCGGCCGGGGCATCCATCAGTTTAGTCTTTTCCCCGGTTAAAGCATTATATTTAATAAATAAGTTGTCGTAGTTTCCTCTAACAATATAGTAATCTTCACCCTCACCTCGAACTATATTAGCCCCCAAACCAAATGTTCTATTGTCACTTCCTCTAAACCATCCGTCAAAAAGACCGACTGTGGGAATCGTCCAGGCATTTTTGGCAATATCAAAACGATACAATTGCTGACCGCCGTTTCCTGTTGCTAAATATAATGAACCGCCAACATTTTTTAGACCGGAACCGGCATAAACAGGTAGTGGGGTCTCCGGTAATTCTGTCCATGTTCGACTAACGATACTATATTTCCAAAAAAATGTCTTGCCATAACCGGGCAAAAAATAAATAGCATTAGTCTTAGTATCATATTCAATTTGAGCTCCGTAATTAGCCGGCATAGGCAAATTTGGTAGCTTTAACCAAGTCCCCTGACCTTGATCCTGAGGCATATAAACTGCAAAACCATTTCGACTATTACCCTGAATTGCATAAATCATTCCCATACTGTCCATTGCTAGTTCACCTCCGGTGTAAACAAAGTTATTTGTCTGATCAATAGGAGCTCCAAAATCAAGGTTAGCCATTTGACTCCAAGAACCATCCCGAGTATCAAATCGGTAAAAGGCATCATCACTATTACCTCTAAGGGCATAAATATATCTTTGACCATCATATTGTAACGCCGCACCATAATAAGCCGTTGCCGGTAAATCTGCCGCATCGGAATCAGACCAGGTCGATGTTTCTATCTTATAGCGCCAAAAACGATTTGTGTTGTTCCCTCCTAAAGCATATAAATACCCCTCAGGACCCTCAGTTAAATCAGCCCCATAATAAACTGCACCCGGTGCCGTTGCCCCCACCGACGACACATTAGTTAGTAAATCATAAATCATAAAAGTATTGCTCCCATAACCTCGAAGCATATATAATTTTCCATTAGAATAGGCAAAATTAGAGCCATAATATGAACCTTGATATAAATAACTAAGTCTCTCCTCCTGCCAAAAACCGGACCTATTTTGAAGTTTTATTTCATCATTACTGATATTTACAGCACTGGTCGTCCCTGCTGAAAAATGGCTGCTTTGGGTTTGTAAATTGACCAGCGGTGGAGCCACCCCATTATAAATATA
>ENA-UOWO01007802-UOWO01007802.1-activated-sludge-metagenome-genome-assembly--contig:-NODE-7802-length-10476-cov-4.356012_pt1 | contig 10476 bp, 8 predicted proteins | sample MGYA00238148_ERZ761564 | MGnify/ENA primary metagenome ERZ761564 (study PRJEB28885, sample SAMN05720194) | activated sludge metagenome | isolation source: Anaerobic digester | place: USA...
TGTCTCGCGCGCGCTTCAAGCTAAAAAAACGTGGAGCGGTGCATTGGCACTGTGCGCCACATTGCTCATCAGTGCATGTGGCGGTGGGGGAGGTGAGGCGCAAGTCGCTGAAAGCGGCGCAGGGGCGAAAGTTTCCGCACTCGCGGTTGCCACGCCGCAGCCTAGCATCACCGTTATCTCATTGGCCAAAGTTAGCGAAACCCGGGTTTCCCGTACGGTTTACGACTATGTGTTCAAGGTATCCATTCAAAATTTAGGGTTAGCCCAAACAGGTGTGGTGGCAAACCTGATTCGCGTTGGCACCGGAACTACCATCGTTGATGGAAGCGTAGTTATCGGTGAAATAGCTGCGAATGCCACGGTCTCGCCTACCGACACCATTACGCTTCGCCAAGACAGAACCTTTGCACTTGACATGCAGGCGCTTGTCTGGGCTTTTACTGGCAGGCCGCTGGAGGAACGAATCAATGGAATAGTGGTGCCCCCCGAACCTATTGAGCTTGCAAATAACTCCACTATTGGAGGCATTGACTCCAATAACAATGGGTTACGAGACGATGTGGAGCGTCTTTTGGCAAAAAACTATGGCCTAGACTCACAGTTTTACGCAATTGCTGCACTCAATATTAAAACGCTACAAGCTACGCTAGGCAGTCCGTCGCCATCGACTGTTAAAGCTCATTTGGATGCCTTTCGTTGCATTGTCGATACCAAAAAACTCGTAGAGCTAAACACAGTAATTGTCTCTACTCTAAATACACCAGAAAGACGAAGAGCGTATGGTTTAGCTTTTGCCGGAAGCTCACTTTCACAGGAAGGTTGCTGAAATGAAAAAACTGTTTTCAGGTTATTTTATTGTTGCTTCTTTATTGACGGCATTTGGTAATTCGGTGTTTGCACAAACTAGTCCTATCAATGTTGTTTACGTCAATGGTATTCAAAATACTTTACAGCAGGCTCAAATCAGTGGTATCGAAATAAGCAATTTGCTTAGCACCTCTAGAAATCACGCGGGCACTGATAGGCGCCACTTCTCCGTGGAAACGATTTGGAATCCCATCGGGTGGTTTGGAACAGGTACATCTACGATGTCTGAGGATGTAATGGAGGTAATGCTCCTGAAAACTTCGGAAGAAAAATACAAATCAGATCTTGTCAAAATATCTGTTCCATTCAATCAGTCGAAACCGATTGATACTGACGCAGCGAAGAATGTTAAGTCGTATCTTGATAATATCATGCCAAGTCAAGGAAGCATTATCGCCAGTACGTCTATTGAGCTGGCTGGGCTGATCGACGCTGCCAGAATGAAATCAACTCAGGATGCGGCTTTTAGCTTAATCAATAAAGTAAAAAGCAAGGGGAGCGCTATTGTTATCGCACACTCACAGGGCAATATGTTAGCTAATCTAGCATATGCCAGTATTGCTAGTGAGATGGGCAATGAAACTTCAAAAATGATCCGAGTCGTTAATGTTGCAAACAACTCTGAGATTTCTGTAAATGGGCTAGATTTTACGCATATTGATGACAAAGCATTGGAACTACTTGAGAATTTACCGATAGCCAGTGTATTTCGTAGATCTACACCGGCTTGCAATTTTTTACTAGTTTGTAGATTTGTTCGGTCGCCCCCCCAATTTGGAGGGGCATCTTTTCCCGGACCATCTACATCAGATATTATTCCTGATTCACTTCATCACAATTTCGTGGAGGTATATTTGTCAGAAAATCCTCTGCCAGATGTGCTCTATCCAAACGAAATTGGAGTGACTTTTACCCAGGGAGCTACCCACTTCCGGGATCGGTTCGAGGACTTTGTCTATGCAGCTGCAAATTCACTGAGTAGCAGTCAGGTCGGTAATCCTATCTCGCAATTCAGTGACCAGTTTGATGGTAGTGCTCTGCAGAGCGCCTATTGGACAGGAGTTGGGTCAATCTCGGTAGGTAATGGTTTGGCGAATTTCGCGTGTGCTGCCAATGCATCCACAAAAAACAAGATCACATTTTCTGGTGGCAAGATTGTTGTGGAGGGCGGGTTTTATGGTGCCAGTGGGCCCAACGTAATCGGGCGCACCACATTAATGAATATTGTGGACGTTGCAAGCGGAGACCTCATTCAGTTCGGTGATACGAATTATTCCGTCCCGGGCTTGTATGGTTTGTATTATGCCGCAACCGGGGCATATTATCTGTATCAGCATGGAAACAGTGCATCGACTGGTGCATATAAAGAATACCGGCTGACAGTCGAGGGTAACAGTTTGAAGCTGGAGCGCGGAGATACTCTGGCGGCTATTACCGAAACAGTCAATGCCACGCTGAGTGGTTCAATAGTGGGCAGGACGTTTTATCTTCAAATCGGTAGTGGCTATCTGCCTTATTGCCCAAGTACTTTCAGGTGGGTGAGCGTAAAAGCTTATTGACCAGTGACAACTGATGCCCGAAAGAGGATGGCTAGATATATATGAATCGTCGGGTCTTTCTATCTGCGGCTGCTGCGCTGCTGGTAATCTGCGCGAGCGTATTTGGTGAGGACTTGGCGCCAGAAACCAGGGATCTTGGCAACCTCAATCGCTTTTCGGGGGGTAAGGTCAGGCTCCCGCAGGGTTTGAAAGGTGTGGTTTATGCAGCGCGGCTGAACTGCTCAAAAGAACCACCCTTGTATGGTGAAGTCATGGACTTGTTGAAGAAAGACGGGTTTTTCGTGCCGACCGAGCTCGGTGTCACGTACGACGCAGGTGTTGGCACGAGACAGAGTGGTGCTTGTGGCGGTGAAGTAGGCGTGCGGGCTATTGGAATCCAGTTAACCCCGGGTTTTGTTGGGCAAAAGAAGCTGCGCTTTTTCCATGATGATGTTGCCCTCGAAGTGACGCCGCCAGGTTTTGCAGCGGGGCCTGCTGATCCACAGGACAAAAATCTCGGTAACCTCAGTCTATATGGGGGCGGTAAAGTCACGCTGAGGCAAGGTAGCAGTGGCGTGGTCTTTCCGGTACGGTTGAGTTGTTCCAAAGAGCCACCGTTGTATGGCGATGTCATACAGGGCCTGAGGTTTGCCGGATTTGTCTTGGCGACCGAGCTGGGCACCCTGTACGACGCGGGCATAGGCATAAGCCGGAGCAACTCCTGTGGCGCTGAGGTAGGTGTCAGAGCGATTGGAGTTCAGTTGGCCCCGGGCTTTGCTGGCCAAAAGAAGCTGCGCTTTTGGGATGACGAGGTTACGCTTGAGGTAACACCTCAGTAATTTGAGGTCGCGTCGGAAGTTGCACGGCACCCGTGCCGACTTGATTTGTCCTACCGCCCCGTGTGGCAAACTCCCGCCCTCGCGTTTCCCAAAAGTTTCTCAAAATAACCCCGTCACGGAAAGTCCGCACCTATTCGGTGCAAAAACATGCAAAGAATCATTCGCCAGCTGGCAGCAGAAATCAGGGTTCGGGTGGAACAGGTCACCACGGCGGTCGAATTGCTCGATGGGGGGGCTACGGTGCCGTTCATCGCGCGCTATCGAAAGGAGGCCACGGGCGGGCTGGACGACATCCAGCTGCGCGAGGTGGAGCTGCGTCTGTCGTACCTGCGGGAGCTGGCTGACCGGCGCGTGACGGTGCTCAAAGCCATTGACGAGCAGGGCAAGCTGACCGACGCGTTGCGCGTCGCGATCGACGCCACCGCCACCAAACAGGAGCTGGAGGACATCTATCTGCCGTTCAAGCTGAGGCGCCGCACCAAGGGGCAGCTGGCGCGCGAGGCCGGGCTGGAGCCGCTGGCCGACCGGCTGTTTGCCAACCCCACGCTGGTGCCGGCAGATGAAGCGCAGCTTTTCATGATTCCACTCAAACCGGTGGTGGATGGTGACGACAAACAACCTGATTTCTCGACCGTGGCCGCCGTGCTGGACGGAGTGCGCGATCTGTTGAGCGAGCGCTGGGCGGAAGACCCGGCACTGGTGCAGCGCCTGCGCGAATGGCTGTGGGCAGAAGGCTTGCTGCAGTCCAAATTGATGGCAGGCAAGGACGAAAACCATCCGGAGGTGGCCAAGTTTCGCGACTATTTTGAGTACGACGAACCCATTGGCCGGGTGCCGTCCCACCGCGCGCTGGCAGTTTTTCGCGGCCGCGGGCTGGAGATTCTGGATGCCAAGCTGGTGTTGCCGGAGCCTGAAACCTCAGTCAATGCACCCGCGAAAGGCCCGGTAGTTTCACTGGCCGAAGCCCGCATCGCCCTGCAGCTGGGCTGGAGCCATCAGGGCCGCGTGGGAGATGATTTGATCAGAAAATGCGTGGGCTGGACCTGGCGTGTGAAGCTGAGCCTGTCTACCGAGCGCGACCTGTTTGCCCGGCTGCGAGAAGAAGCCGAAAAAGTGGCGATCAAGGTGTTTGCCGACAACCTGCGTGACCTGCTGCTAGCCGCACCGGCAGGTCCGCGGGTCACCATGGGGCTGGACCCCGGAATTCGTACGGGTGTGAAAGTGGCCGTGGTTGACGCTACGGGCAAACTGGTGGAAACCACCACCGTCTTCCCGCATGAGCCGCGCAAGGATTGGGAGGGTTCGTTGCACACGCTGGGCAAGCTGTGCGAAAAACATGGCGTGAACCTGATCGCCATTGGCAACGGCACCGCCAGTCGCGAAACTGACAAGCTGGCGTCAGATTTGATCAAATTATTGGCGAAAGTGAACGAGAGGGCGGTTGAAAAGGTCGTCGTCAGCGAAGCCGGAGCTTCGGTTTATAGCGCCAGCGAATTCGCCAGCCAGGAGATGCCGGATGTGGACGTGAGCCTGCGCGGTGCGGCCAGCATTGCGCGGCGCCTGCAGGACCCGCTGGCCGAGCTGGTGAAGATTGACCCCAAATCCATCGGCGTGGGCCAGTACCAGCACGACGTGAACCAGAGCGAGCTGGCCCGCAGTCTGGAAACCGTGGTGGAAGACTGCGTGAACTCGGTGGGTGTGGACCTGAACACCGCCAGTGTGCCGCTGCTCAGCCGCGTGTCAGGCCTGTCCGGCAGCGTGGCCAAGGCAGTGGTGCGCTGGCGTGAGGCCAACGGCGCTTTTGGCAGCCGGCAGGACCTGCTCAAGGTCACCGGGCTGGGTGCCAAAACCTTCGAGCAGGCGGCGGGTTTCCTGCGCATTCGCGGTGGCACCAATCCGCTGGATGTGACCGGCGTGCACCCCGAAACCTATCCTCTGGTGGAGGCCATCATCCGGAAAACCGGCAAACCCGTGGCGGAGATCATGGGCCGGGCCGACATGCTCAAAACCCTGAAACCCGAGCTGTTTGCCAATGAGCAGTTCGGCGTGATCACCGTGAAAGACATCCTGACCGAGCTGGAAAAGCCCGGCCGCGACCCGCGTCCGGACTTCAAGGTTGCCCGCTTCAACGATGGTGTGGAAGACATCCGGGATTTGAAGGAAGGCATGGTTCTGGAAGGCACCGTGAGCAACGTGGCCGCGTTTGGCGCGTTTGTTGACATCGGCGTGCATCAGGACGGGCTGGTGCACGTGAGCCAGCTCAGCCACAAGTTCGTCACCGACGCCCGCGAAGTGGTGAAAACCGGCGACATCGTGAAAGTGCAGGTGGTGGAGGTTGATCCCGGGCGCAAACGCATTTCGCTGACGATGAAACTCGGCGCGGCTCTCGCACGGCGGGATGGCGGGGACCGGTCACCGGGCGACAACCGGTACCAGCCTGCGCCGCAAGGACAGCGGGGAAGGCCGGGACATGACGGCGGGGGCTCATCCATAGGTTCATCGGCCATGGCCTCGGCGTTTGCGAAGTTGAAGCGGTAAGGCGGTGACCTCGCGCCGATTCAGTGGGTCAAAACCGTAAAGAATTCACGGTTTCTGGTGGATTGGGTGGGCCATTAGTCCGAATGGACTATTTCCCAATGGGGGTGGTTCCAAGAAAATTCAGGCAGGGCATGTGATTCCATCCATACCGGCTTATCAACTCACCTTGAAAGAAACAATGAAATTCAAAAAGACGATCGCGGCAGCTCTGGCCACCCTCGCCATGGCTTCCGGCGCTGCCAATGCTTCCAGCAGCCTCACCGGCCTGATTGCCGGCCCTCTGGCCAACCCTGGCTCGTTCATGGCCACGCTGGATTCGTCGGTCGCTGATGCACAGGCCACGCTTGATTTCGTGCTGAGCGGCTTCAAGTCGCTGGACGGGTTCAATGCCTACCAGGACGTCTTCACGCTGACCATCAACAGCGCAGAGATGTATTCCGGCACTTTCAACCTGGGCGGCGGCGGCACTTCCAGCACCACGTTTGGCTCCGGCTCGGCCGTGACGGTGAATGAATACGGCCTGAACCCCGGCACCAGCATCGGCTGGAACGGCGGCACCACCACCGTGACCGGCTTGAAATTCAACCTGCTGCAAGGCAACAACACCTTCCTGTTCGCCTATTCCGCACCCGGTCTGGCCAATGGTGGAGGTCAGGGTCTAGGCGATGAAGGCTGGGGCGTCAAATCTGCCACGGTGTCGGCCGTTCCCGAACCCGAAACCTACGCCATGATGCTGGCGGGTCTGGGTCTGATGGGCACCATTGCCCGTCGCCGCAAGCAAAAGCAGCAAAACGCCTGATCGGCTCTCAAGCCCCGTCAGACAAAAACCCGCTTCGGCGGGTTTTTTTGTGCCCCGACCTGTCTCAAGACGGGCCCATTTGTGCCGATATCAGAAGAAACCGGAAAACCATTCAAAAACCAAATCACTGTGGGACGCTGACACATGGACTTGAACACCTTGCTGGCCCAGCCATTTGCCCTGCCCAGCATCCCCAAAGTGGCGGCGGTGTTGCTCAGCGAGCTCAAGCTGGAAAGCCCCGACCTGAAAAAGGTGACCCAGGTCATCAGCACCGACCCCGCTTTGACGGCCCGTGTGTTGCAGCTGGCCAATTCCGGATACTTCAAAATGTCGGGCAAGGTGAGCAGTGCGTCCGAAGCGCTGGCCCTGCTCAAGCTGCAGCACGTTCGCGCCATGGCGCAGGACGCGGCATCCACCAGCTCGATCAAGACCGTTCCCGGCATCCAGTTGCATCCATTCTGGGACTACAGCCTCAATGTGGCCAGGCTCTCCCGGTCGCTGGCGGGTGTGGTGCGGCAAAACCAGGGCGCTGCGTTCACCTGCGGGCTGATCCACGCCGTGGGCGAACTGGCCATTCATCTGGTGCTGCCGGAAAAAGCCGCACTGCTGGACGAAAATTACCCGCCGTTGAGCCTGAAACGTGCCCGGGCCGAGCGCAAGCTGCTGGGGTTTTGCTACGCACAGGTGGGTGCCGGTCTGGCCCGCAAATGGCATTTTCCGCAAGCCATGGTGGATGCGCTGGAGCATCAGTACGCCCCGTTTGACAACAACGTTTACGAGCCGCTGGCCGGTGTTATCCACCTGGCGACCTGGCGCGCCAGGGCCAAGGAAGCGCGCATGAGCTCGCGGCAACTGGCTGTCAGTTTCCCCGGAACGGTGGGTGTGGCGCTGGGGCTGGACATTGACATGGTGCTGCAGCAGGACCCCATCGACTGGTCCGCGCAAAGCCCGGGCAGGGCGTTGCTGGTCTGACGGAAGCCGCGCCTGACCGGCTCGCGGTAAGCTTGGGGCACGATGCATGCCCTGAAAATTTATGCCGGCCCCAAAGCCAGACAACATCTTGAGCGCTACGGGCTGCAGGCCGCCGATGTGGCCACCATTCCCGGTGCGGCGGGCGGCCCCAAGGGGCTGATTCTCGGCCCGCTGGACCGGTTCATCTTCGGTCCCTGGCTGGGTAGCACGGCGCATCCGGTGCATCTGGTCGGCGCATCCATCGGTGCCTGGCGCATGGCCACCGCCTGCCTTAACCAGCCCATCGACGCCTTCGAGCGGCTGGAGCGCGATTACATCCATCAGCACTATGAACTGCAGCCCGGCCAGAAGCGGCCGACCGCCGGACATGTGAGCGAGCTGTTTGGCAAGAATCTGCAGGACTTTTACGGCGGACGGGTGGACGAGGTGCTGCACCACCCACGTTACCGGCTGCACATCGTCACCGCGCGAGGCCGTCACCTGCTGCAGCGCGAACACCGGCTGGGCACGCCGCTGGGTTATCTGGGCGCCTTTCTGACCAACACCGTGCACCGCAAAGCCATGGGTGCGTGGCTGGAGCGGGTGGTGTTTTCGACTCCGGGCGCCGGTCTGCCGTTCACCACGGGCGACTACCGCACCCGCCGGGTGCCCCTGAGCCCCGCCAATTTCAACCCGGCGTTGCAGGCCAGCTGCTCGATACCGTTTGTGCTCAAGGCTGTGCACGACATTCCCGGTGCGCCGCGCGGTGCGTATTGGGACGGCGGCATCACCGACTACCACCTGCACCTGAACTATGCCACCCCTCCATTGGCCGGTTTGGTGCTGTATCCGCACTTCCAGAAAAACGTGGTGCCCGGCTGGCTGGACAAAAGCCTGATGTGGCGCCATGGGGCCACCCGGCATCTGGACACCATGGTGCTGCTGGCGCCCAACCCCGACTGGGTCAAAACCCTGCCCAATGCCAAACTGCCCGACCGAAACGATTTCACCCATTACGGTAACGATCTGGCCGGCCGCGTCAAGGCCTGGAGCGCCGCCACACAGGCCAGCGCCCGGCTGGCCGACGAGTTTCAGGCCTGGTTGGCGCGGCCGGACATGAAGCAGGTATTGCCACTATGACCGCCACAAGATGAACGCAAGAGCATGAACGTACAAACCGCCTACAACCAGTGGTCCACCGCCTACGACGCCGTGACCAATCCCACGCGTGATCTGGACCATGCTGTGGTGCAGCAGACGCTGGGCAGCCTGAGTTGTGAGTCGGTGCTGGAAACCGGCTGCGGCACCGGTAAAAACACAGCCGTGCTGGCAGACGTGGGCCAGCAGGTGCTGGCGCTGGACTTTTCCGACGGCATGCTCGCGCAGGCCCGGGAGAAAGTGGCTGCCGGCCACGTGCGTTTTGCCCGAGCCGACCTGACGCAACCCTGGCCGGTGCCCGATCAGGCGTTTGACCTGATTTCCTGCAACCTGGTGCTGGAGCACATTGAAGACCTGGGCTTTGTGTTCGCGCAAGGGGCGCGGGCGCTGAAGGCCGGTGGGCGACTCTTCGTGTGCGAGCTTCACCCGACCAAGCAATACATGGGCTCCCAGGCGCGGTTTGAGCATGGCGGGAGCGTCACACTCATTCCGGTGTATCTGCATCATTTGACCGATTTCACCCGGGCGGCGGAGCAAAATGGCTTCGCGCTGGACGAGCTGCGCGAGTGGTGGCACGCGGATGACGACAGGGCAAAACAGCCGCGGCTGGTGTCGTTCATGTTTCGCAAGCTGTGAATCCCAAGATGATCAATAGGGTGCTGGCTGATCCGGTTGACCACCTGCTCAAGCTGCTGCAAGCCAGCGGTTCCCGCCGCACCGTCATCGGTCTGGTGGGTCTTCCGGGGTCGGGTAAAAGCACGGTTGCCGCGCGGCTGGCGGATGAAGTGAACGAGCAGGCCGGTGCTGGCACGATGGTGGCGCTGGGCATGGACGGTTTTCACCTCACGCGCGCGGCACTGGCGCAGTTTCCCGACCCGGCAGCGGCTCTGCGGCGGCGTGGCTCGCCCTGGACGTTTGCCCCGGCTGCGCTGGCGGCACGGCTGCGTTTGCTGCGAGAGGTTTCTCTGGAAAAGGCAGCGCCGCCGGTGATGTGGCCCGGTTTTGAGCACGGCGTGGGTGACCCGGTGGACGACGCCGTTGCCATCGCGCCGTCTGTCCGGCTGGTGCTGCTGGAAGGTTTGTACCTGTTGCACCGGTCAGATGGCTGGAATCTGGCGGGCCTGATGGATGAATGCGGGTATCTGGATGTGCCCATGGACGTGGCCATGCAGCGCCTGACCGCCCGCCACATGGCCACCTGGGGTCTGACCCAGGATGAAGCTGTGGCGCGTATTGCGGTGAATGACCAGCTCAATGCCCTGACGGTGCAGGCCAGTCGCCCGCTGGCAGACTGGTCCGTAGCGAATTAACGCTGCTTTGCGCCCGTCAGGCGGGCCCGCATTTTGGCCGGAATGTCCTGCACGCGCACAAAGACCAACCCGTCCAGCGTGCCGTTGAAAGACGCATCCACATTGAAGCCGGCAAAACGGCCCTTGAGTTCGATGTAATGCTTGATCAGCATGGGCAGGGCCAGTCCCTGTTCCAGACGTTGCAGAAATTTGGACAGTCTGCCCGGGTCGGCCAGACCGGCGCTGACCTCGGTGATACGTTGCTGCCACTGGGGCGCGGCCACCCGGGGCGCATTGCGCGCACGAATCAGCGGTTTCAGCCCGGCGTCCATATGGTGCAGCTGCAGGGCTGACATGATCAGCAGGCGCCCCAGTTCGCTGAATCGCGGGCTCACGCTGACAGGGCCGAACAGGTGGGCGATCTCGGGGTTGCGGTCCAGCAGCACCGCAATGCCCGCCCACAGCAGGCGCAGCGCCCGGGAGTTGCCCTGCCAATG
>ENA-UOWO01007804-UOWO01007804.1-activated-sludge-metagenome-genome-assembly--contig:-NODE-7804-length-10474-cov-6.567329_pt1 | contig 10474 bp, 9 predicted proteins | sample MGYA00238148_ERZ761564 | MGnify/ENA primary metagenome ERZ761564 (study PRJEB28885, sample SAMN05720194) | activated sludge metagenome | isolation source: Anaerobic digester | place: USA...
TGCAGCGTCTGCACGAAGGCCTTGGCCACGTCCGGGTGCTCGGCCAGCCAGCTGCGGTTGCCGATGATCACCACCGAGTACGCGTCCGGAAAGCCGTAATCGGTGTACTTGAAGTACTTCATCGGCGTGCCGTTGTGCTCGGCCTCGATGCCCTCCCAGGCCAGGAACGGGATGGTGAAGTCGACGTTGCCCGAGTACAGGGCCTCGTAGGCCGAGGTGCCCAGGGTGACGGTGGTGAACTCGCCGGTGCCGCCGTCGTCGCGGATGACCGTCTTGAGCAGCGGCTCCTCGGTCGGGCCGCCGAATCCGGCGTAGGTCTTGCCGTCCAGGTCCTTGGGCGAGTTCAGGTCGGTGCGGTCGGCCCGCACGCCGATCCCGGTGGCCCAGTGCTGTAGCACGGCCAGCACCGAGACGATGTCCGCGCCGGCGGCCTGGGCGACGGTGGTGCTGTCCTGGAAGCTGACGCCGAACTCGGCATTACCGGCGTCGACCAGGGTCTCGGGCAGGGCGGTGTTGTACGGCAGGATCTGCAGGTCGATGCCGGCCTGCTCGAACCAGCCCTGCTGCTGGGCCACGTACAGGCCGGTGTGGTTGGTGTTGGGGGTCCAGTCCAGCGCGAAACGGACCGCGGTCCGCTCGCCGGCCGGAGCCGATCCCGACCCGGACGCGGCCGCCGATGATGGCGTGCCGGTCCCGGATCCGGCGGACGCGCCCGAGGAGCAGGCGACGAGCGCGGTGAGCAGGACGAGCAGGGGTGCAACGAGCGATGCTCGCCGCAGGGGCGTGCGCATGGAAGCGACAATCCCTTCGCTAGTACGAACTAGATCAGGTTCAACGGGTTTTCTCTCAGCCCCGGTGGGGGCACCCCGTGTCGAGAGCCCACCCTACTCCAGCTCGTACCGCGCTCGATCCGGCTCGATCCGGCTCGCCTCCTCAGATGTAGATGGCCGGGTCGTCGGCGTAGGCGAGAGGGCTCACGGTGCCCGGGAGGGGCCGCAGCTTGGCCGGGATGCCGACGGCCAGGAACTCGGCGGGCACGTCGGTGATGACCACCGCGTTCGCGCCGACCTGGGCCCCGTCACCGATGGACACCGGGCCCAGGATCTTGGCCCCGGCGCCGACGGTCACCCGGTCGCCCAGCGTCGGATGCCGCTTGCCCGGCCGCATGGACCGGCCGCCCAGGGTCACCCCGTGGAACAGCAGCACGTCGTCGCCGACCTCCGCGGTCTCGCCAATCACCACGCCCATGCCGTGATCGATGAACAGCCGCCGGCCCAGCCGGGCCCCGGGGTGGATCTCGATCCCGGTGATCGCCCGCGCCAGCTGCGAGAGCAGCCGGGCCGGCAGCCGCAGGCCCGGGGTGTGCCACATCCGGTGCACCAGCCGGTGGCACCAGACGGCGTGCAGACCGGGGTAGCCCAGGGCGATCTCCACCAGCGAGCGTGCCGACGGGTCGCGTTCCCGGGCGGCCTGCAGATCCTCGCGGAGCAGGCCGACCGCGTCGGACAAACCGCCCATCAGTCCATCAAGTCTGAGTACAGCACCGAGGTGAGGTACCGCTCGCCGAAGGACGGGATGATCACCACGATCAGCTTGCCGGCGTTCTCCGGGCGGCCGGCGACCTGGATCGCCGCGTGGATCGCGGCGCCGGAGGAGATGCCGACCAGCAGGCCCTCCCGCTTGGCGGCGTCCCGGGCCACGGCCACGGCGGTCTCGGCGTCGACGTCGACGATCTCGTCGTAGACGGTCCGGTCCAGGATCTCGGGCACGAAGTTGGCGCCGATGCCCTGGATCTTGTGCGGGCCGGGGGCGCCGCCGTTGAGGATGGGCGACTCGGCCGGCTCGACGCCGATGATCTGCACCCCGGGCTTGCGCGCCTTGAGCACCTGCCCGACACCGGTGATGGTGCCGCCGGTGCCGATGCCGGCGATCAGGATGTCGACCGCGCCGTCGGTGTCGTTCCAGATCTCCTCGGCCGTGGTGCGCCGGTGGATCTCGGGGTTGGCCGCGTTGGCGAACTGGCGGGCCAGGATCGCGCCGGGCCGCTCCGCGGCGATCTCCTGGGCCTTGTCGACGGCGCCCTTCATGCCCAGCGCGCCCGGGGTCAGGATCAGCTCCGCGCCGTAGGCCCGCAGCAGCGCCCGCCGCTCCTTGGACATCGTCTCGGGCATGGTCAGCACGACGTTGTAGCCGCGGGCCGCGCCGACGAAGGCCAGGGCGATGCCGGTGTTGCCACTGGTCGCCTCGACGATCGTGCCGCCGGGCGGCAGCTCGCCGGACTGCTCGGCCGCGTCCACGATGGCCACGCCGATGCGGTCCTTGACCGAGCTGGCCGGGTTGTAGAACTCCAGCTTGGCCACGACGGTGGCCCCGACCCCCTCGGTCAGCTTGTTGATCCGGACGAGCGGGGTGTTGCCGATCAACGCGGTGACGTCGTCGTAGATCTTTGCCATGAATCCTCCTGCGCCGCGCCGGCGGGGTGAGTGAGGCTGAGTGGAGCGGGGGCCCGGTCAGGGCCCTGACCAATTTACGTGAATGGTCAATTGACCGATCGCGCGGCTGCGCGGGCCGGCGGGTCGCCGGCCAGCAGCGCGACCAGGTCGATGTCGTGCCGGGCGAACCGGTCCGCGTGCGGCGGGAAACCCTGGGCCCGGACCAGCGCGCCGCCGCGGGTGGTGAAGATGTCCTCGGTCTCCACCACGCCGCCCTCGACCCGGCCGGGCAGGGCGACGATCTCCCGGATCCGGCGCGAGCCGTCCGGCTCGACCCCGACCTGGACGACCAGATCGATGCAGGCGGCCACGGTCGGCACGACGAACGCGTCGGTGACGTTCTCGCCGGCCAGCAGCGGCAGCGTGCACAGCTTGACCACCGCCTCCCGGGCCGAGTTGGCGTGCACCGAGCACATCCCCGGCAGCCCCGAGTTCAGCGCGATCAGCAGATCGAGGGACTCCTCCTGGCGGACCTCGCCGACGATCAGCCGGCTGGGCCGCATCCGCAGCGCCTCCTTGACCAGCCGGCGCAGCCGGATCTCGCCGTGCCCCTCCAGGTTGGGCTGGCGGGTCTGCATGGCCACCACGTCGGGCAGATTGGGGCGCAGCTCGAACACCTCTTCACAGGTGATCACCCGCTCCCGGGCCGGGATCGAGTTGATCAGGGTGTTGAGCAGGGTCGTCTTCCCGGCCTGGGTGCCGCCGGCCACGATGATGTTGAGCCCGGCAGCAACCGCGCCCTCCAGGAACCGGGCCGCGTGCGGGGTGATGGTGCCCAGCGCGACCAGGTCCTCCAGGCCGTTGGCGGCGACCACGAACTTGCGGATGTTCAGACTCAGGTGCTCGCGGGTGATGTCCGGGATGACCGCGTGCAGCCGGCTGCCGTCGGGAAGCAGGGCATCGACGAACGGCGAGGACAGGTCCAGCCGGCGGCCCGAGGGCTTGAGCATGCGCTCGACCAGGTCGCGGACGTCCTGGGCGGAAAGCACGACGGTGGTCAGCTCGGAGCGGCCGTGCCGGGCGATGAACACCCGGCCGGGCTGGTTGATCCAGATCTCCTCGATCGCCGGGTCGTCGAGGAACTTCTGCAGCGGCCCGAGCCCGGCCAGGGCGTCGAACACGTGCCGCATGGTGCCGCTGCGGTCCAGCAGCGGCGGCAGCGCCGAGACCGGGACGCGTTCCTCGTAGTGGGCGACCACCTCGTCGATCAGCAGCCGGGTGGCCCGGTGGTCGGTGACCGGGTCGATGCCGCGGCGCCGGATCAGCTCGCGCACCTCGTCCTGGATGTGGTCGGTGGCGGTCAGCACGGCCGTGACGTCCCTTCCCCGGTGGATGCGCGACGCGCACGACGGTAGCCGGTACCGGCCGGGCCCGGCTCGAGTTGTCCACACCGAGTTGTCGCTACCGAGTTGTCCACACCGGGCCGGGCACCCGGGAGGCCGGCATGCCAAGGTGCTGCCATGACGCTGGCCGAACTTCCGGACGGGCTGGACCGGCTGGCCCGTGCGCTGCACCACTCCTATGTGCGCCGGCACGCCCGCGGGGCGGTGCGCCGGGGCCGGTGGGCCGTGCTGACCCGCAGCGCGGTGGGCCTGCTGATCGTGGGGCTGCTGGTGGTCGGGCTGGCCCAGGATCCGCCCGAGCAGTGCGCCCCGGTGCAGCTGGAGGTGCAGGCCGGCGACGATCTGAGCGCGGCCGCGGCGGCCGGGTCGGTGGTCCTGGTGCTGCTGTGGTGGGTGGCGGCGATCGTCGTCGCGTTCCTGGCGATCCGCCGGGTGGTGCGCAGCGGCCAACGACGATCGCTGTGGACGTCGGCGAACTGGCACCGGCGAATCCAGGGCGCGGTCGCCTCGATGGTCGGCAAGACGCTGCTGATCGGTGTGCTGGTTGCGGTGCTGGGGGTCACCGCCGCCGGCCGCTGCGAGGTGCCGGACTGGTTCGGGGTCATCCTGTCCGGCGCGATGTTCGTGGGTCTGCTGCTGGCCGTGCTCGGCTCGGCGGTGGCCACCGAGGCCGGCTGGGTCGGCTTCGCGCTGGTGGTGGTCGTCGACCTGCTCAGTGCCGCGTTGCTGGCCGGGTACGCGGTGCTCGACCCGGACGGGGCCGGCATCGCGCTGGTCGGGGCGGTGGCCTTCACCATCCACGCCAGCTGCACCGCGGTCGCCACCCGGTGGTCGTTCGTCGTGGCCACTACCCCGGGGGCGCGGGTCGACGACCGGGCCAAGGCCGGCGAGACCGGCCGCTCGCTGTGCGCGTTGTGGGTGCTGCTGCTGATCGCCACGCTGGTCGTCATCGTCAACGAGTCGCTGCTGGATCGGGCACTGTCCTTCCTGACCAGCCCGGTGATCGTCGCGCTCACCCTGGGCGCGCTGGCGGTGACCCTGGGCGGCGGTCACACCAAGTTCGTCGAGGGCCGCGAGGCGGCCCGCCGGCGGGCCCGGGATCGGCGGGCGTCGGCGTCCACGCCGGACCGCCGGGAGGATCTGATCCCGCGGATTGCCGCCCGGATGATCGCCGCCTGCGGCCCGTTGCCGACCCGCGAGCTGGCCGCCGGGATCAACCGGGTGGCCGATTTCCGGTTGGGCGACCGGCAGCTGCGCCGTGAGCTGGCCAGCGACCTTCTCGCCCGCGGGCACGCCGACGGGCCGGCCGACCGGCCCGCCGACAGCTGGACGTTGCGCCCGGAGACCGACCCGGCCGCGGTCGGCTGGCCGACCGACCGGGCGCTGCTCGCGCTGGTCCGGCGGGCCGGCCGGCCGAGATTCGGCCGGGCCGAGCTGGCCGGGTTACTGGAACGGGCCGGCTACCGCGGCCTGGACGACGGCGACTACGCGGTGGACACCCATCCGCTGGTCCGGCCGCACGGCCGGCGGTGGCGTCGCACCTACTCGGTGCTCGACGTCACAGACCGCGGGCCGGCCGGCGCGGGCGGACCGCCGGCCGGGTTGATTCACTGACCGGGTGGACGAGAGCCGCGACACGATCGGCCGGGCCTCGGTGAACGGAATCACCCTGGCCCACCAGAGCTTCGGCGATCCCGGGGACGTGCCGATCCTGCTGGTCATGGGCCTGGGCACGCAGATGCTCGGCTGGCCGGACGAGTTCTGTGCGCTGCTGGCCGCGGCCGGGCATCACGTCACCCGGTTCGACAACCGCGACGTCGGGCTGTCCACCCATCTGGACGAGCTGCCGCCCGGCCAGCCGGTCTCCGCGTTCCTCGGCCGGCGCCCGCCCTACCGGCTGACGGACATGGCCCAGGACGCGGCCGAGCTGATCGGCGCGCTCGGGCACGCGAGCATGCACGTGGTCGGGCTGTCCATGGGTGGCTGCATCAGCCAGGTGCTCACCCTGGAACACCCGCACCGGGTGCGCAGCCTGACCTCGATGTCCTCGACCACCGGGTCCCGGCGGGTGGGTCGCCCCCGGTTGGACATCGCCCGCCGGATGGTCGCCCAGAAGCCGGCGGCGACCCGGGCGGAGGTGATCGAGCTGGCCCTGACCAACTGGCGGCAGACGGGATCACCCGGGTACCCGTTCGACGAGCACCGGCAGCGCCGCCGGGCCGCGCTGTCCTACGACCGCTGCTACGACCCGGCCGGCGGGGCCCGTCAGTTCGCGGCGTTGCTGGCCGCGCCCGACCGGACCGCGGCGCTGGCCGGGGTCGGCGTGCCCACCCTGGTGCTGCACGGCGAGGCGGACCCGCTGATCGGCGTCTCCGGCGGCCGGGCCACGGCCGCGGCGGTGCCGGGAGCGCGCCTGGTCACCTTCCCCGGGATGGGCCACGACCTGCCCGAGGCGTTGTGGCCGGAGTTCGTCGCGCAGATCGGCCGGACCGTCGCGCAGGGTGAGGCGGACCGGGCCTGAGCGGCGTCGGCCAGGGAGCTCAGCCGGCCAGCTCAGTCGGCCAGCTCACTCGGCCAGGTAGCGCTGCGCGTCCAGCGCCTCGTGCTCCCACCAGGCCAGCTCGTCGTCGTACCCGCCGAGCGCCTTCTCCCACCCGAACTGGACCAGGGCGCCGAGCAGGCACAGCCCCAGCTGCCGGTCCCACCACGGTTCGGTGTCCACCCCGTGGGCGGTCAGGGCCGCCCGGTAGTCGCCGATCGCGGCCCGCTTGGACTGTGGCAGGCGGCGGCAGTTGATGGCCAGGTACCAGGCCAGATCGCTGCAGGCGGCGCCGATCCCGGGCAGCTCCCAGTCCAGCAGCACCGTCCGGCCGCGGTCGTCGAGCCCGAGGTTGTCCAGCTTCCAGTTGCCGTGCACGAAGGTGCGCGGGGTCCGGGCCAGGGCGGCGACCAACGGTCCGGGGTCCAGGGCCAGCGGGCCCACGATCGCCGCCGCTCGTGGGGCGACCTCGGGCAGCGCCCCCCACCCCCGCTCGATCAGCTGCGGCACCAGCGCGTCGGCGCCGATCGCGGCCTGCGCCTGCGCCGTCCACGGTGACAGCTCCAGGTACCGGTGCAGCTCGGGCACGATGGCGAACTCCGGGCCGGGCGCCCACAGCGAGGCGTGCAGGGTGGCCAGGTGGGCCAGTTGCCGTTGATGCACGCTCAGCGGGATCGGGCTGTCCACCGCCGGCACCAGCCACCGCCCGACGTCGTGCATCAGCACCGCGGTTCGCCACCGGCCCCAGGTTCCTTCGTGGGCGACCCCGACGATCGGCTGGTTGAGGCAGTCGGGCAGCCGGTCCAGGATCCCGCGCCGCCACAGCGGCACCACCGGGCCGCCGAGCACCCCGGAGGCCTGCTGGGTCCAGTCGGAACGTTCGTCGGTGATCTTGACGACGTACGGCACGCCGTCCCGGGTGCCGCGGCTCAACCGCGCTCCGGACTTGCCGGGGGCGTCGGCCAGGGGCTCCAGGTCGTGCAGGCCCTCGAGCAGCTCGGCGATGCGAGTCAGGACGACGGGCATGACCGGCCTCCGGCAGACTGGACCGCGCGCTGGGGAAAACGGCTAAACGGACAAATTGTGTGGTTTCAGACTAGCCGGAGCGGCACCTTTACAGTGACCCGGTGCCCGTGACTGACGATGTGGACCGCGATCTGGCCCTGGCCCTGGACCTGGCCGATCTGGCCGACGAGATCAGCCTGCCCCGCTTCGGGGCGGCCGACCTGCAGGTCACCGCCAAACCGGACCTGACCCCGGTCTCGGACGCGGATCTGGCGGTGGAGACCGCGCTGCGCGAGCGGATCGCCCGGGACCGGCCCGACGACGTCGTCGTCGGCGAGGAGTTTGGCGGAGCCGACCGCCCGGCCACCGGGCGCCGCTGGATCATCGACCCGATCGACGGGACCAAGAACTTCGTCCGCGGGGTGCCGGTGTGGGCGACGCTGATCGCCCTGATCGACCCGGCCGTGCACGCGGACCGGCCGGCGGTGGGTGTCGTGTCCGCGCCGGCGCTGGCCCGGCGCTGGTGGGCGGCCGCCGGCGGGGGTGCGCACACCCGGTTCGCCGGCGGGCCGGCCCGGCGCTGCCGGGTGTCCGGGGTGAGCCGTCTGGCGGACGCGTCGCTGTCGTATTCCGAGCCGGGGGAGTGGCAGGCCGCGGGCCGGCTGCGGCCCTTCCAGACCCTGGTGCAACGCTGCTGGCGGACCCGCGCCTACGGCGATTTCTGGTCCTACCTGCTGGTAGCCGAGGGGGCGGTGGACATCGCCGCCGAACCCGACCTGAGCCTGTGGGACGTGGCCGCGCTGATCCCGATCGTGGTCGAGGCCGGGGGTCGATTCACGGCAATCGACGGTCAGCCATCCGGCGGCAGCGGCGGGAGCGCCTTGGCCACGAATGGCCTCCTGCATCCGGAGGTCATCTCGCTGCTGACCGGGTGAACCACACCCGGGTGGGTGATGCGGCGAGGCGAAGAAATCGTCGCAACGGCGGCTCGACGACGAAAGTCACTTGTCGTTTTGGTGGTGCGATCACAGACCGATAACTCTTTTGCCTTTAGACTCCGTCGTTGTGATTCATGCGTCCAAGGTCAGCAAGCAGTACAAGGCCTCGACCCGGCCTGCGCTCGACGAGATCAACATCGACGTCGACAAGGGTGAGTTCGCCTTCGTCATCGGCCCGTCCGGCTCGGGCAAGTCGACGCTGCTGCGCCTTCTGATCAGGGAGGACGTGCCCACCGGGGGCGAACTCGAGGTCAACGGCGAGGACCTGGTGCACATGCGCCGGGGCAAGGTCGCCGCGCACCGGCGCAAGCTCGGCTGTGTCTTCCAGGACTTCCGGTTGCTGACGAACCGGACGGTCGAGCAGAACGTCGGGTTCGCGCTGGAGGTGATCGGCCGGTCCCGGGCCTCCATCAAGCAGACGGTGCCCGAGGTGCTGGAGATGGTCGGGCTGGAGGGCAAGGCCAACCGGATGCCCAACGAGCTCTCCGGCGGCGAGCAGCAGCGGGTGGCCATCGCCCGGGCGTTCGCCAACCGGCCCATCCTGCTGCTGGCCGACGAGCCGACCGGCAACCTGGACCCGGACACCAGCGCCGACATCATGCTGTTGCTGGAGCGGATCAACCGGACCGGCACGACGGTGCTGATGGCCACCCACGACAACACCATCGTGGACTCGATGCGCCGGCGGGTGATCGAACTGCAGCTGGGCAAGGTCGTGCGGGACGAGGCCCGCGGCGTGTACGGCGTCGGCCGCTAGGCCCGCCCACCGCCGCCCCGCCCCCCGCCCACCTGGCCCCGCCTCACCGAACCGCCAGCACCCAGCCTGCAGCACTGCGCCGCAGACGAGAGGAACCCATGCGCGCCGGATTTGTCGTCACCGAAGTCCTCGTCGGATTTCGGCGCAACATCACCATGACCATCGCGATGATCCTGACCACCGCGATCTCCCTCGGCCTGCTCGGCGGCGGCCTGATCATCGCGCGGATGACCGACCAGATGCGCGACATCTACGGCGACAAGGTCGAGGTGACGATCTACCTCACCCCGGACATCTCCGCGCAGGACCCGGATTGCCGGCAGTCGCCCTGCCAGGACATCAGCCAGGCGCTGCAGGCCAACAGCGACGTCGAGACCGTCGACTTCGAGAGCCAGGCCGCCGCCTACGAGCGGTACAAGCAGCAGTTCGCCGGCCAGCCCGAGCTGCTGGAGATCGGCTCGCCCGAGGCGCTGTCCGCGTCCTTCCACGTCAAGCTCTACGACCCGCAGCGCTACCGGGTCATCTCCGAGCAGTTCTCCGGCCAGCCCGGCGTGCAGTCGGTGGCCGACCAGAGCGCGTTCCTGGACCGGCTGTTCAGCCTGCTCAACGGCGTGCGCAACGCGACCATCATCGTCGCCCTGATCCAGGCGCTGGCCGCCCTGCTGCTGATCTCCAACATGGTTCAGGTCGCCGCCTACACCCGCCGGACCGAGACCTCGATCATGCGGTTGGTCGGGGCGTCCCGCTGGCGCACCCAGCTGCCGTTCATGCTCGAGGCGGTCATCGCCGGTGTGGTCGGCGCGGCATTGGCCATCGGCGGGTTGGTGGCCGCGAAGTTCCTGTTCGTGGATCAGGCCCTCGGGCCGGTCATCCGGTCGGGCATCCTGCCGGAGATCGACACCGCCACCCTGGTCTGGGTCTCGCCGATCCTGCTGGCCGCCGGTGGCGGTCTGGCCGCCATCTCCGCGTACGTCACCCTGCGGCTGTACGTACGGTTGTAGCGACCGGGGAGCGGGGCCGTGGTGCGCTGTGGGCTAATCCGGTGTCCGCCCGGGCCCCGCTCCGCCTACTGTTGACGGCGCCATGAACAAGATCGCCAAGACCCAGAGCAGCAACCGGCCGACCGGCCGGCAGATCATCGCGTCCAATCGCAAGGCCCGGCACGACTACGAGATCCTGGACACCTACGAGGCCGGGATCTCGTTGACCGGCACCGAGGTCAAGTCCTGCCGGGCCGGCCGGGCGACCCTGGTCGACGGCTACGCCACGATCAGCGAGGACGAGGTGTGGCTGCGCGGGGTGCACATCGCCGAGTACGCCGAGGGCACCTGGACCAACCA
>ENA-UOWO01007806-UOWO01007806.1-activated-sludge-metagenome-genome-assembly--contig:-NODE-7806-length-10468-cov-9.459330_pt1 | contig 10468 bp, 6 predicted proteins | sample MGYA00238148_ERZ761564 | MGnify/ENA primary metagenome ERZ761564 (study PRJEB28885, sample SAMN05720194) | activated sludge metagenome | isolation source: Anaerobic digester | place: USA...
GGCGCTCAACGAGGCGCTCAACGAGGCGCTCGCGGGCGTCTCTTGCGAGGGGCGCGGAGCCGCGCTACGATAGCGCCATGTACTTCAACGAGCTGGTCGCCGCGTACGACCGGGAGCGCCACGAGCGCGACACCTTCCACGACCTGATGCGCCACCGCGTGCGCGAGATCCTGCTCGTCGCCAGCCTCTACGACGCCTTCGTGCTCGAAAGCGACGGCGCCCTGTCGGAGCAGATCTACGGCGAGTTCTTCAAGCTCAACCTGACCACCGCCCCGAGGGTGTCCTGCGCCTATACACCCGAGTCGGCCATGGAGCTGTTCGGCTCCGGCGGCTACGACATGGTCATCCTGATGGCCGGCCTCGACTTCGACGTGCCGCTGGCCCTCGCCTCCAGGATGAAGGCCCTCTGGCCGTCCGTGCCGATACTGCTGCTCGCGATGAACAACTCGAGCCTCTCCGGCCTCGACGCCGGGTCGAAGGCCTGTCGCGACGTGATCGACCGCGTGTTCGTCTGGAACGGCTATTCGAAGCTCTTCATCGGCATGATCAAGTACGTCGAGGACCTCTGGAACGTCGATAACGACACCAGGGTCGGCATGGTACGGGTCGTGCTGCTCATCGAGGACTCGATACGCTACTACTCGCGCTACCTGCCGCTCCTGTACTCGGTCGTGATGAAGCAGACGCAGCAATTGGTCGAGGAGGAACGGGTCGTCGAGACCTACAAGATCCTGAGGATGCGCGGTCGTCCCAAGGTCCTGCTCGCGACGAGCTACGAGGAGGCGCTGACTCTCTACGAGCGTTACGAGCCCTACCTCCTGACCGTCATCTCGGACGTGCGCTACGGGCGCGAAGGGCTCGAGGATCCCGAGGCCGGCTTCCGCTTCCTCGAGATGACCAAGGCCCGCAAGCCAGACCTGCCGGTGCTGATCCAGTCGAGCGAGCCGACCAATCGCGACAAGGCGTACGCGCTCGGCGCGTCTTTCGCCGATAAGAACTCGAACACCCTGGCCAGGGAACTCGGCGCGTTCTTCCAGGCCCAGCTCGGCTTCGGCCCCTTCGTGTTCAGGACGCCCGAGGGCGTCGAACTGTCCAGGGCCAGGAACATGGAGGAATTCGTCGAGAAGATGCGGGCCGTACCGCCCGAGTGCCTCCTGTACCACGCGACCCGCAACCACTTCTCCGCCTGGCTGATGGCCAGGGGCGAGGTTCGCTTCGCCCGCATCATCCGCAACTACCTGCCCGAGGATTTCGCCGGGCCGACCGAGCTTCGCGACTTCATCTGCCGAGCCCTCGACGACCTGCAGCGCGGCAAGGCGCGCGGCGTCATCCCGGCCATCGGCGCCAATTTCGGCGACCGTGGCCTGGTCAGGCTCGGCGGCGGCTCGGTCGGCGGCAAAGGCCGTGGACTGGCCTTCATCAAGAGCCTTATCGACAACCTGGCCTTCCCGAACCGGGGCGGCGGCGTCGACATCAGGCTGCCGTACACAACGTTCATAGGCATAGACGAGTTCGAGCGCTTCATGGACCAGCACGGCCTCTGGGGCTATTCGTGGTACTCCGCCCCCGAGGGCGACGTTCGCGCCGCCTTCCTGGCGCACCCGCTCGACCCGGAGCTGGTCTCCAGGTTGCGGACCTACCTGGCCTCGACCGATAAGCCGCTCGCCGTACGGTCCTCCGGCCTGTTCGAGGACATGCTCATGGTGCCGTTCTCTGGCGTCTACGATACCTTCCTGATCCCGAACGCCCATCCCGACCCCGAGCGGCGCCTTTCGCAGCTCTGCGACGCCGTCCGGCTCATCTACGCCAGCCTCTATTCGACGACCGCCCGCGCCTACTTCGACGCGTCCGGCTACAAGATCGAGGAGGAGCGTATGGCGGTCGTGATCCAGGAGCTGGTCGGCACCAGGCGCGGGCGCTGGTACTACCCGCTGATATCCGGCACGGCCCAGTCCTATAACTACTATCCCGTCTCGTACCTCAAGCCCGACGACGGTCTCTGCGTGGCCGCCCTCGGACTCGGGCCGTACGTCGTCGAGGGCGGCGAAGCCCATCGCTTCTGTCCCCGCTACCCCAAGCTCGACGTCGTACCGCCGGGCCGGGGCCTCGGCGGCACCCAGCGCTGGTTCTACGCCCTCGACATGGAGCGGCTCGACTTCGACCTGACTCAGGGCGAGGAAGCCACGCTATCGCGGCTCGACGTCGCCGAGGCCGAAGCCGATCCCGGCTTCGCGATGGTCGCCAGCACCTGGAGCGTCGAGGACGACAGGCTGGAGCCGGGCGTCTCCGCCAGGGGGCCGCGCATCGTCGACTTCGCCCCGGTGCTCAAGTACGACTCGTTCCCCTTCGCCGAGGTCGTCGAGGCCGTCCTCGAGGTCGGCACCAAGAGCATGGGTATACCGGTGGAGATCGAATACGCCGTCAGCGACGACGGGCCGGGCGGGGCGCCGGTCTTCTACATGCTCCAGATCAAGCCGCTGATCCAGCGATCGGACCGGGTCTCGGTCGACCTCGGCGCCATCGTGCGGGGTCAGTGCCTCGTGGCGAGCGAGCGCTGCATGGGCAACGGCCGCGTCCGCGGCGTCCGCGATATCGTGTACGTCGACCCCACGCGCTGGAACCCAGCGGAGAGCGGGGCCGTCGCGGCCGAGATAGCCGGCCTGAACGAGAGGCTGAAGGCCGAGGGACGCCCTTACGCCCTCGTCGGTCCAGGACGATGGGGTACGCGCGACCATTCGCTCGGGGTGCCGGTTAATTTCGCTCAGATATCGAACGCCAAGGCCATCGTCGAGGCCGACCTCCCGGACTTCAGGGTAGACTCGTCGCTCGGCAGCCATTTCTTCCATAACGTTACCGCGATGAACATCGGGTACTTCTCCGCTGCCTACGGCTCGCTATCGTCCTTCGTCGACTGGGACGCTCTGGCAGCCCTGCCGCTCGTCGCGCGTACGGCGCATTGCTCGCTCGTCCGCGCCGAACGGGAACTGGAGATCCTAATGGACGGGGGGCGGGGGCATGGCGTCATACGCCCGTCCTCCGATTGACGACGACGGCGAATTCCGACACTATCGTAGCAACAATAGCAGACGCTGGAGAAGGCATCATGGATCCACGAACGTTCCTCAAGGGCTTGCACCCGCTCGAGATAAAGGTACTGCTCAGATACGCGCCGGGAGACGGCCTCGACGCGGCCAGGCTCGCGTCGGAACTCGGCTACGTCGAGGGGCACGCCAACCAGGCCCAGGCCTGGCTGAGCGCCAAGGGCCTGGCCGCCGAGACGGGCCGCTCGTCGCGCAACGTCTACGAGCTGACCGCGCTTGGCCGCGAGTGGCTCGAGGCGGGCTCGCCCGAGGAGCGCATGGTCGCGTGGCTGGCCCAGCACGGTCCGGCCGCGATGCCTACCATCTGCCAGGCCGTCGGCATCGAGCAGAAGGACGCCGGCTCGGCCTACGGCCGCCTTTCCAAGGAAGGCGTCCTGGCGATGGGGCAGGACAAGCTCGTCTCGCTCGTCGACGCGTCCAAGTCGCTCCGGGCGGCCGCGCTCAAGGCCCTGCTGGCCAAGGCCGCCGCCGCCGGCGGGATACTGGACGAAGGCACCCTCGGGGACGCCGAGCGCGCGCTGATGGCCGAGGTGGCCAAGAAGCGCGGGGCGGCCGACGCGGCCTTCAAGGTTGCCGAGCGCGAGACAGTCACCTGGGCCCTCACGGCCGATGCCGCGGCCGTCTCGGCCCTGCTACGCGAAGAGGGCGTGTCCGGCGATGAGCTGGGCGCCGTCACGCAGGAGCTGCTCGAGTCCGGCTCGTGGAAGGGCGCCGCGTTCAGGTCGTACAACATCAAGAGCCGGCCGGCGCGCCTGATCCCGGGGCGCCGCAACCCCTACGTGCAGTTCCTGGAGAGCGTCAAGGACAAGCTCGTCTCGCTCGGTTTCGAGGAGTTCGACGGCGGCCTCGTCGAGACCGAGTTCTGGAACGGCGACGCTCTGTTCATGCCCCAGTTCCACTCGGCCCGCGACATTCACGACGTCTACTACGTCTCCGAGCCGACCAAGGCCAAGGCTATCGAGGAGCCCTACCTTTCGCGCGTCGCGACCACGCACGAGAACGGCGGGGCCACCGGCTCCCGCGGCTGGCGCTACGGCTTCGACCGCGAGTTCACCAAGCGCCTCGTGCTGCGCAGCCAGGGTACGGTGCTATCGGCCAGGCAGCTGCCGACCGCGTCGGTGCCGGGCAAGTACTTCGGCATCGCGCGATGCTTCCGTTACGACAAGGTCGACGCGACCCACCTGTCCGACTTCTACCAGACCGAGGGCATCGTGCTCGGCGAGGACGTGAGCCTACGCACCCTCCTTGGCTTCCTCGAGATGTTCGCCATCGAAGTGGCCGGCGCTAAGGAAGTCAAGTACGTACCCGGCTACTTCCCGTTCACCGAGCCGTCGGTCGAGGTGCACATCAAGCACCCGGTGCTCGGCTGGTTCGAGCTCGGCGGCGCGGGCATCTTCAGGCCGGAGGTCACCGAGCCGCTCGGTGTCAGCGTGCCGGTGCTCGCCTGGGGCATAGGCATCGACCGCATGGCCCTGATGGCGCTCGGCCTCAACGACCTACGCGAGCTGTTCAGCTACGATATCGAAGACGTGCGCCTCAGGCGGGCGAAGCTGTAGTCAAGACGAAAGAACGTGGAGATAGCGAATGCCTAAGATAGAAGTGAACGAAAAGCTGTTCTTCAGCCTCGTCGGCCGCCGCATGGATCCGGCCGAGCTGGAACCGGCGCTCGAGACCGCGAAGGCCGAGCTCGACGCCTGGGACCGGGCCGGGCCCGCGGACGAGCGGATCATCAAGATCGAGCTGAACGACACCAATAGGCCCGACCTCTGGTCGACCGCCGGCCTCGCGCGCCAGTTGCGCATCCGGCTCGGCGGCGGCATTCCCGAGTACCCGTTCTTCTCCAGGGAGGGCGACCAGAGGCCGGCGGACTATCGCGTCGTCGTCGACCAGTCGATACGCGAGCTACGCCCCTACATGGCGGCCTTCGTCGTCTCCGGCAAGGCGATCGACGACGCGATGCTCCGCGACGCCATCCAGACCCAGGAGAAGCTGTGCTCCAACTTCGGCCGCAAGCGCCGCTCCGTGTCGATGGGCATGTACCGCATCGAGCTGATCACATGGCCGGTCGCGTATAAGGGCGTCGACCCCGACGCCGTCAGCTTCGTACCGCTGCAGTCGGACGAGAGCATGACCCTCAGGCGCATCGCGGCGGAGCACCCGAAGGGCAAGGAGTACGGCCACATCATCGCCGGCTCGCCGGTCTATCCCATCCTGATGGGCGCCGACGGCGGCGTCTTATCGATGGCTCCCATCATCAACTCTGCGGACATCGGCGCCGTCCAGGTGGGCGACCGCGACCTGCTCGTCGAATTCACCGGCACCGATATGGCCGCAGTCTGCCTCTCTGCCAGCATCGTCGCCTGCGACTTCTCCGACGCCGGCTACGAGATACGTCCGGTACGCGTCGACTACGGGTTCGATACTCCGTTCGGCCGCTCGGTCACCTTCCCGTACTACTTCCAGCAGCCGGCCTCGGTAGATTCGGGTCGCGTCTCCAGGCTGCTCGGCGACAGCTTCGGCCCCGAGCAGGTCGTCGAGGCGCTCGCCCGCATGGGCGTCCGCGCCGAGTCCCATGGGCAGCATGTCCGGGCGACCGTGCCCGAGTACCGCGACGACTTCATCCACGCGGTCGACCTCGTCGAGGACGTGATGATAGGCCGCGGTCTGGCCAGCTTCGCCCCGGAGCGACCGCGGGACTTCACCATAGGCCGCCTTTCGCCGATAGAGTCGTTCACCAGGCGCGCGAAGGACGTGATGGTCGGGCTTGGCTACCAGGAGATGATCTACAACTACCTCGGCTCCGGCAGGGACTACATCGAGCGCATGAACGTACCGGCCGACGACGTTATCCGGATCTCCAACCCGATGACCGAGAATTTCGAGTACGTACGGCCGTCTATCCTGCCGGGACTCCTGCAGTCCGAGGCCGTGTCGAGCAAGGCCCCGTATCCCCACCGTATCTTCGAGGCCGGCAAGGTCGCCTTCCTCGATGACGCCAGGAACTACGGCACGGCCACGAGGCAGCGGATCGGCCTCCTGTGCGCCCACCAGGCGGCCGACTACAACGAGTTGGCGGGAGTCGTCTCGGCCCTGCTCTATTACCTCGGCGAGGAGTACTCGGTCGACGACTCGGACGATCCGAGGTTCCTTCCCGGCCGTCAGGCGCGTATACTGATAGGTGGCGAGCCCGTCGGCTTGTTCGGCGAGGTGCATCCGGCCGTCCTCGAGAACTGGGGCATAACGATGCCCTGCGCGGCCTGCGAGCTCGACCTGGAATCGCTCCTGTAACGGCCGGGGAGGTCGCATGGATCTAGAGAAACGATACTCCAGGCTGCCTGATCGGGACTATCCGAATTTCAGGGCGATGTTCGACTCGATCTTCGACCGGTTCGGCGGCTTGCCTGCGGTCAAGGCCAAACCCGAACCCGGCTCGCCATATACGGTATGGTCCTACGCCGACGTCCGCCGCGAATCGTACGCCGTCGGGCGGTTCCTCCTGTCCAAGGGCCTGTCCGCCGGCGATCGCGTCTGCGTGATGGCGGAGAACCGGCCCGAGTGGTGTTTCGCCTATATCGGCATCGTGGCCGCCGGTCTCGTCGTCGTGCCGGTGGACTCGACGATGGACGCTGCCGGCCTCGCCGGCATCATCGCCGCGTCCAGAAGCCGGGCGCTGTTCTACTCACCGGCGCTCGGGGCGAAGGTGGCCGAGGCGCTCGTCCAGTCGCCGGTCGATCTCGCGATCGAATTCCCCGCGGTCGTCGGCGAGCGGAAGCCGGCCGAGAAGCCAGACGCCGCCGCGTCCGGGGCCAAGGAACGCTACGGCTGGCTCGAGCTTGGCTCGCCGGATGACGCCGGAAGCGGCGGCGCGCCTGAAAAAAGCGCGGAGCGCGACGCCCGAGGGCTGCCGGCCCCGGCCGCCCTCGATGGTGACGCACCCGCGGTCATCATCTACACCTCCGGCACGACAGGCCTGGCCAAGGGCATAGTCCTAAGCCACCGCGGGGTCATAGCGAACGTCAACGCCTCGATCCAGTCGCTCAACGTCGATACGCGGGACGTCTTCATCGCGGTGCTGCCTCTGCACCATACCTACGCCGCCACCTGCACCTTCCTGTCGCCGATGGCCGCCGGCGGCGACATCGTGTTCATCGAGCGCATCGTCCCGTCGGTCGTCCTCAAGCATATCCGCGAGGCCGGCGTGACCATGGTGATTGGCGTACCGCTACTATTCGACAAGATCAAGCAGGGCATACGAGCCGAGGTGCAGAAGCTGAAGCCCATGGTCCGCGGCCTCATCGGCGTCCTGATGGGCGTCTCGGGGTTCTGCTCCAAGGTCCTGCGCGTGCCGGCCGGACGCGTCCTCCTCGCCTTCATCCGCAAGAAGGCCGGCCTCGGTTCGGTCAGGCTCGGCGTCGCCGGCGGAGGGCCGCTGGCGCTCGATACGGCGGAGTTCTTCGACACTATCGGCTTTAACCTGGTCCAGGGCTACGGGATGAGCGAGAACGGGCCGCTCATCGCGGTCAACCTGCCTGAGTACAAGGACAACCGCTCGGTGGGTCTGCCGGTCAAGCGGACGCTTGTGCGTATAGCCGATCCCGGACCCGACGGCGTCGGAGAGATCCAGGTTCAAAGCCCCTCGATGATGCTCGGCTACCTCGACGCTCCGGAAGCAACCCGAGCGGTCATAACGGATGACCGATGGCTGCGTACCGGGGACTTGGGCTACGTCGATAGGCGGGGTTTCATCTTCATCACTGGCCGCTCCAAGAACATCATCGTCACCGAGGGCGGCAAGAACGTGTATCCCGAGGAGATTGAGTTGCGCTTCGAGGGCTCGGCCTGGATAAACGAGGCGTTGGTGCTCGGCCGCAAGGTCTCCGGCCTCAACGCGGGCGAGCAGGTTATAGCCGTCTGCGTGCCGAATTGGGACAGGGTCGACGCCGAGCGCGGAGGGGTGCCGCGCGACGAATTCGCGCTCGAACGCGTACGCGATGAGGTGCGCCGGGTCAACAAGAGCCTCCCATCGTTCATGAAGATCATCGACTTTATCGTACGGAACGATGAATTCGAGAAGACGAGCACCCGTAAGATCAGGCGCTTCCTGTACGCCGACTACGGGCGCGCCCCGGCGCCGGAGCGGCCCGAGGTCGGCCGATGAGCCTCGATATCGCCGCCCTGGCGCTGCGCTTCGCGGTGATGGCGGTTGCTACCTTCCTGGCCATCATCGTGTGGTCGCGCGTGCGCGACGTGTCGTGGATGCTCATCGTCGTCGGCATCATCGCCGGGTATGGAGACATCCTCTACTCGTTATTGGTCGAATTCGGCCTCGTGCCGGATATCGGGGAGGCGATGGGCGGCTTGAGCTTCCTGGCCTTCGTCGCTCCGAACCTCCCGTGGGTATTCTTCTCGATCGCCTTCATGACCATGCTGGCCCGGAGACGCTCCAGGCCCTGATCCCGCAAGCGCCGAGGCCCCGCCGCGCGTATGGCGAGGTGGAGGCCGGCCATGACAGTCTACGCGTTCGCGCCGATAGGCTTCGACGGCGAGCTCGTCACCGTCGAGGTGGACCTTCGCCGCGGTATACCGAGCGTCGATCTGGTAGGCTTACCGGACGGCGCGGTCAAAGAGGCCCGCGAGCGGATACGCGCGGCCATCCGCAACTCGGGCTACCAGTTTCCCCTCGACCGTCTGCTGATCAGCCTGGCCCCGGCCGGTATCCGCAAGGAAGGCGCTTCGTTCGACCTGGCGATGGCCATCGCGGTGCTCGCCGCGTCCGGCCAGGTGCCTGATACGGGCGCTCCGCTACTGGCGCTCGGCGAGCTGGAGCTGTCGGGCCGTATACGACCAGTATCCGGAGTGCTACCGGCGGTGGCGGCCGGTCTCAGAGCGGGCATACCGCGCTTCATCGTCCCCGAGGAGAACATCGGGGAGGCGAGGGCGCTGGCCGGTACCCGGGCCGCGCCTATCGCCTGCCTGGCTGATTGCGTCTATCTTGCCTCGGGCCTACGAGCTTCCTATGTGCAGGGCGCGGACCTGAGTGTGGCGCTGCCGGTCGAGTCATGCGCGCCGCTAGAGGACCGCATATCTCCGGCCACCTCTATGGACGACGAGCCGTGCGACATGGCCGACTTAAGGGGGCAGCCTCGCTTGAGGCGAGCCATGGAGATCGCCGCCGCCGGCGGCCATCACTCGCTCCTGTTCGGGCCGCCGGGCGTCGGTAAGACTATGGCCGCTCGGCGTCTCGTCAGTCTGCTCCCCGACCTAGACGACGATGACGCCGTCGCCGTGACGACGCTCCATTCTCTCGCCGGGACCTTACCCGCACGAGTCGGCCTGATTAGGCGGCCGCCGTTCAGGTCCCCTCACCACGGCGCTTCGGCCGAGGGCATCGTCGGCGGAGGGCGCTCTTGGAAGCCCGGGGAGATAAGCTTAGCGCACGCAGGAGTGCTACTGATAGACGAGGCGCCCGAATTCAGGTCCGACGTGCTACAGGCGCTACGCGAGCCGCTCGAGGTCGGCAAGGTGACCATCGCGCGCGCCGATCGAGTCGTCTCATATCCGTCCAGGTTCATGCTCGTCGCTTCCTGTAATCCCTGTCCTTGCGGGAACCTCGGCCGAGCGGGAGCCGTATGTCTATGCTCGGCCGACGAGATACGAAGGTACTGGAAGCGATTAGGAGGGCCGCTACTTGACCGTATCGACATCCGTTTGCCAGTTTGGCCGGCTACCCCCGAGGAACTGGCTGCAGGGCCGGGAGAGTCGAGCGAATCGATACGCTCGCGGGTAACGGCGGCCCGGACCGTTCAGGCTGCCAGGTTCGCTTCTTCGTCGATCGGGCTCAACGGTCGTATGGGCGTCGGCGCTCTAGACGCTTACTGCCGTCTAGGCGTTGAAACGAGCGCTCGGTTGACCGAGATGGCGGCGAAGGCGGGGTTCTCCTCGCGGGCATGCCATTCGACTCTTCGGGTCGCCAGGACTATAGCCGATCTGTCCGGATCGGTTGATATTGAAGGTGAGCATCTCGATGAGGCAATTACTCTTCGGCGCTATGGCGACGATGATGTTTTCTGGATGATTCCGTGATAATTTCTCGCTATGTTGTTGACAACAACGATGAATCGTATTATAAACACTGCGCGGCGAGTAAGATCGCTTTTGTGTACGCTGAACATTGACTATCGCTGAAGATTGTTTGATATTTGTATCAATCATAGTCATAGGTTTCATCGGTTACACGACAGTCGGCTGTCGTCTTTTCATGTCTTCGGGCATGGTGAGCTTCGGTCCTATGACGGCTTTGAAAACGCGTCGCAAGGCGCTTGACACGAATGGTTGAAAGGCGCTATAAAAGGCGCCGCGCCAAGGGA
>ENA-UOWO01007807-UOWO01007807.1-activated-sludge-metagenome-genome-assembly--contig:-NODE-7807-length-10467-cov-19.634364_pt1 | contig 10467 bp, 3 predicted proteins | sample MGYA00238148_ERZ761564 | MGnify/ENA primary metagenome ERZ761564 (study PRJEB28885, sample SAMN05720194) | activated sludge metagenome | isolation source: Anaerobic digester | place: USA...
TCGTCTTTGAACAGCATACGAAGCGGTTCGACGATCTTGAGTTTGAGTTTTTCCGGCAAACCACCCACATTGTGATGGCTTTTGATGGTAACGGAGGGACCGTGCACGCTGACCGACTCGATGACGTCGGGGTAAATCGTGCCCTGTCCGAGCCACGCCGCTTCGGGGTGTGCCAGGGATTCCTCTTCAAAAATATCGATAAACAACTTGCCGATGATCTTGCGTTTTTTCTCCGGATCGGATTCACCGGCCAGCCCGTCCCAGAAACGCTGCCGGGCGTCGATACCTTCGATATTCAGCCCCATGTCTTTATATGATTCGAGCACCTGTTCGAATTCATTTTTGCGCAGCAAGCCGTTGTCTACGAAAAAGCAAAACAATTGTTTGCCAATTGCCCGGTGGAGCAGGGTAGCGGCCACGGTAGAATCCACGCCGCCGGAAAGTGCCATAATGACCTTTTCCTGGCCGATTTGCTTCCGCAGGTTTTCTATTGTTTCATCCACAAAATGCGCAGGTGTCCATTCGCTGACACAGCCGCATATATCGAGCACAAAATTTTTCAGGATTTCAAACCCTTCCAGGCTGTGGTATACTTCCGGGTGGAACTGAATACCATAAACCGGATACGGGAAGCGGTCGGATTTGGATCGAAATGCAGCATAAGGAATGGAATCGGAATTCCCCAGCACCTCAAAACCTTCCGGCAGGCGCAAAATCGTATCGCTGTGGCTCATCCATACCTGCGAGCGTTTGGAAATACCGGCAAAAAACGGATCGCCGGGCGCGTGTTGCTGCAAGATGATTTTTCCGTATTCCCGCTTTTCGGATTTTCCCACTTCACCACCGTAAAAATCGGCAGTTAATTGAGCGCCGTAGCAAATACCAAGCACAGGCTTGCGACCTGCAATCCGGTCCAGATCGATCCGGAGCGCATCGGGCTGACGCACGGAAAAGGGGCTACCCGACAAAATAACGCCTTTAATGTCGGGCGTCATTTCAGGAATTTTATTGTAAGGAACAATTTCGCAGTACACGTTCATTTCCCGGATGCGACGGGCAATGAGTTGTGTAAATTGTGATCCAAAATCTAGAATGAGGATTTTTTGCATGAAATAAGGATTTGTATGCGCCGGATCATACCAGGGCATTTCCGGAATTTGCCCGCGGGCCGTTCATATATAACCCATGATCAGGAGAATGCGCAAAGTTAGTCAAACCAATGCTCCTAACACGCATCCCGTTCAATTTGTATCTTTACGGCTTCGGCAAAAACATTCAGACCGGCAGTATCTAAAAGAATTATGGCAACGATCAGCGACCTTATCGGCAACACGCCTTTGGTAGAAATCAGATTTTCCGTACAGAAACCGGGTGTACAAGTGTTCGGCAAACTGGAAGGGCAAAACCCCGGCGGCAGTGTAAAAGACCGCGCGGCGTACGGCATGATTAAAGGAGCACTGGAACGGGGCGACCTTAAGCCGGGTATGAAACTTATCGAAGCCACCAGCGGAAATACGGGTATCGCACTGGCTATGATCGCCCGCCTTTTCGGGGTGGAAATTACACTGATCATGCCGGACAACTCCACAGACGAACGGGTGCAGACCATGGAAGCTTACGGCGCCGAAGTGATACTGACTCCTGCTGCCCGTACCATCGAGTATTCCAGGGATATGGCGGAAAAAATGTCGGAAACGGGAGAATATCTGCTGCTCAACCAGTTTGCCAACCCCGATAACTGGCGGGCGCACTACGGCAGCACCGGGCCTGAAATCTGGCGCGATACGGCCGGCAGTATTACCCATTTCGTATCGTCCATGGGCACCACAGGTACCATCATGGGCGTGTCGCGGTACCTGAAGGAACAAAACCAGGCGGTACAAATCGTAGGTGTTCAACCTACCGACGGCTCCAATATTCCGGGGATCAGGCGCTGGTCACCGGCATTTTTGCCCAAAATTTTTGAACCGGAACGCGTCGACCAGGTCATCGACGTTTCGCTCGACGAGGCCACCACCATGATGCGGCGCCTGGCTCAAAAAGACGCCGTATTCGCCGGAGTGAGCAGTGGGGGCGCCATGGCAGCGGCAGGAAAACTGATTGAAACGCTGGAGGAAGGTGTCGTGGTTTGTATCATTTGCGACAGAGGCGACCGGTACCTGTCGTCCGGGGTGTTTGGGAAATAAAAAATGGCATTTCCCAAATTCCTCATAGAAACCTGCCTGCATCTGCCGAAACACGTTGTACATTTGCTTGCCCTCCCAGCAATCCACGAACTATCAACTACTTCCAGCACATGTTTCGTCACTTTGCAGGGTTCCTCTTGTTTTTTATCACTTATGCAAGCACTATCGCGCAATGCCCCATAACGGTTTCGGCAGGGCCTGATATTGTACGTTGCAGTTCCCCCGGTACCGCCACCTTGTCCGGCAGTATTTCGGGAAGCTATTTAGGATTTACCTGGTCTCCGACTGCGGGTATGTCGAATGCTACCACGCTGACGCCGACGGTCAACCCGACGACGACCACGAATTACATCCTGTCGGCCATCGCCCTGGATGCATCCATTAACCTGATCGACAACGGGGACTTCGAACAGGGAACTGTCGGATTTTCCAGCGACTACACCTTGAATCCGGGCGACTTGTGGCCGGAAAGTGTGTACGACGTGCTGACCAATCCGAACGCGGCGCACCCGAATTTTCCAGCCTGCGCCGACCATACGACCGGTTCCGGAAATATGATGGCGGTGAATGGAGCCGCCACGGCAGGCGTAGACGTATGGTGCCAGACCGTGACTGTTTCGCCCAATACACAATACGTGTTTACAGCCTGGGCAACCGCTTTGGTACCTGCCTCTCCTGCGCGGTTGCAGTTTTCCATCAATGGCAATACTATCGGCACCATTTTCAACTTATCCAGCGCAACCTGTACATGGCAAAATTTTTACGCTGTATGGAATAGCGGATCCGCTACCTCCGCCACCATTTGTATTGTAAATCAGAACACGGCGCCCAGTGGAAACGACTTTGCAGTGGACGACATCGTTTTTTCACCTACCTGTAAGGTATCCGACACCGTTCGGGTTGAAGTGGTAAATTTAAAAGCCATGGCAACTACGACCACCGTGTTGCTTCCCTGTGAAGGTGCAAGTGTAAACCTGAACGGTACGGGGTCCAGTGTAGGACCCGGCATCATGTATGAATGGACCACGACCGGTGGTAGCATCGTCAGCGGCGCCAATACGCTGAACCCGATTGTCAACAGCCCGGGGGCATATACGCTGACCGTCAGTTATGAAACGGCCAGCGGCGTGGTGTGCGAAAAATTCGTCACCGTCAACGTTTTTGCTTCCAGTAACCCGCTTACTGCCATCATTTCTCCACCCCCGCAACTCGGGTGCGGAGCAGCCACCGTCACGCTGGTTGGCAACGCCACGCCCAGTGTGGCGAACGTCACTTATCAATGGACCGTGGTAACGCCCGGCCATATAGTAGGAAGTACCACCAATAAAAACTGCATCGTCAATCAGCCGGGTGTCTACCAACTGATGGTAACCAACTCATTGACGGGCTGCACCTCGACGGCCCTCATGGCGGTTACGGCAGAAACCGCTCTTCCTGTGGCCAATGCATCTTCCGACACCATCAACTGTATACAGTCAACGGCGGTACTTTCCGGCGCGGGTTCCAGTGTCGGACCGGGCTTTACTTATCAGTGGTCGACCACAAACGGCTCCCTTATTCCTCCGACCAATGCCATCGGCGCGGAAGCCGCCACCCCCGGCACCTACATCCTGGCCGTCACCAATACGGCAAATGCCTGTGTGGTGCGCGATACGGTCGTAGTTATTTCCAATAAAGTGCTGCCGTTCGCTTCCATCGATCCTCCGGATGCCATCGATTGTAATTCCGATACGGTGTCGCTGTTTGTTCATCTTTCGCCGCCGCCATTTGTATTGCTTGTTTGGACCACTACAAATGGTGGACATATCGCTTCCGGCGAATTTACACCCGAGCCGAAGGTGACTGCTCCGGGCACCTATATCGTGCACACAACAGATCCGATCAATGGTTGTGTGAGCATCGACACAACGACGGTGATCACGAATTTTACACCGCCAATTTCCGTTTCACAGTCTGCCGATTCGCTCACCTGCCAGCAAAATTCGGTAATACTTTCCGGGGCCGGTTCCTCCGCTGGATTCAATTATGGTTATCAATGGACGGCTTCTTCCGGCGGAAATATCGTTATGGGAGATCAATCGCTGAATCCGGAAGTGAATGCGCCGGGTATTTACACACTTACGGTAGAGGATTTTTTCAACGGCTGTACCGCTACATCGATGGTGACAGTGGTTGCCGACACCAATGCGGTGACGGCTGTTGCACACGTATCCGACACCCTCGATTGCACGACGCTTTCACTTTTGCTCAATACAAGCGGATCTTCCACCGGCCCGCAATTTGTATATGCGTGGAGCACAACCGGAGGATTCATCCTGAATGGAGCGAATACATCCACGCCGCAGGTGACGGCGCCGGGCGTGTACGAGCTTATCATGACCAATACGGCCAATGGTTGTTCGGCTTCCAATCAGGTAACCGTATTGCAAAACATCGTGGCGCCGGACGTTCAGATTGCCCAGCCCAACGAACTGACCTGCTCGGTTCCAGTACAATCAGTTACAGCAAGTCCGCTTCAACCCGGCGCGAATTATACGTACAACTGGTCGGCAAGTGCAGGTGGAAATATTCTGACGCCCGTCAGCATTGCTTCCATCAACGTTAATGCAGCCGGCACTTATCAGGTCATCGTCAGCGATCCGCTTAACGGTTGTTCGGCTACTTTCAGCGCCTCCGTTACCCAGGAAGCAGGTATTCCGGTGGTAAATACTACTACGCCCGGACCACTCACCTGTGTGCTGACGTCTCAAAACCTGAGTTCCGGCGGTTCTTCCACCGGCAACGAATATGTCTATTCCTGGTCGGCCATCAGCGGCGGCAATATCTTTTCGGGTGGGGCAACGCCTTCACCTGTCGTCGATGCGCCAGGGCAGTACATTTTACAGATTTTAAATCAAAACAACGGGTGCTCCGCATCGGATACCGTGACCGTACTGGAAAATGTACAGCCTCCCGCCGCCGAAGCGGGGCCGGGTGGAATACTTACCTGTGCGAGTCCAATGCTCGACCTGATTGGAAACGAGAATCTTCCGGTTACCAACCGCGCTTTTCAGTGGACCACGGCCACCGGCCATTTTGTTTTGGATCCGAACGCACTTTCTACGGTCTGTGATGCTCCGGGGGTATATTATTTGCGGGTAACAGACATGGATAACGGTTGTGTTACCTTCGATTCGCTGGTAGTTACGGAAAACAAGCAGACACCGACATTACTTGTATCCCCGCCATTTCCATTGACCTGCGCGGTAACAACCATAAATCTGACTGCGACCGCTTCAGGCAGCACTGCCATGACTCCGCTATTCCACTGGCAAACTGCCGGCGGAAATATTCTCAGCGGTGATTCTACGGCTACGCCCATGGTCGATGCGCCCGGCAATTACGCGCTTACCGTTACCGACCCTGCCAACGGTTGTATCAAAACCGGCGGCGCGATCGTATTCCAGAACATTACGCCGCCGCCTGTCCAGATTTTACCTGCAAACACCATTACCTGCAATACGCCGATACAAACCCTGCAGGCCCAGAACCAGGCCTCCGGCGGAAGTTTCAGTTATGCATGGACTGCTTTAAACGGCGGCCACATCAACACCGGCGACACAACATTGACACCTTCTGTAAATACATCCGGGACGTACCAACTGATTGCCACAAACCTTGTAAACGGCTGCAAATCAACAGATTCCGTTGATGTCCTTCAAAACACCACGCTTCCCTTAGCGGATGCGGGCATTTCCGATACACTCAATTGCCTGAATAACAGTCTTACCATAACCGGCACGGCTTCCGGACAAGGCACCTTGACGTATCAATGGACGGCCGATGCTTCCGGAAATATTGCACTCGGCGCGAATACGTTAACCCCGACGGTGGATTTGCCCGGTTTTTATCTTTTATCAGTCACCGATCAGTTGAACGGTTGTCAGGCAAAAGATTCGGTGCAAGTGTTCCAGGATGCCAACGTTCCTGTTGCCGAAGCCGGGCAGAATGGTATGCTTACCTGTCAGGTCAGCCAAACGAATTTGCAGGCAACCGCCAGCACCGGAAATAACTATTCCTATCAATGGACCACCGGTGACGGCCATATTTTTGGCGGTGCAACAACGCTGCAACCCACCGTGGATGCACCGGGCATGTACATTCTGGCTGTAACGAACCTTTCCAATGGCTGTATCCGCAGCGATTCTGTGTCTGTGGCAGAAAACCTGACGGCGCCGGATCTGGCTATTTCTCCTCCGGATATTCTCACCTGCACTACCGTTGCAGTACAACTCAACGCTCAAACACCCGTTGCAGGCGGCACATTTACCTGGACCAGCCCCGACGGCAATATCGTTTCCGGCATCAACACGGCTACACCGACTGTTAACATGCCGGGCATGTATGTGACCACTGCCATCGACCCGCAAAATGGTTGTTCTTCAAAGGATACCGTTATGGTTGGGAGCAATACGCAACCACCTGTGCTCGCCGTACAAACGCCGCCGGCACTGACCTGCCTGAATACCACAAGAATTATTTCAGGCTCCGTCACGCAGCCCGCAAGCAATTACTCGGTTCAATGGACGACGGTTGGAGGTGCTTTTGTCGCAGGACAAAATACCACCACACCTACCGTTTCAGATCCCGGTACATACCAAATGAACGTGCTGGACCAATCCAACGGCTGCAATGCGTTTGTCAGCGTGACCGTTTCTGAAAATGTGGTAGCACCGCAGGCTTCAGCAACGGCCATCGATCCACTTACCTGCGATGATACGATTGTTTCATTGGGCTCCACCGGTTCCTCGACAGGTACGAACATCACATACGCCTGGAATGGGCCGGTTATCGAAAGCGGCGGCACTACTGCCAGTCCGCAGGTTTCCGGAGCGGGTACTTACACCGTTACAGTAACGGACCTCAACAACGGCTGCGTGGCTACGGCTACGGCTACCGTCGCATCCAATACGACACCTCCTGTTATAGCCATTGTCGTACCGGATGCGCTCACTTGTATCCGTCAATCCGTGCTGCTCAATGCCGCCGCTTCCAGTCAGGGCGCTGCATTCCAGGCAATCTGGAGCAGTACGAACGGCCATTTTGTTTCCGGTCAAAATACCTGGGCGCCGGTAGTAGATGAACCTGCTACCTATACCTTAACGATCGAAAACACCCAAAATGGATGCAGTACTACGCAGACAGTCACTGTTTCTGAAAATGTGGCGCCCCCCGGTGCTTCGGTAGCTCCGGCCCAGGAATTGAACTGCAACCGGCAGGAAATGGATTTATCGGGTTCGAGTACGACATCCGGCGTCACTTTCAACTGGAATACAACCAACGGCCAGATCGTTTCGGGTATCAATAGCGCTTCACCAACCATCACGGCTCCAGGGACATACCAGGTATTGGTAACCAACACAATCACCGGATGCACGTCTACAGCGCAAACGACCGTCAGCGAGATACTTCCGCCGGAATTCCAGCCGGTCATCTGGCAACCCGATTGCCATGTGCCTACCGGAGCAGTCGATTTTGGAACGGTTACAGGCGGTCTGGCTCCATATCGTTACTCGATCAACGGCGGACAGACCTATCATTCGGAAAACTCGTTCGAATCCTTGTCGCCGGCAACCTACGAGCTCGTCGTTCAGGACAACTACGGTTGCACAGCCATCGAAACGGTCGATGTAATTGCGCCTTTCCTGCCTTCCGTATCACTGGATGCACTCAACATTCTCGCTCTGGGAGATTCCATACTACTGACGCCGGTGCTGAACCTGCCTCAAAACAACATAGCCTCCTGGGAATGGTCGCCGGCAACCGGGCTCTCCTGTGCCGACTGCCCCGAGCCATCGGCAAGGCCCACGACCAACAGCAGTTATACCCTGACCATCAAGGACTTGAACGGATGTATTGCCGAAGCGCGCACCCAGTTGAGGGTGAATACGAACCGGGTGTTATACCCGCCCAACGTCATTTCTCCGAACGGAGACGGTAAAAACGACTTCTTCAATTTATTCGGAAAAGGCGTGCAGGACGTTCGCTGGCTACGCGTGTACGATCGCTGGGGCAGTCAGTTGTACGAAGTGGAACACCTCCCCATCAACGACGAGATGCAGGGCTGGAACGGTATTTTTAAAGGACAACCTGTTAATCCCGGTGTCTTCGTGTGGCAGGCAATGGTCACTTTTATCGATGGCGTTTCGGAAATTTTCAGCGGAGACGTAACGGTATCGCGTTAACGGGCAGGGCCGGTTGTTGTCAAGCAGGGAAAACAGTTCTTTTACGGAATTCACCTTTGGCAACAACCGGCAACTTGCAGGATTTACTGAAAAAGTTGGTGGTAAATTCGTCGGGAACGCCGGGATTTCCAAAAATCTGTGAGACCTTCGCCCGACGGCCTTCGGAAGCCGTTCACACTAAATCCTCCTCCGTATGCCCAAGAAAAGTGGAACCGGCATTATTGTCGGTCGATTTCAGGTTTTTGAACTGAACAAAGTGCACAGCCGGCTCGTAACGTCGGTGTTGCAAAAACATAGTCAGGTAGCCATATACCTAGCATCCAATCCCGCTCCCGGCCTGCATAATCCCCTCGATTTTGAATTGCGCAGGCTGATGTTCGAAGAAAAATACAAGGACAAACTTCGCATCGAGGAGATGCCCGACCTGCCGGACGACCGCATCTGGAGCCAGGAACTGGATCGGCGTATTCTCGAAATCCGGCCCGAAGGAACCGTTACGCTGTACGGCACCCGCGATAATTTCGTGGACCGGTATTCCGGCCGCTACACGGCAGAAGTGCTCGAAGCCCACGAAGACGATTTTCCCGAAGAACCGGAACTCTCTACGCTCAGCAATCTGCGCGATTTCCGGGCAGGAATGATCTATGCGAATATCCGCCGGTTTCCGACCGTTTATCCGACAGTCGATATTGCCGTTTTCCGCCGCGATTATACGGAAGTGCTGCTCGCCAGAAAATCGAACGAGACTCGGTACCGTTTTCCGGGCGGATTTACGGACCCTGCCGACCCGAGTTATGAGGATGCCGTATTGCGTGAACTCGGGGAGGAATGCGGCGAACTGACCATCGACGAACTGACCTACCTGGGGTCTTCCAAAATTGACGACTGGCGGTACCGCGATGCTTTCGACAGCATCATGACTCATATGTATGCCTGTGCGCTGGTGGACGGGAAACCTTCACCAAACGACGATATCGCCGAAGTGCAATGGTTTGAGCTGGAACGCCTTACAGAAGACCTGTTTGTGGCGGAACACCGCCCTTTATTCGAAATTATGATGGATTACCTCGAAGAAATGGACGAAGAAGAGGACGAGGATTAAAGCGAATTTCAACAGACATTTCAAAAAAATGCGGCCGGATACAGGCGTATCCAGGCGAGCCGCCCTTTTCTTGCGAAAGGCATTTTCTTAAAACATTTACCATGTATTCAATTTACCGCATTCGAAAAATGCCGCTTGGGCTGTTGCTGCTTATTGCCGCGACGGTTCATTCTCAGGAAGTACTTCCTTTGACCGATCTGAGTTTCTGGAAAACCGGCGACGGCAAAAACTGGCAGGTCGCTTCCGACGCCAACGTGGACATGAACGAGCATGAACGTATGGCCGTGGTGGCTGGCACCGGTGTGCTGGCCAATTTGCCAGATGCCAACAACCGCTCCAACCTGCTGTCCGTCAGCGAATATGGAGACGTGGACGTGTCGTTCGATTTCATGATGGCCGTACATTCCAACTCCGGTTTTTACCTACAGGGCAGGTACGAAGTGCAGTTGATGGACAGTTGGGGCGTTCAAAAGCCGACGTTCGCTGATTGTGGCGGCATTTTTGCCCGCCGCCGCTGGAATCCCGCAGAACAACTCTTCGATGGGGTTCCGCCCAGAATCAACGCGTGTCTGGCCCCGGGCCTGTGGCAACACATGGAAATCAGTTTTCAGGCGCCGCGCTTCGATGCTTCCGGAGTGAAAACAAGTAATGCCCGCCTGCTGAAAGTAGTGCTCAACGGTGCATTGTTGCATGAAAACCTGGACCTGACGGGACCTACCGGCGGGCCCATTTCCGAACAGGAAGCAGCCACCGGGCCGTTCCTGATTCAGGGTGATCACGGACCGGTGGCGTTCCGAAATTTCCGGATTGTTTCCAAACAAAGCGCACCGGTGACAGGCGGCCCCTTTCGGTACAAAGTCATCTACGGCAATTTCCGCACCCCCGCCGAATTTGCCGGCAAAAAGGCAGACCTGGAAGGCACTACGGAAAACCTGACTTGGGAAGTTTCCAAAAA
>ENA-UOWO01007809-UOWO01007809.1-activated-sludge-metagenome-genome-assembly--contig:-NODE-7809-length-10466-cov-6.400730_pt1 | contig 10466 bp, 6 predicted proteins | sample MGYA00238148_ERZ761564 | MGnify/ENA primary metagenome ERZ761564 (study PRJEB28885, sample SAMN05720194) | activated sludge metagenome | isolation source: Anaerobic digester | place: USA...
GCCGGTCACGGCCAGAAGAGCGGACACGGCGATGATTGTGAGACTGAGCAGAGATTTTTTCATTTTGGTTTGTCGAGTTTCTGATGTTTCCGACCGTTGACGGGAACATTGGCTCACCCCTCGCACAAAAGCAAGGCCGCAGGAGTCGCCTGCCGCATGAGCGGTCCCACCCGGCGGAGGCTCAGGCTTTGCGGCGGTCAAGACCGCGCGAAACGTGCGGGTTACCGCGGGCTTGACTGCAGCAGGGCGAACGGCTCGAAGAGGCCGTAACCGACTGTCTGATAGTCGGCGCCTCGAGGCGGGCCCTGCTCGGGGGCCGCGTGGAACATCGCCGGCCAGGCGCTGCCCAGCGGCGGGTTGTTGTGATGCGGCCCGAGCGTGTTCTTGAGAGTGCCGAGAACCGTCACCTCGACTCGATTCACGCCCGTGATCAGCTCCGCGGTCACATCGAGTTCCCACGGCGGAGCGCTGATGTGGCCGGCCAAATCCCCGTTCACCCGCACGCGCGCAACGCTCCCGTTCCATCGCCCGAGCCGGACGAACGATCGCGGGGCCTTCGAGTCGACGCGGAATTCCTGACGATACGCGACCCCGGCGCTGTAGAAGGGATGGCCTTGGTCGTTCCAGCCGGCCCCCTCCTTCAAAAGCAGAGGCCGCTCGGGAACCACGCTGAAGCCGCAAGCCGCGGGCTCGAGCGCGAACGAGCCGCGCAGATACGCCGGCTCGATCTCATGATTCATGGTGAAGGGCGATGCCTCGAGCGTCACCGCGTTCTCGCCGACCCGGGCGACGGCATCGAGTTGGATTCGGCCAAAAGCTCGGTCGAGCCACCACGCCCCTGCCCTGGCCTTCACGGGATGCCCGTTGCACGTGATCTGATAAAGATCCGGCCGCTCGATCACGATGGTCAGATCCGAGGGCACCGATCCCTCGATCACAAACCGATAGCTCGCCCTGAAACCGCTGTCGGGCGGGAATGTCCTGGCCATCAGTTCGTCCTTGAACTGCACGGCTCTGTCCCACGGATTACGTTCCATTCCGTGCTTCTGCCAGGCAAACCGGTTGGCCTGATAGAAGTAGACATTGGTCCGCGACTCCCCCCCGGCAGTCACGTCCACGTAATCCAGCGTCAGCACGTTGGGTTCGAGCCGGGCGATTTCGAGAGGCCCGACGGCGGGCACGGGCAGAGGATCGCCCCAGACTTCGGTCTCCGGAGAGCGGCTGGCGCGGGAGAGGAACAGGAGCAGGCTGCCGGCCGGCGGAAGATCGAATCGGGCCGTGACGCCGCTGCCCCTGACGAAGGCATACGGCTCGACCGCCCCGGTGTCGAGGTTCCACCGTTCGACGCCTTGTCGGTCGCTGATCAGAGTGCCGCGCGCGGGGTGCTCGAGACTTGTGTTGACGAGGAACACCAACTCGCCGTCGTCGAGTCGCCGGCGATGATGGAACAGGATGCCCCGATCGCCGTCGTCGCGGCGGAGCACGAAGCCATCGGATGGGAGGCAGTACGCGAGTTCGGCCGCGATCCGTGCTGGGTAGCGATCGAGGGCGGCGCGGTCGATGCCGCCGGCTGGGGCGGACGAGGGCCGTTCCTGGCCGTCGATGCGGGGCGATTCGGCGCGGCCGTAGGCGCGAACGCAAGTCACCTGATCGAGGAGCCTGGCCGTGGCCGCGTTGAGATTCTCGAGGACGGGCGGGAGAACCACGGTGTGGTAGGTGCGTTGGCCGACGCGCAGTTCCTTGTGGAGGACGCGGTGGGTGGGCGCGGCGACGGCGACCGTCTCGCCCACGGGCTGCCCATGCCGGGCCAGGACGTCCTCGCAGCCGAGATCGTATTCGATCTGAGCGGCTTCGAGCGCCATCAGCAGGCTCGAGAACGAATCGCCGATCTCCTTCAGCCTGGCTTCGTCCCCCTGGTACATCCAGGCGGTGGTCGTCGGCTCGAGCACAAGCAGCCGATTGTACTGCTCGCCTTGGGACAGCGCGGCGCTGAGGCGGGCGAAATAGGCGGCGGAGAGGTGATAGGCTTCCCACCAGGGCTCGTGGTAGGAGAACGACTGCGGGTGATCGCGTTTGCGGGCGCCGCGCAGGGTGATGTAGCTGAGGTGCTGGTCGAGCGTGTTCAGGCCCAGCACCTCGAGCCAGTCGCCGATGCGCTTCATGTCGACGAACCGGAGGTCCCACCCGCCCGCCCCGTAGAGCTCGACCAGCGTGCGCTTGCGGCCCAGTTGGTTGGCGATGCTCGACACTTCGCGGCAGTACCGGACGTTGCCGAACTGGGCGTGCGTGTGCTCGGCATACTGGTTCATGAGCGTGTCAACGCCCGGGCGATGCTGCCACGCCGCCATCGCCATGTTGTCGGGCACGCCGATGCACCGCGGCCATTCGTGATCCCAATAATGCCCCGTGAATTCGAGTCCGTTCGTCCCGCACCAGTCGTACATCGGCTTCGCCCAACGCTCGATGAACAGATCGAGCAGGGTCTGGAAGTAATTGTGTCGAACGCGCCTCCAATCGCCCACTTCGAGGACCAGGCCCGGAAGTCGATCGGCCAAACTGTAGCCCCAACGCCTCTCGAACTGCTCCGGCAAATCGCGCGCCCACGGCAATCCGCCCGCCGGGCAGATGTTGGGTTCGTCGGTGAACACACCGGGCACGCGCTTGCCGAAGTGCTCGCCGACATTCGTGCGATAGGCCTCGAGGGTGACCTCGATGAACGTCTCGGTCACCCCCGGCGTGAGCAGGTTGACGTAACACCGGTTCCCGTGCCACGGCGAGTCGCCCGCTTCCTCAACCGATGCGACAAAATACCTGCCTTCGGGCAGGAATGTTCCCTCCTGGAGCGCGGCGGTGACGTCTTCAGTCCTGGTGTAGGCGTCGTCTTCGACTCGCAGCACCTCGAGAATCCGCCCGTGCCACGGCGGAGCCGACTTGCTCTCGCCCAGCTTCAAACCCAGCCCCCGCGCCGAAGGCATCAGCTCGGGCACCCAACCGCCGGCGAAGCCCGACGGATACGAGTTCTCGTCGTAAATCCAGACGTTCATGTCCAGACGCTCCGCCTCATCGAGGGCAATCTTCCACGAGCGGAACCATTCCTCCGACAGATAGGGCGTCATCAGACCCGGACGCGGGTGAACGAAAACCTGTTTGACCCTTTGCCCCGCCAGGTCGCGCAGCGTCCCCCGAACCTGGGCTTCGGTGAGCCTGTCGTTCCAGACCCAGAGGGGCGCCGTGGCGTACTCGCGCGGCGGATCGGCAAAAAGACGCTTGGCGGCCGAGGACTCGGACGCGGACGCGGCCGTCGGCGTCGCGTCAAACGCCGGAGACAACAGCGCAAGCGCGACCAGGATGGAATTGCGCTTCATGCGCATGCCAACGCTTCGCACAGACCCGAGGGTCCCGCCGACCTTCGAGTCGACGGGCCTCTGCGGCTCGGTGACCTGGTGGGCGCCACCGGATTCCCGGCGCGCCTTACTTGGCCTTCTTGACTTTCTCCCACTTCGCTGTCTTGGCGGATTGCAGGACGGCGTCGCAGACGTACTGGGTCTCGAGCGCCTCGGCGAAGGTGGGACTGGCGGGCTTGCCTTTGGCCAGGCCGGTCAGGAAATCGGCGAGCTGATGCACAAACGAATGCTCGAACCCGATGTTCAGCCCGGGCACCCACCACTTGTCCATGTACGGATGATCGCCACCGTGGTCGGTCACGTGGATCGAGCGCCAGCCGCGCACTTTGCCTTCATCGCCATGATCGAAGTAGGCCAGGCGATGGAGATCGTGCAGATCCCACGCGATGCTGGCCTTCTCGCCATTGATCTCGAAGGTGTAAAGCGCCTTGTGGCCGCGGGCGTAGCGCGTCGACTCGAACGTCGCCAGCGAGCCGTTGGCAAACCGGCAAAGGAACGCGCACGCATCGTCGATGCCCACCTTCTGCATCTTGCCCGTAAGCTGGTGCTTGCGCTCCTTCACGAACGTCTCGGTCATCGCCGTCACGGACTCGATCCGCCCGTTCAGCCAAAGAGCGGTGTCGATGCAGTGGGCCAGCAGGTCGCCGGTCACGCCGCTGCCCGCCGCCTTCACATCCAGCCGCCACAGCGAATCGCCACCCTGCGGAACGTCCTTCGAGATGGTCCAGTCCTGCAAAAACTTCGCGCGGTAATGGAAGATCTTCCCAAGGCGCCCCTCGTCGATCAGCTTCTTGGCCAGCGAAACGGCCGGGATGCGGCGGTAGTTGAAGGAGACGAAGTTGGGCACTCCAGCCTTCTCGACGGCCTTGACCATGCCTTCGGCCTCCTTGCCGTTGCGGGCGAGCGGCTTCTCGCACAGGATCATCTTGCCCGCCTTCGCGGCGGCGATCGCCACCTCCGCGTGCATGTTGTTCGGCAGACAGAGATCGATCATGTCAATGTCGTCGCGCGCCAGGAGCTTGCGGTAATCCGTCTCGACGGACTCAAACCCCCACCGGGCGGCGTGGGCCTTGGCCCTTTCCTCGTTCGAGTCGCAGATCGCCTTCAGGACAGGCCTGTATTCGAGGTCGAAGAAATTCCAGACCTTGCGGTGCGCGTTCGAGTGTGCCCGGCCCATGAAGCCGCAGCCGATCAAGCCGACATTGAGTGTTTTCATACGTGACATGCTTCCCCCGGTTTGCAGGAACATCCGCCCGACTGCAAGGATGAAATGCTTGGCTAACGAGGCGCGCCTCAGACCATCTGAAATCTCAAATTTGAAATCTCAGATTCCAGATACTCTCTTCCGCGCCTCGTTCCTTAGAATCCTTGCCCCCTTCAACGCAGCACAAAAACTTGACTTGATTACAACAAGTATCACCGGTCAAGGCTTCTAGAGAAGCTTCTAGAGAAGCTTGCCCTTCATGGCTTCGAGGGCGTTGAAGACGAACTGGAAGGCGATGGCCACCAGCAACAGGCCCATGATTCGCGTAATCAGCCGCAGAACGATCGGGCTGAGCCATTTGGCGCCGTGGGCCGAGAGGCGGAGCGTGACATAGCTCACGCCAGCCACGGCCAGAATGCAGAAGAAGAGCGCGATCTGCTTGGCAATGCTGCTCCCGGCCTGGTTGTGCAGCAGGATCGCCGTCGTGATCGCCCCGGGACCCGCCAGCATCGGCACCGCCAGCGGCGCAATCGCAATGTCCTGCTTCTCGGTGCCAGCGTCCGTCTCTTCCGAGGTTTCATGGACGCGCGACCGCTGGGCCTTGAGCATGTCGAGGGCGACGAGCAACAGCACGATCGAACCCGCCATCTGGAAGGCCGGCATCGTGATGCCCAGAAACCGGAAGATGTAGTTCCCGACCCAGGCGAACACGATCAGCATGCCCGCCGACACCGCACACGCCAGGCCCGCCATCTTGATCCGTTGCCTGGGCGTGTCGGTGGGCGTCATCGCCAGAAACGCCGGCACCGCCGCGATCGGATCGACGATCACGAACAGCGAACTGAAGGCCAACAGAATAAACTCAATCATCGCCGACACGACACGGGGCGAGGATCGCCTCCTGCATCCCGTGTATGATCTTCTTATCCGCCGGGCAGACGGTGGCCAGCACGCCGCCCAACCGGGCCCGCGCAGCCTCACCCTCGCCCGCAACGAAATAATAGGGACACAGGCGGGCGCGTCCAGCCATGGGAACCGTCTGGCCGCGCTCGAAATCGAACCAGGTCGCAGCCACCGTTCTCGGTTTGTGATAGCGCTGCAGCACGTAGGGAGAACGCCCGAAGCTCCGCAGCGCATCGCCGACCGCGGCGCCCCAGTCGCCCGCCGACATGTCGCTGCCCAGGACCACACTGCGGGCTCCCCACGCCTGGTCGGAGTAGCCGGACACCTTGAGAACGAGATCGCGTTCGCGCTGCGACAGGCCCTCGAGTTGCCGCCAGTCGGTCAAATCGAGCCCCGGCAACGCGGCATGCGGCGGCAACGGCGCGGGGTCCATGACCCATGTCATGGGCACGCAGGCCAGCAGGCGCCGCAGGAAACTCTCCCCCAACTCCTGCCGCCAGTATCCCCGAAGGTTCCTGTTCCACAATAATGCGAAGAGCATCTTCTCCTCGAAGATCGGCTTGGGCGGCGGTGTGAGCCGGATGCACCCGGCCGACGCCAACTCGAACAGGCGGCGCGCAGCCCGGACATTCTCGAGGTCGAACAACTCGAAGAACCGATACACCGCATCCCCCGGCTGGACCCCGTCAAACTCCCCGTCCCGCACCCGATACTCGACCCTTTCCCCTCCGCACTCCCCACTCTCCACTCCCCACTCTCCACTCTCGAGTTCCCCCGTCAGCCACTCCATCTCCGGCCGATAGGTGGCCGCCTCCTGAGAGACGACGATATGGACGCGCGGGGCGTCGCCGAAGATCGAGGCGAATCCATCGACCATGCCGCGCGGGCCGCCGAGAACGCCGGCGCTTCGCGCGTGTTCGATCGAGTGGCGCCCCCCACGGCCGCGGCCCTCAGTCGGGCCGCCTCTGCCCGCATCGGGAACCGGCTGGCCGCAACCAGTGGCAGCGCTCTCGAGCGCCGCATAGGTCCGGTTCAGCCACGCCGTCAGCCCGATGCCCCCCGGAACGGAGTCCAATTCGGTGATGACGTATCCGTCGTCTGTGAGCAGAAGGTCCGGCCGGATCACGCGGGGCAGATCGTTCTTGAACGACGGATGCCTCTGCCAGGCGATGAGTTCGGACGGCTTGCCGCGATCGAGCCATTCGGCCACCCACGCGGGCTGCTTGCCAGCCACGCTCTGTCGATAGAGCAGGTTCACCGCCCGATTGAACTGGAGCAGGACCCGGCCCAGACGCTCGAGATCGGCCGCCAGCGCCCGATCGAGTGGAAACGACGCTGGCGCGATGCGCCATCGCATTCCGGCGAACATGCCCCCCGGCGGCAGGGCGGCGCGGACAGCGCGGGCTGTGCGCTCGGCGGACAGCGCCGGCATGGCCCCGCCCCCGGTCGTGACCTCATTCCGTCGAGGGCCGGGATTCGAGAAGTCGGCTGGAACCGCCTGGGCCTCGACAGGGTTCTTGCTGGGGAATTCTCCCATATCGATTCGAGTCTCGATGTTCATACCCGCAGCCCCCGGGGACGGCAAAGGAAAAAGCCCAAGCGAAAAGCCTAAGAGCTGGTGCCGTTGGTCCAAGCCGAACAGGCTGCAACGCCGTGGCGCAGGCCATGAGGCCGGTTCGCCCGGAGATCGCTCGACACAACCCCTGGCAGGACCGGAGCGAGGCAACGTGCAGACAATTGTCAAATGGGGCTATGCAGTTGACTCTTGTGGTGTTTTGTGAAACCCAGAGTCCTCAAATGGCGCTCTGAGTTGCTTCTCCAGCACTGGTCCTAGGTCGATGGCCTGAGTGATAAGTCGGTAGAACAAGAGGCCTCGCGATCTTGATGTCCGGCGATTGAATCGAAATGTGTACTCGTCCAAATAATAATCCAGGTGTGAGTGTTGCACCGCTCCCTGATGAGTGCCCACCAACCACCGCTTCAGCAGCGAGGCTATCCGATTCACCAGCGGTAGGAGGTTGTCTCCCAAGTCTGGATCCTTACGCACGACGACATGCTGGTAACCCAGCTCGGCCAATCCGTTGTAGCCTCGCCACCCGTCCGTGCGCACCGTACTTCCGGGCTCGACCATTTCCCAGACCGCCGGCTCGAGGCTCTCGCCAGAGGCATCGGCCACGCGGCGCATGCGGATTCGGCCAATCCGTCGCTCGGTCTCTTGGACCGCCAGGACTACCAACGCTTTCCCCGCTGCCCCACGGCCACGCTTCCCAGGACGCTCCCCGCCGATGAAAATCTCATCGACCTCAACCACGCCCGCCAACCGATCACGGCCGGGTCGGACCATCGCGCGCCGCAGCTTGTGCAGCCAGTTCCAAGCAGTGTGATAACTGCCGAGCCCAAGGGCGCGCTGCAGTCCCAAACCACTCACGCCAAGCTTTTGGTTCGTGACGTACCACATGGCTTCAAACCAAAGGCGCAGTTCCTTGTGCGTATCGTGGAACAGCGTGCCTGCCGTGACCGACACCTGGTAGCCGCAGCCCCGACACCAGTGCAAGCCTCGCTGCATTTCCCACGCTTTGGTTTCGCCACACTGAGGGCAGACAAACCCGTCAGGCCACCGCAGCGCCGCGAGGTAATCGCGGCAGGCCTGCTCGGTGGCAAATCGCTGGCGAAACTCGAGGACGGTCTCTGGGTAGGCCTGCACAGCGCACATTTCGCGCTAAAAACCACAAGAGTCAACTGCATAGCCCCATTGTCAAATATGAAGATGTGACCCCAAATAACTACTCTCGAGCGCCGCATAGGTCCGGTTCAGCCACGCCGTCAGCCCGATGCCCCCCGGAACGGAGTCCAATTCGGTGATGACGTATCCGTCGTCTGTGAGCAGAAGGTCCGGCCGGATCACGCGGGGCAGATCGTTCTTGAACGACGGATGCCTCTGCCAGGCGATGAGTTCGGACGGCTTGCCGCGATCGAGCCATTCGGCCACCCACGCGGGCTGCTTGCCAGCCACGCTCTGTCGATAGAGCAGGTTCACCGCCCGATTGAACTGGAGCAGGACCCGGCCCAGACGCTCGAGATCGGCCGCCAGCGCCCGATCGAGTGGAAACGACGCTGGCGCGATGCGCCATCGCATTCCGGCGAACATGCCCCCCGGCGGCAGGGCGGCGCGGACAGCGCGGGCTGTGCGCTCGGCGGACAGCGCCGGCATGGCCCCGCCCCCGGTCGTGACCTCATTCCGTCGAGGGCCGGGATTCGAGAAGTCGGCTGGAACCGCCTGGGCCTCGACAGGGTTCTTGCTGGGGAATTCTCCCATATCGATTCGAGTCTCGATGTTCATACCCGCAGCCCCCGGGGACGGCAAAGGAAAAAGCCCAAGCGAAAAGCCTAAGAGCTGGTGCCGTTGGTCCAAGCCGAACAGGCTGCAACGCCGTGGCGCAGGCCATGAGGCCGGTTCGCCCGGAGATCGCTCGACACAACCCCTGGCAGGACCGGAGCGAGGCAACGTGCAGACAATTGTCAAATATGAAGATGTGACCCCAAATAACTAATTGAATCTCGAACGCGCTCAACTACCTTGAGCCCCGTATGGCGCCTGCCGATCCATTGCTCAGACTGATCAACGTCACCAAGCGCTATGCCGGCGTCGGCGACGCGTCGGTGTCGGTCCTGGCTGGCATCGACCTGACGGTCGAGCGGGGTGAATCGCTGGCGATCGTCGGGCCGTCCGGCTCGGGCAAGAGCACCTTGCTCAACATCATCGGCACGCTCGACACCCCCTCGTCGGGAACCGTCGAACTCGAGGGACAGGATTTGAGCCGGGTGCGGGGCGCCGCGCTGGCGGCCCTGCGCAACCGGCGCATCGGATTCGTCTTTCAGGCGCATTACCTCCTGCCGCAATGCACCGTGTTCGAGAATGTGCTGGTGCCGACCCTCGCCACCAACAACGAGGTCATCCGCGATGGCGCGCCGGACCGCGCCCGGCGCCTGCTCGAACGCGTGGGCCTGGGCCAGCGCCTCAAACATCGCCCGGGACAACTGTCCGGGGGCGAACGCCAGCGCGTGGCGGTTGTGCGGGCGCTGATCAACGAGCCTCAACTCCTGCTGGCGGACGAGCCGACGGGCGCCCTGGACCGGGTTTCGGCCGATCAACTGGGCCGGGTGCTGCTGGATCTGAACCGCGAAACGCGCGTGACTCTGATCGTTGTCACCCACGCTCTCAGCCTGGCCCGCGGGATGGAGCGTCTGCTCGAATTGCGCGACGGGCGGCTGGACCGCCCGCGTGACCCATGACGGTGCGCCGCCTCATTCTCCGCGGTTTCGTCCACCACGCCCGCTCTCACCTCGGCGCGCTGACAGGCACTGCCGTCGCATCCGCGGTTCTCATCGGCGCATTGATCGTCGGCGATTCCGTCCGATCGAGTCTTCGGCAACTGGCGCTGCTGCGCCTGGGCCGGATCGAGTCGGCCATGTCCACGGGCGACCGGCTTTGTCGCGCCGACCTGTTCGGGTCGGAACCCGGCTGCCTTGCGCACGTTCAGCCTCGCCTCGGCCTGCCCAGCCGGCAAGTGGTCGCCGCGCCGGTTCTGCAACTCCCGGCCATTGCGGTCGCGGGCGAAGGCGCGGCACGCGCCAATCGGGTCTGGGTGCATGGCGTCGATGTCCGATTCTGGAAGTTGGCGGAGAAACCGTTCGTTCGCGGTGCAAGAACCCCGGGCGGCGTGCTGCTCAACCAACCCTTGGCCCGCCAACTGCGCGTCGAAGCGGGCGACGATGTTCTCCTGCGCGTCCAGAAACCCTCGGCCCTCTCGCGCGACACCCCTCTGACGACCGAGGAGGACGCGACCGTCGCCCTGCGTCTGCGGGTCGACGCGGTTCTCTCGGACGACCAGTTGGGCCGGTTCAGTCTCGCCGCAAACCAGACGGCCCCTCTCAACGCGTTTGTGTCCCTGGCC
>ENA-UOWO01007811-UOWO01007811.1-activated-sludge-metagenome-genome-assembly--contig:-NODE-7811-length-10465-cov-4.754179_pt1 | contig 10465 bp, 9 predicted proteins | sample MGYA00238148_ERZ761564 | MGnify/ENA primary metagenome ERZ761564 (study PRJEB28885, sample SAMN05720194) | activated sludge metagenome | isolation source: Anaerobic digester | place: USA...
AGAATTTGGTCGGTGTGATAGGATTCGAACCTACTACCCCTTGCACCCCATTCAATTATTTATAGCAGAACTGAGATGGCTGTGTACAGCCATAGACGCAATAAACCCTTATATAACAATAGCTTACAAATACTACGCGTCCAGTGACATCCAACGACATCTCGTGCAAAATAGAGATATTTAGGACAAATTTAGGACAAATCGTGGCAAAACTAACGGTGCGGGGGATTGACGCTGCGAAGGCACAAGAAAGGGACTACAAGCTCACCGTTGAACGTGGTCTCTATTTGCGCGTTGCAACGACCGGCGTGAAGTCATGGTTGGTGCGGTATGTCGTGAACGGAAAGCAGACTCAAGCGCGCCTCCCTCGTCCGTACGGTAACCATGGCGACGGATACATGACGCTCGCCGAAGCGGTCGCCGAGAACGCTCGAATTCAAGCACTTGCAAAAGAAGGGGTCGACTTTCAAGCTTTGCGCCGCGAGGAGGAACTGGCGAGAGCGCGATCATTCGCACGCGAGGCGGAGGCCAATCTGCCGTTCGACGCAATGTTTCGGGAGTGGATCGAGAATGGTGTGTCTCGTAGCGACGGCAACGCCGAACTCAAGCGGTCATTCGGGAAAGGCGTATTGCCGCAGATCGGCACGAAACCCGTGCGCTCGATCACAGAGAAAGACTTGCTCGCACTGCTCCGGAAGAAAGGTCGCGTTGAGGGAAGGAATCGGTCAGCAGTTGTGCTGTACCGAGATTTGTTGCAGCTTTTCCGATGGGCGGAAAAGCGTCGTCCATGGCGAGGCCTACTGATTGACGGCAATGCCATGGAACTGATTGATGCAAAAAGCTTCGTTGTACCCGGATATGACATAACGCACGAGCGTGATCGCATCTTGTCACTGCCCGAAATCGCCGAGCTGCAAACAATCTTTCGAGACACCACTGTCAATTATGAGACGGCGTTGGACAAACGAACTGCATCACGTCCACTGAAAATAGAAACGCAACTCGCGCTGTGGATCGTACTATCGACGACGTGCCGAATCGGTGAACTGCTTAAAGCCGAATGGAAACACGTCGACTTGGTCAAGGGAGAGTGGTTCGTTCCACAGCAGAACACAAAGACGAACGTCGATTGGGTAGTGTTTTTATCGTCGTTCGCGCTGAAGCACTTCCGAGCGCTCCACGCCATCACCGGCGATACGCCGTGGTGCTTCCCCGCCCGCCGCACCGACGATCATCTCTGTGAAAAAACCGTAAGCAAGCAAATTGGCGACCGACAGGAGCGCTTCAAGAATCGCAAACCGTTGAAGAATCGTCGTCACGACAACTCGCTCGTATTGGCGAACGGCGGTAACGGCGAATGGACACCGCATGACTTACGACGCACCGGCAGCACACTGATGCAGTCACTGAAAGTACCCGAGCACGTCCGCGAGCGCTGCTTAAATCACTCGGTCGGCGGCAAAATCGGTCGCATTTACGGGCGCTGGGAATTTGCCGACGAGAAGCGCGACGCATGGCAAAAACTCGGCCACTTGCTTGAAACGACGCTAGCTGGCGAGTAGCCCGGTTTTGCTCGCGATACTTCGACGCGACGAATACTGCGCTCTGAAGACCGCGCGTCAATGCCCCCACAAGCTGAAGTCCTCAAAGGACTACCGACGCGGCAATCTTTCGCAAAGCGCCTCCCCTTGTGAGTGTGGCGAACGATCTGCCAAAACTTCGCTATTTCGCGCCGATTTAAGAGAAGAAAACAGCAATTTTTCGCTTTTGCGGCTATTTTATTGCCAATTATGGCGTTTTACAGCCATTTTTAGTGATAAAATAGAGACAAGCAACGCAATATCGGTCGCTGCACGCATCTACGCGTAGTTAACGGCTCGCAACATCATCGAAGTCTGCTGACTGACGGCGCAAGCCGTTCTCGCAAGTCTCAGCCGAATTCCGCGCTGCTTACTCCCCTTAGTCACTAATCCGCGTGAAGCAAGTCGAAAGACAAGCACCACGCAACGTCTCCCCTTTTCTCTTTTTCTCAATCCTCATAGCAAGGAGCCATAGTCATGCCTGCTGAATCCGCATTAATGGTTGTCACAACCCCTCCCCTCTTTCGACTCGGCATTCTGCTCGCCACGCCGGGTGCACTGGAGTTCATCCAAACCAACGACATCGACATACAAGCGCTAGTTCATCGCCACGTTTCTGGTGACGACGGCGATCTCTGCGCCGAAGACAAAGCAGCTAACAAATCCGCGCTGAAACATGGCTCGCGCATTTTCAGTAGCTATCGCTGTGTGGACGGTGTGTCCGACGGCGACGGAGGTCGACTGTGGATCATCACGGAAGCGGATCGCGCATCGACAACGGTGTTGTTGCCGTCCGAATACTGAGATCAGGCGCAGATCATGAATATCTCTTCACAAGGCACCCACGGAAGTCATCGCGGAACACGGTCTTTGTCACAGGACACGGCCAGTGTCGCGCGCTTTATCGACGCACGGCTTGCTACCAGTAGTCGTGACGCTTACCAGCGCGACGTTGATCAATTTGTTGAGTGGGGCGGACATCTTCCATCGACTGCATCAGAAGTTGCGCGGTATATCGCGGAACTATCCGAGCGGTGCGCCACCGCAACGATCAAACGCCGACTCAGTGCGATACAGAACGCACATGAGGCACTTAACGTGCGCTCGCCAACTTCTGAACCGCTGGTTCGACATGCAATGAGCGGTATCTCGCGCACGCTCGGCACGTCGCAGCGACAGGCTGAACCGGTCACAAGGAAGTTGCTCGCCAAACTCATGCGCTCCATTCCGAGTCAGTCCGCCGGTGATGTGCGTGATCGAGCGTTGCTGTTGTTGGGATTTTCGGGGGCGTTTCGACGTGCTGAGCTAACGGCGCTTGATGTAGACGACTTCGCGTTCTCAGCGCGCGGTGTCGTGGTCACAGTTCGAAAGAGTAAGACAGATCAAGCAGGTCAAGGACGCAAGGTGGCGATTCCACGGTCTAAAGGGCCGCTTTGCGCTGTAACCGCAATGCTTAAGCTGTTGCGGCTAATCGGTCGTGACGACGAGTTCGACGCAGTATTTCGTCGCACGCATCGCAGCGGCAGCTTCTTGAAGCAACGACTCTCAAGCGCATATGTCTCCACCGTCATCAAGCAACGACTGACGGCCATCGGTATCGACGCAACCGACTATTCGGCACACAGTCTTCGCGCGGGGCTCGTGACTGAGGCGGCGCGGGCGGGTGTCCCGAGCTGGAAGATTCGCCAGCAGACTGGGCACAAATCGGACGCGATGCTCGGACGCTACATCCGCGACGTCGAGATTTGGTCGAACAACGCGGCCGGCAAAGTGCTTCGCTAAATGATTAGCGAAGTAGCACCGGCGCACCACCAACGGCACACATTCAGCGAGGAATGTGTCGCCGACTTCATTTCATTTCCCAAGACTCAAACAAGAAGGTATGCACATGAATCAATCTGCATCGGCGTTAGCTATTCAACATGACGTAGCCGCCCTAAACACGACCACCGCCGCCGACAACGGCACCGATCACATAGCTGTCGACGCCCCGCTTGCACCCATCGTACGGCTCTGGATTCTGCGAATGCTCGTGCCGATGGGTGGGCATCGGCGATTCATCGGTCAGCACGATGTGAGCGACGACGGCATATTGTCGGCGCTGATGCACTCGACGCCGCGCACCAAACCGCAAGCACCGTGGATGCGGCCGTCTCAAAATCGTGCCGACACGGCGGATTTTGACGGTAAGAAGCAGTTGAAGCAGTTGCAGGAGTGGTGGGAGGTCGCTGAAGCGAGTGCTGCGACGACGGTACTACCAACGCGACTTGCCGCTAACTTGGCGCGGCTCGCAGCACATCTTTCACTCTCATCGGTCGAAACGGCCATTCTCGGCTTTGCGGTGCTGCTGCAAACGGATCAAGTGCTTGCCGCTGCGGGGAATCAACTCGGTGAAGCGTCGTCCGCGTCGATGTATCGAAGTTTGGCGAACGTGCTTCGGATTCCAGAAAGCGCCGTGCGAGACGCGCTCTCGCTTGACGGACGACTCAGCGGCAGTGGTCTCGTGGAGACCGGCGCTGTGGAGTGGTCGCCGGGGTTCTTGCACGACCAACTTGGCGTGCTGTCTGGGCGGTTCGCGGATCTGATGGTTTGCAGCGACACCGATCCGATCACGCTGATTCGTGACGTGGTGTTTCCGTCCGTCGCACCGACGCTCGCCGAAGCAGACTACCGTCACGTGGCTAGCGACTTGCAAGTGCTGCAGACGTATGTGCGACATGCTGTTGAAACGCGAAGGCAGGGCGTCAACGTGTTGTTGTACGGAACGCCAGGTACCGGGAAGACGGAACTTGCGAGACTGATCGCGAGCACATCTCAGCTCGCGCTTTTTGAAATCGCAAGCGGCGACGGCGCACATCGGTCACTCGATGTCGAGCAGCGATTGAAAGCGTTTTGTGCGGCGCAAGCGTTCGTCAGAAACGGACGGTCACTGCTGTTGTTCGACGAGGCGGAAGATGTGTTCGAGGGCGGGGTGTCGTGGCTTCGAGTGGGTACGGTGGGGAAGAGTCGCAAGGCGCAGGTGAACAAGCTGCTCGAAGAGAACGCAGTGGCGACGATTTGGATTGCCAATCACGTGCAGTCGATGGATGAAGCGTTTCTGCGGCGCTTTGACATCGTGATGCAGCTACCGATTCCACCGCGTCGGCAGCGGCAGCGCATCATCGAGGTGAACGCGGGCGGGTTGGTCGACGCTAAAGACGCTGCGAGACTGGCGGAAATCGAGCCATTGTCGCCAGCGGTCATTGCTCGCTCTGCCGACGTCATTAACGCGATTCATGCTGAGCTCACACAGCAAGACATTGATGTAGGGGATAGTTTTGAGCGACTGCTGTCGAGCAGTCTGCAGGCGCAGGGGTTTCCGGCCAATGCGTCGCGACGGTCACTACATACGGACGATGTCTACGATCTGTCGCTGTTGCAGTGCGACGGCGACGTTGCAGCATTAACGCGAGCGATGCAGCAAACGCAGTCGGGGCGCTTGTGTTTGTACGGCCCATCGGGGACTGGCAAGAGTGCGTATGCGCGCTATCTGGCCGAACAGCTCGACCGACCGTTGCACGTAACTCGCGGCGCTGATCTGTTGGACAAGTATGTCGGTGAGAGCGAGAGGCGTTTGGCGCGAGCATTCGCTGACGCAGACGCACAACGCGCGGTGTTGTTGATTGATGAGGTTGACGGGTTCTTGCAGGATCGACGCGGCGTCGGATTCAACTGGGAGGTGACGCTGGTCAACGAGATGCTGACGCAGATTGAGGCTTTCTCGGGCGTACTGGTCGTGACGACTAACCTGATGAGCGAACTCGATCAAGCCGCGCTCCGCCGATTCGACGTCAAACTCAGCTTTGGTTTTATGAGCGGTGACGCTGCTTCGAAGTTGTTGTCGCGATGGTGCGAAGTGCTCTGCGTCGCCGATCAAAGTGATCAGGTAGGTGAAGCGCACGAGCGATTGCGACGAATGCGCAGCTTGACGCCGGGTGACTTCGCCGCAATTGCGCGTCAGCATCGGCTGTATCCGCTGCAATCACCGTTGGACTTCGTCAGACGGTTAGAGCGCGAATGTTCGCTCAAATCGCTTAACGGTCGCACGAACGGTGCGATTGGCTTTGTGCACTGATCGCCATGGAGGAACCGCGCATGAAAGCATGGTATCGGGATTACTGGGCGCAGACTTGGTACAGCAATACGTTTTTGGTTCGGCGACCGCGTCAGATCGCACAAACCGTGGATGCTGACCGTGATTGGAACAACGTCTACGACTCAGGTTGCAATTTCACATGCATCGCGATGATCGTCGGCATTGATCCGGCGTACTTGGCGTCAATACTCAGCACGCAACGGTTCTTCTACGCGGACAACACGCTGACCAGTCAACGTTTAAGCGGTAAGCGCGGGGGGCTGGTGTGGGATCGGAACGCGCCAAATGCCGAGCTTCGACACATCACGTTGACGAGTCTTTGGCATCCAAGGCGGAGGTGTCGTGTGACGGTGACGGCGCGCTTTGTCGAGAGCATCGTGACACGTAACTATCGCGAAGGGTTACGCGTGGTGGCGGCCATGCATGCGGCGGGTGGACACGTGGTGTGTGGCACGGAAGAGCACTCGCATTTGGTTGCCGGCACCATCGACGAGGACTTTGCGCTGTGGGATCCGGACGACACCGTCGTCGATGTTGAAACCAACTTGTCGGGTGGGTTCACGCTGCGACATCTGTTTCAGAAGTACCGGGGTGAAGCGGTGGAGTTTTGGCATTACGAATGCGACATCAGCGAGCAACGTTCTCGCTAGCGCAGCGTTGGCTGTGACGCAGTGATCGATTGATTCAGTCGTTCGGCCGACACGTCTCTTTCGCGGGGTTATGGGGACGTAAAACTGAAAACGCCGTGCGCAGTGCTATCAGAGGCCACGGCTAACAACTGTGGCCTCTTTTTTTGCGCCACTTGGCTGTGTCGACGACGGCGTTTGCGCATCAACATTCAATCTAGAACCGCCGCCCGTCGCCTAGGGCGCTATCCGTCGAGTCAAGTCAAGCGTGCACTTCCGAATGAGCGATTCGCCAGCAACGGTGAGCAAGCCGCTCGCTCGCAAACGATGGTCTTTGATCGCCCCCCTAAACTGCGTGTCCCACCGGTCTTCTGCGCTGTTCGCACCTCCCCCCGAAAGCGTCACTTCCGCCCCCATATCGGCTTGAAGTTTTTCAACACCGCCACCTTTTGTAGTGCGCTCCAACAACCCCTTCGCATTGGCGCCAATTGGCACGACAAGCGTCACTGGAAAGCTCATTGGCCCTTGGTTTCCCTCAGTCGCGTCATTTACGCCGCCACATGCGTACGTGCCCGTCCATTCACCGGCCCATCGCCGAGCGGAAACGTATTCTGCGACGCCGCTTGCAAGTTGATCGGTAACCAGCGAGACATCACTATTGATTTGCACCAAAAAGTCATCCGCTTGTTTACCTTCCATACGTTGCGTAGCGTAGGCGACAGGGAGTTCCAGTGCCATATTGGCATGAAAGTCGGACGGCGCGCTTCCCTTCTCCCACGCGGCCTTTAGCGTTGCGCGACACGCCTGTTTTCGCGATTCAGACGCATAACCCTCGTTCGTGATATTCACCACGTCCAACTTAATTGCTTTCATCGCCGCAGCTACCAGGCCGTCGGCTTCAGGCAATTGGCCGTTAAACGCCACAGCTTTTTTGGTGATGTTGTCGGTGACGATCTTGCTCAATACTGCAAGCGTTTGCTCGTCCGCGCAGCCGGGTGGTTTGCTGCTGCACGCCGATAGCAACATCACACTAGTCACGGCGAGTATGGTGCAAATCACTGATGGTATGCGCGCGCTCATGCGTATTTCTTTCTGTTTGTCGCGTCGAAACATGGGTATACGCGGAGTTGCTGATCGGGGAGCACGTGCGGACGACTCTCCGCCTAACCGACTACGCGGGCTTTGTTCCGCCGTTCGCGTTCTTGCTGCTCTGCTTCGATCCGAGCGCGATCCGCGTCAAGTTGCTGCTGCGATTTGGCTTTGCGCTCGCTCTCCCGGACTCGCGAGTCCTTGGCCGTCCGCTCCGCTTCCACTCGCGCAAGCTCTTGTTGTGCTTCATAGCGCTTCACGAGAATCATTCGGCGCTGCTCGATACCGTCACCGGTCGCGGCCGAGTATTTAGCGAGAATCGTCTCGAAATTTCCGATGAACGGATTCGGCCGCTTCTGCCCCAAAACACGCTCGTAGCAGTGGTCGCGAAGCTGCCGCAACCCCTCCTCCACCTTCTTGCGATACTCAGCGCTGTCGGTTTGGAAGACGTGTTTTCGGAATTCGGGGGGCTTGTCGGAAATCGTCGCCGTATGCGCTTCTGTGACGTGCCGCAGCAGTCGGTGCATTGAGTCTTTCACCCCCGAGATCGAGCAGTAAATCGGCGAATTGCCACCAGCGTATCTGTTTCGCTGCTGCCAGTCCGGCACTGGCGTTCCGTACTCTGTAGCGAGAATCGCAGCGATGGAATTGAGCACAGACGCCACTTCACTGCGCTCCCCGCCCTCATCCCTCATATTGCGGTAGCCGAGCAACTCTCCGTTTTTTGCCGCATCTAGCAGCGCGAGCATTGAACGGTACCGACCGACCGGCGTATCGTTCGTGACCGCGAGTTCTGAAGCGGATGGCGCTTGTGGCAACGTGCCAACAACATCGCTCGACGCGCGAGTTTGTGCTTGCCTTACGTTCGTTGTTGCAGACCGCTTTTCAGTTGCGTTCAACATCGCGTCAATCGGCGATGCCGCACCGTCCGCCCTAATGCCTGCCGCAATGCCTTGAATGAATTGACCGACCGATTCCCCCACCTTCGCTGGCGAACTTGCGGTGGTCGCAGTGGTTGTCGTCGCCGCGAGCGAATCACGGAGTCCAGGGTTTTCGGGCGTTGGATTCGGTGACTGCGGTGAATGTGTCGCAGCGGGTTTTGACAGCTCGGCTTTAGTGCTCACGGTGGCGGGCTGCTTCAAATGTACAACCATCGCGGCAACCGATTCAGCGGCGTCAATCGTTAGCGTGCAGTCGCGTAGCGTCTCGCCATTGCTTGCAAGCATTTGTCCAGTGGCCACAAGCGGTCTCTTGTCGGACTGCGCGACTAGATCGAAGGTCCACCGACGGCTTGGCTGTTTTGCGTTGAAACCGCTACCGATGAATTTGATGGTTCCGTCGCGAGATTTGATGCCGTTAATTTCTTCGACCACAGCATCTGTTTTGCGCCTGACTTTGTAGCTGTTCGCATTCACGTCAGCGGTCATTTTTGCGACGTAGGCCGCGCGATTGAGCGGCTCCCCTTTTCCGACAAAAACTCCGCAAGCCAACGATGCCGACGTTTCGGCGTTCGCGTAGCTGGGTTGTGCCAAAGCGAACAGCGAGAGCGTGATGGACAACCAGGATTTCATAGGAGCGTTCCGGCGTGAGAGGGAAACTTCGTGGCGTGCGGGCATTTTTTTTGCTGCGGCGCATTACACAGCTGAAAAGAACTCTGCGTTGGAAATTATAAAGGTACTTAAACACCGTCGACTTAAGTACATCATCAATAGAACACTCTGCGTATGGCACGCGGAGTTTCAACACTTTCACTACGACTGGTTTTTGCACGCAATGTGCGGCTGGTGCGCGTGGCTGCGGATATGTCGCAGGAGGCGTTGGCGGGCGAATGCGATCTTGACCGCACTTTCATCGGCTCGCTCGAACGTGGCGAGCGCAACATTTCAATCGATAATGTTGAGCGCGTTGCCAAAGCGTTGCGCGCGGACGTGCGTGATCTGCTCAATCCAAATCTCGCGAACGAACGCGGCTACGACAAACTCAAACTCCGCGCTACTCGAAGTTAGCTGCGGCGCACGTTAGTCCGACAAGAGTTGACTCAGTGCCGTGGCGTGCGACCGAAAAACCGCTAACTCACGGTAAGCAGTGTTTCCGTGAGTTCAATCGCGGCGGTTACACCTACAGCCGAGCAAAAATTGGTGAGCAAGTCGGTCTGTGGACACGATTGCGCAGCGAACCGGAGCTCCGACAGACCGTGCGCATCCGATGATCGCTGGGTCGCGACCGCTTTAACCCGCAGCGTCTATCGGCGGTGAAAAAATCCACACGACCACAAACCCCGCGACGGCCGCAGCGATAAACGTCAAACCCAATAGCATGAGTACGCCGACGACTCGTGCAGCCGATGCTGTAATTATTTCGTTTGCCACGCCTGTCAGCATGAGCCCAATCGCAAGTGAGCCGATTAGCAATATTTGATTCGGAACCTCATCACGTACCAACGCGATCCATCGATCCAATCGAGAACCGCGGTTCGGTGCCACCTCCTTGGCGACTGTGAGCGCAAAACATAGAACCATGACCGCGATGCATATCCAGAGGATACTCTGTCCCATAAGCAGCTTCAAAATCTCCAAATTTTCGCGAACGGCAGCGGCATGGCCAGCGGCTAGCGTTGGCAACCCGATTGAAATAAATGTGACAAATGATCCGACGGTTAGACGCCGAGCGACCGTGAGGACTGCATGGTCGACACGGCTGCACCCGGCGACCGTTTGCGCAGGGCGCTTGTTTTGGGAAGTCAAAACACTCATTTCTTCTCCTTCATTGTGGTTGTCGTTGATTAATCGTCCTCACCAAACCAAACGGGAGCCCACTAATTTCAATATGGCCGCGCGATCTCTCGTTGATCACAAGTCGATGTTCAATTCGCGCCGCCCTTGACCAACTGCCCCACCATTTTGTTACCAAGGAAGAAGTATTCTTTGGACTTGCTTGTGGCCGGGATGTATTCGCCAAACAGTCGGCCATTCATGCCGTAGAGGTAATGCGTGGTCGTGCCGTCACTCGCCGCTTTCTTGGCCAGATGCTGGTGG
>ENA-UOWO01007820-UOWO01007820.1-activated-sludge-metagenome-genome-assembly--contig:-NODE-7820-length-10460-cov-4.864873_pt1 | contig 10460 bp, 10 predicted proteins | sample MGYA00238148_ERZ761564 | MGnify/ENA primary metagenome ERZ761564 (study PRJEB28885, sample SAMN05720194) | activated sludge metagenome | isolation source: Anaerobic digester | place: USA...
TTGCTGCAGAATTGCAAGCATCAGAGTTTTATCACAATACACAATTAACAGGAAAAACTGCACTGATCTTTGGAACTGAAGCAACCGGACTAACAAAACGGTGGTTGGATTGTGCAGATCATAGAATAAAAATACCTATGGCAGGTGAAATTGATTCGTTGAATGTCTCTGTTTCGGTCGCAGTTATGGTTTTTGAAGCCATGAGACAACGCGACTTTTTGGTTTGATTATTGTACAAGGCAAAACAAAGTTTAGATTATGAGAGTATTATTATTAAGTTCATTCCTTGTTTTAAGTGCAGTAATTTTTGCACAAACTGAACAATTCGTAAATCTTACACAGAAAACAAAACAAAGCTATACTGATAGAGGTTATGTACTCGTTGATGAAGTTTCAGGCTCAGCTCAAATAGAAGAACCTATGGTGTCAGAATTATTAAGCCTCGAGTATAATACTTATTATATAGTATTAGTCCAGGTTGATGGCTGTATTTATTGTGATTATGACCTAAAGTTTGTTGATGAAAACGATTTTCTTCTACCTGTGGAATTTGATTTTTTTGTAGAAGACAATTTGAAACAAGCTATTTATAAATTTACAAATGATGTCAATAAAAAAGGTAAATTTGTTGTATTTCTCGATTCGGAACTACCATATTTTTCGAACATTTATATATTCAAAAAGAAGTAATTTTTTTGTTTATTATAAATTTGTATAGATTTTCTATAAAAAAATCGTCAAGACATGTAGGGTTATAAAATTTATTTTATAATTTTATCTTTTTTATTAGAGAGTTGAAATTTAGATTTTGTAACTTGACAAAATACGATTAGCTTGAATTGGAATGTTGTAATATCATTAGTACAAAATGTGGCAGTTTTATTGTCATTTACTTTGTTATATGATTATTTTTGGCTCAATTCAACTAAAAAGCAATCTTTCTTTAGAAAGATTTATATAGGTTTTTTTATTGGAATTATCTCATTTATTTTAATTCTTACATCGGGAAAACTGACACCGGGAGTTGTTTTTGATACAAGATCTGTAGTATTATCAGTGTCGGGATTGTTTTTTGGAGAAATACCCACACTCATAGCGATGATAATGTCGGCAGCATACAGAATATATCTCGGCGGTGATGGAATGTATATGGGTGTAGCTGTAATTTTTACTGCAGGAATAATAGGTGTCTTATGGCGATATTTTAGACCGCAATGGAGAGATAGAAAGTTCTTGAAAGAGCTCTTGCTCATGGGTTTACTGGTTCACATTGTAATGCTTGGTTGTACTTTACTATTACCCAAGGATAGTATTTTAAGCACAATTAAAAATATCGCAATTCCGTTATTAACAATCTACATTCCTGCTACTGTCCTCATAGGTTGGTTTATGGTAACCCAGGAAAAAAATCATAATAACAAAAAGGCAAATGAAAGGCTTGTTGAATCTGAAAGGCGTTTTACCGAATTGTTAACAGATGTCCATTTGTTATCTGTAATTGTTGATATTAATGCAAACATTACATTTTGTAATGACTTTTTCTTGAAATTAACAGGTTATAGATATTATGAAGTTGTTGGTGCAAGTTGGATTGAATTATTTGTTGTTAAAGAAGACCGACCTGAAATAAGGAAATCTATTGCGAACAAAATTGTTCCTAATCATTTTGAAGGAAAGATACTTAATAAAAACGGAAGCCTTATAAGTGTATTTTGGAGTAATGTCGTATTAAGAGATGAAAAAGGTGACATGACCGGAATAGCATCAATTGGACAAGACATTACTGATAAAAAAATTACGGAAGAAAAAATTATAGAGGCCAAGTTAAAAGCTGAAGAGAGTGATAAATTAAAATCTGTTTTTCTTTCCAATATGAGTCATGAAATTCGTACACCATTAAATACGATTGTAGGATTTTCAGAATTGATGTCAGATAAAGATATCTCTAATGAGCAGAGGAAAGAGTATTTTGAAATTGTTCGTAGTTCATCCGGCAAATTATCAGAGATAATCAATGATATTCTTGATATTTCCAAACTTGAAACAAAACAATTCAAAATTTATAAGACGGTTTGTTCTCTTGGTGACATCATGTATAATACATTCGAAGCTTTTAATAACAGCAGGGAACTTAAAAATAAATCGGATATAATATTACAGATGGATTTTCCTGATTATTTGCATGAATTTGAATTTGAATCGGATTCTAACAGAATTCAGCAGGTCTTGGATAATCTAATAACAAATGCCATAAAATATACCGAAAAAGGATGTATTGAATTTGGCGTAACAACAAATTTATGCGATGGCATTCAATCGCTTGAATTTTATGTTAATGATACCGGAATTGGTATAGACAAAAAGATGTATAGTCTGATCTTTGAAAGATTCAGACAGATTGAAGAAAATGCGTATCATCAGTATGGGACGGGAATAGGTTTAAGTATTTGTAGAGGGATTGTAGAACTGCTTGGAGGAAAAATTTGGGTTGATTCTCATATTGGGAAAGGTAGTAAATTCTATTTTACTGTACCTTATCATACCGATTTTGAAAAACAAGATAAAAAACATAAAACAGAAAATATAAAATTATCTATTATGAATAAACGTGTAATCATTGCAGAGGATGATAAGAATTCCTTTTTTTATTTGAATGCATTGCTAAAAGGTCATAATCTTGAGATTTTACATGCCGAGAATGGAGATGTCTTGATGAAAATGCTTAAAGATAACACACCTGATCTAATCTTACTTGATATGAATATGCCTGTAAAATCGGGTTATGATTGTTTGACCGAAATAAAAAAGATGGGAATTAAAACCAAGATAATTGCACAGACAGCTTATGCAGGGTACGATGATCGTGAAAAATGTATAGAGTTTGGTTGCGCAGATTATATTGCAAAGCCTATTAAAAGAAGTGAGCTTTATGAGGTAATAAATAAAGTTATGTCTGATTAGTTTTTCTTCAATGGTCTATGATTGGAAATTTTATGCGGCAGTAATACCATTGGTATTGTTGAATTTTCTATTGATTATTTGGTGTATCTCAGATATATCTAAACGAAATAACATTAAATTTTTCAATAAAAAGATTTGGATACTTCTTATACTGTTTGTACAATTTATAGGTTCGATAATGTATTTAATTTTAGGAAGAGGAGACGATAATGATAAAGTGCATTAATCTTACCAAAACATATGGTAAAAGCGATATACCTGCATTAAATAATTTAAATATTGAAGTCCCAAAAAATTCTGTTTTTGGTTTTTTAGGTCCTAATGGTGCGGGAAAAACAACTACTGTAAAAATATTGACAGGCTTGATGAGACAAACATCGGGAGAGTTTTTTATTAGTGGGATTAAGAATACTAATAATTCTGTTAGATTAAAAAGTAAAATCGGTTATCTCGGGCAAGAAAACAGAATGTACACAGGAATGAAAGCTAAAAGCCTGTTAATGTTTGTTGGGGAAATTTTTGGACTTTCAAAAACGGAAAGAGATAAAAAAGCTGATGAATTACTTGATATGTCAGGGTTGAGAAAATCTGCAAATAAAAAAATATGCGAATTTTCCGGAGGTATGGTGCAAAGATTGGGAATAGCACAGGCTTTAATGGGAAATCCTGAAGTGCTTTTTTTAGATGAGCCGACTTCTGCTCTCGACCCAATTGGACGAAAGGAAGTCTTGGAGTTTATACATTCTTTGCGAGAAAAATGTACAGTTTTTATGTCAACTCACATATTGAATGATGTTGAAAGAATCTGTGATAGTGTAGCTATATTAAATAAAGGAGAACTCGTTGCTTATGAAAAAACAGATGTTCTTAAAAGCAAATATTCTGATAAATTAATTGAAATTATCCTTGCTAAAAATGAGCAACTATATAAAATCGAAGAGTTATTTCAATGTATAAAATCTGCTGAAGTATTAAAATCTGAGGGAAATCGTGTTGTTTTGCTTCCAACAGATATGAAAAATGCTAAAGTTGACTTGCTTAATTTTATTACATCTTCAGGAATTGATATAGAAAGATTTGAGGTTAAATCGGCAAGTCTCGAAGATGTCTTTGTCAAATTGATAGGAGAGGCAAAGGATGAATAGAAATATGCTATTTGTGTTATTAAAAAATGAAATTGCTGAACAATTTCGTTCTCGCAAACTTATCGTAGTTATTGTAGTCTTTTTTATATTCGGTTTACTTTCACCTATTACTGCGATGTTTATGCCCGATATAATATCTTCAGTCAGTGAGTCTCAAAATATTAAAATTGAAGTGCCTCCACCTACATGGACAGATGCTGTAGTGCAATACATAAAAAATATGACACAAATAATAACTTTTGTGCTTATAATTGTTTATATGGGCATTGTTGCAAGAGAAAAAGAAAATGGAATTCTTGTATTTCTATTGGTTAAACCGGTAAAAAGAACGGCAATTATTTTAAGTAAATATATATCTGTACTTCTTGTTGCAACAACTGCGATATTAGTTTCTTTTGTTGTGTCGGCATTTTACACTATATTGTTTTTCGATGGTTTTGTTATACAAGATTTTTTGTTACAAAATCTTTTTATTCTCTTTAATATTATCTCAACATTATTTATTGTCGTTCTTTTTAGTTCTGTTTTTAAATCCCAAATTGTTGCTGGAATTTTATCATTTGTAGCATATTTGTTAATTAGCCTGACATCACAGCTAGATAGAGTTTCAGAATACCTGCCTTCAGGATTGATAGCACAGTGTAATAATATTATGCAAGGAGAAGATTTATCTTTTATTCCAATCGTCGGAAGTATTGTGTTTATGATTTTATGTGTTGTTATCTCAATTATTTCTTTCCGTAAATGGGAGGCATAATTATAGTTAAGTTTATTTGGTAATTATTTTATATTTTCGTTCTAAATATTCAATTTATACATCCACAAATGGGTATGGCATATAAAGTAAAAAAAATTGAAACTCAATTGACCCATGACAATTGTAGGAAATATGAAGGGGCAGTTGTTCCTCCAATATTTCAAAATTCCTTATTCACTTTCGAAGATTGGGATGCTGTGGATCGGGCTTTTAATCAACCGGACAAGAGTTTCATTTATTCACGGGGAAAGAATCCGACTGTTAGTATTGTTGAAGAAAAGTTGGCAATACTTGCTGGTGCTGAAAAAGCTCAACTTTTTCCTTCAGGTATGGCTGCAATTTCTGCTGCTATTATGTATTGTGTTAATAGCGGAGATCATGTAATCTCAATGAACAATCTGTATGGGCCATCAAACAATTTTTTGATCAATTATTTGAAACCAAAATATAATATTGATACAACTTTTGTTCAGGGAAATTCAATTGAGGATTTCGAAAAAGCAATAATGCCGAATACGAGATTGATATATCTTGAGAGTCCCTCAACAGCAGTATTTAGCTTGCAAGATATAGAAGCCGTTTCAAAACTTGCAAAATCAAAAGGAATAAAAACTATTATAGACAACACGTGGGCGACACCAATCTACCAAAAACCATTATTACTCGGAGTCGATATAGAAATTCACTCGTGTTCAAAGTATCTTGGAGGGCATAGCGATATTGTAGCTGGAGTTTTAATGGGCAAAGCTGAGATAATAGACTCAATTTTTAAGCGTGAATATGCATGGTTAGGAGCTAAGATTGCACCAATCGAAGCATGGTTGCTTTTGCGTAGTCTAAGAACTTTAGTAATACGTATGGAAAGACATCAGGTCAATGCTTTTAAAATTGCCGAATTCCTTGAAAATCATCCAAAAATTAAATTTGTTAGATTCCCTGGACTTAAAAGCTTTCCGCAGTACGAATTGGGCAAAAAGCAAATGACAGGATATAGCAGTTTAATGTCATTTCAATTGAAAACTGAAGATATCGAAAAAGTAAAAACATTCTTTAATAGCCTTCAATTATTTCATAAGGGAGTCAGTTGGGGTGGATTTGAAAGTATGGTTTATGCTCCGGCAATAAGTTATATCAAGGAATTGAATGCTGGACAATTCAGACAAATGGGTATTTCTTTGAGTGATATTAGAATTTCCATAGGCCTTGAAAACTCAGACGATCTGATAGAAGATTTGAGTCAGGCTTTAAATGAAATTAAGTAAAAATTATGCAGATAAATGATTTTAAACTTGAACGTTATTTTGCAAAATATGAATTTAGCACTAAATATCTGATCTCAAGTTCGGATTGTGATGGTTATTGTCTCGAATACATACTGTCATGTGCAACAAAGTCAGAGTTGGATTTGTGGAATAATCTAAAGTTTGGCTATACTGATTCTCAGGGTTCTGAATTTTTAAGACAGTCAATAGTAAATCAATATAGCACAATTAAAACAGATAATGTATTGGTCATGTCGCCTGGAGAAGCAAACTTTATATTGATGAATGTGCTATTAGAACCAGACGATGAAGTCATCTGCATGTCTCCTGCATATCAGTCTTTGTATCAGGTTGCACAAAGTCTTGGAGCAAAAATTAAATGGTGGCAGTTTGATAAAAATCAGCATTATCAAGTTGATGAACTGGAATCACTAATTTCTGAAAAAACAAAATTAATTATTCTGAATTTTCCCCACAATCCAACAGGTTTCTTGCCTTCATTAGTTGAATTAAACCAAATTATTTCTTTAGCAAGAAAAAGAAATATTCTGATATTTTCAGATGAGATGTATCACCAACTGGTTCATGATCAGAAAAAACAAATCCCTTCGATTTGTGATTTGTATGAGAATTCTGTAAGTCTTTGGGGAATGGCAAAATCATTTGGACTTGCAGGTATGCGTATCGGGTGGTTGGCATCTCACCGAAAAGACATTCTTCAAAAAATAGTATCATTTAAAGACTATTTAAGTATTTGTAACAATGCTGCAGGGGAAGTACTGACATATATTGCCCTGAATCATCAAGAAAAGTTTATTGAGCCGAATATTCAAAAGATAATATATAACAAAAAACTGTTTTTAGAATTTGCTAAAAGACATAACCAAATAATAGAGTTTGTTGAACCTATAGCAGGTTCTACAGCACTTGTTAAATTAAATATTAATTGTTCCAGCCTCGAATATTGCGAAAATCTTGTTTCCCAAACAGGAATTATGATGCTACCCGGAGAGATGTTTGATTTCGGGAATTCTTATTTTCGCATTGGCTTTGGAAGAAAAAACTTTGCTGAAGCTCTTGAAGTCTGGGATGAATTCATAAAATGAAAACACTTTAATATGTTGTGTTTAAACAACAATAACAATTATAATATGTTGTATTCATACAACAATATAATAATAAATACGTTTTAATAAAAATACATAAAAATATAAATATGTTTTTGTAATATTAAATTAATATAGTATATTTGTATTATAAAAACAACAAAAATGGAAACATTACTCAAATATTCTGAGAGGAAGATTGATAGAACCTTATTAAATTTCAAAAGATATCTATTAGATTCAATTGTTTGGGATGACAGGCTTATAGGTATTAAGGGAGCTAAGGGGACGGGCAAAACAATAATCATGTTACAGAGGTTAAAATCTGAATATGGGAACTCCAACAGGGCGATTTATGTTTCCTTGGATGATTATTATTTTACCAAGAACAGATTATTTGATTTTGCTGAAGAGTTTTATCTGATGGGTGGTAGAACATTATTTTTGGATGAAGTACACAGATATCAGGGCTGGTCAGTAGAGATAAAAAACTTATATGACTTATATGATGATTTAAATATTGTATTTTCAGGATCTTCGGCATTAGAATTACATAAAGCAGAAGGAGATTTAAGCAGAAGAGCTGCGATTTATAATCTACATGAAATGTCTTTTAGAGAATTTTTGGAGCTTTCGGAAAAAATAGTTTTTAGAAAATACTCACTTGAGGATATCCTATTAAGGCATCAGGAAATAGCAAAGGAGATAACCAGAGATACAATTATTATCCCCTTGTTTAGGAAATATTTGGAAGAGGGTGCTTATCCGTTCTTTAAAGAGGCGAGGGGACAGTTTTATGACAGGTTGGTAAGTACAATAAATACTACCATTGAAAGTGAACTTCAGATAATTGAAGGGATAAATTACAATACTGCATATAAGTTAAGGCAGTTAGTAGCTGTTCTCGCTGACTGTGTACCTTTTAAAGTAAATATTTCAGATTTAGGCCGAACAATAGGGATGAGCAGGGACGTTTTGTTAAGATTGATAAAAGCTTTGGACAGAGCAAATCTTATTAAAGGAATAAAACCTGAAGGTTCTGCAATGGGTTATCTTACAAAACCCGACAAAATATACATGAATAATACAAACCTATTGATTGCTCTTAATTCAGGGAAGGAAAGTATTGAAGGAACGATTCGCGAAACATTCTTTATGAATCAGTTATTGCATTCTCATGAACTAAGATCGTCAAAAACCGGTGATTTTATTATAGACGGGAAATATACTTTCGAAATAGGAGGATCAAAGAAGAAATTCACTCAGATTGCTAACGTAGATAATTCATATATTGCAGCAGATAATATCGAGATTGGTTACGGCAATAAAATTCCTTTGTGGTTGTTCGGATTTATGTATTAATACTTGTTTTCTATATTTTTTTTAAAATTATTGTCGTTATATTTATAATTTGATACAACTTTTTTTATAGATGACTGCACTTTAAAACAAATGGAAGTACCAAACCTGCAAATATTGATTGATGGTTGTCTGAAAGATGACAGAGACTCACAAAAACAGATATACGACTTGTACAAAGATGCAATGTATTCTGTTTGTTTTAGGATTTGTGGAAATTATGATGATGCTAAAGATGCTTTGCAAGAGGGATTTATAGAAGTTTTTAGATGTATAAATGCTTTTCGGGCTGAATCAAGTTTGGGGGCATGGATAAAGACAATTATGGTAAGAAGGGCTATCCGAAAACTTAAAAAACTCAGATTTGAGGAAATTTCGATTAATCTGCAAGAGCCGGTTGAATTTGATTCTGAAATAAGCGGAGATGAATTGCATAAAGCTATCTTAATGCTTGATGAAGGATATCGCAGTGTTTTTGTACTATACGAAGTAGAGGGATATTCGCATCGAGAAATTTCCATTATGTTAAAAATCAGCGAAGGAACTTCTAAGTCTCAGCTTCATTATGCTAAGAAAAAATTGCAGTCAATCTTACAAAAAATATACGGTTATGAAAGATACTAAACTACAAAAAGCAATAGAAGAATTGCCGGTATTAGAAGCTCCCGATGTATGGACTACGGTTGTAAAAGAATTATCATCAGATTCTGACAGAAAACTTTTCTTTTTAGCTATTTTTCTGATTTTATCTTTCGGAATAGCCTTGTTCCTGGTTAATCTGACAAGTGGAACAGATCAGAAATATCATGTCGCAGGAATTGAACGACCTGTAATTGATAATGAAATCACTGATGCAGTTTCTGAAAATTCTGATGAAATATCTCCTGTTTACACCGATAATGATAATGATGTTTATGAGGATGATGAAGAAACTAAAATTTCAACCGAAAATCGATTGGTTATTCCAAAAAATGTAGAAAAAGAAGTTAAAACAATTGAGAATACTTATAACTTTAATAATTCCGGAATATTTGCTTTTAAGAGTATTTTGCTTATTGAAGAAAAAGGCGATAATCTGGTAAATAATCCATCCTTTGAAGAATATACTGTATGTCCGAAAGGTATTGTTGGAAAACCTGAAAAGAAATTGATACCTTATTGGGATGTGCCAAGCAAAGGAACTCCAGACTATTTTAATTCATGTTGCAAGGGAGAAGCAGGAGTTCCTCAAAATTTTGCAGGTAAAATACGTGCTAGAACAGGAAATGCTTATTGTGGAATAATACTGAGACAAAATTTTACAAGAGATAATAAGATTACGGGTGAAAAACCACTTATTTATCGTGAATATATTCAAACTGAATTAAAGACAGAACTAGTTAAAGGAAAGAAATACCGAATCAGATTTTATGTGTGTAATTCATCAAATTCGCGGTTTGCGGTAGATGCAATAGGAGCCTGTATCACAACAGAAAAAGTAAAAATAAATACAAAAGAAGTTATGAATATGATTCCTATAGTTGAAAATCCTTCAGGGCAGTTTATGACAAACCAATCACAATGGATTGCAATAGAAGGTATTTATCAGGCACAGGGCGGGGAGAAATATCTGACCATAGGTAATTTTTATAATAACTATTCTACCAACTATATAATGCAAAACGGGGACTCAAAATTCAATTATGCATATTATTATATTGATGATGTGAGTGTTTTTGAAGTTGAAGAACTGTATGAAACAAGAAACATTATTGATAGTCTTGAAAAAACTGACAACTATTGTAATAATTCTGAGTTTTAGATATTCATAAGTTTTTTCGTATTTATTTAGGTGGGTGTTTAATTAAATACTCAATTTTTGAGCTAGCGA
>ENA-UOWO01007822-UOWO01007822.1-activated-sludge-metagenome-genome-assembly--contig:-NODE-7822-length-10460-cov-4.100721_pt1 | contig 10460 bp, 7 predicted proteins | sample MGYA00238148_ERZ761564 | MGnify/ENA primary metagenome ERZ761564 (study PRJEB28885, sample SAMN05720194) | activated sludge metagenome | isolation source: Anaerobic digester | place: USA...
TTGCCGACGGTGTCTCTTCTAGGCGGGTGCTGTTCCTTCAGTTCATTAATCTGCTTCATCAGCTTTGATCGACTTCCCATGCTTTTCTTTAGCATTTTAAACAAGCTGACGATAATCTTATCCTTTTCATCCTTTCCCCCGTTGAGACGCTCCATTCCCAGCTTGAGCCTGAGCAGCGTGTCTCCCATCTCACCCATTCGCAACTCGATATCCTGAATCTTTCTGTCCAGCAATGCAATGGCATCCGTTGCCGCCGGAGTCGCTGCGGGCAATGCTTCCATGGTTCCTGAATTATCAAACAGCGCTTCCTGGGATGTCAGACTTTTTTCTATTTTTCTCGCTTCGGCAACGGCTTCAACCGTTTCCTTGCCGATGACTTTTGTGTCATCCGCGTAGCCATACACCAGTGCGGCATCACAGAGAATATTGATCAAACGGGGTATACCCATGGAATGCTTGTAAACCGCCTTGATGGCATCCTCATCAAAAATATCCAGGCTTTCGGCTCCCGCAACCTGCAGGCGGTGATAGATGTAGTTGTTAACCTCGACTCTATTGAGTGCGTCCAGGTGGCAATGAACGGTCACTCGTTGGACAAACTGCTCCAGGCTCTTTTTCTTCAGCTTGTCTTTCAGCTGAGGCTGACCCACCAGAATCATCTGGATCAGATGATGCTTTTCTGATTCCAAATTCGAAAGCATTCTCATCTCTTCAAGCGTCTTTTCAGGCAGGTTCTGCGCCTCGTCAATGATCAGGATGACCCTTTCTTTTTTCGCATATCTTTCAAGCAAGTAGCCGTAGAGTCGCGTCAAGAGCACTGTTTTATCAGCGCTATCCAGCAGAATCTCGTATTCCTGGCACATCATTTTCAAAAGATCTTCCGGCTGTATAAAGGTATTATTGATGATGCCGACCTTGACTTCATTTGGAATTTGGCGCAGCAGGTAATTGATAAGCGTTGTTTTTCCGGAACCGACTTCTCCAGTTATGACCACGAACCCCTTACTCTCCTGGATCGCGTATTCCAGATGTGTAAAGGCGTTTTCATGGCCGGGACTCATGTAAATATAGTCAGGGTCCGGGGTTAAATTAAAAGGTTTTTCTTTGAGGTGGAAAAAATTTTCGTACATGTCCGGCCCGTCCTTACTCGATAGCCTTGTTGAATACTGTTCCGATAATCGGTTTGCCGTTCATCATTTCAAGGACTTTCCTTATATCCGCCGCCCCCGTCTTTTCCGCTTCAACGACGAGGAGGATCGCGTCAACATAACCGGCGTAAACGAGCGGATCAGCGGATGTCAAAATCGGAGCTGAATCGAATATTATAAAACGTTCCGGATATCTCGACTTCAGCTCCTTGAATAAGGCCTGCATTTTCGGAGAACTGAGTAACTCCGCAGAATTCGTGTGAGGGGTCCCCCCTCGCATGATGACAAGACGGTCCATCCCCGGATTAATCAGGGTATCCGCTATTTGAACCTTGCCTGCCAGGCAATCAGATAAACCGAGACCATCCTCGAGACCCAAATATTGATGTACGGAGGGTTTCCTGATATCGCCGTCTATCAGCAGGACCGTCTTGTCGAATTGATGTGAAAAACTGATCGAGAGATTGAGGGCGGTCAAGGTTTTTCCCTCCCCGGGATTCGCGCTCGTCACGAGGAGTGTGTTTTTCCCCTTTTCATAAAGTCTGTTCAAAATATGCGTGCGCAATATCTTCAAGCGGTCCGCTTCATCTTCCGTACAGACGGAAATCACTCTGTTATTCCGCAGAAGATCGGCATCACATTTTACGACTTTTGTGAGTTGATATGCGGGCTTGAGAGGCTTGTACTCCTTTTGCTCAACCGTTTCGGCGGTCGACCTGACAGATGATGGGTCCGTCTCACCGCCGCCTGGCCGCTGAACATAATCTCCCCTGGCTTCCCTGGCTTTTTCCAGTGCTTTCCTCAACCTGCTCATTTGTTTTGATCCTTTGATCCTTCAACCGCGATTTGGATTCCCATCGGCACACTATCCACGGATTCGTTGTCCGTCGCCTACGTCCTGAATTTTTTTAAATTATCATACGTTGAGAACAGTGTCTTCTTCAATTCACCCGATATTCGCTGGAATATATCGCCCTTCCGTGCGGCTTCCTCTTCTTCGTCGGTTTTGATCCTGTACACTACTGTCAGCACGGGCAGGTTCGTGATCTTCTGGAGCTGATCCACGGATTTGATGGATTGATCCATTCTCTCCGTGAAAATCGCCGCGCAAAAACCGCCGAAGAGCGCAAGCAAAAAACCGCCAAATATGATTTTCTTTCTTTTCGGTTTTTCGGCCGTTTGCGGAACTCGAGGCTCTTCAATTACGGTAAACCTTTCACCTAACTGGGTATCATCGATTTCTTTCGTTACTTTCGCTTCCGTTAACCTGTTCATCGTTTCATTGTATTGCCGCATGACATTATCATATTCCTGGACCAGCTGGTTGTATTCCCTCTGGACCATTGGACCCATTTGGCTTTGCCGAGTCAAGACGTCTATTTTAATCTTGATTTCATCCCTTTTTCTCTTGTAGCTCTGCAGTTCTCCCTCAACGGTCTTGACACCTGACCGCTGCACACGTTTCTTATCTTCTTCCAGTTCACTCGTTAATGCGGATATCCTCTCCGAAAGTCTTACTGTGTCCGGGTGGTCGGACCCCAGGGTCAACTGCAGATCGGCATATTGGTTTTTTAATTCTTCGAGTTGATTTTCTTTTTCCGCATTCTCGCTTGATATACCCATCTGTTTTTCCAGCCGTTGTATTTCTCTCCTTGTTTTCATGACGTCCGGATGTCGATCCGAATACCTCGATTTCAGACTGACAAGCTGCGCCCGCAGTTGAATTAAACGGGACCACGGATCGTTTGTCCTTTGAGCACCCTGATTGGCTATCTCAACGCGGCTGTCCACTCCCACCGTTGCTCCCGATGAACCGGATTTCGTTTCTTCTAAAATGCGTATTCTGTTATTGACTTCCTCCAGCTGAGTGTTGAGGCGGTTTATCTGCTCAAGATTATAAGGCAGGTTTTCCGGAAGTTCATTGGCATGACTTCTTTTGAAATCGCCCATGCGTCTCTCTACTATGTTGACCTGCTCTTGAAGCTGGTTGAGTTTTTCTTTGAGCACAGCCGATGCCTGGCTGGTGAGTTTATCCCTTCCCTCTATGTTTTTTTCCACATAGAGAGACGTCAGCTCGCTTGCCACTTTCTGTGCGATCAAGGGGTCGCTTGCCGAATAAGATAATGTGAATGCGACGGTTGTCTGCATTGGGCCATATGATCTGCGGTCGACATCCCCGGATTTGATCGTCTTTAACTCTATATTTTTTCGTATAAGATCCACCGCAGCATCAATTGAAGAGGGATTTTCCAGGTTGGTCAATAGGTTGTGCTTTTTTATCAGCTGCAGCAATTTATCCCGTGTTAAAATTTGCTGGGTGATAACCTGCAGACGCTCTTCGACAAACCCCATGGAAATGCCTTTTAGAAGATCCTTGGTCATTTGACCTTCAATCAGGATTGTCGCTGTGGAGACATAGGCCCGGGGCAAGACTAATGAGAGCAAGATGGATCCAGCCAGAATCGCACAGGAGACAACGAAAAATATTTTTTTCCGCCGCCTTATAAATCCCTTCATATACTTAGGATTATTGATATCGTGGCCCTCATTCATGTGTAAATTCACCTTGTCATTTTATTGAAACGAACGGTCCACTGACCCCGGGACCTGTAAAATCCCCCTGATACTCATCTTGCAAAATGCATGACCATTAATCGTATAAATTGTCATCACATCCTGCAAAAAATCAAGAGAAATTTCGGAGTATTAGAAGGACCAGGGGAAGAAATGTGGCTATTTAAATAACAAAATCAGCATATTGAGATATGACTCATACTTTCTTCGTATTTTTTCGACCCTCAAAATACGAATAAAACTGATACTATCTGCTGATGGTTGCGGCATTAGAGTTATTGTAAGCTCGTACACCCTTTAAAAACGCCGCCTGTCCACGCAAAGGGGGGGTGAAGGGTCATTCGTCGCTTTGGCAGTACTTTGGCGGGTATTTGAAGTCCTCTGCTCCTGGTAAGGTCCTTAAGAGGGGTTACTTTCCCGGTAACAACCTCCCCCGGAGGATTTTTCTGATCCGCTCACAGGCGGTCCCGTCCCCGTAGGGATTGACAGCCCTTGCCATCCGGTTGTATGCCGCCTCGTCCCGCAGGAGCCCCAGGGTCTCCCTAACGATTCTGTTCTTGCTCGTGCCGACCATTTTTGCGGTGCCCGCTTCGATACCCTCCACCCTCTCCGTCACATCCCTCATGACGAGCACGGGCTTACCGAGTGAAGGCGCTTCTTCCTGCACCCCGCCCGAATCAGTGACGATGAGATGAGACCTGTTCATCATCCAGACAAAGGAAGGGTAGTCGAGCGGCTCGATGAGATGGACATTGGAAACCCCCTTGAGGATTTCGTAAACGGGTTTTCTCACGTTCGGGTTGAGATGAACGGGATACACGATCTCAACGTCATCGACTCGGGCGATCTGTTTCAGCGCCTGGCAGATGTTCTCAAAAGGTTTCCCGAAACTCTCCCGGCGGTGCCCCGTCACCAGGATGATCTTTTTCGAGAAGTCAACGGGCTTCAGGGCCTCGAAGTCCCCGGGGCTTTTGCGGGACAGCTTGCGCAGGCAGAGAAAAAGAGCGTCTATCCCGGTATTCCCCACGACAAAGATGCGATCCTCCGGCACCGATTCTTCCAGCAGGTTTTGGCGCGCTTTTTCCGTGGGCGCGAAATGGAGGTCGGTGAGGCGTGTGGTTAAGACCCGGTTCATTTCCTCGGGGAACGGGGAGTACTTATCGAAACTTCTGAGTCCCGCCTCGACGTGGATAACACCGACCTTTTCATAGAATGCGGCCAGGGCCCCTGTGAAAGTTGTTGTCGTATCGCCCTGAACGATGAGGTAATCAGGATGAAAGGACCTCAGGACGTCCCTCACGCCGTGCAGCGATCGGCCGAGGATATCATAGAGGCTCTGGTTGGGCCTCATAATGTCAAGATCAAATTCAGGCACAATCCCGAAGAAGCTCAGGACCTGATCCAGCATCTCCCGGTGCTGTGCTGACACACAGACCCTGACATCGAAAATCTTCGGTCGTTTACGAAATTCCCGGACAAGCGGAGCCAGCTTAATGGCCTCGGGTCTGGTACCGAAAAAGAAAAGCGATTTAATCAAAGAAAGCCCCTTTCTCACCAGCTATATTCGAAATATCATCCGGCATGATGCAGCGGCATCCTGCCATGGTGAACTCCTTATGTCAAGGTGCTCAATGACTCCTGTTATTGACGGCATCATCCCCCGATTCATTTAGCAGAAGGGGCTTGTATTGAACACAGTGAAAAACCTTTACACCCCCCTCAATTGATAAATTTCGACAGACCAGACCCGAAGAGTGCCCCGGCCGCTAACGAAGCAGGGTATTGAAGCGCTGCTTGTTGAGCAGGCCGGAGATAGACTTCCCCGGGTGACCTGTTCCGCTGCAGCTCCGGCATGGTGAAGAAAAGCCCTGTAGTGACAATTAGGGGCCGTTACCCTCCATTGGGTCCGGCTGAGCGGCAGCACGGCCGGCTTTGACAGGTATCTGCCCCCTGTTGACCTCGAGCTTTGGGGGATCCTTAAAACTCATCTAATACACTGAATATATTAGCATTCTGTAGATTCTCATACTATCCGCCTAGGAAGGCCGGAAGGTGAAAATACGAAGAAAAATCATACGACCTTCGTATTGATTTTGTTGAAATTATATTTACACTCAAGGCATCGAATGCACTATCAAATGCACCCGAATGAGGCGAGGATGATGAAAGAGAGAAGAAGGTTTGAAAGGTTCAGTCTGACCCTCCCGGCTCGTCTGGAACCGGGCGACGGGGGCGGACGCGTCCCGGAGGGGCTGATGACCTCCAACATCAGCGCAGGCGGTGTCTACGTCCCGACGAGAACACCGCCCAGGCAGGGCATGGAGGTCCGTATGGAGATCATCCTGCCCTTCAATAACCTGCAGAAGGTCAGGCTCGAGAATGACGCCTGCGTGATGGTCACCGGGAAGGTGGTGAGAGCGGAGGCAGCCGGCATGGCCGTTCAGTTCAACGACGACTGCAGCATCATGCCGGTCAGATGAGAAGCAAAGCCTGATTCAAAAAGCGTTCGCGTATATCATTTCAAGAAAAGAAATTGCCGGCCTGAACAGGACGTTCCGAAACCGGGGCTCACTGAGACCCGTCTTGACAGAAGTACCTGCATCCCGGAGGGTGTCGCACATGGTGTCCTTTGAAAGGCGCAAGGAAAAAAGATTCGCCATCTCCGCTCCCGCGAGGCTCGAGCTGAACGGCTTCGGACAAAAGAGCATTATAAACCTGACGACGGCAAACGTAAGCGCCGGCGGTTTCTATCTCGAAACTCTCAACCCTCGTCCGACGGGAACCCCGGTCTGGATCGAGATCGTCCTGCCGCACCGGGTCTTCCGGAGGTTCGGCGGCAGCTCATCGAGGGCGAAGGCAGGGTGCTTCGCACCGAAACGGCGGGCATGGCCATCGGCTTCGAGGGGGATTACAAAATCCGCCAGCTTCAGTAGCCTGTGAAACGGCCTGAGGGACCGCATCGGCCACACTGGGCAGCCAGGTTTCTACTACCTTCGAACGCACACAACTCTTTGATATTATTAAGATACCATCCTTCCACTCCGATATTACCCCCGCCTAATACTTTTTTCGTAGAGAAAGTAACAAAAGAATACGGCGTTAAATACTACTTTTTACTGATTGTTTTTCACACTTAAGAATGTATAGTTGTATCGAATGCAACCGTTAAATACAGGTGCATCCTTGGTTTGTTGAAGTCAGATTCTGAAGAACGTTGGGGTGCAAGGAAGTTCAAGTTTATAACATAATGATATTACTTGATAAAAAATTTAATTTTTCTATTGAAATTGAAATAGTATTTTTTTAAATTTGCACAAAGGCAACGAAGAGAAGATCGGTCCTAAACCAGTATTCACCCTTCAGTAGTATCCTGATGAGATTGAACATGAAAAGGCAGTTATACTCTGTCGGAATCTCTGGTCTTCTGATTCTCCTACTTGCAGCCGGTAGTTCATGGGCAGTGTCCATTGATCTTTCAGGCAATCGTTATCCTTCTTTAAGCGCTGATGTAGAATTTGAATATGTGGCTGAAAACCCCGGCATTGGTTACATCCATATAGATATTGCAAACAACTCGTCTGTGCCGGTCGGTGAAGACCCCAGACTGACTGCCTTCGCGTTCAATCTTCCAGACGGAGTCAGTTATGGGAACTGGCTGATGCAACCTCCCGGCATAGATTCCTGGGAAGTGATTTCTCGGACAAACGGTATTAATACACCCGATCAATTCGGCATGTTTGACATAGCATTTGTAACGGGGCCAAATTTCAATGGCGGGTCACCAAATGACGGTATCGCAGTGGGCCAATCATTTCATTTTGAAATTCGTTTGAATGGCACCGGTATGGATGCACTTACCGAAGCGAGCTTCCTGAACCTTTCTTCAACGGCGGTAAACGGGCACCTGAATCCACAAAACTTCATCGCACGCTTTCAGCAAGTAGGACCGGGTGGGGGAGGCAGTGACGTGGCGATTCCAGGCACAGCCGTTCCCGAACCGTCGACACTTCTTCTTCTGGGCATTGGGCTTGTAGGTATAGCCGGCATTGGCAGGAAAAAGAGAATATAAAGAAGAAAAGACTGATTTAGATGACAAAGGGTTGCCTCGAAAAGGCAGCCCTTTTTTATTCACACCTTTCGAATGTTTCCGTCTGGGCATCACCATCAACCTGGATATCACTCCCTCTTAGGGATTCAGCCACTCTCCTTGTCGCATGTCTTAGTAATAAAGTATTATATATTCCCTTGCCAGGTCTAATACCCTCTTCTTAAAATTCACCGGAAAAATTTAATACCGAAAATCATACGCCTGCCTGATTGTTTTTTATCGTTAAATGCTTAAAATTTATTCAAGTTTAAAATGAAAGCCCACACGAGGAAACAAAGGGGGTTGTCATGAAAAAGTACGTTGGACTCCTTATAATCGTATTGATGCTTCCCCTCACATCCCAACAGCCTGCCTGTGCCATCACCGCAATCCTTGCGGATGACTTCTATTACGGGCCAGGCGGACAGGTCTTCAATACTGAATGGCTGTATATCGGGAATGATTCGACCGGCGTTTACACCACACCCTGCGTGACCTATCTTGGTTTCAAACTGCCCGAGGTGAATGACGGGGGCACTTACGACTTCCGTTTTGGCGTCTACTTCAGAGGGGGATCGACCATCAACCCAACCTATGCGGGGCTCTATGTTGTAGCTGACGATGCTCTTGCCGGGCCCCAATTTACCGGTGCCTTCACCATCACCGACAGTGTGTACTCGTCACTGTCAGGACCTCTCGCCGTTCAGGAATTGAACCCGGCAAACCCCGGCTGGGTCTACTTTGATTTCACGATCACATCGGACTCGCCATATTACAAGGGGCTCTTCGACGGCTCCATGGTTCTCGCCATGGCGGTGCCACCCGACTTCAAGGCTGACGGCATGTTTGTCTTTTCATCCATGGACGGCCCGTTCGCGCCCGGCATGAATTACACCAGCCCGTCAGCTGTACCCGAACCCGCTGCAATGATTCTACTCAGCGTCGGTCTTGTGGTTCTTGCAAGCCTCAGAAAGAAAATAGCGGTCAGAACCAAATGATACGGTAACCAAAACAACCTTGAGAAATCGGGGGTGTCATGTTCGGCACCCCCGATTTTTTTATGCCGGGATTCACGCGAAATGAATTCTTGATTATTGCCGTCAATTCGATATAGTGCGGCCAACTTTGTGTAAAACCTGTAGCAAGGAGCGTCGCATGAACGTGAAAAATGGATTTGTCCGCTGGCTGATCGTTCTTCTCGTCGTTACCATTGCCGCCTGCGCGAGCCCCGAGCAGAAGAAGATGAAGTACTTCGAGAGCGGGAAGGCCTACTACGAGAAGGGAGAGTACGCCAAGGCCGTCATCGAGTTCAAAAACGCCATCCAGATCGACCCCAAATTCGCCGACGCCCATTACATGCTCGGCATGTCCTACCTGAAACAGCGTGATTTCCGCCAGGCATACGGCTCCTTCATGCAGGCCGTCGAAGCGAACCCCGATCAGCTGGATGCCCAGGTCGGCCTGGGTAAGATGCTCCTTGTCGGCGGCAAAAAAGACGAGGCAATGGAAAAGGCCCAGCTCGTCCTTACGAAAAACCCGGACCATGCCGAGGCCCTCATGCTCAAGGCGGCCTGCCTGATCGCGAACAACAGGGACCGCGAGGCCGAACAGATCCTTAACTTCGTCATCGAAAAAAACCCGAAGCTCGCCGAGGCGTATTTCATGCTCGCCAACGTCATGCTCAAGAACAAGAACACCGCCGAGGCGAAAAACACACTGCGAAAGCTCCTGGCCCAGGACGAGAAAAACAGGTCGGCGCGATTGCTGCTCGCCCAGATGCTGGAGGGGGAGAAAAAATTCCAGGAAGCCGAGAACGAGTATCTCACTCTCGTCAGGCTGGAACCCGATGCCGACGAGCCGGGGATGTACCTGGCGAGATTTTATGCCCGCACGAACAGGGGTAAGGAGGCCGAGAAGATCCTTACGGACTTGATCGTGGCCCACCCGAAGAAGCAGGAGCCCCGTCTCCTCCTCGCGAGCATATACAGCGAGAAGAAGCAGTACGGCCCCATGGAGGAAACACTCCAGTCGGCGATCAGGGACCTTCCGGACCAGTACGCCGCCTACGAGGTGCTTTCGAGGTATTACCTTTCGAAGAACGAGAAGGACAAGGCCCTGAAGCTCCAGGAGCAGTACATTTCCAAAGCGGGCTCAGGGCCCGACGCGCGGAAAGCGAAACTTTTTGCCGCGACACTTCTCCTCCAGGACCGTAAGACCGACGAAGCCCTGAAGTACGCGAACGACGTTCTGAAGGAAAACGCGAAGGATGTTCCGGCAAGGCTTATGAAGGGGGGGATCCTCGTGGCCAAAGCGGACTACACGGGGGCCATCGCCGAGTACCGCTCACTCCTCAAGGATGAGCCGGGGAACGTCCCGGCCACCCTGGGTGTCGCCCGAGCCCATATGCTGAACAACGAAAAGGCTCTCGCGGAGGAGGCCTACAGGAAGGTCCTCGAGACAAACCCGAAAGAGAGGGAAGCCCTGATGGCCCTCGGCGACATCGCGCTCTCGAAGGGGGATTTGAACGAGGCGGGAAAGCTCTACGCCCGGTTCACGGAGTTGGAGCCCGGAGAGCCGGCCGGCTATTTCAAGAACGGCGTCGTGAAGAAAGCCCAGAACAGGAACAGGGAAGCAGTGGTGATGATCGAAAA
>ENA-UOWO01007823-UOWO01007823.1-activated-sludge-metagenome-genome-assembly--contig:-NODE-7823-length-10459-cov-13.913206_pt1 | contig 10459 bp, 10 predicted proteins | sample MGYA00238148_ERZ761564 | MGnify/ENA primary metagenome ERZ761564 (study PRJEB28885, sample SAMN05720194) | activated sludge metagenome | isolation source: Anaerobic digester | place: USA...
GACATTTGCCTGAAAGTGTCTGAATTTGTATTAGTATCTTACGATTTCTATTTTTCGGGCCTGTAGCTCAACGGCAGAGCAACGGACTCATAATCCGCAGGTTGTAGGTTCGAAACCTACCAGGCCCACAATGAAAGCCCCGGTGATTAACTGATTGCCGGGGCTTTTTGCACAACAGCGGTTTGAGCTCTGTTTCGGCCGGCCGGATTCAACTGTCTGCTGCTCTCCGCAGCTAGCGGAGGTCGACATCCCCCGCCGCCACCTTGACTATGCCACCATCCGTTTCGAGCCAGAGCAGCCCCTCCTCATCGACGTTTACCGCGCACCCATGCACTGCGCCGGCCGGGGAGGCCCACGCCAGAGTGCGGCCAATGATGCCGCTCCCGGCAAGCCACCTCTCCCTGATCACTCCAGGCGGCGGGTTCTCACGCAGCAGCCGCAGCAGCCGCTCGAGGTACTCCTCCGCAAACCGGTCAAGATCCTGCAGCCGCCCGGTTTCGCAAAATATGGAGGTGGCGGGCCGGGCGACGGCGGTGAGCTCCTCCGCGGTCGTGTTGACGTTGATTCCGATCCCGGCGATGATGCCGGTGATCCTGTTCTCCTCCAGCAATGTCTCGGCGAGAACGCCCGCGATCTTTTTCCCGCCGGCCAGAATATCGTTCGGCCATTTAATCCACACCGCGCCGACCTTGACAGAGTTCAACAACTCCACCATCGGAAGCGAAAGCAGCGCTATCCGCCAGAACGGCGCTTCGCCCGGCGCTGCGCCGAATAAAACCGACAAGGCGAGATTCCTGTCGTTCACCTCGATCCAGCTTTTACCCTGGCGTCCCCGGCCGGCGCTCTGGCGGAAGGTGTAGACGATTGTCCCCGCCGGCGGCTTTTCCCTGTGCAGGTAGCTGTTGGTCGAATCAATGGTATCGAGGTAGATTATTCTGTTCGAAGGTTCCACAAGCTCCTCTTCGGCAAGATGATGCCCGGCAGACCGTTCGGCGGCAGGTGACGCCTCTTCTGGTTATTCAGATGGAGGGTGCGTACAATGGCCGCCGCAGCCAGCCCTCCCGGGCCGCTGCTCCAATGCTGTGCCTTTCTCTGACCAGAGGCCATAATTTAGGAATATTGCCGTCAAATGCTATGCGAAAAATTCAGGTTGTGTTTCTGGCTATTGTTCGGTAATTTAATAAGCTTTTAAGCCCCGGCCGGAAGCGTTCAATCCTGCGGGTTATGAACAAATTGAGAGGCTTGTTTGTGGCAAAGAAAAAAATAAATGTGATGATCACGGCTTTCAGGGACGGATTCCAGTCCGTTTACGGAGCGCGCGTCTTCAGCGATGATTTCATGCCGGCTGTAAAGGCGACCGTTGAGGCGGGGATCGATCACTTTGAGTCGGGCGGCGGCGCAATGTTCCAGTCCCCGATATTTTATGCGAACGAGAATTCCTTCGACATGATGGACAAATTCAGGGAGACAGTCGGGCCCGGGGTCAATCTTCAAACCCTGGCGCGCGGGGTGAATGTCGTCTGTCTCGATTCCCAGCCGCGCGATATCATCAAGCTGCATGCGGAGATGTTCAAAAAGCACGGTGTGACCACGATCAGAAATTTCGACGCTCTGAACGATGTCAACAACCTCATCTTTTCAGGACGGTGCATCTACGAGGCGGGTCTCAGGCATGAGGTGGTGGTGACCATGATGAGCCTTCCTCCCGATACCCCCGGAGCCGACTGGGCGCATACCCCCGATTTTTACATCGATACTCTGAAAAAGATCCTCGCAGCCGGCATTCCCTACGATTCGGTCTGCTTCAAGGATGCTTCGGGCACTTCTACGCCCAGGACCGTCTTCGAGACCATCCGGCAGGCCCGCGCCCTGCTCGGCGACCAGGCGCCGCTGCGCTTTCACTCCCATGACACCGCCGGCACCTGCGTCTCCACCTATCTGGCGGCCCTCGATGGCGGTGCCGACGGCCTCGATCTCTCCATGGCCCCGGTCTCGGGCGGAACCTGCCAGAGTGACATCATCTCGATGTGGCACGCCCTGCGTGGCTCCGATTACGATCTCGGCATCGACGTCGACCGCATGCGCGAGGCCGAAGAGGTCTTTAAAGAGTGCATGCGCGACTATTTCATGCCGCCCGAAGCGAAACAGGTGGAGCCGCTGATCCCGTTCTCGCCCATGCCCGGCGGAGCGCTGACCTCCAATACGCAGATGATGCGCGACAACAAGATCATGAACCGTTATCCGGAGGTGATCAAGGCGATGGGCGAGGTGGTCGAACTCGGCGGCTTTGGCACCTCGGTGACGCCGGTTTCGCAGTTCTATTTCCAGCAGGCTTTCAACAATGTCATGTTCGGCAAATGGGTCAAGATCGCCGAGGGGTACGGCAAGATGGTCCTCGGTTATTTCGGCAAGACACCGGTTGAGCCCGATCCCGAAGTGGTGAGGATCGCTTCCGCACAGCTCAAGCTGGAGCCGACCACGGAGGCGGTGATCGATATCAATGAGCGCGACCCGCAAAAGGGCATCGCGGCGGCGAGAAGGATGCTTGAGGAAGCCAGCCTGCCGGCGAGCGATGAAAATATCTTTATCGCGGCGGCCTGCGGGCAAAAGGGCATCACTTTCCTGAAAGGCGAGGCGACGATCTCAGTCCGCAAGCAGGGGGTGAAAAAGGAGACCCCGCAGGTACCGGCTGAGCCGGTCCGGCCCGCGACCACAGTCAGTTACACCATTGCCAGGATATAGAGGAGGCCCATCCATGACGATCAAGGCCATGCTGGAGTCCTATGAGTCGGAACTAGTGATCATTGTTGCCATCATCGTCGGCGCCATCATCGCAGTCAAGGTGATCTCGTCTTTTATAGCCGGCGCCCGCCTGCGCGCGGTTGAAGCGGCTGCGGAAGCGGCATCGATTCCCGCGGTCGGCGCCGGCGGTCAAGCAGCAGGGGCTCTCTCTGCGGCAGCGGACGGCCCCGGCGCTCAAACCACCGCGACGATCAATAATTACCGCGTGTCCGGCAAGGAGTTTTCCTTGTCAGGCATCGACGAAAAAACCGCCGCCATGGTTCTCGCCATCGTGGCCAGTGATGCGGGCATACCGCTTGAAGAACTGCAATTCAAATCCATCAGGGCGATCAGCTGACCGAAGAAGCCAAGGACGGAATGAAGCCATGAAATATGTCGTCACGATCAACGATAAGAAATATGAAGTCGAAGTGGAGAAGGGGCAAGCGACCCTGGTAGAACCGGCTCAGGCGGGAGCAGCCGCAGCGCCGGCGACGCCGCCGGGCACTGCCGCGCCGGCCGCCCCGGCTGGTAAGAAGCTTCTTGCACCGATGCCGGGTGTCGTCATCAACACCAGGGTGGAGGCCGGAGCCCGGGTCAAGAGTGGTCAGCCCCTGCTGGTCCTCGAAGCGATGAAGATGGAAAATGAAGTGGTCTCCACCTGCGACGGCGTCGTCTCTTTCCTGATTGCCAGGGGCGCGCGTGTTGCAGCGGGGGATGTTCTGGCGATCATCGGGTGATGCCCGGCGGCGCTGGCAGGAGCTGTATGATCCTCTCGATAATTCAAGTGGAGAAGTGTGATGAATGAATTGTTAGCCGGCATTGTCAATCTGCATCTGGGCAATTTTGTCATGTTCGGTATTTCCCTGATCCTGATCTATCTCGCCATCGCCAAGGACTATGAGCCCATGCTGCTGCTTCCCATCGGCTTCGGCGCACTTTTGGCCAATATTCCTTTTTCATCGGCGATCGGGCATGAGGGATTCCTGACCATACTGTATAATTACGGCATCCGGACGGAGCTTTTCCCGGTCCTCATCTTCGTCGCGGTCGGCGCCATGATCGATTTCAAGCCGCTGCTGCAGAATCCCTTCATGCTTTTTTTCGGCGCCGCTGCGCAGTTCGGCATTTTTGCCTGTCTCTTTGTCGCCGTGCTCATGGGGTATGATCTCAAGGAGGCCGCCTCGATCGGCATCATCGGCGCTGCGGACGGGCCGACCTCCATCTACGTCGCCAACAAGTTCGCTGAACGGCTGCTGGCGCCGATCTCGGTGGCTGCTTATTCCTACATGTCGCTGGTGCCGATCATCCAGCCCCCGGTGATCAGGGCGTTGACCACCCGGCAGGAGCGGCTGATCCGGATGACCTATCATCAGACCGCTATTCCCAAACTGGTCGAGATCGCCTTCCCGATCGTCATCACCCTGATCGCAGGCATCGTGGCGCCCATCAGCGTCGCTCTGATCGGCTCGCTGATGTTCGGCAACCTCATCCGCGCCTGCGGCGTCCTCGAGCGCCTCTCCAACGCCGCCCAGAACGAACTCGCCAACCTGGTCACCCTCATGCTGGGCATCACCATCGGTTCCACCATGATCGCGCAGGATTTCCTCCGCGCCGACACCCTGATCATCATGGGCATGGGGCTGATCGCCTTTATCTTCGACACGGCCGGCGGCGTTCTCTTCGCCAAGTTTCTCAACCTCTTCCTCAAGAACAAGGTCAATCCGATGGTCGGCGCGGCCGGCATATCGGCTTTTCCGATGTCCGCGCGCGTCATCCAGCGCATGGCCAAAGAGGAAGATCCGACCAACTTTATCCTGATGCAGTCCACCAGCGCCAATGTGGCGGGACAGCTGGGCTCCATCGTCGCCGGGGGACTGCTCCTCGCCCTGGTTCCCCTGTTCATGAAATAGTGAGGTTGCTGCTATGAATCCGGAAATCGATGCTGCTCTCAAGATCATGGGGCTCGGACTCGGCGGGGTCTTCACCGTCCTGATTCTTTTCTACTTTGTCACCCGGCTGATGATCGTGATCGCCAGAAAACTGCCCCCCATGGAAGAAAAATAGCTCCTTTCTGTGAAAGACAAAACCCGGAAGAGAAGCGCGAGCAGCGATCTCTTCCGGGTTTTCCTTTTCCCCCCATACCCCGATCTTCGGCCGGCTGGACGCGGGATTGCTAATCCGCCGGCAGCCATGCAGGAGCCGGCAGGCCCCGCCCGGTGGGCCGGTCACTGAGCACGTCAACCGGTCAGTGCGCAGCAGGATTTCATCCTGTGATCTCGTTGCCCACCTTGCGCGCACGCTGCGGCTTGTCGAGGTCGATGCCGACGGCGAGGCCGATCTCCACCAGCAGGTTCCAGCCGGCGGTGAGGAAGAGGTAGGGATTGAGCGCCCCGGCCTCCGGCACGCGGATGGTCGGAAAGGGGGTCTCCTGCGCCGAGATGGCGATCACGGTTAGCCCTACCCCCTTGACCAGGGCCTCCTGGAATTTGGCGGTCTCGGAGGCGATCGGATCGATGACAAAGAGCACATCGGCCGGATCCATCACCTCCTCGATGCCGTGGACGGCGTAGGTGCCCTCGAGAAAGTCCGATTTTTTGCGCGTGATCTCGTTGGTTTTGAGGGTGAGTTCCTCGGCCACGCCATCATTGTAGCCGGCGAAATAGATCGTCGGCGCCTTGACTGCGGCGGCGATGATGGCGGGATCGATGGGCATGGTCAACGCCGTCCGCATCGAGCCGGCCAGTTCTGCCTGCCAGCCGGTCTGAGGGGGAGCGCCCATATGCCAGAGCAAAGAGTCATAAAAGAGGGCCTGCTCGACCACGCTCTTGGTCGCCGCGACGGCCTCCTCCCGGCCGCAGTTGAGGACGAAGGTCTGCACACAGGCCTGCTCGAGCGGGGTGTCATGATGAGCGCAGAGGGCGAAGCGGTTGAGGTGGCCCGCCGCCGCCAGTTTTTGGGCGAGCAGGACGACCTCCCTGGTCTTGCCCGAATTGGAGGCGCAAAAGACCGCGAATCGGGAGAGATCGTAACCGGCGGCCTGCCGCGCCCCCTCCGTCACCACCGCGAGGTCAAGGCCCCGGGTGAGGGCCTTGCGGATGGCGTTTTTCGCCGGAAAAATCCGGCTCGAGCCTTCTCCGGTCAGCAGCAGCTGGCCGGCCTTTTTAATGGCAGCCACAACCTCCAGGCCGCGCGCGGGGTCGAATTCTTCCGCCAGAGCGATGGCCTCCATCATCTCGCGGACGAGCGCATAGCGCGCATATTTTTCCTGTTCCAGATTCATAACGGTATCCTTTCCCGAAACCGGTCAAATTGTTCAGCCTCTCCGGGCAATCTCCGCGACGAGCCGGAGATACTCCCCGGTTTCAGCGCGCATCTGTCTGATAAAATCGTTTTCCTCGATCGTGCCGATCGCAGCCTCCATCTCATCGTCGTTGCGGAAGGTGGAACGGTGGAAGGGATTGTCATAATCCTTCTTGCGCGAGAGGTAGACCTGATCGCTGATGTAGTGCTGGATCCTGGCCGAATCCTCGAGTGCGGCCAGCCACTGCTCATTGGTCATGCGCCGGAGGCCCTGCACCGCGCAGAGGGAGGCGAAAGCGTGTCTCTGTTTGGCGAGCGGATATTTTTCCCACAGTTTTCCGTAGCGGCCGTGAATGGCCTTCCAGTCCTTGAGCCGGCCGGAGGTGATGTCGGCGCGAAGCCGGTCGGCCTCCTGCTCGGGCATGAGCTGTCCGCCGAAATTGATCCAGCGCTCGACGCGTTTTCCGCTCAGCTCCTTTTGCATAACTGCGAAATCGGCTTCGGGATGGGATTGCATCCAGGCGAGCAGGTTCTTCACGCTGTAGTAGCGGATCATGTCATGATAGGCGCGCCAGGCCTGCCAGACCTTGAGGATGACCACCTTGCGGCTGGAGCGCTCGATGTTTTCGCCCAGGATCTCGAGCTTTGCGGTCTGTTCCTCGGGCCCGGAGAGGATCATGCGTCCTTTGGCGGCGAGGGCCTTTTCGCTCAATCCCTCCTGAGGCCGGCCGCTGCTGCGCAGCCAGGCCTTGGCGGTCCAGATCTCCAGCAGGCGGCAGGCGGCAAAGATCTCCTCGATGGTATCCGGCGCCAGACAGTCGTATTCGATATTCTGCTGCTTGTTTTTACGTTTGTCGCGTTTGTGGTATTTGGCCGCGTTGCGGGCGAGGGCGTACATGTTGTACATCCACCAGAAGGCGGGCATCATCTCCAGCTGATTGAGGGCCGGATTGTTGTTCAGCAGGGAAAAGGGGAGAGGGATGTCGAGTTCGGCGGGATAGTCCGCCTTGGAGATCAGCACGAAGGAGGCGAAGCGGCAGGAGTGCTTGAGGCTGGTGCAGAGCCCCGGCCAGAAGCCGCGCCCGGCCTGGAGTTCATTGTCGTTGGCGCGGCTGTTGTGGTTGGAGCCGATGGTGGCGCCGGCGGCGATGTTGCTCTGTCCCATCACCACGCCGGCGACCAGGAACGAGTTGTTGTGGTGCTGTTCATGGGCGGGGAAGATGAGATTGTTGAGCACCTCACAGCACGAGATCGTCGAATTGTCGCCGAGAAAGGAGTTGATGAGGCGGGCGCCGTACTTGAGATTCGAGTTGTCGCCCAGGACAAAGCGGACCGCCTTGCAGCCGTAAAAGATATGGCAGCCATAGCCGATGATGCCGTTGACCAGCTCGACGCCCTCGCCGATCTGGGTCGGCTCGGCCTGCGAGGAGTTGATGGTCAGATTCTTGAGCTTGTTGGCCCCCTTGATATAGCAGTGCGAGCCGATCTTGACGTCCTTGAGCACCAGTGAATTCTTGATGACGCACTGATTACCGATGAGGCCGTAGTAACCGCGGTGGGGGTCCATGCTGTTCTGGGTGATCTCTTTGAGCCTGGCCTGGAGCGCCCGGTCGTCGCGGTATTTGGCCCAAAGCCAGGCATCCGCGGCGATCATGCCGTCAAAGGGGGCGACGCGCCGGCAGCCGGCCTCGTTCATCAGATCCAGCCAGATCCGCACCTCCTCGCGCTCGCCTTCCTTGACGATGCCGTTGCCGAATTTGGCGTGATCGCTGGTATTCATCTCGTCCACCTTGGAAAGGATGCAGCGGTCGCCGATGATGAAATGTGAGAGATAGCCGACGTTATGGATGGCGACGTCATCGCCGATGTCACAGGCGATGATGATGCTGCCGGTGATGCCGGTCGGCAGCCTGAGGTCGTTGTGCTCGAGCACGGACTTTTGCAGGCGGCCGATGCGCACCATCCCGAAAAACTGGTTATTGACGAGCAGGGTGGGATCGAAAATATCGGTGACGAGGATGTCGTCCCAGTCGCTGGAGGTATTGTTGTTTTTGACGAGCATCTCCACCTCTGCCGCGTGCAGATTGCGCCAGCGTTCCAGCGGCCAGAGGGTCTGCAGATTCCGGTAACAGTACTCATCCATCCCCTTGGGCAGGTAGGGTGCGGAGATAAAATTTTTCCCGATCGAATTGGCGGGCAGAATCGAAACCATATCCATACGCGTCCCCTTTGCTATGCCAATGAAAAAGCCCCCGGCCGGAGAGCCGGGGGCTGAAAATGGAGGCTGGCGGGAATCAGAACCAGATGCGGAAACCGATGCTCATCGGAAAATAGAGGTGGGTTGCACCGATGTTGGGAGAGAAATGGAGCCCGATCGACGGCACGACCTGGAAGAAAGGCTCGATCTTTTTATCGATCAGCATATTCACCCCCACAGGTATACGCACGCCGCCCTTCATCCCCTTCTCGTCCTCGGCGGTCTTGTCATCGTCATCGAAGCGCGTGCTCACAAAGGCCCCAACCCCGGCGAACCAGTTGACATCCGAGTTCCCCGTAACGGTGATGCGGTTATTGAAGAGCCAATAGTCGGAGGTCAGGCCCAGGGTCTTCTGATCGCCAAAATAGTAACTGAGGGCGAGAACGAGCGGCTGGTCATCCATTTTCATGTTGAGGGCCACGCCGTTGGTATAAAGCTCGCCGGCGTTCAGATTGTACTGCAGGCCGATGCCGTTTGCATAGCTGCCACTGGCAAATGCCAGCATCAGGGCGGCGATCAACAGTACTTTTCTCTTGTTCATCTACTATTCCTCCTTAGGTCGGTGCTGTGGCCGGCCCGTACGGTGCCAGGCCTGGTCTGCATGATTGGCATACTGTAAAATTTAACTGTATATATTGATTAAATCAAGAAAATTTTATAGTTAATAGGTCGCCGCCCTTCCCGGGCAGCGCGGGTCCGGTCGCTGTGCCTCTGCCGCTCAGCCGAAAACGCGGATTTTGCCGGGCAGCACATTGACCGTGATCGGCGTGGTGCCGGCGATTTCGCCGTCCGGGGTGAGCACCTTGGCCGGGGTGGTCCGGAAGCTCATGCTGCGGCCGGTGAAATGTTCGACCTCTTTCATCTTCAGATGCGTGCCTGCAAAAATCCTGGGCAGGGCGGAGAGCAGGCGCAGGCGCGAAAGCTTGTTGAGGATGACGACATCGAGGAGGCCGTCGTCGATCAGGGCGTCGGGGGCCATGATCATGTCGCCGCCGGTCTTGCGGCTGTTGCTGATCTCGACGAAGATATTGTCGCGCTGGATGGAACGGCCGTCGATCTCGAACTCGAGGGGATAGGACTTTAGGCTGCGGGTGATGATAAAGACCCCGATGACGTAATTGAGAGCCCCCCACTGCCGGTAGCTGTAGGCTTTTTGAGCCACATCGGAGACGAAGCCGAAGCCGAGGATGTTGATGAAGACGAAGCGGGTATCGGCGCACTGGCACTCGCCCAGATCGATGCGCCGGGTCGCGCCCGCTGCGATCATTTCAAAGGCGTCGGCATGGGTACGGATGCCCAGGTCGCGCGAGAAGGAGTTGCCGGTGCCGGCCGGCAGCACGCCGAGGGGGATGGGCAGATCCGGATTGCCCTTCATCATGCCGTTGATGACTTCGAAGAGGGTGCCGTCGCCGCCGAGGGCGACGATGCCGTCCCAGTCCCCGTTGACCTCTCTCGCCGCCACCTCGACAAGATGGCCGGGACGATCGGAAAAGACGTTTTCCACCGTGATGCCCCTCTGCCGGAACATCTCGAGTGATTTTTCTGCCACGGCCAGTCCGCGTCTGCGGCCGGCCAGGGGATTGGTGAGCATCAGGAGTTTCATGGGGTCATCCTTCCAGAGGGAACCATTTCCTTTATTATAGCGAAATTCAGGAATAATTGCAAGGGATTGTGCGCCCGCTTCTATTCTCCTTGATTTTTGCTCTGCGAATGGCTAATTTCGGAGGGAGAGAGCTGATATGGACGCATTGCGACGTGAAAAGAGGCGTGCACCGGCAGCTGCGCCGGCGATCGATCATCAGCAGGTGAGCTGGAGGGATTTGCGCGCATCGGCCAACCGCGCGTTTGCGCGGGCGGCGGGCGCGCCTCTCATCCCTGGCAACCGGATTCGCCTGCTCAAGGATGCGGCCGAAAACTATCCCGCCTGGCTGGAGGCCATCGCCGCGGCCCAGCGTTATGTTTATCTCGAAAGTTATATAATACATGGGGATGCGACCGGACGGAAATTCGCCGATGCCCTGCTGAAAAAGGCGTCTGAAGGGGTATGCGTCCGGGTCATCTATGACTGGCTGGGGGGATTCGGCAAGACCCCTGGCGCCTTCTGGGAGCGGCTGCGCG
>ENA-UOWO01007828-UOWO01007828.1-activated-sludge-metagenome-genome-assembly--contig:-NODE-7828-length-10452-cov-5.745215_pt1 | contig 10452 bp, 7 predicted proteins | sample MGYA00238148_ERZ761564 | MGnify/ENA primary metagenome ERZ761564 (study PRJEB28885, sample SAMN05720194) | activated sludge metagenome | isolation source: Anaerobic digester | place: USA...
TCTACACAACGTAGCACACTCTTTCCCTACACGACGCTCTTCCGATCTCAGCCGCAGCTTGTCGTCCGCGTCGGCCGCGCCGGTGTCGATCACGGTGCCGCTGGGCAGCACCAGGACCATCGACTCCAGCGTCCGGTAGGTGTTGCCGGTGGTGCCGCAGGCCATGCCGCTGGAGTTGTTGGCCACGACACCGCCCAGCGTGCAGGCGATCTCGCTGGCCGGGTCGGGTCCGAGCTTGCGGCCGTAGCGGGCCAGCCGGGCGTTGACGGCGCGGACCGTCGCCCCGGGGCCGACCCGCACCCGGGCGCCGTCGTCGAGGATGTCGATGTCCCGGAAGTGCTTGCGGGTGTCGGCCAGCACCCCGGCGGTGCTGGCCTGCCCGGACAGGCTGGTGCCGCCGGAGCGGAACGTCAGCGGGACGCCCTGGGCGGCGCAGACGGCGAACAACCGGCCCACGTCGTCGGCATCGTGCGGGGTGACGACCGCCGTCGGGGTGAGGAAGTAGTGCGAGGCGTCGTGGCCCAGCGCCAACCGGTCGACCGCGCGGGTACGCAGCTGACCGGGGCCGGGCAGGGCCCGGCCGAGCGCGTCCAGCAGCGCCGGGTCGGCCGGCGGCAGCAGGGTCGAGGACCCCGGGTCCCCGCTCCCCCGCGACGCCTTCGTTGCCATCGACATCCAGCCACCACCATTCACTCGAGCACCTCGCGTCCGACCGGTCGCACGTCCGACGGGAGCCACAGGCTCCCTGACCCCACTATGCGGAACAAGGCGCTTTCTCGCCCCTCGAGACTCGGGCGCTCCGCGTCGGTCCAGGTCTGTCCTCATTTTGTATTACAAGTACACATGTGTGTCAATGACTCTGTCGGACAGCCTGACGGAGAGACGGACGAGCCGGTAGATTCCGGCCCGGACGCAGCCATGACGCGCACCTGGAGGCAGATCGATGAAGGGGTTGCGGACCGTCTCGGTGGTGGACGCCCTGACGGCCTCGTTGCGGGCCAAGGTGCTGGACGGCCGGATCGACCCGGGGTCCGGGCTCGGCGAGACCGAGGTGGCCGCCGAGTACGAGGTGTCCCGGCCGACCGCGAAGGCGGCGATCGCCGCCCTGGTGACCGAGGGGCTGTTGCGGCGGGAGGCCCATCGCTCGGCCCAGGTGCCGACGCTGTCCCGGGCCGATGTGGAGGACCTGTTCCTGGTGCGGATGCCGCTGGAGCTGGAGGTGATGCGGCTGCTGGCCGAGCGCGGGGTGCCCGAGTCCGCGGCCACGGCCGTGACGGACCTGGCCCACGTGCCGCCCGACGCCGCGCACAGCACGTTCGTCGAGGCCGACCTGCGGTTCCACCGGGTGCTGGTGGACGCGGTCGGCAGCCCCCGGCTCAGCCGGCTGTACCAGGGGCTCAGCGGGGAGATCCACCTGTCGATGGTGCAGTCCCGCTACGCCCTGGGCCGGGATCGGATCGTGGCCGAGCACGACGCCGTGCTGGCCGCCCTGGCCGTCGGCGACGTCGAGAGAGCCACGTCGTTGATGCGCGAGCACCTGGCCGGCGCCCGGGACGCGCTGGCCGCGCACCTGGACCGGCCCTCACCGGGTCAGCCAAACACCCCGGTGTCGTAGACGATCCGGCCACCGACCAGGGTGGCCAGGGTCCGGGGCAGCGTCACCCCCGGGGACAGGTCGGGCAGCAGCGGCACCCGGGAGCGCGGATCGGTGGACCAGCGGGCCACTCCCGCGTCGGCTGCCGGCCGCACCAGCTCGCCGGCCTCGACGATGGCCAGATGGGCCGGCGCACCCAGGTTGATGGTGCCGATCTCCCGGTCCATCCGGCCGGCGGCCCGGTGCCCGCCGCGGGTGTGCGCGGTGAACGCGGCCCGCGGGGACAGCCCGCTGTCCGGCGTGCGGTGATGTACCGCGGCCTGGACCGCGGCCCACGGTCCGATCGGGGTGACCGGCGCGTCCGAGCCGAAGGCCAGCGCGACCCCGGCCGCGGCCAGGCCGGCGAAATCGTTCATCGGCGCGGCCCGGTCCGGGCCCAGCCGTCGGGTGTACAGCCCGTCCTCGCCGCCCCAGGCCGCGTCGAACAGGGGTTGCATGCTGGCCACCACCCCGGTCCGGGCGAACGCGGCGATGGCCGCCCGGTCGGCCATCTCGGCGTGCTCGATCCGGTGCGCGCAGCCGGCCAGCCGGACCGTGGCGAGCTCCCCCAGGCGCTCGGCGGCGATCGTCAACGCCCGACCGACGGCCGACACCGCGTCGTCGCCGATGGCGTGGAAGCCGGCCTGCACACCGGCCTGCGTGCAGGCCACCAGGTGCTCGACGATCTGCTCGTCGCTCAGGTACCGGACCCCGCGGCTGCTCGGGCAGTCCAGGTAGGGGCTGGTCAGGGCGGCGGTGCGGGACCCGATGGCCCCGTCGACCACCAAATCGCCACCGAGGGCGTGCGCGCCCGTCTGCGCCAGCAGGTCCCGGGCCTGCGCCGGATCGGTGGCCACCGCGGCCAGGTAGCCGCGGACCGGGATCGGCCCGTCCAGCGCCAGCAGGGCGCGCAGGTCGGTCCGGCCGGACTCGTCACCGGCCGCACACTCGTGCACCTCGACGATGCCCTGCGCCGCGCAGGCCCGCAGGAAAGCCAGATGGGCGTCCCGGCGCTGGTCGGCGGTGAGCAGGTCACGGGCGGCCGCCCGGACGGCGGCGTGCGCCTGCCGGGTGACCGGGTCGGTGTCCGACCAGCCGTCCGGGCGCTCGGCGACGCGGTCGAGGATCAGGAAAGCCAGGGCGCTGGACAGCTGCGCCGAGTGCACGTCGATCCGGGACAGGTAGGCCGGGCGGTGGCCGACCGCGTCGTCGATCTCGGCCCGGGTCGGCGGCCGCTGCTCGGGCCAGCGGGAGTCCTCCCAGCCGTGGCCCCAGAGGATCCCGGGCGTCCCGGGCCGGGTGTCCAGCTCGGCGGCGTGCGCCCGGATCGCGTCCAGGCACTGGGCCAACGACCGGGTCCCGGACAGATCCAGCCCGGTCAGGGCCAGCCCGGCGTCCAGGCTGTGCACGTGCGCGTCGACGAAACCGGGCACCACCAGCGCGCCGGCCAGGTCGATCACCCGATCCGGCGGGCCGGCGTTGCCGACCGCGTGTTCGCCGCCGATCCAGCTGATCGTGCCGTCGGTGATGGCCAGCGCGGTGGCCTCCGGGTCGGCCGCGGTGTGCACCCGGCCGTTGCGCAGAACTGTGAGCGTCATCGGGGACCAGTCAACACCAGCCGGCGGGTCGGGCAACTGAGCTGACCAGGGTGGGAGCAATCTGTCACAGTGATCACGTGAGTGTGCACCCCGAAGACTCCGGTGGCGTCGGCGTCGACACCCAGGCCGATCTCACCCGCGGGCTGACCGCCGACCAGGTGGCCCAGCGGGTCGCCGCCGGCCAGGTCAACCACACCGATCAGGCCTCGTCCCGGTCGTTGTGGCTGATCGTCAAGACCAACGTGTTCACCCGGTTCAACGCGATCCTGGGTGGCCTGTTCGTGCTGATCCTGATCACCGGATCGCTGGCCGACGGGCTGTTCGGCGTGGTGCTGGTGGTGAACTCGGCCATCGGCATCGGGCAGGAGTACCTGGCCAAACGCAAGCTCGACCGGCTGGCCCTGCTCAACGCGCCCACCACCCGGGTCATCCGGGACGGCGCGCTGATCGAGATCCCCACCGGCCAGGTCGTGCTCGACGACCTGATCGAGCTGCGCACCGGGGACCAGGTGCCGGCCGACGGGGTCATGGTCAGCACCTCGGGCCTGGAGATCGACGAGTCCAATTTGACCGGCGAGGCCGACGCGATCCCCAAGGCGGCCGGCGACGAGGTCCGCTCGGGCACGACCGTGGTGGCCGGCACCGGACGCTTCCCGGCCGCCGCCGTCGGCCACGACGCCTACATCAACAAGATCGCCGCGGAGGCCAAGAAGTTCACCAAGACCCGCTCGGAGATCCAGGAGTCGGTCAACCAGCTGCTCAAGTACATCACCTGGATCATCGTCATCGCGTTGCCGCTGCAGCTGTGGTCGCAGTGGCGGGCGATCGGCGACCAGGGCTGGCAGCAGGTGGTCATCCGGTCCACCGGCGGCCTGGTCGGCCTGGTCCCCGAGGGGCTGGTGCTGCTGACCTCGGTCGCGTTCCTGCTGGCCGCCGTGCAGCTGACCCGCCAGCAGGTGCTGGTGCAGGAACTGCCCGCGGTCGAGGGGCTGGCCCGGGTCGACGTGGTCTGCCTGGACAAGACCGGCACCCTGACCGTCGGCGACATCGCCTACGAGGACTGCGAACCGGTGCCGGCGGCGAACCTGTCCGCGGACGAGGTGCGGGCGGCGCTCGGCGCCCTGGCCGACGACCCGAACGCCAACGGCACCCTCAAGGCGCTGGCCGCCGCGCTGCCGGTGCCGCCGGACTGGCAGCGCGAGGACACGATCGCGTTCAACTCGGCCCGCAAGTGGAGTGCCGCGTCGTTCGCCGGCCGCGGCTGCCTGGTCTTCGGCGCGCCGGACGTGCTGCTGGCCGCGGATGACCCGCTGCGCGAGCGGGTGGCCGAACTGGCCGCCACCGGCCGCCGGGTGCTGCTGCTGGGTCGCTCCCCGGCCGCGCTGCAGGGGCAGGAGCTGCCCGCCGGGATGACGCCGGCCGCGCTGGTGACGCTGACCGAGCAGGTCCGCCCGGACGCCCAGGAGACCCTGGAGTACTTCGCCGACCAGGGCGTGAGCATCAAGGTCATCTCCGGCGACAACCCGACGACGGTGGCCGCGATCGCCCGCCGGGTCGGCCTGGACGTGCCGCCCGAGGCGCTGGTCGACGCCCGCACCATCGGGGAGGACCCCGAGGAGCTGCGCGAGATCGTCGAGCGCACCACCGTCTTCGGCCGGGTCTCACCGGAACAGAAGCGGGCCCTGGTGCAGGCGTTGCAGCGCAACGGGCACGTGGCCGCGATGACCGGCGACGGGGTGAACGACGCGCTGGCCCTCAAGGACGCCGACATCGGCGTGGCCATGGGCAACGGGGCGCAGGCGACCAAGGCAGTGGCCCAGCTGGTCCTGCTGGACGGGCGCTTCTCGCACCTGCCGTCGGTGCTGGCCGAGGGCCGGCGGGTGATCGGCAACGTCGAGCGGGTGGCCAACCTGTTCGTGGCCAAGAACGTGATGAGCCTGATCGCGATCATCACCGCGGCCCTGTTCACGCTGCCGTTCCCGTTCCTGCCCCGGCATCTGACCCTGGTCTCGGCGGTGACCATCGGCATCCCGGCGTTCTTCCTGGCCCTGGGTCCGAACAAGCGGCGCTACGTGCCCGGGTTCCTCAAGCGGGTGCTGCGCTTCGCCGTCCCGGCCGGCGTGGTCTCCGGCATCGTCGTGTTCGTCTCGTACCTGCTGGCCCGGGCCGAGGTGGGCGCCCCGCCGGCCTCCGAGTGCCTGGTGCAGACCGAGGGCAGCAAGGTCACCGACAACGTGGTCTGCTGGCAGCCCTCCACCGCGGCGACGATCGCGTTGCTGTTTACCGCGTTCTGGATCCTGGTCGTGCTGTCCCGGCCGTTCCGGCTGTGGAAGGCGGCCCTGGTCGCCTCGATGGTGGCGATCGCCGCGCTGGCCTTCATCACCCCGCTGGGCCAGCAGTTCTTCAACTTCTCGCTCACCCCGACCACCCTGTGGACCTCACTGGCGGTGGGGGCGGTCGGCGCCCTGGCCATCGAGATCATCTACCGCACCGAACCGGGGATGCGCTCGGCCGCCGGGATCTGACCGATCCGGGCCGCGGCCGGGTCCTCGACCCGGCCGCGCCGCCGGGAAACACCTCAGCGCAGGCTGCGCGCCTTGCCGCGGGAGATGAAGCCCATCACCAGACCCGCGACCAGCAGCACCGCGGCGATGATGAGCAACCACTTGAGGGCGGTGAACAGCAGCCCGCCCAGTCCCAGCAGGATGGCCAGGACGACCAGCACGATGGCCACAACCATGTCGCCACACCCTTTCTCCGGACGATTGCCGACAATCGGCATTCGGACTTGGGGTACCCCGGCGACGGATGAGTCAATCGGCCACGGAGCGGGCAGTGTGATCACCGGCCGGCGCGGTGCCGGCGCGGTCGGCCGACGGGTCCGCCGAGGCGGCCTGCGCGGTGGGCCGGCCGGCCGGCAGGAGCCAGGCGGCGGCGAACAGGCCGGCGGCCAGCACGGCGATGGCCACGAACACGTCGTGGGTCGCGGCGGCCACCCCGGCCGGGTTGTCGGCCGCATTGGCGGTCGCGCCCAGGCTCACGTTGGCCAGGGCGCCGAAGAACGCGACGCCGACCGCACTGCCGAGGGATCGGGCGAACATATTGGTCCCGGTCACCACCCCGCGCTCGGCCCAGCCGACGCTGGACTGCGCGGCGATCAGGCTGGGGCTGGCGATCAGGCCCATGCCCAACCCGATCAGGAAGCAGCAGGCGCCGACCTGCCAGACCGCGGACGCGGCGGTCAGCCGCACGGTCAGCAGCGCACCGGCGATGGCCAGGGTGGCGCCGATCAGGGCGGTGGTGCGAAAGCCCAAGCGCAGATAGAGCCGGCCGGACAGGGTCGCCGAGATCGGCCAGCCGATGGTCAGGGCGGCCAGCGCGAATCCGGCGACCAGCGGGCCCGTGCCCAGCACCGTCTGCGCGAACGTCGGGACGTAGGTGGTCAGGCCGAGCAGCACGGCGCCGACCAGGACGCCGATCACCGCGCTGGCCACCAGCACCCGCCGGGAGAACACCCACAGCGGCAGCACGGGTTCGGCGGCCCGCCGCTGCGCGATCAGGAACACCGCCAGCAGCAGGACCCCGCCGCCCAGCACGGCGATGCTGGGCAACGAGTTCCAGGCCCAGGCCTGGCCGCCCTCCAGCAGGCCCAGGATCAGCAGGGTCGCGCCGACGGTGAGGGTGACGCTGCCCAGGTAGTCGATGCGGTGGTGGACCCGGTGCACCTTCTCCTGGAACCGGCCGGCCAACATCCAGGCGGCGAGCAGGCACAGCGGGATGTTGACGATGAACAGCCACCGCCAGGTCAGCCATTCGGAGAACACGCCGCCCAGGGTCGGCCCGACCACTGCCGAGATGGCCCACACGCTGGCCAGGTAGCCCTGCGCCTTGGCCCGCTCGGCCAGGGTGTAGATGTCGCCGGCGATGGTGACGCTCATCGGTTGCACGGCGCCGGCGCCCAGCCCCTGCAACGCCCGGAAGATGATCAGCGGGACCATCCCCCAGGCCGCCGCGCACAGGATGGAGCCGAGCAGGAACAGCCCGATGCCGAACAGCATGACCGGTTTGCGACCGACGATGTCGGCGAGCTTGCCGTAGATCGGCACCGAGACCGCTTGGGCCAGCAGGTAGACCGAGAACAGCCAGGGGAACTCGGCGAAGCCGCCCAGGTCGGCCACGATCGAGGGCACCGCGGTGGCCACGATGGTCGAGTCCAGCGCGACCAGCGAGGTCGAGAGCATCAGCGCGGCCAGGATGGGCCCGCGTTCGGACCGGAATCCGACCGCGCCCACCGGCCCCGCCGCCGCTGCCGTCACCGGCCACCTCCCCGTCCGTCCGCGCGTCCTCGCCAAACATTACCCAGGCTAATCTTCGCGCAGGGGGCTCAGCCGAGTCAGACCGGTGCCAACCCGGTGTGCGCCGCGGCGAACGCCAGCTGGTCGGCGTACTCCAGCGCCAACGCGCGGGCCGGCTTGCCCATTCCGTGACCGGCCCGGGTGTCCACCCGCAGCAGCACCGGGGCGGGCCCGGCCTGACAGTGCTGCAGCTGCGCGCCGAACTTGAGCGAGTGCGCCGGGACCACCCGGTCGTCGTGGTCCCCGGTGCAGATCAGAGTGGCCGGGTAGCGGGTGCCCGGGGCCAGCCGGTGCAGCGGTGAGTAGGCCAGCAGCGCCGCGAAATCGTCGGCGTCCTCGGGCGAGCCGTAGTCGGTGGTCCACGCCCAGCCGATGGTGAACAGGTGGAAGCGCAGCATGTCCAGCACGCCGACGGTGGGCAGGGCGGCCGCGAACAGCTCCGGTCGTTGCGTCAGCACCGCGCCGACCAGCAGCCCGCCGTTGGATCGGCCGTGCACGGCCAGCTGCGCCGGGGTCGTGTCGCCCGAGTCGATCAGCGCCTGGGCGCAGGCGATCAGATCGTCGAACACCTGCTGCTTGCGGTGGCCCATCCCGGCCCGGTGCCAGTCGGCGCCGAACTCGCCGCCGCCGCGCAGGTTGGTCACCACCAGCACCCCGCCGGCGGCGACCCAGGCCGCGAACATCGCCGAGAACGACGGCAGCAGCGCGATGTCGAACCCGCCGTACCCGTACAGCAGGGTCGGGGCCGGACCCGGGGCCAGGTCGGCCCGGCGCAGCACGGTCATCGGGACCTCGACGCCGTCGCTGGAGACGGTCCGCCGGCGCTGTGTGACCAGCTCCGGCAGCGGCACGTCGCCACCCGGCCCGGGCAGCGCCGTCAGGGTGATCGACGGGCCGGTCTCGAGCCGGAACGAGCGGGTCCGCGCGGTGAACGAGCCGACCCCGAGCAGGATCTCCGGCGAGCCGGCCCGGGTGTTCACCGCGACCAGCGAGATCGGCTCGGGCAACGCCGGCCAGTCCCGGTGAGCGCCGGTCCGGTCGACCACCTGCAGCCGGTGGGCGGCGTCGGTGGACCAGACCAGGGCGAAGCAGTCGCGCGCCGGATGGGCGCTGACCAGGACGTCCTGCTCGTGCTGGGGCACCACGGTCCGCCAGGAAGCCGCCGTCGGGGCGTCCGTGGCCAGCTCCACCGCGACCAGCCGGCCGCGCGGCGCGTCCCGCTCGGTGCGCAGGTAGAGCGTGTCGCCGTCGCTGCCGACGACGTGGTGGGCGTCGGCGAGTTCGCCGACCACCGGCACCGCGGCGGGGTCGATGACCACCCGCCCCTGGTCGGTGCGCAGCCGGTGGGCGCAGATCAGGCTGCGGGAATCGGTGCCCGGGCTGCTGGTCAGCACCAGCCACCGGCCGTCGGGGGCGACCCACGGGTCGGCCAGCCAGTCCCGATCCGGCGGCGTCCAGATCACCTCGTCCGGTCCCGGGTCGGCCGCCCGATCGGCCGCCTGGGGTGCGCCGGAGCCGGCGACCAACCGGTGCAGCACGAGTTCACCGGCGCCCATCGCGTCGGTCAGCGCGCCGCCGCGGCCGGCGCCCGCCGGCTCCGGATAGCGCCAGTACAGGAACCCCGAGGCGTCCGGCAGCCAGGTCGGGTCGACCCACTTGGTCCAGCGCAGCTCGTCCGGCCGATCGGCCCCGCCGGCCACCTCGCGGACCCGGATGGTCCGCCAGTCCGAGCCACCCTCGGACACCGCGTAGGCCAGCAGCCGCCCGTCCGGGCTGACCCGGGCCCCGGTGAGCGCGACGGTGCCGTCGGCGGACAGGTCGTTGGGGTCCAGCAGCAGGGTCGGCGCGTCGAGCAGCTCGTCCAGGCTCGGCGCCCAGAACAGCTGGTCCTGGTCCAGCTCGCCGGGGTTGGCCACCACGAAGTACCGGCCGCCCCGCTCCCAGGGCACCCCGCGCCGGGGCGCGGTGAGCAGCGCGGTGGTCATCGCCAGCAGCGGCTCGCGCGCCGGCAGCGCATCGAGAATGGGCCGGGACAGGGCGTTCTGGGCGTCGACGAAGGCCCGGGTCCGGTCCGCGTCGGGTTCCTCCAGGTACCGGTACGGATCGGCCACCCGATGGCCGTGGAGCACCTGCACGACCTCGTCCCGATCGGCGGGCGGGTAGCGGAGGGGCTGGCTCACTCGGCCGGGCCGGGCGCGTCCGGATCCAGCGGCGGGGCGACCGGCCGGCCCTCGAACGGGGTGGACAGCACGACGGTGGTGCGGGTGGTCATGCCCGCCGTGCCCCGGATCCGGGCCAGCAGGGCCTCCAGCGCGGCCGGCGACTGCACCCGCACCTTGACGATGTACGACTCGACGCCGGCCACCGAGTGGCAGGCCTCGATCTCGGGCATCTGGGCCAGCCGGTGCGGGTAGTCGTCGGGCGCCGCCGGGTCGATCGGGGTGAGCGAGACGAACGCGGTCAGCGGCAGGCCGATCTGCTCGCTGTCGATCTGCGCGGTGTACCCGCGGATGACCCCGCGCTTTTCCAGCCGGCGCACCCGCTGGTGCACGGCGGAGACGGACAGCCCCACCTTCTCGGCGAGATCGGTGTAGCTGCAGCGGCCGTCGGCGGCCAGCACGGCGGCGATGCGGGCGTCCAGGTCCTCGAGCACGGCCGGCGCCTCAGCCATCGACGGTGGATCGGGCGTCGAGGACGATCAGCTCGGTGGGGGCGAGGTTCATCAGCCGAGGACCGGACTCCCCCACCACCACGATGTCCTCGATGCGGACCCCGAACTCGCCGGGCAGGTAGATCCCCGGCTCCACCGAGAACGCCATACCTTCCTCCAGGGTGATCGTGTTGCCGGACACCATGTAGGGGTGTT
>ENA-UOWO01007831-UOWO01007831.1-activated-sludge-metagenome-genome-assembly--contig:-NODE-7831-length-10448-cov-3.738863_pt1 | contig 10448 bp, 11 predicted proteins | sample MGYA00238148_ERZ761564 | MGnify/ENA primary metagenome ERZ761564 (study PRJEB28885, sample SAMN05720194) | activated sludge metagenome | isolation source: Anaerobic digester | place: USA...
TTTGGCTTGCATTCCAGTTTTGATCTATTGTTATTTTGTGAAAATGATTCCAGATATTGACTATTCTGTAAGAGCTGCCTTTGCGGTGACTTTGGTAGGCCTTATCACTGACGTTATCTTTTAATTTTATATTTGACAACGAAATGAGCGATAATAGAAGATACTACGGAGGAACAGGAGACCCCTACAGCAGACAAGGACAAGGTATTGGAACAGGTAGGTTTAAATTATTTTTGATTTTGGGCTTAGCAATGGCTGGCTATCAAGCATTTAAATATTATACCAATACACAGACCAATCCCATCACAGGCGAGGAGCAAAGAATCCAATGGACTCCAGAGGAAGAAATAGCATTGGGTTTGCAATCAGCTCCACAAATGGCGCAGCAATATGGAGGTTTGCATCCTGACCAAAGAGCTCAAGCGCATGTAGATGCAATTGGAAGAAAACTTGTTACCAACACAATCGCAGGAAAGGCTCAATATCCATGGGATTTTCATTTATTGGCTGATGATCAGGTGGTCAATGCCTTTGCACTACCTGGTGGGCAGTGTTTTATTACTGCTGCGCTTTATGCCAGATTGGAAAATGATGACCAATTAGCTGGGGTAATGGGTCACGAAGTTGGCCATGTTGTCTATAGACATGGAGCAGAACGTATGGCGAGCCAAGGATTCATACAAGGGCTTATCCAGAGCGTCATGATCGGATCGGGTGGTAGTCAATCCATCGCCCAAATAGCAAATATGGTTGGCCAAATGAGTAGCATGAAATATGGTAGAGATCAAGAATTGCAGAGTGATGACTTTGGAGTACGCATCATGGTGGAATCTGGTTATAATCCACAGTATTTGATAAAAGTAATGGATATTTTGGAAGAGGCAAGTGGAGGGAATAGGGTCCCTGAGTTTCAATCAACTCACCCATCACCAGAAAATAGAAGAGAAAAAATTAAACAAGCTATTGAAAAATACGCTAAGAAATAAAGGTCTAGCAAGTCTTTCCCTGCTGGTCTTGGGATTTTCATTGTCCTGTAGCCCCAAGAATAAGATTTTATTGCAACAAAATAAGGTTGTTGTAAACATTACAATAGATGAAGGACAAGGAAGTTTTGCGCCGTGTGAACCTTCCATCAGCATTTCACCCGTCAATCCCAATTTAGTTACTGCTGGGTCTGTATTAAATAATGTTTATCATTCAGAGGATGCTGGAAAAACTTGGAGAAAGGAAATCTTAAAGTCTTCTTTTGGAGTTTATGGTGATCCTGTTGTCAGGTATGATGGTTTGGGAAATGTCTATTATGCACACTTATCCAATCCCAAAAATAAGGCTTATAGCAGTGAAGAGTTTTTGGATCGGATCGTCGTACAAAAACTTAGTAATTCAAGTAATACTTGGTCAAACGGCACTTTTCCGCTTGCAGATAAAAAAAAGGATCACGACAAACAATGGATTGTGGTAAATCCAATTGACCAATCGTTGACGATGACCTGGACTCAATTTGATAAGTATGGTTCAAAATTGGAAAGGGATAAAACAAATGTATTGTTTTCAATCTCCAAAGATCAAGGGGAAACATGGTCTGAAAGTATCATCATCAATGAAGTCAGTGGTGACTGCGTGGATGATGATTTGACTAATGAGGGTGCTTTTACAGCAGTCGGCATAGACGGCTCTATCATGGCTGTCTGGGCCAGGGATAGTAAAATATGGTTTGACAGGTCAACCGATGGAGGCAAAAACTGGCTAAAAAGTGACAAGGCAATCGCAGACCAAATTGGGGGTTGGTCAATGGACATACCAGGAATTGATAGGACAAATGGTTTTCCTATCTTGAAAGTTGATCACAGCAACGGAAAATACCGCGGTAGAGTCTACATGAGTTGGACTGACCAGAGAAATGGCTCGGACAATACAGATGTATGGATCATTCATTCGGATGACCATGGCCAGCATTGGTCACAAGCAATCAAAGTAAATAACGATTCTGGTAAAGCAGCACATCAATTCTTCCATAGTATGGATTTGGACCAAAGTTCAGGATATGTATATTTGTTGTTTTATGACAGAAGAAATTACCAAGATGCACATAATGATGTTTATCTTGCATACACCACCAATGGTGGAAAAGATTTTGTGAATACCAAGGTAAGTGAGACTTCCTTCTTGAGTGAAAAGATTGTGTTCTTCGGTGACTACACGGATATAAGTGCAGTGCAAGGGAAGGTACGACCAATATGGACACACCAAGAAGGAAAAGTACTTAAGATAAAAACGGCGCTGATTGATATTGGAATATAATTTTTATTACCCTCTGAAATTTGTCTCTAAGACAAATTTTTTAGATAATTTGTATGTAATTAAAAAATAATACTAACCCCAATGGTACAATAATGAAGATTATTGCTAATTTCGATGCGCTGATAAAATATACTTAAATTATTAAAATTATTAAAAGATGGAAAAGCTTTCTAAGGAGTTGCAAACGTACGCAATTGTTGGTTTAGTATTTAAATACTTGAAAGAAAGCCCTAGTTACGGTTACAAACTCATTAAGGACATTGAGAAGGAATCAGGTGGACTCGTTCAAGTTGAAGAAGGTTATCTTTATCCTCTATTGGACAAGATGAGAAAACAAGGACTACTCAATAGCAGTTGGGAAAGTACTTCTGGTAACCAGAAAAGAAAAGTTTACAGTTTGTCTAATGCTGGTATCAACAAATATCATGCATTAGTGAGTGATTTTGAAAAAGTCAAAGGTTGGATGAAATAGGTGTATAGGGTCTTGCGGCCTGTGGTGTTAGCTAACTACTATAAGGATGGTCAACATCATAGCTAGGGCTATGAGAATTATGACTCTCTTATCTTTGAGATTCATGTTTTAAATTGTTTCTATTGCTGTATATACCTTACACTTGCACAAATGGTGCCAACTTCTTTTGATTTAATTATTCTGGTATTATATTTTTTGCCCTCAAGAAGGTCTCAGTTTTAAATTGTTGTTTTGCGGATACTTTTATATTAAAGATTATAATAATCTGTAAACCAAATTTTTATAAATTGTATAAAGACTATTTGTTTTTTTGAAGGTTGCAATAAATATGGATTTTGGTGAGCAAATTGCACACCTTGATGAGTCATCCATGGTAGGTAAGGTAGACCAATGCAGTATTGCGTGTGGATACCATGCTGGGGATGGCACGACCATATTTAATGCCTTAAAATTTTGCCAAGAAAATGATGTGTCCATTGGTGCACATCCTTCATATCCAGACAGATCTAACTTTGGGAGGGAAATCATGCATTTACCTCCCAAAGAATTGTTATGTCACCTCATCTACCAATTGGCAGCCTTTAAGTCTATTGCCAAATTTATTCGAATGCCAGTCCTACATGTGAAGTTGCATGGAGCTCTTTATAATGAAGCTATGCTCAATGAAGCAGTGGCAAAAACGACCATTGAAGCAATGGAAATGGTCTTTCCTAATGCGGCCATCATGGCAATGGCGGACTCAGCTTTGGCTTTTTATGGCATGCAAAAAGGTTTTGATGTATGGAAAGAAGGATTCGCTGACAGACTTTATGAGAGTGCAACCAAATTGGTCCCGAGATCTGTAGCCGGAAGTTTACTCACATCTCCTGATGAAGTAAAACGACAAATAGAAAACCTTAAGTCTGGTTTTGTTATTGATAATCAAGACCATGTAATCAATCTTGCTGTGGACACTATCTGTATTCATGGTGACAATCCCAATATTAATAATCTCCTGGCAGCTTTATGATATGGAAGCTTTGCAGCCCGAGCTGACTAAATGCAGAAGTATTTAATTTGAAATTTTGTTTGTGTAAAGATCAAAACCAATGAAACCATTGAATTGATTGAAAGTATGGCGAATTGTTTTGCACACCATCACATTTAATAGATTTTGAAGTTGGCCCCAAAAGTAAAATTACTACCACTCGACTTAAGCCAAGTTTATGAAGACTCAATATTTAAGAAAGAATTAAATGCAACATTGTTGCATTTATAATTTAATTGCTTAATGTTGCATGAGGATTTAAAAATACAAAACATACAAGTTTTTCAAATCAAATAATTTAAAGAAATAGTATCATATGGGCGAAGACAATTATGAAGTAATTATCATAGGAGGAAGTTATGCGGGTTTGTCAGCAGCTTTGGCATTGGGTCGAGCATTGCGGAAAGTTTTGATCATTGATAGCGGTTTGCCTTGTAATAGACAAACTCCACATTCACACAACTTTTTAACACAGGATGGCAAAACTCCGAAAGAGATTTCAACAATTGCAAAGCAACAATTAGAGCAATATCAAACAGTAAAATTCTACAATGGACTAGCTGTGAGTGGAATACAAAAAGAAGATGGCTTTGAAATTATCTGTCAAAATGGTGAAAAATTTACTGCAAAAAAATTAATTTTTGCAACAGGTGTGAAGGATAAAATGCCTGAAATTCCTGGATTCGCTGAATGCTGGGGAATCTCAGTTATTCACTGCCCGTATTGTCATGGATATGAGGTGAAGGGCGAAATAACGGGCATTATTGCTAACGGGAATTTTGCTGCTCATTATGCACAATTAATAAATCACTGGACGAAAGACTTGACCGTTTTTACAAATGGAACATCTACGCTTACTCCAGAACAGGAAGCGAAAATTGAGCTGCACAACATTCAAATCATTGAAAAGGAAATAAATTACCTAAAACACGAAAATGGTCTAGTTGAGCAAATTTTTTTCAAAGACAAAACATCAATGTCAATGAAAGCCATATATTCTCGGCCCGACTTTGAGCAACATTGCAAAATTCCTGAAATGTTGGGTTGTGAATTGACAGAACAAGGTTTCCTTAAAGTAGATATGTTCCAGAAAACCAACGTGCCAAATGTATTTGCATGTGGAGATAATACCAGTCCAATGCGGTCTGTAGCAAATGCGGTGGCGACTGGAAGCATGGCGGGTGTTGTAGTAAATAATTTAATGATAGAAGCTGAATTTTAATATTTTATAAACTAAAAAGTGTTAAAATTGAAAAATGACGCTTATGATTGTTTAGCTATCATTTAATTTTAACTCAATTATCCAAATCAATTCCCATGCGTAAACTAACACAGCAATCTATCAAGGTATTATTATCCATTTGGTTGGCTTTTTCATTAAATAGCATTTCAGCTCAAGAACTTATTTATCGGGAAGTTTTTTCCTTTGACACTTTGCAAGGGAGTCAATTGCAAAGAGCATTAGATGAAGGCTGGGAAGGCACTCGAAATGGTGATAATCCTGGCGAAGGCCAATTGAGTATATTTAATGGTGCGCCAACTGATGCTCTACTAGAACCAATAAATTCTGATCCAATTTTTGGTCTTCCAGGATATGCATTTTGGGGTCCAGATGGGGTTTCAGGAGTTGCCATTTACAGTAACGAATTTGGATCCCTTGGTTACAGTTCTGATGATTTGCTTGAATTGAGATGGCGAAATAGGAACAACAATAGCGGACCTGGTAATCCAACAAATAACGATTGGAGAGGTTTGGTCTATGTTAACGGTATTTGGTATGCATCGCAAACAACAGTCAATGTTAACAATACTGCCGCCAATACTTTTGAGGATGAAGTACTTAACTTGTCTGGCTCTTTATAGACAGCAATGACATTAGATCAACCAACAGATATTGGGCCTAGATTTCCAGCAGTGCCAAATTTTCAACCCCTTCCATCAGGACCTATTGAAAAAGTAGGCATTTTCACAAACTTTTTCTTTGGTAGAATGCGTATTAGCTCGTTTGAGGTTTATGGTGCTGAACCAATTGCTCCAATTCCAACGCTTGGTGAGTGGGGTCTTATCATCCTTGCTTTAGGAATGATGATTGTATCTATTTTAGCAATTAAAAATTCATTTGTTTGGCAAAAGAAAAATAGTTAATAAACAAAATATTTAAAGTGAAAGTGTTTTTAACTTTCTCTGATAAACTATTTAGTTCTGAACTTATCTTGCATCAAAAAAAAAGCGAATGGCTAAATAGTTACCTTTATTCATTAATTTGATGTGCGAATCTTAATCTGCACTCTAATTTCTAAACCTTCGTATTAATTTTTGATCTAATTTTTAAGTAATTAAACGAAGCAAACAGTCAAAAATCAAATCAATCTTATAAATCTAAGATTTATAAACAGTATTTATTAGCTTTATTCTTAATAGAAGATTAAAAATCAAAGCGGTAAAACAAAGATTGAATGATTAAGAAAAAACGAACTTGGAAATTCTGGATTTTTAGAACCCTATTAGTATTGTTCCTGATTGGTGCTGTCTGGCTTATCAACTTGATATGGTTTCGCCCATTGAATATCCGCCATTTTTATGACCGAACGTTTGTATTATTTGCCCTGAAAAGCCCAGAGACGGTAACCCAACTTGGCATTCCTGTTTTGTATGATTGGACAAAGGACAAATGGGATGATGTATCAGATGCCAAACTACGGGAGAATTTCAAACAAACTAAAAAGGACTATGAGACCCTAATGAGTTATGATTTTGATGGCCAATCTCCAGAAAACCAATTGAATACTAAAATACTGCGCTCTTTCATGAAAAGTGCTGTCGATGGTGAACCCTTTTTCTATCATGATTATCCGCTCAATCAATTACAAGGCATACAAAGTGGAGTTCCAAATTTGCTAACAAATAGTCACCAATTGGAAGATAAAAGTGACATCAAAGCATATATAACTCGATTGAAATCTATAGGTATAAAATTTGATCAAGTACTTGAGGGCCTTCGGATAAGGGAAGAAAAGGGAATTATTCCTCCAAAATTTGTGATTAAACGGGTCATAGATGAAATGACAGGATTTATTGGAGGAGGTGTTGAAAAGAATGTTTTGTATACAAATTTTACTGAAAAGCTTGGTAAAATCGATGGCTTGTCTGATGAGCAAAAGTCAGAGTTTACGCAACAAGTAGCAGATGCAATAACGAAAGCGGTAATTCCTGCTTATCAGAAACTCATAAATTATCAGGAAGCATTGTATGAAAAGGCCACAACAGATGATGGTGTTTGGAAGTTGCCCAATGGAGATGCCTTTTACCGCCATCAATTGAAAATAAGTACGACTACTGACTTAAGCCCAGAGGAAGTCCATCAAATAGGACTGAAAGAAGTAAATCGAATTGAAAAAGAAATGTGGGCCATTCTCCAAAATGAAGGATATACGGATACGACCAAAACCATTGGTTTCATGGTGGATAGTTTGAGTAGAGAAGAGCGGTTTTTATATCCAGAGAGTGATTCTGGGAAAACGATGTTACTGGCAGAGTATAAGCGGATAATTGATGAGGCGAATGCGAAGTTAGACAAAGCATTTGACATCCGCCCGAAGGCTTCCATTTCTGTGGAGCGAGTTCCAGAATTTCAAGAAAAAGGCGAGGCAAAAGGCAGATATACTTTACCTGCTATGGATGGTTCAAGAGGTGGTGTATTCTGGGCTAATGTCAGGAAGGTCTCCGAACATCCAAAATTTACAATGAAAACGCTGGCCTATCATGAAGGAGTACCAGGGCATCATTTTCAACTAGGAATTCAGACGGAATTGAAAGGTTTGCCGATTTTCCGCACAGTTGTTCCTTTTACAGCTTATGGAGAAGGCTGGGCTTTGTACAGCGAGCAATTAGCTTATGAGTTAGGATTTTATGACAATGACCCATTTGGCAATCTAGGGCGATTGCAAGCAGAAATGTTTCGTGCATGTAGGTTGGTTGTGGATACTGGCATTCATTCCAAGAAATGGACACGCGAACAGGCGATCAAATACATGGTAGATTACACAGGAAATTCAGAAAGCGAAGCAACAACAGAAATCGAAAGGTACATCGTATGGCCAGGTCAAGCGTGTGCTTATAAAATTGGTATGATGAAAATCTTGGAATTGAGAGCGAAAGCAAAAGAAACCCTGGGGGTAAAGTTTGATTTACAAGCGTTTCATCGTGTTGTTTTGGAGAGCGGCTCTGTACCATTGGATGTTTTGGAAGAAAATATTATGGCGTATTTAAAACAAAAGAAGTAAGAAGACATTTTAGTAATCATTCACCAAATCATAAAAAATGATAAAAGCAATTTTTAATCCAGGTAATTACCCTAAAAACATAGATTTTTTATTACTCTTACTTAGAATCATATCTGGGGGATTTATGATTGTTCATGGTGCGGGTAAATTTGCAAAATTATTTGGTGAAGAGCCAATAAAATTTGGAGATCCAATTGGAATTGGGGAAGTACCATCTTTAATTTTAGCCGTTTTTGCAGAAGTTTTCTGTGCCATATTTTTAATCTTGGGATTTTCTACCAGGCTTGTAGCCATTCCTTTGCTCATAACCATGTTGGTTGCTGCTCTCATTGTTCATGCAAATGATGGTTTTGGAAAACAAGAATTGCCTCTACTTTACGCCACCATTTATTTTGGAATTGCGCTTACGGGTGCTGGAAAATTCTCCATTGATCAATTGATATATAGAAATAAATAATTTGTCAATTTAATCGCTCTGAAAAATAGTTTATAAACCACCTCAAATAAAAAAATGAAAACATATACAACTCTATCCGAAGCAATAAATGATTTGACAAAATTGGGTTACACGTACAACTTCAATATCAAAAGTGATTGTATTGAGTGTGCTGAAAACAATTTACAACTCCAACCAGATGAATTTGAAATTGACGAAGTATTTCGCTTTCAAGAAATGTCGGATGTGGATAATGAGAGTATTTTGTACGCAATTTCATCAACTGAAAATAATCTGAAAGGTTTGCTTGTAAACGCATACGGCATTTACGCAGATACAGCTTCAACAAAATTGATTGCAAAACTAAATAGTAAGTAAATCAAGGCAAAAAACCAAATTCAAAATCCATATATCCACATCGATTTTCTGTAGAAAATCTATTATTTGCTCAATACAGCAATTATGTTTTGCCGTCACTAATGAATTGAATTTTAAACTTTTAACATTAGTTTGTTGGGCAATTCTATTCCAGATTGGTATATTTCCACATTATTTAATTCAATTCATTAAATGGCACATATAAAAGTAGAAGATCATCTACCTGGAGTTACGGGGTTACTGGAATTTCGAAAAGATGCGTCACAACCATTACGAGAATTGACACAGCTATTACTGCGAGGTCCAAATACCCTGACTGAAGCAGAAAGAGAATTAATTGCAGTAGTAGTGTCAAATAAAAATGAGTGTGTTTATTGTACTACATCACACGCCGCAGCCGCAGATGCTTATTATGGCGACAATCACCTAAGTGAAAATGTAAAAAAAGATATTGAAACTGCTCCCATCAGTGATAAGATGAAAGCATTATTGACAATCGCATTATACGTCCAAGAAAGTGGGAAAAATGTCACTAAGCAGTCGATAGATCGTGCTAAAAGTTTTGGTGCGAGCGACATGGAAATCCATGATACGGTTATGATTGCCGCTTTATTTTGCTTTTACAATAGATATGTAGATGGTTTAAACACATTTGCCCCTAGTGATCCCGTGTATTATGCTGAAATGGCGAAGAGGTTGAAAGAAACGGGTTACTTTAGACCCAAGTTGGGTTATGATGATTTAAAGCATAAATCCTATGAATGAAAATAGCCCTAAAAAAACCAGCACCTATCAATATTTTTTATTTTTTATTTGTTTTATAAGTGGCTCAATTGGTGGTCTAACTTCTACAATAGTTCCCTCCTACTTACCAACATTGATCAAAGAGTTTACTACCGAAAATGTAGAAGGGGTAGGAGCAATCGTGAATGCGGTTTTTATTTATGGAATGTTGTTTGGAGGAATATTGCTTGGCTTAATCAGTGATAGATGGGGAAGAAAAATGAGCTATCTAAGTGCTGTTTTCAGTATTGGGGTTTTCATGCTGCTTTCGGCTTTTGTAAATACTTGGATGTGGTTGGTGTTATTCAGATTTATGACGGGATTTGGAGTAGGAGGAATTCTCTTGATAACTGCCGTTATAATTTCGGAAGAATGGAATGAGCAAACAAAAAGTATTGCTTTAGGGATTTTATCTATAAGTTTTCCTGTAGGCATATTTTCAGCGGGTATCATCACCTACAATGTTTCTAATTGGCGGACGGCTTTTTTTGCAGGAATATTGCCTTTGATCATAGGTTTACTAATCTATTTTTTTATGAAGGAATCAAGAAAATGGCTGGAAGGCAAGATTCAAAATAAAATCCAACCCAGTGCAATCAATGATCGCGAAATGTTTAGAGTTATCCTCAGTGGAAGCCTTATTTATGGAAGTATGTTGATAGGATTATGGGCAGTTTTTGCATGGCTTCCCACTTGGGTCCAAACCATTGTTGTTGATTCAGATGGGCAACAAGAACGAGGTATAAGCATGATGATTTTTGCTTCAGG
>ENA-UOWO01007833-UOWO01007833.1-activated-sludge-metagenome-genome-assembly--contig:-NODE-7833-length-10444-cov-5.341515_pt1 | contig 10444 bp, 8 predicted proteins | sample MGYA00238148_ERZ761564 | MGnify/ENA primary metagenome ERZ761564 (study PRJEB28885, sample SAMN05720194) | activated sludge metagenome | isolation source: Anaerobic digester | place: USA...
TATTTGGGATGAGGAAAAATATCGTTATTTAGGAGGACGATTAATTCTCCGGTGGATTGATTAACGGCATCATTGGAGTTTTCTCCGAATCCAAGGTTGTCTTTATGATTAATAATTTTTAGTTTAGGATATTTGATCTGGATTTTTTTGGCAAAAATAATACTCTCATCCTGAGAAGCATCGTCGGCTAAAATGATTTCGTTGGCTTCAGGACTGTTTTTAATAATAGTTTCAAGATTTTTTTGGAGAATAGTAAGGCCGTTCCAATTAGTAATGATGACCGATATTTTCATGCTATTGATTGATAATGTTCATTAATTTCTTTTCAAAATTATTTTTGGAAAATTGTTGGCAATTTATGAGTGATTGTTCAGACATACGTTTGAGGGTGTCCGGTTCTTCGATTAATTTTTGGGTTTTAGAAATTAATTCATCCAGCGTTTTCCAAAGAAAACCATTAACACCATGGTCGACTATTTCCGGAATTCCGCCCTGAGAAATGACTACTGGAACCAGTCCGGAGGCCATAGCTTCAACAATAGTGATACCAAAGTGTTCGGTGTTTTCCGGGTGGGTATTTTCGTCGACATCAAAACCAGCGGCGTGCCAATAAATTTTAGCTTTAGAGTAAATTTGTTGAAGGATGTCAAAAGGTGGGTTAATAATGAATTCTACAGGTAACCCTTGGGCGTTTTTTTGGAGATATTGGAGGTAACTATTTTTTGACGGGTCAGTAAGGCTACCACCGGCTAAGACTAGTTTCCAATTAAGATTAGGTGTTTGGTCAATTAGTTTTTTAAGACCATCGATGAGAACATCTTGTTTTTTGGCATTGAGAATATTGTCGAAACGGCCAACCGATAAAATAATATTTTCTTTGTGGGTGTCGGAGTAAAATTTATCAACGTCAACCGGTGGATAAATAACGAGAACTTTATTTTGAAGGGCTTTTTCCTGAAATCTGGAAGTAAATTGAGAGTTGCAAATAACCCTGGTTAAAAGCTTGGATTTGAGTTGGTGAGTAATTTGAGAGATAAACTGACTTTGGGGTACAAAAGGAACTTGAATATGGAGATAATTTTTTTTGCCAAAAAGAGTGGGAATACTGCCGTCACTAATATAAAAAATAAGATCATATTGACGGTTATTTTTGAATTTGCTGAAAAACCGATTAAATCTAAGTTTAATTTGGGGTTGATTGATAACCCGACGGGTAAATTTGGAAAGATGATCGTTTTCTTCAATGAGATCTAAATTTTGAGGTTGGATACCGAAAATATCTGGAACTATATTTAAATTTTTTAAATTGAGAGAAAAACGTTTTTCGGCTTTTTCGATGAGGTCTTTTTTGCCTGACCAAAAAATGTCGACCTGATAACCATTCTTGAGAAGAACTTCGGCGACGGTAAGACAGTATCTTTCTCCTCCGCCCAAGGTATCTAAGTAGGGATCATAGATTGCAGCCTTTTTATCCATCAACTTTATGATACCTTAAATTTTTTGATTTTGCTTTTGTTGTAATTCCCAAAGGCGAGCATAGATTAAAAAAGTATTAAAAATTTCGAAAATTACTGAAATCCAGCCAACTTCCCCATCACGCCACATTTGTTGTTGAACAAGTCTTTCCCAGGCCTTGGTAAGCATCATACGGATAAATCGCCACCAAACAATCGGTGGATGGCCTGATTTGAACAGTGCTTGAGCCTCAGTGTCAGTCCAAACTAAAGTTTTATTGACCATAGAGGTTAGATCACGGTGAGTATAGTGAAGTAAGTCGGAGTTGATGTAGCCTAAATTTCCACTGGTTATAGGTTGTTCGTGTAAAATTCCTTTATATCCCTGAAAAAAATCGCGATTAAAAAGTCTTTTAACATAGTCCGGGTAAGTACCGCCATATTTGACCCGTTGACCTAAAAAATAATTGGCCCGAGGAATAGCATAATGGGAATATTTTAAATTGGACGAATTGACGGTTTTATTTATTTTTTTCTTAAGATTTAAAGGAACACGTTCGTCGGCATCGACGTAAAAAATCCATTTTTGAGTGGCAAATTTAAAGCCTAAATTGCGCCATTTACTGAAATTTTTATTGTATTCGTCGAAGGTTTTAATTATCTTTATACGGGGAAGAGTTTTTTTGGCCAAAGTAACGGTCTGGTCGGTGGAATTAGCGGCGACCAGGATAATTTCTTTGGCCCAACGACATGATTTAAGACAATCAATAATCATTTTTTCTTCGTTTCCGGCTAAAATTATTATAGAAATTGGGGTTTTGGTTATTGCCATGAGCCTTTGTTGAATTTTTGGAAATAGAAATCTTTGATGCCGATTTTTTGCCATTTAGAGACGGACGGATCGAATAATTGAATTAGAGATTCTTTTAATAAAGCTAATTTAGTCCTAAACCGGCCATAACGGAGACCAAAGAGGAGCCGATTGCGAGTGAGGAAATAATTATGTAAGTCTCCCCCACTTTTGGATGAGCCAGAATTAATGTGCCAAATTTTAGATGTGGGAATATAGGCCATTTTAAAACCGGCAATTTTGGCGCGTTGACAGAAATCGGCGTCTTCAAGATACATAAAGAATTTTTCATCAAGTAATCCGATGGTTTCAAAAACCTGACGGTTGACAAGAAGGCAGCAGCCGGTAAGAAAATCGATTTGGTCATTGATTTGATCTTTTTGACCATGATCAACTTCGTCAACCCCAATGTGACTGCCGTAAATATTATTCCAGTCCATTTGTCCGCCGGCAAACCAAATAACGTGCCCTTTGTCTTTGGCTTGATAGCGTTGGTTGTGATATTCATAACCAGGAGCAAAGTAGATTTTTGGGCCGAGAAGTTGGTATTGGGGAGTATATTTAACTAAATTTTTTAGGAAGTCGGGGTCGACAATAACATCATTATTAATAAGAAGAATTTGATTGAAATTGAGTTTCAGAATGTGTTTAATAGCAACGTTATTACCGCCGACAAATCCTAAATTAGAATGATTTTCAATAATTTCTATTTTAGGATTGTTTTTATATTCCCTTTGAAAAATTTCTAATGAATTGTCAGAAGAACCGTTGTCGACTAAGAAAATTTGGTAATCAAACTGACGGCAATTGATTTTGAGGATGGATTTAATAGTGTCAAGAGTCATTTCTGGTTTATTCCAGTTGATGATAACTAAGGCTATTTTAGGGTGGATCATGAAATTAAAAGTTTTTAGTGAGGTAATTGAGCCAGTGTCTAAATTTGATAATAAAACTTTTGAAGAAACCGGGTGAATATTCTTCACGGAAGAATTTTGAGAACCAATGATCATATTCAAACGTGGCCTCCTGACTGGCAGAAACAAAAGACTCACGGAGGATTTGTTTATCTTGAGAACCTTGTTTTTCCCATAATTTGGCGTAAATTAGACCAACAGCAAATCCTTGAAGGAGACAAAAAATGAGTCCATGAACACCATCTTTGTAGCCTTCGGCAAAGAAAAACCGGCTATTAAATTCCTGAATTGGTTTAAGGATAAAATCACTAACTTTGACTTTATATTCTTTGGCATTAAGCTCATCTGCCTGGATATTGCTATATCTAATAGCCCGAAGGATGAATTGATTTATATTCTGGTAATTATTATGCTTAATAGCGAGTTTTTCGGAGTCTAAAAGGGTAATACCGTTACCGGTAGTGATTGGCTGACTATGAATTTCTTTTTGCCAACTAACAGCACCGTTTTTAAAAAATCTGATTAAATAATCGGGCCAACAATTGGCGTGCCTGATCCATTTGCCAAAAATAAAATTTTGGCGCGGTATTTTGACATAATCGACATCCGATCTTTGGGTAATTTTCTTAAGTTCTTTTTTGATGGTTTTATTGAGATATTCGTCCGGGTCAAGTAAAAGTATCCATTTACCGGTGGCTTTGGAAAGAGCAAAGTTTCTGGCTGGTTCGACAAATTTCATTGGACGATAATTAAAAACTTTGGCACCGAAATTTTTGGCAATGGAGACACTGTTGTCAGTTGATTTCATATCGACAACGATAATTTCATCAACAAGATCTTTGATAGATTTGAGACATTTAGATAAGTTTTCGGCTTCGTTACGAACATTTATAACTGCAGAAATGTTTGGTTTGGATTTCATAGTATTTTTGATAAGTTTATCATCTTTGAACTTGATAGAGTTTAACATTTGATTGGTTGTAGATTTCGTTAACTTGAAGTTCTGCTGGATTTAAGGGTAATTTTTGGTCATTGACTAAATAAATATACTTAATGTCATTATCAACTAAAAAGCCCCTGGTAAAAAATTTATCGGTACTGTGAAAAAATTTATCAACCAAATTACGACGTGATTGCCAATCAAAACCAGTAATATCTAAATTCATTTCGTCTTCCAGGAAGATGATTTTTTGAGAAAAGGCTGAGGTGTAAGCGGTGGTTTCGTAAGCATAGAGAGGAATGGGAGTAGAAAAATTATTTTTAAGATATTTATCATAAGGGTAGGTTAAGACTATGCCTTCTGGCTGGTTTTTTAAGAAATTTAAACCAGCTAATTCGTTTAAAGGCAGAGCTGATGGAGGTGGGTTGCCAAAATAGTCTTTGAGAGTACCATAACTACCAAGACATGAAAGTAAAAGAATTATGAGGACGATTTTTTTTTGTTTACCCCATAGGGAACCAAGAAAAGAGGCAAAGTAAAAATTAGCGATGAAAAGAAAATAATAAAAAAATTGAATAGTGTTCCAAGCGGTTCCTTTTTGGACAAATAAAAGAGGAATTAGAAAAGAAGAAGTAAGAATAGGAATAAAGATTAGATCAATATCAGTGTTTTTCTTTTTGAAGAAAGTGATTAAGAGTTTGAAGATGCCACAAATTCTGGTTCCAAGGTTTCCGACTAAAAACACGGTAATCAGGAATAAATCGATAAGTAACAATATGATAGAATTGGTTTGATTATAACGATACGAAGCAAGTTTGGGCCAGTAAAATTTGTCAATTGACTCGATCATGGAGTGGATAAACCAAAGAGGTTTGAACTCAAGTAATGAGGCTTGTCGGAATACTCCCAAAAGGCAGAGGATAGTGAAAGAAAAAACTCCAGTAAAAAGGCAAATGAAAAAATTAAATTTGGAGAATTTCTTGGAGATTAAAAAGTTGACTAGCCAGTAAAAAGAAAGACCAAAGCCAATTAAAACTCCAGAATAGACTTTGATTCCGGAGAGTAAGGAAAAGATGATTCCGATAAGAATGGCGGCTAATACCGAAGAACCATTTTTATATCGATGCCAAAGGATAAGACCACTAAGTAAAATGATGAGAGAAAAAGCAAATGGGGGGTTAAGTAAAGTAGAGACTGATTGCATGGACCAAAACATGGATTCACCGCCAATTTGTCTGTTTTTGATTAAAGTAATTATCCAGCCAAATGATGAGGCAAAATAGTTAAGCAGAACAAAAAATAAAGATTGAGGAAATTTTTGGGTAATTTGGTAGACCAATTTAAATGAAAGCAGGCCTAAAATGACAGCGAAGATGAATGGAAAAATTTGAAAATATAAAAGAATTGGCTTGATAGAAGTAAGGGTGGAAATTAAAGAGACAAACAGATCAAATCCCCAATGATAATTGTTTAAGACAGTGCCAGAGAAAACGGGATTTTGGGGAGGAATATTTTTGGCAAGTTGATTAATTAGAGCCAGATGCCAAATACCATCGTGTCCATTTGGTCCCCAGAAACCAACACCAAAATCATAAACTAGACCGCTGCGAAACATAGTAGTCGCAAAGAGACAACTGGAAAGAAGAATAGTAAGGCCAAGAATTATTTTTTGTTTCTTAGACATTGAAGTTGGTGCCAAAACCAATTAATTTCTTTTTTGGAAGATATTAGAATGAAGCCACTATAAGTTAAAAAACCTATAATTATTTTAATAATGACATTTATTAGATGATTTAAATTAAATTGATTAATGCCAAAGAGGATAATTACCATGAGAATTGAACCGAAAAAGGGTTTTTTAATAGATTGGAAAATATTAAGGTTGAATTCTTTTTGGGCGACAAACCAGACAATAAAGGAACTAATACCAACAATAACCGAGGCCCAGACGGTACCAATATAGCCAAATTTCCAGCTAAGAATAGGAAAAAATATCCAAGTCAGAATAGTCCACATGATCATGAATTTGGTAGTGAGAGTAATTTTGCCGACGGCATTAAAAGCGTTGGTTATAGGGGTGGTAATGGCGGCGATGGCGTAATTGAAAGAGTAAAGGTACATAGGGAAGATGGCCGGGAGCCATTTGGTATATTTGGGGACAATGTAGATAAAATCTAAACCAACAAAGGAGATACCGACTAAAGCAGGAAAGACAACTAGGGCAATAAAGAAAAGACTTTTATCAAGGGATTTTTTGAGAAAATCCTGGTGTTCTTGAAGACGGGAAAAAGTAGGGAAAGTGATTTTCATAATGGCCTCCATAAAACTGAGAGGCATCCTGGGGCCTTTTTGGGCCCAAGCTAAAATACCGAAAGAATTAGTACCAATGATTTGAGCCACAAAAAGGTTGGAGAGTTTATCTTTAGCTACAGAAATAAAAGAATTGAATTGATAAGGAACACCATATTTAAAGAGTTTTTTAGCGACATTTTTGGAGAAAGAAAAACCAATAGGCCAGGAAATGAATTTATAGATAATAATCAGGCCAAGAAAGCTGCGGATGAAAGTGGCGATGGCATAAGAAAGAGTACCGAAACCCAAAAAGGCAAAGAAGACAGCAAAAATATAGAAAGTAATATTTTCAACAATATCGATAGTGGAGAGAAGTTTAAAATTTAATTTGCGTTCTAATAAGACTGAAGGAATGGTTTTAAGTGAAGCGGCGATGAAAGAAAAGCAGAGTGAGGCAACGATCCAAGTTTCGTTAAATTCAAGATGTTGGCTTTTAATTATAGGAAAGGCAATTATGAGAGCAAGAATAACAAGAATTTGCTGGACAGTAAAGGTAGTTTGAAGCTCATCTTTAGTGATTTCGGTTTTTTGTTGGATTAGAGCGGCAGCCAAACCAATATCAGAAAAGTAACCTAAAATACCAACTGATTCGGCTACAATAGCAAAAACACCGACTTCTTTGGTACCCAAAAGATAAGTAAGAAGAAAAAAACCGACAAAAGATATCGCCTGGATGCCAATGTTCCGGAGGGACAAAAAAATGACGCTACTGGTGGTCTGATGTTTTATTTCCTGGATGTCGATCTGTTCCATAGAGGTTTTAATAGATAGGTGGCGACTATGAGGAGAGTTACGAGGGAAATATAGTTAGAGACTATTCTGACGGGAGTATTGTGTAGTTTGATAAAAATCTGGTGTTTACCGGCGGATAAGTTAATAACCATTCGACCAAACTCGGGGTCAATTTGGTAATCGATTTTTTGATTGTTGTCAGTAATTTGAAAATTGGGAAAGGCTAATTGAGAAATAGTAACTTGAGCAGCCTGATTCAAAGAAAGGGTGAAAAATAGCCAATCAGTACCTTTTTGTTGTTCGGAAATGTTTATGAGTGAATCTTTGGGATTAACTTCGTCGATATATTCTTTGGCGGGAGAAATGGCAGCCTTAGCAGCAGTTTTTGGTAAGTAATCATAAATACCTGAGGTTATTTGACGTTCCCAATTGAGTCCGGAAAATTTTTGTTCATCAGTAATTGGTCCGCTGTGAACAGGAGAGAAATATTTGATATTTAGAGAAAATAAAACTATGGAAATAAGACCGATTATGAGGTAGCTGAATTGGTTTTTGAGTTTTAAAAATTTATTTAAGATTAAAGGAAGAACACCGATACTTAGGGAAAAGACAAAAGTGGTAAGATTTAAAAATCGCCAAGGGAATTGAACTTTTTGGATAATGGGGAAAATAAACCAGATTGGGGTGGACCTTTCGTGACACATAAAGGCGGTTAAAAACCCGATAAAAATAAAAATACTGGACAAAAGAATTTTGGAATTTATTTTTTTGGTTTTAAAAAATTGAATGAGCGAGACAATTATAATTAAAATCGGAACGATCCAGTGTAAATAACCGATCATAAAAGACATGCTGTCGTTTGGTCCCCAAATTGAGCCTCCATCTCCCCAAAAATTACTGATGAACATTTGATAGAGAGAAACAAAGTGAGCCGAAAAGTGATAATAACCATTAAACATAGTTTCAATACTTACGTATTTGGTCTCAATTAGTGTGGGTATAGTAAAGAAAGCTGCTAGTCCGAAAGCAATAATAGCCGATAGACATAATTTAAGGAATACGGAAAATTGTTTTTTGATATTTTGCCAAATTGAAAGTTTTTTTTGAAATTTAGTTATTAACCAGAAAGCCGACCAGATAACGAGTATTGGAGTGAAAATTAAAACCATGGGGTTGTGGGACAATAAAAGACAGAGAAAAGAAATACCTAATCCGATAATGAATTTGGGCTTTTTTTCGAGGATAAGCTTTCTGGAGTAATAAAAAGCCAGAGGGAAAAAGACTGAAGCCCAAGCTTCGTTCATGGCACCACGGACATAAATATTCAGGGCGTGATAAGGGGCATAAGTGTAAAATAGAGCCGAAAAAATTCCTCCAAGTGGTCCAAAAATTGACGAGACCAGTAAATACATAAAACAGGCGGCTAAAATAAATTGCACAACAGCCGTTAATTTGACTGTAGTGACAAAGTTAAATTGTAAGGTACGGAAAATTTGACCAATAATACTAGGTAACGGCGGATAAAAGTTAAATAAAGGATAACCATAACCAAAGCCTAAATCCGGTGTCCAACGGCAAGGAATTTGGCCGTCAAATAAGCATTTTTCGAATTCTAATTGGCGGACCATTTGCATGTCGTCGTGCATGTTCCAATAAATTCCAGGTTTAAAAAAGAAGGAAAAAGCCGGAATAGATAGAATGATAACCAGAATATATGGAAAAAATTTTTGTTTGATAAGCCAGAAAAAAAACTTTTTGATTTTATGGGTTGTTTGGGCCATGAAGCTAATTATTTAGTTTGCTTTTTAACAAGCAAATCGTAGCTTAAGTATAAACTAATTCCGGCAAAAACACTTCTAAAAAGGCTTTTGAGAGTAAAAATGTCGGTAAATTTAGAAATAAGGTTGGCTGTACCGGAGAATTGATTTAGATTAGGGTTGATGACAGCAAAAAGTCCAACAGAAAGTGAATTCTCGAAAGTAAAAACGATAAAAAGATAGATAACAAAAAGAGATAAATAACTCCAGAGGTTTTTGAAATTATTCATAACTAAATCAATTAAAATAAAAGGAGTTATCCAAAGGAACCATTGAGGGTGATAGTGAGTGACAGAAAATAGAATAAGAAAAAAAATAAGGTAGAATTGAGCAGGGATTTTGGCAAATAAGTCTTTTTTTTGAGAAGCGAATATAACTAAAAGTGTGGTTAAAATAATAAAAGGATAAATACCTTCGGCGTTGGTCATCATCCACTCCATAAAAAGCATTTTTTGGCTTTTAGGACTGAAAACCATGTAGCGGTAAGCGCTGGAACCAATAAATGGAAGGTTAGTTAAGATTAAAGGTAGGATTCCGATAAAATTTATTTTGATAAAGTCTTTAAAATTTTTAGAATTGGCAAAAGATAAAATCGGGAGTAGATAAATGGGGTACATTTTGTAGGCGGCTCCGATACCCAGCATTAAGGCCCCTAAGGCAGGGTTTTTCTTTTTAAGGAAAATTAAAGAAAGGACAGTAAAAAGAACGGGGATAATATCAAAAACTCCAAGACAAAAGGTAGTGTAAAGGGTGACTGGATTAAAAAGCCAAAGAATAAAAATTAACCGTTTTTGTTTATCTGTTTGGAATAATTTAGTTAATAAATAGGCGACAAGAAGATCAATAAAGAGGTAGGGTAACTTGAGTAAAAACAAGTTAGTGTTGAGATCGGAAATAGAATAGATATTTACTCCATTCATAACGTTTTGGATAAATGGGTAGATATTGAATGGAGAAAGAAGTTTTTGAAAAATCCCAAGAGTAAAGTAAGTTAGAGGCGGATAAATAAAGATATCTCCGACACCAAAATTTTTGACTAATGGATGGTCAGGACTAAGCTTGAGAAGATAATCGTAAATGTTAACGATATTGTCTGAAGCAAAGAAATAACTGGAAAGACTTTGTCCGGCCAGATCCGGGTGGTAAGTAAAGAACATTAAGAACAGACGAATCAGAATAGCGGGTAATAAAATCAGAAACAAACTTTTTTGGGAAAATTTCATATCTGAATTAGTAATAAATAATCATCATTGGGCTTAGGATATTTTTCGATAATTTTAACTTTATCCATTTCTGACGAGTTTAGTTTTAATCTTGATTGATTAGCCACAATATAAACTTCATCACCAAATTTTTTGGCGTTAACTAAGTTATCAGGAATAGAA
>ENA-UOWO01007838-UOWO01007838.1-activated-sludge-metagenome-genome-assembly--contig:-NODE-7838-length-10439-cov-13.357955_pt1 | contig 10439 bp, 10 predicted proteins | sample MGYA00238148_ERZ761564 | MGnify/ENA primary metagenome ERZ761564 (study PRJEB28885, sample SAMN05720194) | activated sludge metagenome | isolation source: Anaerobic digester | place: USA...
ATCTGAATAGGGTTCAATGCTGCCACAGGTTCGGATAGTGGTAGCCCCGGCTGCTAAATAAAGGCGGGGAAAAGTGAAGGCCAGTTGTTTTAAATGCGGATACCGGGGAGCCATGAAGTGAGCCGATATATACATATGTTCATGCAGCATCACCAGGCCGGGCATCAACGTTTTTCCATTCAGTTCAATCGTATTAGCACCAGCGGGAATAACTGCTTTTTCATCATTACCAATCCAGTCAATTTTTCCATTCCTGATGATCACTGTCTGATGTGGCCTTGCAGCATTGCCTTTCCCATCAATGAGCAGGGCGTTTTTAAAAACAGTGATGCTGTCATTGTATTCAAGGTATTTTTTTGTTTCATCGCTAAAGGTGTTTTGTGAAAAGGCCGCTAGTGAAAGCACGCAGCCCACAAAAAGAGCAAAGATTATTTTTTTCATTGCGATGGGTTTAATTTTTTTTAATAAGTGTAGAATGCAGCAATTTTATTCGCCATCTTTTTTTGTCTTTTACCAATACCACCGTTTCTAGCCACTCCATGATCCGCTGCTTGCCATCGCTGTTGATCTCTGACCGAAGTTTATAAGTAGTCCAGGCAGTTTTTTTATCAATAGCCGTGTTGGTGAAATCAAAACTGTTGACCCGTTTAAAATGGGTAGCGGTGTTTAAAATAATGGCTCTGTTTATCAGCGTATCCATATTCCATACCATGCCATATTCAAATAGTTGTATATCATCTGCACAGTAAAATTTCAAACTCACCGAATCCCTGTCAGACAATGCCTCAAACATTTTTATAATGGTTTGCTGTACTGCCTGCTGGCTTTGAGTGAAAGTTGTTTGAGCAGGCAAATGTCCGGCAAATGATATGGCGATTAAGCAAGCGACTATTTTTTTCATAATGATATGCTATGTATTTATATAACCCTGCCAACAGGATACAATAAATACCTGTCGTCAAAAAATTTTGTTTTGCTGTAAAACCAGGTCAGGATTGCTTGTTGGTCAGTGGCGAAATCTTTATTGGTTGCTTTCTTTTCTTCAAATTCTTTTTGTAGTGCGGGCGACTCCGCCAGCATCTTTTTTGCCATCGGCTCCAGTACATAGTATTCCATGTATTCTGTACGCTGGAAAATTGCATGAAAAAATCCCCATTGAAAATAAGAGTCCGGAGACAGCGGTTCCAGCAATAACATCGCCAGGTTGCCCAGGGGCTGGTCGGTGGAAATGTAAACAGAACCGGCAGCAAAGATCTGTTGGTGGCTTTCTAACTTTGGCGTGGCTGTTACCTGGAAATGTCCTTCAAATGGCAAGACCTTTCCCGCTGCATTCTGAAATAGGGCATTCTGCATCCGGTACATTTCAACCCTTACTTCACGTGACCTGGATATCACTTCCATTTTTATTCCATGCAGTTGCAGTCTTTCAATCACTTCATTACAAGCAACCGGAACATAATATCCCTTGGGTCTTTTTACAAAGTCAAGACCTTCTGTTCCTTTATAGTTAGCAATTTTCATTGTTGTGGGTTCGCCTGTCCATTCGGTGTAACTGCCATTAGTGACGGTGGATTGGACAGTTTTTGACCGGATACCAGCTAGCAGCATACTATCAGGAACGGTTAACCCCAAATCTGTTGTAAGTTTACCCTGTGTTTCAAAGGAAACCGCACTGCTCATCTGCGGTACTTTCCATTTCATTGGAACACTGCTGTCTCTTTTTGCTTTGTCTTCCTGTGTAATATCTTTTAATGATTTCCCTTCTTTTGCCAAAACGTTCATTGTGCTTTCCATCAGCACATAAGTGCCCAGCACTCTTTGTTTAAATGGTTTTAGTGAATGATTTTCTACCAGCACGCTGGCCATATGGCGCAGGTCGCCATATGCATCTGAAAATCTCGGGTCACCCATTATCAGTACATTGCCTTGTGAAAAATCCATATCATTGGCTGCAAACAAGAGTTGACCTGGAATATGTCCATTGGCTTTGAGATCTTTGTCGGCAGATTGTTTATAGGTGGTGGCCAGCCAATGAGCAATGCCTTTTGAATGTCCCTGTCCTTCCAGCCCGCCAAACGTGATATCGTATTGATAATCGGCGCCATCAGTAACGTGAATGTCCATGTACAACAAAGGGTCGTATTCATTGATCACTTTTATCACAGCCCTTATTTCCCTGGTATCCAGTTTTGCATAATCCCTGTTCAGGTTTAGGTTTTGTGCATTGGTTCTCCAGCCCATATTTTCAGGTCCACGCTGGTTAGGTCTGTTATAGGGAGAACTGCGTTCATGACCATCCACATTCAATATAGGGATGAAAAGTAAGTTCACATTTTGTAGTAAATTTTTTTTGCCGCCGAAAGCAATATCACGGAGCAGCATCATCCCGGCATCCTTGCCATCAATTTCTCCTGCATGAATACCTGCCTGCACTAATAAAATTGATTTGCCTGATTTTTTTAGTGCTGCTGCTGTTACAATTTTCTCAGTGGTAGCGATCATCATAAAAATATCCCTGCCTTCTGGACTTTTCCCAATAGAAACCATGCTGATCAATGGGGATGCTGTCGCCAGTTTTTTACACCAGTTCATGGTTTCATTGTAATTGGGAGTCGTAACAAAACCTGATTGCTCTGTTGGCGTTATCCAGGTGTTATTGGGCTTTGCAATCAATGATTCACTTTTCCCATTCCATTGGGCTACCGGTGGCAAAATCGATTGTGCTATAATTTGCTGCGTTAAGGCGATGCTGCAGCATACGGCTAGTAGTTTCATCATTTACTTTTTATGCAGTTCCATATAATCCAGTACCAGGGTACACATCGCTTTTACACCCGTTTTAAATGCGCTGTCGTCTAAAGTGAAAAGAGGAGTATGGTGTGGTGCCGCCTGTGCTCTATCCTGCCCCTTTGGCATGCCGCCTACAAAGAAAAAAAGTCCCGGAACCTTCTGTGCATAAAAGGCAAAATCCTCAGCGCCTGTATTAGGTACAGACAGGGATACATTTTCTTTACCTGCAGCTTTTTCGAGGCTGGGCAACATGCTTGCTGTCAACGCTTCATTGTTAAATGTTACGGGATAGTAATGTTCGTAAGGCAGGGTAACGTCAGCGGTTGCCCCAGCAGATTCAGCTGTTTTTTCAGCCACCTGTTTAATGCGGCTGTATACTAATTTTTCATCTGCTTCCGAAAAAGTTCTAACTGTTCCTGTCATCTCAACTTTTTCGGAAATAATATTATCCCGGTTACCACCATGGATAGAGCCAATGGTGACCACTGCAGGGTTTTGGGCAATGTCTACATTCCTGCTTACAATGGTTTGAAGATTATTGATGATCTGTGCTGATACCACGATAGGATCTACTGATGTCCATGGTTTGGCACCATGCGAAGGTTTGCCATTTACTACAATTTTCAATTTGCCAACAGCTGCCATGGAACCACCGGGGCGATAGGTAATTTTGCCAACTTCCGTTTGAGCAGACATGTGCAGTCCAAAGATCACTTCAACAGCAGGGTTTTCCAGTACACCTTCTTTTACAAGCAGCGCCGCACCGCCTTCTTCCCCTGGGGGAACACCTTCTTCTGCTGGCTGAAAAATAAATTTCACTGTCCCTTTCAAGTCTTTTTTCATGCCAGCCAATATTTCTGCCACACCCATTAAAATGGCAACATGACCATCGTGTCCGCAGGCATGCATCACATTTGTTTCCTTACCGTCGTAGATCGTTTTCACTTTGGAAGCGAAGGGCAAGCCGGTTTTTTCTTCTACTGGCAACCCATCCATATCGGCACGAAGTGCCACGACAGGTCCGGGTTTCCCGCCTTTTAAAATGCCAATAACGCCCGTAACACCCACTTTTGTTTTTACTTCAATACCTAATGACTGCAAATGTTTTGCAATAATATCTGCAGTACGAAATTCCCTGTTGCCCAGTTCAGGGTTCTGGTGAAGATCATGCCGCCAGGCAATTACTTTTTGGTCAATTTTATCAGCAGCCGTACTGATGTTTTCGCTGATTTTACTTTGTGCTGCAGCATCTATGTAGCCTGCCATTAAAAAAAATGCAACAGCTGGCCATATGCTGTATTTAAAAATGTTGGAGTCGGTCATTGTAATGCTATTTTATTTTTATTAATTAATAGAATGATGAATGTGCTTTTTTACAAATAACTCAGCCACCATTTTTCTTTATGGCTGCTTTTATACTGGTCAAACTTCCTGCACAGCGGGTAAAGTATCAATATAACGGTAACCCATACCGTATATACTACCCATAGGGGGAAACCATAGCCTTTAAGTGCAGGAACGTATCCAATCCAATCTGGCAGGATCATTATCTGCCACCCAAAACCTGTTAACTGTGCGGCAGCCAGGGCTAACAAATGTATAAGGTAAAGGTGCAGTATATAATAGAAAAAAGGCACCCGTCCGAAAGTGCTGAAAAAGCTAACGAGCCAGCCTTTTACATTTTCAGTCAATGCCAGGAATACGAGGGCCGGGCCCAGTGTCATAAGCAGGTAAAGCAGGGAGGGAGGGTATTTGGCAGGGGCTAAAAAGGAAATCAATGTTTGGCGGAATGTATCATACTGGATCCAACTGGTGGGGTTACCATACATATTGATCCCCCGAAGAATGATGAATAGTGTGATCGCTGAAAATCCTGTGATAAACAGTATCTTTTTTCTTTTTGGAGCATTAAAAGATTTTTCGAATAAAGAACCAAAGCAATAGCCGAGTGACATCACCGCTATCCAGGGAATAACAGGATAGCCAACATAGAACCGGAATGTTTCCGAATATTTAAACATGGCTTCTTCATGTAAAATAGCCCAGGGGTAGCTGCCTGGAAAGTGAACATTGTCCAGCAGGTTATGGCCAAATATGAGAAGGAGGCTCAAAACTACAATCGCTTTTTGTGGCAAATGAATCAATGCAGCCAGTGTAATCATACTGATGCCCAGCGACCAGATGACCAATAAGCCGGGTGAATGAAAATGGATATCAAAGTACCAGCCAAAGTTCACAATGGTCATTTCAATAAACACAAGCCAGGCACCTCTCTTAATGAGGAAAAAAGACAAGTCTTTTTTTGATTTTCGCATGCCAACTAAAAATGCTGATGTGCCGGCTAAAAAACAAAATACCGGTGCACAAAAATTGGTGATCCACCTCGTAAAAAAAATAGGCATAGAGGTAAGCGTGGGGTCGTTGGGGTCATACAAAAATGCCGGGGCATGGAAGTAATCCCGTACATGATCCAGCGCCATTACCACCATCACGATTCCTTTTAAAAGATCAAGCGATGCTATTCTGTATTTGTTATTGGCTAATGTTTGCTGCATGTGTTGGTTTACATCAATATGAATGCTTTAGAAATCGTATTACAAATAACTCAGCCACCATTTTTCTTTGTGAGACTGTTTATACCGGTCAAATTTTTTACAAAGCGGGTATAGCAATAAAACAACAACGATCCAGACTATGTATACAACGATCAAATTAAAACCATAGCCTTTCAACGCTTCTACCCTTGTTACAAATTTGGGTAAGATCATTGACTGCCAGCCAAAGCCGGTAAACTCCGCAGCAATCAGCGCCACCAGGTGGATCAGGTAAATATGAAGGATGTAGTAGAAAAAAGGCACCCTCCCAAATACAGAAAAGAAAGCCACGGCTTTTCCTTTTAACTTTTCCGAATTGGCAAGAAAGAGTAATGTTCCGCCTAAGGTTACCAACAGGAATAATAAAGAAGGAGGGTATTTATCTATATCTAAAATGGACATCAGCTTTTTAGATGTGTCACCATAATTCACCCAGGCTTGCTTATCTCCATATTTGTTAAACGCTGACAGTAAGATGAAGATCAACAGCGAACCAATACCAACCCAATTGAATATTTTTCTTCTTTTAGTTGATTCATACGAATTGTCATAAAACGAACCAAACCAGTAACCTAATGACATTACGGCTATCCAGGGAATCAATGCGTAAGCAAATCCTATTACATGCCCATCGGCTATCTCAAACACTTTTCGTTCATGCAGCATTGACCATACTACACTGCCATCAAAATGAATATTGTCCAGCAGGTTGTGTCCAAAGATCAACAGGCAGCTGAATAAAAGAATGATGCTTTTAGGGAGATGGATCAAGCCCGCCAGTACGATCATACTTACTCCTAGTGACCAGATGGTTTGCAAACCAATATGCCGGAACTGAACATCGAATTTCCAGCCAAAATTAATGATCACTATTTCAATAAATATCAGCCAAAGTCCACGTTTAAATAAGAAGGCTGATAAGGCTGCGGGCGCTTTTCTTTTGCCGATCATAAACGCAGAAATGCCGGCAAGAAAACTAAAAGCCGGTGCACAAAAATTGGTGATAAACCTTGTGAAAAAAATAGGCCAGCTTGTTTGTTCGGGATCACTGGGGTCATAAAAGAAAGCAGGGTAATGAAAATAATCCCGTACATGATCAAGCGCCATGATCACCATCACCAAACCTTTTAACAAGTCAATGGATTCGATCCTCGGTTTGGCAGTTGCTGTCATGGTTGGTTTTATCTATTGCCGAATATAGATAAAAGCTCCATTATTACAGGCTGTATTTTTTTCTTGCTGTGTCTATGGTTGTTTTATTGACTGGCTTGACAATTCTGAGAGCTTTTGTAACTTAGTACAAACAATAACAATGTTTTCAGCCTTACATCCTCCCCGGACAATATACCAGGTATGGAAAAATCTTCCAGAAGGAACGTTGGCGGAAATAATCAGGAACAAATTATCAATCAGGCCATCACATACTGACAGTCACCAGGTTGTTTTAAACAGCATTAATTTCAGGCTATACAATTTTTTGGAAAGAAGTAAATTGGGTAAAATGAGGATTGCTGTATATGATGTACATTTCTCAAATCAAAACATTTTTCAACCAGATATTATTTTTATAGCCAATGAAAATTTGAAGAAAATAAAATCGAAAGGCCTGGTTGGAGCTCCTGATTTAGTGATTGAAATTCTATCTCCAGCTACTGCTCAAAAAGACCTTGGTGAAAAGAAAGATGTTTATGAACAATACGGCGTAAAAGAATATTACACCGTTGATCCGGCTAGTAAAATTGTACAAAGTTTTATTTTAAAGGGAAAACAGTTTGTGGAGCAACCCAAATCTATTGCTGTTATACATTCACCGATGCTGAAATTCAAGATTAATTTTTAATCTTTCTCATCCAGCATATCCGGTCTTCGCTCTTTTGTTCTTATGAGGCTTTGGTCTTCTCTCCATTGATCAATCTTTACATGATTACCGCTTAGTAAAATCTCCGGTACTTTCCAGCCACGGAATTCTTCAGGCCTGGTGTACACTGGCGGTGATAATAAATTGTCCTGGAAAGAATCCGTTAAGGCAGAGGTTTCATTATTCAGCACACCCGGGATTAAACGCCCTACTGAATCCACAATAACTGCTGCTGCTATTTCGCCGCCACTCAATACATAATCACCAATTGAAATTTCTTTTGTTACAAAATGATCCCTTACCCGCTGGTCAATGCCTTTGTAATGGCCGCAGATCAGCAATAAATTATTTTTTAGAGAAAGTGTATTGGCGGTTTTTTGATTGAAGGTTTCACCATCCGGTGTTAAAAAGATCACTTCATCATAACTTGTATTTTTCTGCAGGCTTTCAATGGCGTTTACCAATGGTTCTATCATCATTACCATACCGGCACCACCACCAAACTGGTAATCATCAACCTGCGCTCTTGGATAAGTGGTATAGTCTCTCAGGTTGTACACATTCACTTCGAGTATACCTTTATCCTTTGCTCTTTTCATTATAGAATGAGCAAAAGGGCTTTCGAGTAAGCCCGGCACAACTGAGATGATATCAATCTTCATTCCCTAATCCGCTAGTTAGCGGAGCTTTTATTGTAAAATAATTTATAACACTTTTCATCTTTGTAAAAATTTATTCTGATGTCCCCATGAAATCATCCAGGTCCCTTTTCTTCTTTTTGGTCGGTCTTCCAATCTTACTCAATCTTTTTCCTGTATGAAATGTTGCTGCCTGGAATTGTAATCTCTCTAATTCTTCCGGCGGTGTAATGTCCTGGTAATATTTGATAGCTTCGGAGTATTGAACTCTTTTCTCCAGCAGCCCGGTTACTTTTATCCGCCACCGTTTAGCTTCTGTCTTCACTTCGTATTCATCTCCAACATTTACAGCCCTTGCTGCTTTTACATTATCGCCGTTCAATTTTACTTTTCCATTATCACAGGCATCACCTGCCTGGCTCCTGGTTTTAAACAAACGGATGGCCCATAAATATTTATCTAAACGTAGTTTTTCTTTGTCCATTTTTGAAGATAAACACATTGTTACATTGTTGCATGGCTAAATTGTTGTTTAGAGTATGGTAATTAAAGAGGCCCCAACAATTCAGCAATAAAACAATTCAACAATAGAACAATAAAACAATTCAGCAATAAAACAATTTAACCATCGCTCCACTTACTGCATCTCTGTAAAAAACTTATGGAAGTAAGGTATCGTTTCAATGCCTTTATAAAAATTCTCTACATTGAATTTTTCGTTCGGGCTGTGCAGGTTATCACTGTCTAAGCCAAAACCCATGAATACGATCTTAATGCCTAATTCTTTTTCAAACAAGGCACAAATAGGAATACTGCCACCACCACGAACCGGAATTGGTTTTTTACCAAACGTAGTTTCCATTGCTTTGGCCGCTGCCTGGTAAGCTTTACTATCAATAGGTGTCATGTATGGTTCTCCGCCATGGTGTTCAAAGGCACTAACGGTAACGGATGCCGGTGCAATACTTTTGAAGTAAGCCAGCAATTTTTCTGTTATTTTTTCTGACGATTGATTGGGCACCAGTCTTGCAGAAATTTTTGCAGTGGCTTTTGAAGGCAGTACTGTTTTGGCACCTTCACCCTGGTAACCGCCCCAGATGCCATTCAATTCTATTGTGGGCCTGATGCCGGTTCTTTCGTTCGTACTAAATCCTTTTTCTCCCCACAACTCTTTAACGCCGAGATCATCACTGTATTCTTTAGCATCAAATGGTGCTGCTGCCATTAGTTTTCTTTCTTCTTCTGTTGATACCACCACATCATCATAAAATCCCGGAATGGTGATGTGGTTATTTTCATCATGGCAGGTGGCGATCATTTTTGCTAAAATGGTAATAGGATTGGCAACTGCGCCACCGTATACACCACTATGCAGATCCCTGTTTGGCCCGGTTACTTCCACTTCAATATAGCTGAGCCCACGAACGCCGATGTCAATGCTTGGTGTGTCGAGGCTGATCATGGCACTGTCGCTTATTAAGATGCAATCTGCTTTTAATAATTCTTTATGTGAAGCCACAAATTTGCCAAGATTAGGCGATCCCACTTCTTCTTCACCTTCAATGCAAAATTTGATATTGTTTTGCAGAGTGTTGGTCTGTATCAATGTTTCCAGTGCTTTCACGTGCATATATACCTGCCCCTTATCATCACAACTGCCACGGGCAAATATTTTACCGTCAATGATTACAGGTTCAAAAGGGCCGCTTTTCCAAAGTTCTAATGGTTCGGCAGGCTGAACATCATAGTGACCATATACCAGTACTGTTGGTTTCGATGGATCAATGATCTTTTCCGCATATACCACCGGGTGACCTTCTGTAGGATACAGTTCGGCTTTATCAACACCGGCTTCCAGTAAACGCTGCTTTACCGCCTCCGCACATTTTATCATATCATCTTTGTGCTCACTTTTAGCGCTTACGCTGGGTATTCGTAACAATTCCAGCAATTCATTTAAAAAACGGTCCTTGTTTTTTTCCTGGTAGTCTTTCCAAACCTGCATAAAATATTTTTTTAGAAGTGAAAATTTAGGGAGGTAAAAGTAAGTGATTTTTGATAGCGATTAAAGGGGATTGATATGATTGTTGTGATTGTGCGGAGTGTTGGAAAACTGCCTGAACTCATGAAGTTTGATTTATATAAAGAAAATATAAAGCATCCGGGTAAATTATAATAAGGATTAAAGGGGAAAGGTATGATTGTTATGATTGAAGGACTGCCACAAAGTGCAGAAAATGTTGAATCTTGATTGATAAAATGACTGTAATGGGATATAAAAACAGTTATTATGGGGATTAATAAGGATAGGTATGACTGTCATGATTGTGCGGAATGCAAAAACGCTTATTTGAGGAAGCATACTGCCTGGGCACTAGAAAACTAAATAAAAACATTGTGTGCCAACAACCCAAACTTTTGTGAAAGTAACAAAGAATTTTTTGGTGAGAAAAAACACCCCGGTATCTTTGTCACAGATTGATTGCCAATTTATCAGCCTTTGTTTTAGTTGCAGGAATGCCTGCCTCTATTGCAAAGGCTGAGTCCATTTATATAGGG
>ENA-UOWO01007839-UOWO01007839.1-activated-sludge-metagenome-genome-assembly--contig:-NODE-7839-length-10438-cov-29.053260_pt1 | contig 10438 bp, 8 predicted proteins | sample MGYA00238148_ERZ761564 | MGnify/ENA primary metagenome ERZ761564 (study PRJEB28885, sample SAMN05720194) | activated sludge metagenome | isolation source: Anaerobic digester | place: USA...
CCAGCGTGTGGCGGTCGTCGCTGGCGACGTTGTTGACCAGCGTTTGGAAGTCGCCGAGTTCGGCCGCCGCGTCGGCGATGGCCGACTGCAACGCGGCCACGTCGCGCACGTCGCAGGCGCGCCACCAGGGCGCGGCTTGTCCGTTGGCGGCCAGCTGCGCCGAAAGCGCCTCGCTGGCGGCGGCAGCCACGTCGACGAAGGCCACGCGCGCGCCCTGCGCCGCGAAGGCCGAAACGATGGCCGCGCCGATGCCCGAGCCGCCGCCGGTCACGAAGACGGCACGGCCGCGCAGGTCGGGGTAGATCGCTGGGGAGAGTTGAGATATCGAATTTGGCATGTCAGACACCGATTTGCTTATTTTTCATTTATCAGTGTGGAGCGATAGCATCCGGCGCGTCAAGCCGCCCTGGAGAACGTTCGCATGGATCCGAAGAAGCCCGTCCGCCGCAGCCAGGCCTGGTTCGGCCGCCAGGACCGCGACGGCTTCGTGCACCGCAGCTGGATCAAGAACCAGGGCTACCCGCACGACCTGCTCGACGGCCGGCCGGTGATCGGCATCTGCAACACCTGGAGCGAGCTGACGCCGTGCAACGGGCACTTCCGCGAGTTGGCGGAGTTCGTCAAGCGCGGCGTCTACGAGGCGGGCGGCTTCCCGCTCGAGTTCCCGGTCATGTCGCTCGGCGAGACGCAGCTGCGGCCCACCGCGATGCTGTTCCGCAACCTCGCGTCGATGGACGTGGAGGAATCGATCCGCGGCAACCCGATCGACGGCGTGGTGCTGCTGATGGGCTGCGACAAGACCACGCCGGCGCTGCTGATGGGCGCGGCCAGCTGCGACCTGCCGACCATCGGCCTGTCGGGCGGGCCGATGCTCAACGGCAAGTTCCGCGGCAAGGACATCGGCTCGGGCACCGGCGTGTGGCAGATGAGCGAGATGGTGCGCGCCGGCGAGATGACGATGGACGAGTTCACGCAGGCCGAGAGCTGCATGCACCGCAGCAAGGGCAGCTGCATGACCATGGGCACCGCATCGACGATGGCCAGCATGGTCGAGGCGCTGGGCATGTCGCTGCCCGAGAACGCCGCCATCCCCGCTGCCGACACGCGCCGCAACCGCCTCGCGCAGCTCACCGGCCGGCGCATCGTCGAGATGGTCAACGCCGACCTGCGCATGTCGAAGATCCTCACGCGCCAGGCCTTCGAGAACGCGATCCGCACCAACGCCGCGATCGGCGGCTCGACCAACGCGGTGATCCACCTGCTCGCCGTGGCCGGCCGCATGGGCGTGGAACTCAAGCTCGACGACTGGGACCAGCTCGGCTCGCAGGTGCCCTGCCTGGTCGACCTGCAGCCCTCGGGCCGCTTCCTGATGGAGGACTTCTTCTACGCCGGCGGCCTGCCCGCGGTGATGAAGGAGATCCGCCACCTGTTGCACGCCGACGCCGCCACCGTGAACGGCAAGTCGATCGGCGAGAACATCGCCGACGCGCCCTGCTGGAACCGCGAGGTGATCCGGCCGCTGGCCGAGCCCTTCAAGCCTGCCGCCGGCATCGCCGTGCTGCGCGGCAACCTGGCGCCCGACGGCGCGGTGATCAAGCCCTCGGCGGCCAGCGAGCACCTGCTGCAGCACCGCGGCCGCGCCGTGGTGTTCGAGAGCATCGAGGAGTTCCATGCGCGCATCGACGACGAAGCGCTCGACATCGACGAACACTGCGTGATGGTGCTGAAGAACTGCGGCCCCAAGGGCTACCCCGGCATGGCCGAGGTGGGCAACATGCCGCTGCCGCCCAAGGTGCTGCGCAAGGGCATCACCGACATGGTCCGCATCAGCGACGCGCGCATGAGCGGCACGGCCTATGGCACCGTGGTGCTGCACACGTCGCCGGAGGCCGCCGCGGGCGGGCCGCTGGCGCTGGTGAAGGACGGTGACGTGATCGAGCTCGACGTGGCCAACCGCCGCCTGCATCTCGAGGTGAGCGACGCCGAGCTGGCGCGGCGCCGTGCGGCCTGGAAGGCGCCGACGCCGCCGGCACGCGGCTGGTACAAGGTCTACGTCGACCATGTGCAGCAGGCGCACCTGGGTGCCGACCTCGACTTCCTGGTCGGCGGCAGCGGTGCGCCGGTGCCGCGCGACTCGCACTGATCTCGGCATGGGCCTGCAGCCACCCACCCTCGGCAGCGTGCGCTGCGTCTGGCCCGCCGGGGCCACGCTGGGCGAAGGCACCTGCTGGTCGGTGCGCGAGCAGTCGCTGTACTGGGTCGACATCCTCGAGAAGCGCCTGTTCCGCCACACGCCCGCCACCGGCGAGCAGCGCCAGTGGCAGCTCGACGACACGATCTCCGCCGTGGCCGAGCGCGCCGATGGCCCGGGCCTGGTGATCACGCTGCGCCGCGGCTTCGCGTTCTACGAGCCGGCGACCGGCACGCTGCACCGGCTCGACGAGCCCGAGCCCGAAAGAACCGCCAACCGGTTCAACGACGGCAAGTGCGATGCCCAGGGCCGCTTCTGGGGCGGCACGATGGACAGCGCCTGCCTCGCACCCACCGGCGCGCTGTACCGCTTCGACGGCCCCGGCCGCTGCGTGCGCGCCTTCGATGCCGGCTTCGCCGTGAGCAACGGGCCGACCTGGTCGCTCGACGGCCGCACGATGTTCTTCAACGACACGGTGCGCCGCAAGGTGCATGCGTTCGCCTTCGATCCGTCCAGCGGCACGCTCGGCGCGTCGCGCGAGTTCCTGCGCTTCGAGCGCGGCGACGGCTTTCCCGACGGCATGACCACCGACGCGGCCGGCCGGCTGTGGATCGCGCACTGGGGCGCCGCCAGCGTGAGCTGCCACGACCCGGACAGCGGCGCCGAGCTGGCCCGCGTGCGGCTGCCCACCGACCACATCAGCAATGTCGCATTCGGCGGCGCCGATCTGAAGACGCTGTTCATCACCAGCGCGCGTTTCGAACTGGGCCCCGGGCAGCTCGCTGAGCAGCCTCTCGCAGGGGCTCTCTTCGCCGTCGACACCGACGCGGCCGGGCTGCCCGCCAACCTGTTCGGAGCCGTTGCGTGACGAGCGGCCACGACATCGTCTGGCTCGAGTCCGCGCAGCAGCGCCTGGGCCTGGTGCCCACGCTCGGCGGCGGTGTCGCGCAGTGGCGCTGGCTCGCCCAGGGGCATGCGGTGGACCTGTGGCGCCCTTGGGCGGGCACGAGCGAAGACCGCTACACGCTGGCCTCCTTCGCGATGCTGCCGTGGTCCAACCGAATCAGCCACGGCGGCTTCGAGCACGGCGGGCAGTGGTTCGCGATGGCCCCCAACCGCGCCGGCGAGCCCTATCCCATCCACGGCGACGGCTGGCTGCAGGCCTGGTCGCTGACGCGCCCGCAGCGGCAGGTCGCCGAAATGCGGCTCGAATCGCGTCACCACGGCGGCAACCCCTACGCGTACGACGCCCTGCAACGCTTCGAGCTGATCGATGACGGCCTGCTGCAAAGCGTGCGTGTGACGCACCGGGGCGACACGCCGCTGCCCTACGGCCTCGGGCTGCACCCCTGGTTCCCGCGCACGCCGCAGACCACGGCGCGCGCCCGCGTGGGCGGCGTGTGGCTCAGCGGCGACGACCCGATCCCGACGCAGCACACGCAAGAGCTGCCTGCCGGCTGGGACCTGAACGGCGGCGCCCCGATGAACGGCGCGCTGATCGACAACGGCTACGACGGCTGGGACGGCAACGCAACCATCCATTGGCCCGAGCGCGGCCTGGCGGTTCACCTGTCGATGGAGCCGCTGAACACGCCGCGCGGGCCCATGGCCCCGGAGCACTGCCTGGTCTACCGGCCGCCGGCCGGCGAGGCGTTCTGCTTCGAACCGATCACGCAACCCATCGATGCCTTCCACCTGCCCGGCCGGCCCGGGCTGGTGACGCTGGCCCGAGGCGAAACACTGATGTTGCGGGTGCACTGGCGAGTCGATACTCGCCCACCCCGCCCGAATCCCGCCTGACCCTGGTGGCCGTGCCGGTTCGAGCGGTACGGCGATCGATCCATGACGACAACACTCGAACGAACAACAGGAGACTCCGCATGAAACTGATGAAGACGCTGCTGGCCACCGTGGGCCTGGCCACCGCCGCGTGGATGGCCCCGGCCGCCGCGCAGGACAAGGGCGCCGTGGGCATCTCGATGCCCACCAAGTCCTCGGCCCGCTGGATCGCCGACGGCGACAACATGGTCAAGGTGTTCAAGGAGAAGGGCTACAAGACCGACCTCCAGTACGCCGACGACGACATCCCGAACCAGCTCGCGCAGGTCGAGAACATGATCACCAAGGGCGTCAAGGTCCTGGTGATCGCGGCCATCGACGGCACCACGCTGTCGGGCGCGCTGCAGAAGGCCGCTGACAAGGGCGTCAAGGTCATTGCCTACGACCGCCTGATCCGCGGCTCGAAGAACGTCGACTACTACACCACCTTCGACAACTTCCAGGTCGGCGTGCTGCAGGCCGGCTCGATCGTCGACAAGCTCGGCCTGAAGGCCGGCAAGGGCCCGTTCAACATCGAGCTGTTCGGCGGCTCGCCCGACGACAACAACGCCTTCTTCTTCTACGACGGCGCGATGTCGGTGCTCAAGCCCTACATCGACAGCGGCAAGCTGGTCGTGCGCAGCAAGCAGATGGGCATGGACAAGGTCGGCACGCTGCGCTGGGACGGCGCCGTCGCGCAGGCACGCATGGACAACCTGCTGTCGGCCTTCTACGGCAAGGAGAAGGTGCATGCGGTGCTGTCGCCGTACGACGGCCTGAGCATCGGCATCCTGTCGTCGCTCAAGGGCGTGGGCTACTGCACGGCGGCGCAACCCTGCCCGATCGTCAGCGGCCAGGACGCCGAGATCCCCTCGGTCAAGTCCATGCTCAAGGGCGAGCAGTACTCCACCGTGTTCAAGGACACGCGCGACCTCGCCAAGGTCACCGCCAACCTGGTCGACGCCGTGCTCGCCGGCAAGCAGCCGGAGATCAACGACACCAAGACCTACAACAACGGCGTGAAGGTGGTGCCCAGCTACCTGCTCAAGCCGGTGGCGGTGGACGCGTCGAACTGGAAGAAGGTGCTCATCGACAGCGGCTACTACAAGGAAAGCCAGGTCAAGTAGGGCGGACCGGCACCCTGGAGAAGGTCCCGCTTTCGCGGGACCTTTTTTGCGTGCACCATCCGCGCCAACAAGGAGACAAGGTGGACGACGCGATCCTCGACATGCGCGGCATCACGAAGCGCTTTCACGGCGTGACCGCGCTGGAGAACGTGAACCTGAGCGTGCGCGCCGGCGAGATCCACGCCGTGGTCGGCGAGAACGGCGCCGGCAAGTCCACGCTGATGAAGGTGCTGTCGGGCGTCTACCCGCATCCGGAGTACGGCGGCGAGATCCGCTACCTCGGCCAGGAGCGGCGCTTCTCTGGCATCCACGACAGCGAGCAACTGGGCATCATCATCATCCACCAGGAGCTGGCGCTGGTGCCGTTGCTGTCGATCGCCGAGAACATCTTCCTCGGCAACGAGCAGGCGAAGCACGGCGTCATCGACTGGACGCTCGCACACCGCAAGACACGCGAGCTGCTCGCCAAGGTCGGCCTGAAGGAATCGCCGGCCACGCTGATCACCGACATCGGCGTGGGCAAGCAGCAGCTGGTGGAGATCGCCAAGGCGCTGTCGAAGGAGGTGAAGCTGCTGATCCTCGACGAGCCGACCGCCAGCCTGAACGAGAGCGACAGCGACGCGCTGCTCGAGCTGCTGCTCGAGCTGAAGTCGCACGGCATCGCCTGCATCCTCATCTCGCACAAGTTGAACGAGATCGCCAAGGTGGCCGACGCGATCACCGTGCTGCGCGACGGCTCGACCATCACCACCATCGACTGCCGCGACCGTGATGTCAACGGCCCGGCCAGCGAAGACCTGATCATCCGCGCCATGGTCGGCCGCGAGATGGCCGACCGCTACCCGAAGCGCACGCCGAAGATCGGCGAGACGGTGTTCGAGCTGCGCGACTGGCGCGTGTTCCACCCGATCCACACCGAGCGCGAGGTGGTCAAGGGCGTGAACCTGACGGTGCGCAAGGGCGAGATCGTCGGCATCGCCGGCCTGATGGGCGCGGGCCGCACCGAGCTGGCGATGAGCGTGTTCGGCCGCACCTACGGCCGCCGCATCAGCGGCACGGTGCGCATGCATGGCCGCGACATCGACACCAGCACGGTGGGCAAGGCAGTGGCCCACGGCATCGCCTACGTCACCGAGGATCGCAAGTCGCTCGGCCTGGTGCTCGACGACAGCATCGCGCACAACACCACGCTGGCGCACCTGGACGGTGTGTCGCGCCACGGCGTGATCGACGAAGGCCGCGAGTTCGCCGTCGCCAACGACTACCGCCAGCGACTGGCCACGCGCTGCGCCGGCGTGCACCAGCCGGTGGTCAACCTGTCCGGCGGCAACCAGCAGAAGGTGGTGCTGGCCAAGTGGCTGTTCGCCGACCCGACGCTGCTCATCCTCGACGAGCCCACGCGCGGCATCGACGTGGGCGCCAAGTTCGAGATCTACACGCTGATCGCCCGCCTGGCCGAAGAGGGCCGCAGCATCCTGATGATCTCGTCGGAGATGCCCGAGCTGCTGGGCATGTGCGACCGCATCCACGTGATGAACGAGGGCGAGTTCGTCGCCGAGTTCGATGCCGGCGAGGCCTCGCAGGAGAAGATCATGCGCGCCATCGTCAAAGCCGGGACCTGAGAGGAACGCATGGAACAGACGATCGACAACACCTCGGGCGCGGCCGGTACGCGCACCGGCCACTTCCTGAAGCAGAACCTGCGCGAGTACGGCATGCTGCTGTCGCTGGTGGCCATCATGGTCTTCTTCCAGGTGATGACCGACGGCACGCTGCTGCAGCCGCTGAACCTGACCAACCTGGTGCTGCAGAACAGCTACATCATCATCATGGCGCTGGGCATGCTGCTGGTCATCGTGGCCGGCCACATCGACCTGTCGGTCGGCTCGGTGTGCGGCTTCGTCGGCGCGCTGGCGGCGGTGCTGATGGTCAACTACGAATGGCACTTCGTGCCGGCGACCATCGTCTGCCTCGTCGTCGGCGCGCTGATCGGCGCCGCGCAGGGCTGGTTCGTCGCCTACTTCCACATCCCCTCGTTCATCGTCACGCTGGCCGGCATGCTGGTGTTCAAGGGCCTGGCGCTGGCGCTGCTCAACGGCCAATCGGTCGGCCCCTTCCCGGAGACCTTCCAGAAGCTCAGCTCGGGCTTCATCCCCGATGTGTTCGGCGGCACCGATCTGCGACTGACCTCGCTGCTGCTGGGCGTGCTGGTGGTGCTGACGATGGTGGTGATGGCCTGGCGCGTGCGCGGCAACCAGCAACTGCACGGCATGGAGACCGAGCCCATGGTGCTCTTCGCCAGCCGCAACGCGGTGTTCGGCATGATCCTGGTGGCGCTGAGCTGGCTGCTGGCCACCTACAAGGGTCTGCCCAACGTGCTGATCATCATGTTCGTGCTGATGGTGGCCTACGACTTCGTCACCAGCCGCACGACGATCGGCCGTCGCATCTACGCACTGGGCGGCAACGAGAAGGCGGCGCGCCTGTCGGGCATCCGCACCGAGCGGCTGGCCTTCTACACCTTCGTCAACATGGGCGTGCTGGCGGCACTGGCCGGTCTGGTGTTCGCCGCGCGGCTGAACACCGCGACGCCGAAGGCGGGCCTGGGCTTCGAGCTCGACGTGATCGCCGCCTGCTTCATCGGCGGCGCGTCGGCCTCGGGCGGCGTGGGCAAGGTGATGGGCGCGGTGATCGGCGCCTTCGTGATGGGCGTGATGAACAACGGCATGTCCATCCTGGGCATCGGCATCGACTACCAGCAGGTCATCAAGGGCCTGGTGCTGCTCGCCGCGGTGTGCGTGGACGTCTACAACAAGAAGAAGTAGCCGCCCCCCCAATGAAAACGGGCCGCGCATCCAGCGCGGCCCGCTTCACGTAGAAGGAAGAATTACTTCTTCGCTTCTTCAGCCTTCTTGACGGCCTTCTTCGCGGTTTCCTTGGCGGTGGCCTTCTTGGCAGCGCTGGCCTTGGCGGCCGGCTCGCTCGCCTTCATCGGCGCGGCGGCAGCGTGCGAAGCAGCCTGGGCGTTGAAGGCCACGGCAGCGAACATGGCGACGATCAGGGTGGACAGGGTCTTGGTCATAAAAAGCTCTTTATCGGTTGGAGTGAAACGTTGTGCAGCGAGAGGGCTGGCCGGTTCGCCGCATCGCGCCCGGCTCCGGGGTCCGATTCGACCCTGGACTATCCGAAACGCGATGGCCCGCCATCGGTTGACGCAGGCCGGCGCGGATTGTGACGGGGCGGCCCTGACGGAGATCAGCTTGGCCGCATACTGTTGCGCTTCACTGACGGTTCTTCCGGTGCGCCGAGTCCTTTCCGCTTTTCTCCTTGCCGCCTCGTCCCTGGGCGGCGCCGCCCAGGCGGCCCCCTTCACCCCCAGCTCCGACCAGCAGGTGCTGGAGCGCCTGCCGGCCGGCGCCGCCGACCCACGCCAGCGCGAATTGCGCGAACTTCGCGACCGTTGGCGTGCACAGCCCGCCGATGCGGCCGCTGCCGTGACTCTGGCCCGCCGCTACTTCGAGGCCTCGGCGGCCGAAGGCGACCCTCGTTACGTCGGTTACGCGCAGGCGGCTCTGGCGCCATGGTGGGACAAACCCGAACCTCCGGCCGAGGTGCGCGTGATGCGCGCCGTGCTGCGGCAGTTCGGCCACGAGTTCGACGCCGCGCTGGCCGACCTGTCTGCGGCGGTGCGGCACGATCCCGGCGACGGCGAAGCCTGGGCCTGGCAGGTGGCCATCCGGCTGGTGCAGGCGAAGTACCCGCAGGCGCGTGAAGCCTGCGAGCAGTTGGCAGCCCTGGCCGAGGTGCTGATCGGCGCCGGCTGCCGAGCGCAGGTGGATTCGCTCACCGGCCGAGCCGCCACGGCGGCCGACGGCCTGCGCGCCGCGCTGCTTTCGGATGCCGCGGCCAGCCCCGAGCAACGCCTGTGGTCGCTGACGCGGCTGGCCGAGATCGAGGAGCGGCGCGGCCGTTTCACCGAAGCCGAGGCGGCGTTCCGCGCTGCGCTGGCGCTGGGCCTGCCCGACGTCTATCTGCTGTCGGCCTACGCCGACTTCCTGCTCGACCGCGGCCGCGCGCCGGAGGTGCTGGCGCTGCTGAAGGACAAGGAACGCTCCGACCTGCTGCTGCTGCGCCTGGCCATTGCCGGCAAGGTGAGCGGTGCGCCGCAGGCGGCAGCCTGGGCCGATGCGCTGGGCGCCCGCTTCGACGCCGCCCGGCTGCGTGGCGACGCACTGCACCAGAAGGAGGAGGCTCGCTTCGCGCTGGCCGTTCTGGGGCAGCCGAAGCGCGCCCTGCCGCTGGCCAGCGCGAACTACGCGCTGCAGCGCGAGCCGGCCGATGCCCGCGTGCTGCTCGAGGCCGCCGTCGCCGCGCGCGAACCTGCCGCCGCCGAACCGGTGCTGCGCTGGCTCGACGAGACCGGCGCCGAGAGCGTCGTGCTGCGCCAGCTGGCCGCTCAGCTGAAGGGCAAGTCATGACCCTCGCCTTTCGCTGGCTGGCCTGGTGCGCCGCATCGATCTGGCTCGCCGCGCCCGCGCTGGCGCACAAGCCTTCCGACAGCTACCTGAGCATCACGCAGACGGCCACCGCCCTCACCGGCCAGTGGGACATCGCGCTGCGCGACCTCGACTTCGCCATCGGCCTGGACGCCGACGGCAACGGCGAGATCACCTGGGGCGAGGTGCGCTCGCACCATGCAGACATCGCCGCCTATGCGCTTGCGCGCCTGGCCGTCGAGGGCGACGGCCAGCCCTGCGTGCTGCGCGCCGGCGAACAACTGATCGACCAGCACACCGACGGCGCCTACACCGTCATCCCGCTGCAGCTGAACTGCCCGAGTGCCCCGGCGCAGTTGCGGCTGACCTATCGGCTGTTCGCCGATATCGACCCGCAGCATCGCGGCTTGCTGCGCCTGGAGGCGCAGGGACAGTCGCGCGCGGCCGTGCTCGGCCCGAACGCGCCGACGCAAGCCTTCGATCTCGCGCAGCCCAGCCGCTTCGGCCAGTTCATCGACTACGCCCGCGAAGGCGTGTGGCACATCTGGATCGGCTACGACCACATCCTGTTCCTGCTCTCGCTGCTGCTGCCGGCGGTACTGGCCTGGCGGGCCGCGCGCTGGCAGCCGGCGGAGAATTTCCGCGATGCCTTCGTCGACGTGCTGAAGATCGTCACCGCGTTCACGCTGGCGCACTCGATCACCCTGTCGCTGGCCACGCTGGGCCTGATCTCGCTGCCCTCGCGCTGGGTCGAGTCGGCCATCGCCGCGTCGGTGGTGCTGGCGGCGCTGAACAACCTGTGGCCG
>ENA-UOWO01007840-UOWO01007840.1-activated-sludge-metagenome-genome-assembly--contig:-NODE-7840-length-10438-cov-13.627468_pt1 | contig 10438 bp, 7 predicted proteins | sample MGYA00238148_ERZ761564 | MGnify/ENA primary metagenome ERZ761564 (study PRJEB28885, sample SAMN05720194) | activated sludge metagenome | isolation source: Anaerobic digester | place: USA...
GCGCGCTGAATCACGAGCACCTTGGCCGCCACGCGAATCGCGGCGATGCCGAGCGGAATCATGATGATGTTGGCGAGGATGAACGCGATAAAAAGCGCGGTCATCTCGACGGGCTTCTCGGTGAAGATGTCCGGCCCCGGCTGGATGTTTTTCATCTGCAACATGCCGATCACCACGGCTGTCACGCTGTCGCCCGGAATGCCAAACACCAACGCGGGCACCCACGCGCCTGCGATCGCGGAGTTGTTCGCGGCTCCGGCATCGACGAGACCTTCTTCGGAGCCTTTTCCAAACGTCTCCGGGGTCTTGGAGAACTTCTTGCCCACAGAATATGAAATCCACGCCGCGATATCCGCACCCGCGCCGGGCAAGATGCCGATGGCCGTGCCGATGACGTTGCCGCGCCAGATATTGAAGTTGTACTTCTTGAGTACCGGCCACAAGCCGCGGAAAAAGCTCTTGAATTTCGTTTGTGCAAAATCCGCTTCGCCGGCGTTCTCGGTGACGCGGCGCATCAGTTCGCTGACGGCGAACATGCCGACCATCGCGGGAATGAAATCTACGCCCGAAAGCAATTCTTTGATGCCCAATGTGTAGCGTGGAAAGCCCGCCGTGACGTCTTGGCCCACGCACGCAATCGCGAGACCCACGAGAAGGCCAATCATGCCGCGCAGCAAGTCGTTGCCAGTGACAAACACCGCGCAGGTCAGTCCCAATGTGACCAACCAAAAGTACTCGAACATCGAAAACTTGAGCGCGAAATCCGCGAGCGGCGGCGCAAGCACAATCAAAATCACCGTACCGAAAATGCCGCCGATGGCTGAGGTGACCAAGCAAATGCCGAGCGCTAATTCGCCCTTGCCTTTTTTCGTCAACAAATACGCATCGTCAGCGTAGGCGGCGCTGGCCGGCGTGCCCGGTATTCGCAGCAACGCGCCGGGAATGTCACCCGCAAAAATCGCCATCGACGTGCTCATCACAATCGCGACCAGCGCTGGCACCGGTGGAATGAAGAACGTGACGGGAATTAAGAGCGCAACAGCCATCGTCGCGGTGAGGCCCGGCATCGCGCCGACGAACAAACCAAACATCGTGGCGAGCAGCCCGACACCCAACGTGTACGGGTCGAACACCAAGGCCATCGCCTGCGGAAAAGCATCAATAAGCGCGCCCATGCTCTACCTCACGATTCCGGCCAGTAGCCCCGGCGGCAGCGGCACGCGCAGCCAGTAGGCAAACATCAAGTACGTAACAGCTGTGCCTAGAAACGACGCGATGAGCGTGGCACGCCACGACGCGCCGAGTCGCTTCATCAAGAGCACCATGACACCGAACGTCGTGATGAGATATCCAACGGGCTCGACGAGCAACGTGTACGCCACGATGCTTAGAAGCAGTATTGCAAGGTTGCCGCGACGACCCGGCTCGTTCCACCATTCCGGTGTTACCACGCCGAGCTTGAGCGCCTTCGCTTTTGCAGCGCGCCGAATGAGAACGAGCGCGCAGAACGCAAAGCCACTGGCGACAATGTTCGGAAACAGTTTCGGCCCGAAGGCCTGCCCAGGCATCGGCGGAAAACTCAGCGCGGCGATAGACATCGCCGCCGCAATCGCGAGCAGCAACAGTGCCAACGTGAAGTCAGTTACTTTCAAATTCATCTCCCCCTACTTGTTCGGCAACTCTAGCCGAAGTCACCGTTTGCCTTTCCGTTGGTTCCGAATCAGCGGCTATCGATGCGCGCGAGCCACTGGTAGACTGTTTATTCAGACGCCAGCGCGGTGGTTCGCCACGAAAGCCGTTCAGGCGCGAACGTCGTTGACGTCATTCACACAAGGAGGCCCCGTGAAACATTTCATTCGTAAAGCGCTCGCTGTTAGCGCTGTTGCCCTGTGCGCAGCCACAGCGTTCGCGCAGTACCCGAACCGTCCGATCACACTCATCGTGCCGTGGGGCGCGGGCGGCGGCACCGACTACCACGCACGCACCATCGCGTCGATGCTAGAAAAGGAGCTCAAGCAGCCGGTCACCGTCGTCAATCGCACCGGCGGCTCGGGCGTCGTGGGTCACAGCGCCATTGCAGAGGCCGCGCCGGACGGCTACACCATCGGCACAGTGACCGTTGAAATCAACATGATGCACTGGATGGGTTTGACCAAACTCACGCAGGCCGATTACGCGCCGATTGGCCTCCTCAACTTTGTGCCGGCGGGCGTTGAAGTTGCCGCCGACAGCAAATACAAAACGCTTAAGGACGTGCTCGATGATGCGCGCGCCAATCCCGGCAAGCTCAAGGCTTCGGGCACGGGGCAAGGCGGCATCTGGCACCTCGCGCTCGCGGGCATGCTGATGAAAGCCGGCATGAAGGCCGACCAAATTCCGTGGATTCCGTCGGATGGCGCAGCCTCGGGTTTGAAGGAACTGGTCGCTGGTTCGATTCAGGTATCGACCGTTGCACCCGCCGAGGCCTCGACGCTCATTAAGAGCGGCAAAGTGCGCCTGCTCGCCGCGATGACGCCGCAGCGCATTCCCGCGTTTCCTGACGCGCCCACGCTGAAGGAGCAGGGTCTTGATTGGGAGTTGCAGTCCTTCATTTCGTTGATGGGGCCAAAAGGCATGCCAAAAGAGGCCGTCGCAACGCTTGAAACCGCCATGAAGAAAATTCAAGCTTCGCCCGAGTGGAAAGCGGCGATGGACGCTCGCGGATTTGGGCTCAACAGCATGAGCGCTGCCGACCTCGGCAAGTTCGCGGCGAATTCGAATCAAGACCTCGGCACCGTGATGAAAGCCATCGGCATCGCGAAGTAGCGATACACCGCGTTTCGCGGTTCTTCAAAAACGCCTCTTCAACGCAAGTTGACGAGGCGTTTTTTTTTCGGCTAACCGGTTGTGAAAATCGACGCAGCTAGAGAACCGCCGTCGCAACGCGGTTGCGACCTTCGTGCTTCGCACGATAGAGCGCTTGATCAGCCTGCTGCATGAGTTTCGAGAGCGTCGTCGCCGTCGCACTGTACGTGGTCACGCCAATGCTCACGGTATGCGAGCGCGTATGACCAAGCGTCGCCGATGTGTTTGCGAAATCTGCACGAAGCGCGTCGGCGGCGGCGTACGCCTCGGCAGCACTTGCCTGCGGGAGCAGGGCGCAAAACTCCTCACCCCCGAGGCGCGCGAGTACGGCGTTTGCGGGCAAACTCGTCTGTGCGCAGCGAGCAAAAAGCGCAATCACGCGGTCACCTTGCTCGTGGCCGAAGTCGTCGTTGACCGATTTGAAGTGATCGAGATCGAGCATCAGCAAACTGCTGCCCTCCAGCGGCAACTGGCCCACCGCGTCCTTGAGGCCGTGCCGATTGAGCAAGCCCGTGAGCGAATCGCGCAACGCAAGTGTGCGCAGGTCGTTGGCCATTTCGTCGATCAACACCAACACCATGCCAATCAAAAGCAAGAGCCGCGCGGCCAAGCCGACGGCGTACGTAAAGACGACCGTTCGCGTGGGCCCGCCCGGTGGAATCGGTGCCACGCCAGCGCGCAGCGCCGCGATAGTGTCGCCCGCCCGCAGCAGAAATACGAAGCCCATGATCACCAAGCCCAGCACCATAATCGCGTGCGGTAAGCCAAAGCGTGTGTGTATCACTCCGCGCGCGTTCGGCCGTAGTCGCGAGCCAGCCATCATCGTCCATGCGTGCCACAAACAGATGCCAGCCGTCGGAATCGCTACGATCAAAATGCGCCCCGCCAAATGCTCACGCAGCAGCACGAACACCAGAAGCAAAACGCCTGTGGCGGCAGCTAACCAGCGCAGCGGCAGCGCGCGCTCGTAGCGGTACTCGAAGGTGCCATACGCGCCCAGCGCCGCGCCGCAAATGATCAGCACATTTGAGAGCATGATCGAAAAGAACGGCGGCAAGCTCCCTTGCGAGGTGTTGAGCGCAATCCCGGTGGCAACCGCCAGCGTGCTCCACAGCCATCGCGTTGCGCCACGCACCCGCGCTCCCTGCCGCAAGGTCAGCAGCAGCATTAACGCCATAAAGAAAAACAGCGACGCCGCTACATAGCCAAGCAGCTTGATGTATTCATCCACGCAGAACTACTCCCTCGATACGCTGCACTGTGGCACGAACACGCCAGAAGCGCGCACGGCGGGAGTGCCTAAATTTTTATAGACCGCATTTTGCGGGAAAGTCTGCGTCGCGAGCAACCCATGATTGGCAAAGCACAGCGCGGACGCTCATGCGCGTGCGTGCGGCAAGATACAGCTTTTACTCGCCAGCGACCGCTCAGCCGTCATTAGCGCGTAATTTGTCTATTAGTCGATTAGTAAAAAAAACTAGCTCAAACCACCGCCCGACGGTCGCTTAGCGTAAAAAGCTGTATCGCGCACCACCAACCAGAAAGATGCTCGCTACTGCGCAAGGCCGCTGTGCGTCGCGAGATGAACCTGAATCGCCGTCGCGTCGCGCGTCGCGCAGGCGTTGACCGCATTGGCAACCAGCGCGCTGTTGCGCAATCCGAGCAAGTAGCGCACCACCAACAGTCCGTCGGTCAGCGCGTCGACCGTACCGTCACCGTCGATATCGAGCGTCGCGAGCTGCACCGGAGGCGGCGCACACACCGTGACGGTCGTCGGCATGGACGACGTGTGAAATTGGCACATGAAATAGTAAACACCCGGCGTCAGGAAGGTCTGCGTATAGGAAGTCCCGGCCGACGCGACCGTCGCCCCCAGCGTTGAGAACGTCGAATTGGTGACCGCGAGTGGATGAGCGGCCATGCTCCCGTTCCACGTCACGTTTTCTCCAGCGACTATCCGTACCTGTGTCGGCGTTGGACTAAAGCCCCACGTAATCGTCGCGTTTGCCGCCAAGCTCGGCGACGCGTGCAACGATGCGCCCAGCGCCACCATGAGGGCGAGCGCAAACGAACCCGTGAAAGACAGTAACGTCGCAGATCGGAACGCGAACCAAGACCTTGTGCGTTGCATGACAATATTCCGACGGTTTGAAGGTGCCAAGTGTCGTACGGTTGCGCGGGCAAAGCAATGGGTCGAGCGGCGCACGGCGCGTGCCTTAACGCGTCGCGTCATACGACGGCAACGGCAACGCCGGTTCTCAGTCGAGCTTGATGTTGGCGTCCTTGACTAGTTTGGTCCAGCGCGTGCCTTCATCATTCAGAAATTTGCTGAACTCTTCCGGCGTTCCGCCTTCCGCAAACGCATAGGCCTTACGCAGGCGTTCGATCACTTCCGGCGACTTCAGCGCCGTGTTGATTTCGTCGTTAAATCGTTTCACGATTGCTGGTGGTGTGCCCACCGGTGCCACGAAACCGAACCAACCCGAGCCACCGAGCACATCACCAAAGCCACCCTCCGCGAGCGTTGGCACGGTAGGTACATCGTCGAGTCGTTTGGCGGAGGTCACCGCAATCGCCTTGAGCTTTCCGGCCTTCACGTGCGGCACCAGTAATGCAGGCGCGCCGATGAACAGCTGAACCTGTCCGCCGAGCACATCGGTAATGGCCGGTGGTTGGCCTTTGTACGCGACAGGCACGATATTGAGGCCGCGAGACACTTTCAAAAATTCAACGGGCAGGTGATTGGTGGAGCCCGCGCCCGAATGTGCGTAGTTCAACTTACCCGGATTCTTTTTTGCCATATCGACAAGCTCCGCCATCGTTGACGCAGCAAGCGATGGCGGTACCACTGCGATATTCGGAGCGGTGGCAAACATACCGACCGCGACGAAGTCCTTGCGTAGGTCGTACTTAAACTGCGGGTTAATGAGTGGGCCGACAGAACCGGTAATTGTTGCCACCAAAAAGGTGTAGCCATCTGGCGCGGCGCTGGCCACGGCCTCGGTGCCGATCAACGCGCCGGCGCCGGGTTTAGCGTCAATGATGATCGGTGAACCCCAGTTGTTGGCGATTTTCTCGGTGACTGCACGCGCCAGAATATCGACGATGCCGCCAGCCGGGAACGGCACAACAACGCGAACCGGTTTGGCCGGATAAGTTTGCGCTTGCAATGGTGCCGCTGCTACGAGCAAGCTAGCCGAAACAAGCGCCGCGATATGAGTGAACTTCTTCAGTGTGTGCATGCAACCTCCGCAGTGGGATGAACCGGGACGAAATGGAATCGGGGACAGGTCTGATTGCGCCGCAATGGGCTTAGACTTTGCGCGGCGTATCCGGCGGCACGGTGGGCACGAACGGAAAGCGCGCCTTGGCTTTGGTCGCCGTCGTGCTGGTGGTGGCCGAACTGCGCACGTATTGCTTCGACGCGTCTTTGTGCACCTGATAGTCCCAAGGCGTGTGCGCGCCTTTCATCAGCGTTGAATGCAGGAACAACCGTCGACGTTGACTCGCGAGCACATCGCGCTTGACCTTTGCCGGAACAAAGCGTGTTTCGATCTCGTCCGACAATTGCTTCGCGAGCGAATCGAACGCGGGCTCCTTGCACAGATTACGCAACTCAAGCGGGTCGGCCTGCATGTCAAACATCATGCCGGGATCGCCCTCGCAGTACACGTACTTGTACTTGCCCTTGCGCAAAATGAACGCGGGTGAATACACGCCTTCGCTGGTGAATTCGATTAACGCTTCGTCGTTCCACGCGGCGTCGGTGCCGTGCAACCATCCGGTCAGACTATGTCCATCGCAAGGGTCAACCAAAGCGGGCGGCTTGCCGTCGGTGGCGAGATCAAGCATGGTCGGCAATAGGTCTACCAGCCCACAATTTGCGCTCACACGCTGTCCGGCTTTTGCGCCGGGCGCGCTGATAAAGAGCGGCACGCGGATGGAGTTTTGGTAGGGGTTGAACTTGTACCACATGCCCCGCTCGCCCAACATATCGCCATGATCGGCCGTGAAGATGATTACGGTGTTGTCGATTGCGCCGGCTTTTTCGAGCGCGTCGAGCAACATGCCGACCTTCGTGTCGAGGTAACTCACCATCCCGTAGTACGCGTGTCGCGCTGAGCGAATGTGGGCGTCGGTCACGATGTGTTCGTCTTGTCGGATCAGTTTGTAATAGCGCTGACTCCACGGATCGCGCGCTTCGAACGGGATGAACGGCACCGTCGGCATTTCGATGTCGGCATCGTCGTAGAGATCCCAAAATTCCTTTGAGATGGTGAACGGATTGTGCGGATGCGTGAACGATGACACCAACAAAAACGGTCTGCCATCGGCGCGACGTGTGTGATCGAACAACCACTGCACCGATTGGTTGGCCACGTCGTCGTCGTAATCCATTTGCAACGAGCGTACGCAAAGCCCCGACTCGACGATGCCACGCATGCTCATCTGGCTCGGCGCATACGGCTCAACCTTCTTTTCCCAGTCCGCGGTCCAACCAAAATCCGACGGGTAAATGTCGGTCGTGACGCGCTCTTCGAAACCGTGCAATTGATCCGGCCCGACGAAGTGCATCTTGCCCGACAAGCACGTCGCGTAACCGAGCGAGCGTAGGTAATGCGCAAAAGTCGGGACAGCCGCCGGAAACTCCGACGCGTTGTCGAACGCGCCAATGCGTGATGAATATTGCCCTGACATCATCGCGAAGCGCGACGATGCGCAAATTGGGTTCGGTGTGTACGCGTTCTCAAACACCGCGCCTTGTGCGGCGATGCGATCGAGGTTGGGCGTCTTGACGAGCTTGTGGCCGTAAGCGGCCAGCACGCTCGCGGCCAATTGATCGGCCTGGATAAACAAGATGTTTGGGCGTTGGGTCATGTGTGCATCCAATTCGAGAGGCGATTCACTGAGCAGCGCACCGCGTGACGCGGCGCATTGTGCCTATCATTCTATGTTTAGACAGATATGTCAATTCTGGCTTCCCTTACCCGCCGTTCGGCAAAATAGTGGGGACATGGCTAAATACTTCGAACACAGCACCAGCCCGCTCTACGCGCAGGTCGCCGATGCGATGCGCGTGCGAATCGTTAAGGGCGTGTGGCCTATTGACGCGCAGATACCGACGCTGCCCTCGTTGGCGCAGGAGTTCGGAGTTGGGCTGATCACCGTTCGCCAAGCCGTGCAGCTACTGAAAAGCGAAGGACTCCTCGCACCCAAGCAAGGACAGGGCACGTTCGTGCGAGGCAAGCCGGAAACCCATCCGCGAATGCGCGTGGAAACGTCGTTGAGCAAGCTCGCAGAGCTCTACCGCAAGCAAGCGCCGCGCTTGATTCCGCTGGACGAAGGGTTCGCCATGCCGCAGCTCGACGCCGAAGACGGAACGCTAGCGCCGAAATATCGATTCTTGCGCCGCATTCATGCCAGCGAACGGGAATTCACGTCGGTCATCTCCGCGTACATCGACGAGCGCGTGTTCAAGCTCGCGCCAAAACGATTCCGCAGCGAAACCGTGATTCCGGTGCTGATGGATCTCAAGGCCGTGAAGATTGGATCAGCGCGGCAGATTCTCACCATTTCTACCGCGGGCGAAGACGCCGCAAACGCGCTCAACATTTCGGTGTCGGCGCCCGTAGCGGAAGTCAGGCGCGTGATCTGCGCACCAGACGGCACGGTGATTTATCTCGCTGAGCTCACCTACCGCGGCGACTACATTCGCGTTGATATGGACTTGCTGGCGTAGTGTTGGCTTAGTTCACGCGGTTAGCGCTTGCAACAAGCCGCGCATCGCGCACACAATCCCGGATAATCAAACGCGTCGCCGGTGCTGACGATAACGATGAATGCGAGGTGCAAGGTGCGCGGTTCCAAGCGAAACGTTCAGTTTTCAGGCGTGTTGCTTGGCGGACTATTGTGTCTTGCAGCAGCAGTCGGCGCGTTTAGCGCCTCAGCTCAGGTCACGCCCATTCGTGATGTTCAGGGCAGCGGCTTGACCTCGCCGGTGGTCGGGCAATCAGTGATCGTGCGCGGCGTGGTCACCGCCGTGAGGTCCAACGGCTTCTTCATTCAAGAACCGGACGCGTCGGTCGACGCCGACCCGGCAACGTCGGAGGGGATTTTCGTTTTCACCTCGTCGGCCGCGCCCGCAGCCGCGGCTGTTGGTAATCTGGTTCAAGTGACCGGCACGGTGCTGGAGTTCACACCGATCGGTGATCCTTCCGCGTTGTCGGTCACGCAAATTTCGTCGCCGATCGTCACGTTGCTATCGACCGGCAACCCTTTGCCCGCACCCATCGTGCTTACCACCGCGCAGCTAAATGCTGCCGGCGGAATTGCACAACTAGAGCGGTTCGAAGGTATGCGCGTGAGTATTCCGTCGCTCACCGTCGTCTCGCCGTCCGAAGCCAATATCGCTGAATCATCCGCGGCGGCTACGTCTACGGGTATCTACTACGGCGTGATTACCGGAACGATGCGTCCGCTGCGCGAACCGGGCCGGCATGTGCTCGACGCAATCGCGCCGCCGTTCGGTGTGACTCCGCCGCAATTTGATGGCAATCCGGAAGTCATCCAAGTTCGCAGTCGTGGCCAGGTCGGCGCGACGTCAGCGGACGTGACGACGGGGTCGACCGTCACGAACCTAGTGGGGGTGCTCGACTACATCCCGCGTCGTTATGCGCTGCTTCCCGATGTGGGTAGCGGCAGTATTTCGGGCGGGGCGACGCTGCGGGCTGTGACGCCACGCGCCACCGAGGAAGCGACGATCGCGAGCTTGTCGCTGAGTCGGTTTTACGACGAAATCAACGACAGTAACGGCGGACCAACACTCACAGCGGCCGCGCTCGACAAGCGACTCACCAAGGCGGCGGCGGCCATCGGCGACTTTGCACGCACGCCGGACATCATCGCGGTACAAGACGTAGAAAACCTTCGCGTACTCGGTTTGCTGGCCGATCGGATTAACAGCACCGTAGCGCCCGCTCCGCAGTACGTGCCCTATCTGGTGCAAGGCAATGATACGTCTGGGCTCAACATCGGGTTTCTTGTCAGCACGCGAACGGTGGATGCGAGTCTTCCACGCGTGGAAGTGCTGGAAGTTACACAGCTTCTAAAAAGCACCCTGCTCACGAATCCGGACACCTCGACCTCGCTGCTTTTCGCTTATCCTCCGTTGCGCTTGCGCGCAGTCATTCACTTCTCGGCAACACAAAACTGGCCGGTGACGGTTTTCAACGCGCAACTGCGCACCACCTCCGGGCAAGACGACCCTATAGCCGGTAGTAACGGCTGGGCAACGGAGGGCGATCGCGTCAGAGCGTTCCGCCAAGCGCAGGCCACGCAGCTCGCGACGTTGATTCAGTCTCGCCAAGCCGCCAACGCGAACGAGAACATCGTCGTCACGGGTGACTTCAAGTCGTTTGAGTTCAATGATGGCTACGTTCACCCGATGGGGGTTGTCGCGGGAGTGCCCGCGCCCGACACGACGACATTCGTGCCGGGCGATGGCGTCAGCCCCGTGACCCCGGCGCTCACCAACGTTGCTGCGCTCGTCGCGAGTGCCGAGCGTTACAACGTCAGCGAGCAAGGCAACGCGCAA
>ENA-UOWO01007845-UOWO01007845.1-activated-sludge-metagenome-genome-assembly--contig:-NODE-7845-length-10435-cov-10.884586_pt1 | contig 10435 bp, 7 predicted proteins | sample MGYA00238148_ERZ761564 | MGnify/ENA primary metagenome ERZ761564 (study PRJEB28885, sample SAMN05720194) | activated sludge metagenome | isolation source: Anaerobic digester | place: USA...
CCTACGCCGGACGGGCCCGCTGGCCGTTGAGCGCCGCGAAGAGCGGCTTGTTCCTATAGTAAAAACGCTTGAACACCGAGAATCGCTCCGCGTACAGCCCCGCGAGCGAGGCGTTCGGCTCGAAGACCTCCTTGGGCCTGACCATGGTCCTCGCGTCGGCGAGCGAGGCCATCATGCCGAGCCCCTTGGCGCAGAGCATGGCCGCGCCCAGGGCGCCTGAGTTCTGCGGCGAGTCGACCGTTTCGATGGCTTCGCCGAGCACGTCCGCCATGATCCTCGCCTCGGCCCGCGACCGGGCGCCGCCGCCCACGAAGCGTATGGGGCCGCGGGCGGCGGTCTTGCGCCGTATCGACTCGAGCTGCCAGCGGTTGTGCATGGCGACGCCTTCGGACACGGCGCGCACGAGCGAGCGCTTGCCTGAGCCGAGGCCGATATTGAAGAACGCGCCGCGAGCGGCCGGGTCCTCGAAGGGCGAGCGGTTGCCGTGGAGCCAGGGCGCGAACATCACGCCATCGGCGCCCGGCGCTACCGATTCGATCGTCTCGTCGAGTAGCTCGTAGAGCGAGGCATAGCGGGCGTCCGGGTCCTCTGCGGCGTTCCTCGCGCCGAGGTAGGCGCCGACCTCGTCGAGCACCAGGTGGTCGCGTACCCATTCGACGCACTTGCCCGAGGTCTCCTGCTCCGACATGTAGTTATAGAGCCCTGCCCGCGCGCCCATGACCGACGCTATCATCGCGTTCGTGTCGACGACGCGGCGATCTGTCACCGCCGATACCCAGCCGGAGGTGCCCATGTACACGTGCGTCTCGCCCGGCTCGACCGCGCCGGAGCCCAGTCCGACGAGCGACAGGTCGCCGCCGCCGCCGAAGACCGGCGTACCGGCCTCCAGGCCCAGCTCGGCCGCGGCCGCGGGCAACACCGGCCCGACTACCTCGGTCGGTGCCACCACCTCCGGCAGCATGGCGCGGTCCACGTCGAACAGGCGGCACATGGCTTCGCTCCAGGAGCCGAGCCCGCGCCCATCGAGCCTCGTGGGCCTCGTGTCGTACATGAAGGTGGCGTTGGCCGAATCGGGCGTCATCGCGAAGCGGCCGGTGGCCTTGGCCACGAGGTACTCCTTGACGTCGAGCCAGCGTTTGGCGCGCTCGAAGGCCTCGGGCTCGTGGTCCCTGACCCAGTGGTACTTCCAAACCGGGTCCTTGGCGCTGGCCGAGACTCCGCCGGTGACCGCGAGCGAAGGCAGCAGCTTGCGAGCGTCCATGCCGGCCACCTTGAGCGCGCCCTCCTCGAGTCCGCGCCGTTTCTGCTCGGTACCGCGCTGGTCCATGTAGCTCATCGCCGGGCGTACCGCTCGGCCCGAGCCGTCGACCAGCACGAGACCCTGCATCTGGCAGCAGAACGCGGCGGCCCTGATCTCGTCGGCGCGGCGGCCGGAGCGGGACAGCACCTCGCGCGTGCCGACGCAGATGGCTTTCCACCAGTCGTCGGGATTCTGCTCGGCGCCGCCATTCGGCAGGAAGCGTATACCGTACTCCGACGACGCGGCCGCCGCCAGCGCGACGCCGGCGCGGTCGAAGCGGTAGAGGCAGGTCTTGGCGCCGGTGGTGCCTATGTCGTAGGCGACGACGAACAGTTCGTCGCCCTTCATCGCTCTCCCTTGCCTTTCGAGTATTTCTTTAAATATACCTGATGCATCACCGCGGCTTCGAAGCGGCCGATGCTCTTGGCCCCGCCGAGGAACTCCGCCTCGACGAAGGCGCGGCAACCTTTCTCGGCGATCTGGGCGCAGAGTAGCGCTTCTTGTAGGTTGCGGCCGCAGGCGACGAGGCCGTGATTGGCCATCAGCGCCGCCATGCGCCCGGCCATGGCCCTGACCACGGCCCTGCCCATTTTCTTGGAGCCCGGTAGCGAGTAGTCGGCCACGCGTAGTGTCGGGCCGACGATCTGCGCCAGGTCGTCGAGTACCGGCGGCACCTCCCGCCTGGCCGCCGCGACGGTGGACGCGCTCATCGAGTGCGTGTGGACGATGGCCCGTATCTCCGGCCTCGAGGCGTAGACGGCCTCGTGCATATGGAGCTCGCTCGACGGCTTGCCGCCGCGGGCTTCGCCGGTACGCAGGCTCACGATGACGATATCCTCGACCTTCATGGTCATGTAGTCGGTGCCGGTCGGCGTGATGGCTATCTCGTCCGACGAGAAGCGTAGCGACACGTTGCCCCAGGTGCCGGCGACCAGGCCTTCCTCGACCAGGCGGACGCCCGCGGCGCGGACCGCCTCCCTCGCCTCGGCCTCGGTCATTCCGCGGCCCCGAGGTTCATCGCCTCGACGTCGACGTTGTCGAAGACCCGGCCGAACCTGGCGAGCGCGTCGTCGATCACGGCGTCGGTATCCGCGCCGCTCGTGTACATGCGGCTACCCGCGAGCGTCACGATGCCCTCGGCCGCGTAGGCCGCGCCGTAGGTCTCCATCATCTTCTTGCGGATCTTAATTTCCTTGAGGACGCGCACGATCTTAAGGTAGTCCATCTTGATGAACATCGCGCCGACCGTCTCGAGGTGGCAGATGGAGCCCTGGTTGTAGGCGACGAAGGGCAGGCCGCGTTCGGCTATCAGCTTCTTGAGGCCGGCCGTGAGCCGATCGCCGGCACGCCCGGCTACGGCGCAGGCGTCGCGCTTCTCGATCTCCTTGATCGTAAAGTAGCCGGCCGCCGCGGACAGGGGGTTCGCGGCCATGGTGCCGCCGACGTAAGCGCGCTTCTTGCCGCTCTCGAGGCCCGCGGCCATCATCAGGATCAGGTCCTTGCGCCCGCCAAGGCCACCCGCCGACGGGTAGCCGCCGGCGACTATCTTGCCGAAGGTGGTCAGGTCGGGCCGTACGCCGAAGTAGCCCTGGGCGCCCTCGAGGCCGATGCGGAACGCGGTGACCACCTCGTCGAACACGAGGAGGGCGCCGTACTTGTCGCAGAGCGCGCGCACGCCCTGGTTGTAGTCGAAGGCGACGGGCCGCGTGCCCGACTCGGGGCCGACCGGCTCGATCAGCACGCAGGCGGTGCCGCCGCGCAGGCGGTTGGCCGCCAGCTTGCGCTCGAGCGAGCCCAGGTCGTTCGGGGCGACCTCGTCGGTCAGGCGCTGGGCGCTACCGGGGATGCCGTGGGCCTCGAAACGGCCGGTCTTCGGGATCTTGAGGCTGTAGACCAACTGGTCGCTCCAGCCGTGGTAGGCGCCGCCGACCTTGATGACGCGCCTTTTGCCGGTTGCGAGCCTAGCCACGCGGATGGCGGCCATTACGGCTTCCGTACCCGAGCCGAGCATGCGGAACATCTCGACGGCGGGCATGTGGGAGCAGATCTCCTTGGCCAGCTTGAGCTCGAACTCGTGGAACAGGCCGGTCGACGGGCCGACGCGCCTGAGCACGTCGATAACCTGGTCGCGGACGACCGGGTCGTTGCTGCCGAGGATAGTCGGGCCGCCGGCCTGGAGGAAATCGATATACCGGTGCCCGTCGGCGTCGTGCAGGTAGGCGCCCTCGGCGCGGTCGATGACGAGCGGGAAAGGGTAATTGAAGGCCAGGTTGTGCTGGACGCCGCCGGGTATGTAGCGCTTGGCCTCGCCTACCGTGGCCTTGGAGACTGGGCAGCCGCTCTCGTAGTAATCGAGGTAGCGCTCGAGCGCTTCCTTCTTGATCGGCACCGGCGGCCGCGATACGAGGGCGTCCAGGCTGGCGTAGATCTCGTCCGGCGTATCGTATGAGCTGATCGAATATGACATGGGTATCTCCTCGGGGCGCCTCGCCGAATTCGGCCTGCGCGTCATGGCGCAAAGTGAGTGACTACTCACTTTGCGCTTAGTGTACCCCGTCTGGGAGATATGTCAATAGAAAACCGACCGGGCGGGCCTAGCCTTGGATCAGCTCCAATGTCCGTTTGACCAGGGCGACGAACTGGGGCCGGCGCTGGTTGGCGATCTCGATGACCTCCTCGCCGGTGATGGGCTGGGGCAGGATGCCGGCGGCCATGTTGGTGATGCACGATATGCCGACGACGCGCATGCCGCAGTGGCGGGCGACGGTGGCCTCGGGCACGGTGGACATGCCGACGGCGTCGGCGCCGAGCATGCGCGCGAGCCTGACCTCGGCCGGCGTCTCGAAGCTCGGCCCGGTGAACCACATGTAGACGCCCTCGCGCGCGGCTACGCCTACGTCGACGGCCGCCCGCTTGGCGGCGTCTGCCAGCTCGGGCGTCCAGGTCGTCGACATATCGGGGAAGCGCGGACCGAGTTCGTCGTCGTTCGGTCCTATGAGCGGGTTCTGGCCCATGATGTTGATGTGGTCGCGGATGATCATGAAGTCGCCGGGCTTATAGCCTTCGTTAGCGCCGCCGGCCGCATTGGTCAGGAAGAGCGTGTCTATGCCGAGCGCCTTGAAGACGCGCACCGGAAAGGCTATGCGCTCGAGCGGATGGCCCTCATAGTAATGGAAGCGGCCCTGCATCACGAGCACGGCCTTGCCGGCCATCGTGCCGACGACGAGGCGGCCCGCGTGGCCGGGGGCGGTTGACGAGGGGAAGTGCGGGATCTCGCCGTAGGGCAGGGCGACCGGGTCTTCGACCTCGTCGGCCAGGCTGCCGAGGCCCGAGCCGAGCACCAGGGCTATCGTCGGCTTAACCCGTATCCTCGCGGCTATATAACCGGCGGCTTCTCGTACCTGTGTTCTAGCGTCCATGTCGCTCTCCTCGAGTGGCTAAGGTGGGGCCACAGGCTACCAGCGGGCCCATGGCCTGTCAATGGCGGCCGGGCCTCGGTGCCGTGGCCTCGGGCGGCCTTATACGTCGATGCCGAACACGGCCCTGACGACGAGGCCGACGCCGAACGAGAACGCCGAGACGCCCAGGCTGATGCCCGCCATCTCGCCGAAGCGGCGCTTGAAATTCAGGTCCTTGGCGACGGCTAGGTAGAAGTTGAACGCCGCGATGATGGCGACGGCGATGGCGAGCGTGATCGCCAGGCTGACGAAGATCCAGGATCCGTCCCGAGGTAGCACGAGGTAGGGCATGACGAGGAGGACGACCGTGACGAGGTAGGCGACTCCGGTGTACAGGGCGGACTTGGCCGCCCTCGGGTCGCCGTCGGCCTTGCTGGCCAGGTAGTCGGAGGCCGCCATGGAGAAGGCCGCCGCTATGCCTGTGATGATGCCCGATATCGCTACGAGCGGGCCGTTACGCAGCGCGAAGGTCAGGCCTGCCAGCGTCCCGGTCAGCTCGACCAGCGCGTCGTTGAGGCCGAGCACGATGGAGCCCATGTACGCCAGGCGTTCCTCGTCGAGCATGGCCAAGAGCGAATCCTCGTGCTCCTCCTCCTCCCGGCCGATGCGCTCGGCCTGCGGTACGAGGTGGGCCACCGCCCGGTAGCCGTCGATCGCGGCCTTCTCGCCCTTTTCCATCAGCTTGAGCGCGAAGGTGAGGCCGAGGATACGCGCGCACCAATAATAGAAAAATACAAGTCCCCGGTAGGGCGCCTCGTCCTTGCCGGACAGCGATTTCCAGAACTCGTAGTGCTGCCGTTCGGCCTGGGCCATGTCGGCCAGGACCTTGGCGTTGTTCGCGTCCTTGATGACCCTGGAAAGCTTGCCGTACAGGATGCAGCCGGTTATCTCGTCGCGCTGGAACCCTGAGACTTTCTTAGCCAGGGCCGCGTCCATAGTCTTGCCTTTTTCCATACTATCCTCCTTTGTTTTACGGTTCTTGGCGATACCCAGGCGCTTCATGGCGCTCTGAAGGGCGCTCGGCCTCATGCCGAGCGGCTCGATGGCCCCGCCCGGTCGATCGATGACATGCGTCTATTGTACCCAAATTCTGGCCTCGAGTGGAATGGAAGCCGCGGCGCTACGAAGTGTATCGGTCCGGGGCTGTTGGAAAGGCTTCTCATGCACGATACTATATCGTGTGTCGTAGCGCTCATGCGCTACCCGGAGTGAGCCATGCGTAGAATGTTGCTAGCCGCCTCGGCGGCCTGTATTCTGGGCGCCTCGTGCGCGTCGCTCGGCGACCCCTTCCTCGTCGCGTTCGGCGTCGATTCGGCGTACCAATCGGAGGCCCTGACGGCGTCGGGCATCGACGAGTACCGAGAGCGCCTCTTAGGCCAGGGCGACGTGGCGGCCGCGGCGTCGATCCAGCGCCTGTTCGAGGCCGCGTTGCGCTACGATCCGAACAACGCCGAGGCCGCGAGGTACCTGGCCCTCGTCGAGGATTTCAGGGCCAGTCGCTTCTCCAGCTCGATGGCCAAGGCGGAGGGCCTGCTCGCCAAGCCTAAGCGCAACCCCGACGACGAGTACGCGATGCTCCTGGCGGTCAGGCGGGCGCTCGACATCTATCCCCAGGATGACGACGCCAAGAAGCTCCATCGGTCGACCGCCGACGTCAGGGCCGCGTTCGTCTCGGCCAGGCTGACGGAAGCGGAGGCCATACGCGTCGGGGCGTCGGACGCCGACGACGCCAAGAAGGAGCGCGCCTATATCCAGGCCTTCAACTTGATAGCCCGGGCCACGGACGTGGAGCCGCGCGACGTCGAGGGGACGCGGGCCTATCGCCAGCTACGCTCCGACATAGCGCATATCGTCGAGAAACGGCTCGGGAGCGTCGACGGGCTCTCGGCCAAGGGCCGATTCGACGAGGCCGAGTCGGTGCTGGCCGTGGTCAAGGAACTCGACGCGAAGATCGGGCGGACCTTCTCCTCGGATATAGGCAAGGCGGAGTATTCGCTCTACCTAGCCTGGGCCCGGTACCATGAGTCGCGCAAGGAATGGACCAAGGCCGAGGCCCGGGTCAGGAAGGCGCTGGCCATCCAGAAGGGCGCCGACGCCGTGGCGCTGCAGAAGCGTATCAAGGACGCGGTCGCGGCCGAGGAGCGCGGCGCCAGCTTCGAGGCCGGGCTCAAGAACCTCGACGCCTACATCGCCAAGGGCGACCTGACGCGCGCCCAGCGCCTCGTCGCGTCGCTCTCCAAGGGCGCGGCGACCTCGTCGGAGCGGGGAGCCCTCGACCAACGGCGCACGAAGATCCGCTCCGCCCTGCCGCCGATCTACGAGTCCGGCCTCAAGGCCTATCGCGAGGAGCGCTTCAAGGAAGCGGTCGCCGCCTTCGAGGTGGTCGTGGCCGTCGACCCGGCCTACGAGGACGCGGCCGGATACCTGGAGAAGGCCCGCGACAAGCAGAAGCTGCTCGACCAGTACTGAGACCGATGACGGAGGAAATCGTATGAACGCACGACGCGGCCCGAACGACGCGCTCCGCTTTCTGCCAGGCTGGGCCTGGACCGCCCTGGTGGCCTCCTGGCTCATCGCTCCCCTCGCCGCGTCGCGGCCGTCGGCGTTCTCCACCGGCGCGACGCTCGCCGCGGCCGGAGCCGGCGGCTACGCCATGGCGGCCGGTATCGCCGCCTGGCTGCTCGTGGCGATAGCCCTATGGGAGATCGTAGCGTATTTCGTACGCGGCAGGCTCCCGATGGTGGCGGACCCCGCCTCGCCGATCGCGGCCGCAGTCCACGTCGTATCGTCGGCCAGCGCGGCGCTCATTCAAGCGGCCAGCGCGATGAGCCTGGCGACCAGGCCGGACTACTTCAGCTCGATACCGTGGTGGGACTGGGCGATGGCGGCCGCCGCGCTCGCCTGGAACGCGTACTCCATCGCTCGCCTCATACGCTCGCTCAGCGAGAAGGACGCGGGCTACCGCGAGTACTCGGCCTTCCGTAGCTCCACCGAGAAGCCAGGCAGCCTGCGCTCCAAGCTCGGGCGGGCCCGGGGCATACAGGGGCGGCTGACGGTCCTGTTCACCGGCCTGATACTCCTGATCATCGTCGTGCTCGCGACCTCGCTCCTACGCGACTTCGGCTCGACCCTACTCAGCGCCATCATGGACAACGGCCGCTCGCTCGCCGATCGGGGGGCGAGCATCGTCAAGACGAATATCAGCGACAAGATAGCCGTGGACGACTACCTGGCCATCGAGGCGGCCAAGAACGAGGGGGCCGCGTTCCCGTTCTCCAGCGTAACGTATTACCGCCGCGACCCTAAGAGCGGTTCCTACGCGGCCCGCGCCTCGACCGATCCCGCCATCGTCGGGCAGGCGCCCTCCTCCGTGCCCGAGGCCGGTGCCGCCGAGGCGATGATCGAGGCGATGATCGAGGCGCCGGGGACTATAGAGTTCAGGGCGCCGGTCACGCTCTCCGGCGTCAACCTGGGCTTCGTGTCGGTGGTCTACGACCGTCAGACGATCTACGGCCCGTACTACCTGACGACCGTCAAGACCGCCATCATCTCGTTCCTGTTCCTCTACGCGTCGATCTTCGTCACCTACCTGTTCGGGCGAGGCATCGTGTTCCCGATACTGTTCCTGCGCATGAGCGTCAACGCCATAGCGACGCGGCTGGCGTCGATGGTCAAGGGCTCCGAGCGTGTCTCGGCCGATAGCCTGCGCTACGACGACCGCGTGGCCACCAAGGACGAGATCAAGAAGCTGTCGCTCGAGATCGGCAACATGGCCGCGGTCATACGCGGCGTCGTGCCGTACATCTCCGCGTCGACGCTCCGCCATTCCGAGCGGGAGAAGCCGACGACCGAGCGGCGCGAGCTGGCCTTCCTATTCACCGATATCCGCGGCTTTACGACCATCTGCGAGGGGCGCTCCCCGGAGGAGGTCGTCGCGATGCTCAACCACTACCTCGACATCCAGACCGAGGCCATCGTCGCCAACGGCGGCGACATAGACAAGTTCGTGGGTGACGAGGTGATGGCCGTGTTCGACGGCCCGGAGAAGGAGCTGCAGGCCTGCCGCGCCGGCATGGCCATCCGCAAGGCGATGGCCGAGGCCCAGGAGCAGGCGCGCAAGGAATCGGGGGCCGTCGTGTCCATCGGCATAGGCATCAACGCGGGGCCGGTCGTCTTCGGCTCGGTGGGCGCGCGGGAGCGTATGGACTTTACCAGCATCGGCGACACGGTCAACCTCGCGGCCAGGCTCGAGGGCGCGAACAAGACCTACGGCACCAAGTCTCTCGTCGCGGAGGCCGTCTACGATCGGGTCAAGGACGACTTCCTGTGCCGGGAGGTGGACCTGCTGGCGGTCAAGGGCAAGAATGTGCCGGTCAGGATCTACGAGGTGCTCCAGGAGAGGGATAAGGCCTCCCAGAAGCTCATCCATATCAAGGAAGGCTTCGAGGCTGGCCTCGCGGCGTATCGCTCGAAGCGTTGGTCCGCGGCGAAAAAGATATTCGCCAAGGTAAGCGAAGCGTATGGCGACGAGGCGAGCGAGGTGTTCCTGCGCCGCGTCGAGGTCTTCGAGGCGGCCCCTCCGCCGGCCGACTGGGACGGCGTGTTCAGGATGACGGTCAAGTAGACGGCTGCCCGGCCTGAAACCGGGCTATCCGTTCGCGATAGTTTCTGCTATATTCATACGGACGAGAATATCCGCGGCCCCGTAAAAGGAACGTACGCGGACCGGTAGCGATAGACGCGTTCCATCGACCGAAACCTTCTTTCTCGCCCTAAGGATATCCATGCTTCATTCTGAATTCGAATCCCTCGGCCTCATGCCCGCCTGCCTGGACGCGTTGCGCCATGAAGGCTACGAGAAACCGACGCCGATCCAGAGCGCTTCGATCCCGAGCCTCCTGGCCGGGCGCGACTTGCTCGGCTGCGCCCAGACCGGTACCGGCAAGACCGCCGCGTTCGCGCTGCCTACCATCCAGCGCCTGACGACCGCGGCGAATAAGCGGCAGCCGCGCAAGGCTCGTTCCCTCGTCGTGGCCCCCACGCGCGAGCTGGCCATCCAGATCGATGCCAGCTTCGCCGCCTACGGCCGCAAGACCGAGCTCAAGCGCGCCTGCGTCTACGGCGGCGTCGGCAAGGCGCCCCAGATCAAGGCGATGGAGCGCGGCGTCGATGTGCTCGTCGCCACGCCCGGCCGCCTCCTCGATCTTAAGAACGAGGGCGCCATCGACCTGTCGGCCGTCGAGATCGTCGTGTTCGACGAGGCGGACCGCATGCTCGACATGGGCTTCATCCACGATGTGCGCAAGATCATCGCGCTCCTGCCGCCGAAGCGCCAGACCCTGCTGTTCTCGGCGACCATGCCGACCGAGATCGAGTCGCTGGCGCGCAGCCTGCTCAACGACCCCGTCCGTGTCGACATAGAGCCGGAGAAACCGGCCGTCGAGCTGATCGCGCAGAGCCTGTACTACGTCGAGAAAGGCTGCAAGCGCGACCTGCTCGTCCACCTGATCAAGGAACTCGGCGTCTCCAGGGCGGTCGTGTTCTCGAGGACCAAGCACGGGGCCGACCGCATCGCGAAGGCCCTCCACGTCGCGGGCATCCCGGCGGGCGTCATCCACGCCAACAAGGGCCAGGGCAACCGAACCAAGACGATGGACGCGTTCCGCGCCGGCGAGAC
>ENA-UOWO01007847-UOWO01007847.1-activated-sludge-metagenome-genome-assembly--contig:-NODE-7847-length-10434-cov-13.101551_pt1 | contig 10434 bp, 8 predicted proteins | sample MGYA00238148_ERZ761564 | MGnify/ENA primary metagenome ERZ761564 (study PRJEB28885, sample SAMN05720194) | activated sludge metagenome | isolation source: Anaerobic digester | place: USA...
TAAAGTTAAATTCATAGGGAAATCAGATACCTGGACAAGAACCAAACTGTAAAATAATAAGATTCATCTTATATATAGTAGTAAGGCATCTGAAAAGATGCCTTATTCTTTTTTAAAATGCTTATATCTGACGTAAAGCACTTTTTCCACTTCGGCTACTATTTCACCGTTTTCACCGTTCACCGTTGTAAAAAAGGTGAAATCACCTTTGCCGTTACTGTCCACATATGATTTTATCTCGGCAATTTTCTCTTTTGATATCTCAAAAGTTGCAGAAACAGTCTTTAATCCGGGCTTTTTAAATTTTATACAGGCTGCTTTATCCCAAACAATATAATCTTTCCCTAAGTTTTCCATTAAAATAAACATATAGAAAGGATCGCACATACTGTAAAGCGATCCGCCAAAATGTGTTCCAACAGCATTTCTGTTAAACCAACGTATTTTTAACTGAACACTTATTTGAGTAAATTCAGGATTTACTGATTTTAAACTAATGCCCGAACCCAAATAAGGCGGATAGAAATTAATTAATTTTATGTTTTTTCTGAGTGAGAACATCGAATGCTTTGTTTTTTTAGTTATTTAACGTCCGAATTTAACTTTTGGTTGTAACTTTTTGCTTGTAATGTATTTTATTATAGTTTAAACATTTATTTTAGCGCACAGTTTACCGATGAGAAAAATAATTCTAAGTATAATTTCGTTTTTTGCGCTTACTGCAACTGCTCAGCAACTCAATTTTCCGTTGAATTATGAGATGCAGAATCGTTTAGAAAGATACATTAATGCAAATTCTCATTTTATTACGGCAGCGAAGCCCTATAATATGGCAGAAGTTAAAGCAGCCATTGGTGATTCTGCTTTGCAGGAATTAGGCTTTGAAACAGATTCTTCGAAATCAGGTTTTAAATTCGGCATCCAGAAAGGTGACTTACTTTCCGTTGCGTCTAAAAAACATAAGTTCTATTTTGCTGTCAATCCTGTGCTGGATATGCAATTTGGTTACGATATAAACTCCAAAAAAATCAGATATACTGCTGGTTATGGGGTGAAATTTGATGCCAATTTAGGCAAAAAAGTATCGCTTTCATTTACTTACCAGGGTGTAACGGAAGATTATTTACAACAAGCCAGCAGCTATGCTGCACAATATGGTGTGTTAACCGGTTACAGAAAGGCCAATTTTAAAGGAGACCGAATAAACTCGCAGTTATTTTCCGGTTATTTATCTTATTCACCAAACAAGTATTTTAATGTACAGGTTGGTAATGACAAACAATTTTGGGGCGATGGGTACAGATCCATGTTTCTGAGTGACAACGCGTCCAATAGTCCGTTTTTAAAACTAACAACCAATTTCTGGCGTATCAAATATGTCTATTTGCTGAATGTAATGCGTTATGGTCCGATAAACGGATTTAATGTAGATAATAATCCTTCCAACTTTAAAACCAAATACGGCACTTATCATTTGATTACAGTAGATGTAGCGAAATGGTTTCAGTTTACATTTTTTGAAGGTGTTACCTGGTTTCATGCAGATTCAAACCGTGTCAGAGGAATTGAATTCAGTTATCTGATTCCGGTGGCATTTATTCGTCCGGTAGAATTTGCTTTAGGTTCACCTGATAACGTAGTGTTAGGTATAGGTATGAAATTTAAAGCTTCACCTAAACAGATTTTCTACTCACAAATTATGCTGGATGACATGGACGTTGGTGCAGCCAGAAGAGGAAAAGGATTTTACAGAACAAAAGTTTCTGCACAGTTTGGATATAAAACCTACGATATCTTTAAAGTAAAGCATCTTGACTTTCAGACTGAATTGAATATTGTTCGTCCGTTCGTATATGCACACAAAGCACCGGAACAGAGTTACACCAATTTCAATCAGTCGCTGACACATCCGTTAGGTGCAAATTTCTTAGAATCCATTACTTTTATCAATTATTGGCATAAACACTGGACGGCTTCTGCTAAATTTCAATATGCCGTGCAGGGACTTGATAATACCTACCAGCACAATGGAAGTAATATCTTTGTTTCAGATTTCCTGATTGCACCAAATCTCGGAACAGCCTACGGAAATTATTTCTTACAAGGTGTAAAAACCCGATTGATAAACGTAGAGGCACGTGGAGGCTATTTGATCAATCCTAAAATAAATCTGGCAGTTGAAGCTTTCGTAAACTACAGATACCAGAAAAATGAATTCTGGAAACAAAACAATTTGTTCTTAGGAATTAGCTTACGTACCAATATAACAAACAGGTATACCGACTACTAGTTTTCTTTTTTTACATTTTTTTAAAAAATAGTTTCATCTTTTTTATGGAAATCAGCCTGTTTTTGTCTCTCAATAGGTGATGAATAATGAGATTTTTTATGGAATTGCTTTGAGCCAATTAAAAGGAGTTGGCGATACCAATGCAAAATTGCTGATCAGCTATGCCGGAAGTGCCGAAAAATTATTTAAACTGTCTGCTGCAAGATTACAGAAAATTAATGGTGTTGGTCCAAAATTAGCCGGCGCATTTAGTGATACGTATGCTGCATTAAAAAGAGCAGAACAGGAACTGAAATTTATAGAAAAACATAAAATAGATACACTGTTTTATTATGACAAAAGATATCCGAAACGATTGCTCAATTGTGCGGATGCTCCTTTGTTTGTTTTTAGTAAAGGCAATTTTGATTTCAATAAAGAGCGTTTTGTCAATATTGTCGGAACCAGACATGCAACGGAATATGGAAGGGAAATTACGGAATCACTGATTGCGGATTTAGCAGCCTATCAGGTGAATTTGGTAAGTGGTTTGGCATTTGGAATTGATATCTGTGCACATAAAGCAGCTTTAAAATACGATATGCAAAATATCGCAGTTTTGGCACATGGATTAGATAGGCTTTATCCGGCTCAACATAGAAGTGTTGCAGAGAAGCTACAACTAAATGGTGCGTTGGTTTCTGATTTTTTAAGTGAAACCAATCCTGACAGACAAAATTTTCCGAGTAGAAACCGAATCGTAGCCGGTATGACAGATGCAACAATCGTGGTAGAATCAGCTATTGCCGGCGGTGCATTGATTACAGCAGAAATAGCTAATAATTACAATAGAGATGTGTTTGCGTTTCCGGGAAAAGTAACAGACGATTTTTCAAAAGGCTGTTTGAAAATTATAAAACAACACAAAGCAAACCTGGTAACTTGCGCAAAAGATATAATTGAAAGCATGAATTGGGACGTTCATGATAGTAATATCAAAAAAGAAATTATTCAGCCTCAGTTGTTTGTTGAATTGAATGGCAATGAAAAAATAGTGTATGAATGTTTAAGTGAAAATGAAAAATTGCATATTGATGATTTGACGATGAAAATTCAATTACCACAAAGCACACTTTCCGGTGTTTTATTGCAAATGGAAATGAAAGGACTCATTTCCAGCCTTCCCGGAAAGATATATAAATTAGTCAGTTGATATTGTTTAAATTTTTTAATACTTCAGATGTAGTTTTTTGATACTGACTACTTACTACTGATTAATTGGTATTTTTTCATAAACCAATTAAAACAGCGTTAATGCATTGATAAATTTTCGAATAAGAATATGCAAGGTCAATATTCAGCCATAAATTTGCCTATCAATTTTTATTTATGCAAAAACGAAACTATAAACGAGTAGAGAAAAATCCTGATGGTACCTTTTCATATCAGGTACTCGATATCGATTCCTATGATATTTTTGAAGAACCATTGGAGATTGTTGTTACGGATATAAACTTCCTGCCACAAATGGGTGATATCCTGGATGTGTTAGGGTATGTTCCGGACACCAATTATTTTTTCCATCAATGCAAGGATATTATCTCTGTTCCTGAAAAACATATTAATAACAAAGGACAAGGTAAGTTTGCATTTCAGGCGTATTTCCATAATTTTCCGGATTCTGTTTTATCGATTAATAATAACGCATTGGTGGTTTTGGTTTTGCATCCGCAGAAAACAAATGAGAACGGAAAACGTGAATATAATGTAGTTGGTTATATCCATGTAAATAGAATGGATGTTTATCACGAAGGCGAACGATTTGATGCGTATTATTATAATATGCTTCGGGTAAGTGAACGTGTGGAGAATAACAAAAAAATCTACCGACGCAAAAAAATATTTACATTAATGTTTAGCATTATGCATAGCATTGTAGGAGTGGAGGAAAATATTGCTTTTACTTATGGTGCCATGGGAAAAGAAAATCAGGCAATCAATGAAGCACTTGAGTTGAATACTAAGTTGTATGAAAAGCATTATGAAAAATGGGCTTTTACTAATAATACACATATCAATAAGGTATTCGGAAATAAGGATGCGTTTAAAAAGTGTATTGATATAACCAAAGATATAGAAAAACTGAAAGCATTTTATCAGAAATTACGCAAGCAAAAAGAGCATTACGCATTCTATCATATCAAATCAGAAGAAGAATTTTTAAGCACAGTAGAAAAAATATGCGCATATTCTAAATCTTCGAGAGTATATATGGTGCCGGATGCTAATGGCAACATGGATGCGGTTTGTTTTGCCATCAACTGGGGCGAATATTTTGCTTTCCAATTAGAAAATCCGCAAGGATTATTCAAAGCATTGGCTAAGCTGAAACTGACGGATAATATTTTATATCCGATTATGATTACCGGAACACCCGAAAACGTGGATACTTTATTGCGAGGTATTGCATCTCACTATAATAAAACGTATAAATGCAAAGTAACGAATCTGAATTCTTATGCCGGTGATCCTTATCAGAAAACAAAGAAAAGTATTCTCAACGATGAGTATTTGTTTTTGATTATTTGTAATGATGTTGAAAAATTAGAAGCGATGAAGAACCGTTCACGTGGAAATGATGGAAATGTGAAATTATTTATTGATGTGCCATTATTATAATTGTATTATTCTAATCTATATATAAAAAATGCCATCAATTTTTGATGGCATTTTTTAGTCTTTCTTAGAAAACTAAATTTCCATTTCAGGAATCTCACCTTCAATAATTAATTTGCCTTCAGTGGCTTTTTGAATCTCTTCCACACTTACACCTGGTGCGCGTTCCAGAAGTTTAAAACCGTCTTTCGTCACTTCAATTACCGCTAATTCTGTTACGATTTTTTTTACGCAACCTATACCTGTTAAAGGCAAAGTGCATTTAGGTAATAACTTGCTTTCACCGGCTTTATTAACGTGCTGCATGGCAACAATAATATTTTTTGCAGAGGCAACTAAATCCATCGCGCCACCCATTCCTTTGACCATTTTGCCGGGAATTTTCCAGTTGGCAATATCACCTGTTTCGGAAACTTCCATGGCACCCAAAACAGTCAAATCTACGTGTTCGCCACGAATCATGGCAAAACTGGTAGCAGAGTCAAAATACACACCACCAGGCAAAATGGTAACCGTTTGTTTTCCTGCATTAATTACATCGGCATCTTCTTCGCCTTCCATTGGAAATGGACCCATTCCCAACATTCCATTTTCTGATTGAAAAGTTACGCTCATTCCATCAGGCACATAATTGGCCACCAATGTTGGAATACCAATACCAAGATTTACATAAAATCCGTCTTGTAATTCTCTGGCTATTCTTTTTGCAATTCCGTTTTTATCTAACATGATTATCTTTTTTGTACTGTACGTTGTTCAATTCTTTTTTCAAAATGTTCACCCTGAAAAATTCGTTTGATGAAAATTCCAGGTGTATGAATTTGGTCTGGATCCAACTCGCCTGCAGGCACTAATTCCTCTACTTCTGCAATGGTTATTTTTCCGGCACCGGCCATTGGTAAATTAAAATTACGAGTGGCAGCACGATATATTAAATTTCCGTTGGTGTCGCCTTTCCATGCTTTTATAATTGAAAAATCTGCATGAAAACGTTCTTCCATGATGTACATTTTTCCGTTAAACTCACGCACTTCTTTTCCGATGGCAACTTCAGTTCCGTAACCAGCCGGTGTGAAAAAAGCAGGAATACCTGCTGCGGTGGCTCGGCAACGTTCTGCTAATGTGCCTTGTGGTATTAATTCAACTTCCAGTTCTCCATTTAAAAGCTGACGTTCAAATTCTGCATTTTCGCCAACATAAGAAGAAATCATTTTTTTTATCTGATGTTGTTTTAGCAATAACCCTAACCCAAAATCATCCACACCGGCATTGTTAGAAATACAGGTAAGACCTTTAACGCCTTTTTTTACTAAAGCGGCGATGCTGTTTTCCGGAATGCCACATAACCCAAAACCACCTAAAATGACCGTCATGTTATCGGTAAGGTCATGTATGGCATCTTCTGCATTTTTATAAATTTTACTCATGTTATTTATTCTTGTAATGAATTGTATTCGTTTATATTTTGTATTAATTCTCTTTTCTGTGTATGCGTCGTATTCTTCTGCTGTGAAAAAAAGCTTGTTTTTTTAATTCTTCCTGTGTGAAAACTTCCGGATGTACACCGTTGTCTATGTTTCTGTCTGCTTTAGATTTGGAAAATTCATTTGCGAGTTCTGCAAACTTTTGTTGCAATGCATTTAAACTCCATTGTCCGAAAACATTATGACCAGCTTCATATAATTGGAGTTGGTATTCTTCATTAGTCGTGATATAGCCATTGTATTCATTGGAATAAGGTGCTAAAATTACGTATTCAATTCCTTTTGTTTTTAAGGCATCTTCCAGTGTTTTCTTTAAGCGCCAACTTGCCACGGTGGTGATTTCAAATGGAAATGCACAAATTCCTATTGTACCGATTTTTAAAATCTGCAATGTCAATACTTGTGGTGTCCAAGGATTCTGAGAATCAAATCCACCTTGCTTTGACATTTTTTTGATGTTCAGAATAGTCTCATCAATAAAAGCAGGCAAAGGCAGTTTTGAGGCATCAAAATTACCCAAGAATTTTCGTTCACCACTGGCTACTCCAATATCTTTTACAGATTGTGCTTTGTTTTTTCGTTCAATAAATTGCTGGTATGCACCACCCTGTTTTATGGCCTCTTTCAGTTCTTTTGTTCTGGTATTTCTGGCTATTCCTCTTGCAAATTTACCTAAAAACAGAGGTAAACCAGGACCATCCATTTGAGATCCTTCTAAGAAAGCAATTCCCATGCATGATGGACTCGTAACGCAGTCTGTCTGACCATTTGTAAATGCAGGATTCAAATCAATCTTGCTGAAATCAACATACATGGAAATGCTGTCGATGCTTTCGTTTGTTATAGTTACAGCACTGCTTTCTGTTATTTCTTTAGCTTTTTCGTATTGTAAATTGCCATTGAATTTTGAACTTTTCAAATCATCCGAAAAATAACCTTCCCATTTTCCTCGTTGAGTAGAAAGTTTTTGGTTATATTTTACCCGTGCAGAAACATCACCGCAAGCGCCTTGTGCAAACGCAGCAACATAATGCAGATTTTCTTTGTGGAAACTTTCTTCCAGATAGCAGGATGCATAACCTTTGTTATCGGAGCACAGTTTTAAGAAGTTATTTGGCAGGTTAGAAGTGTGTACAGCAAACCAGTTTATACTTCCAAGTGGTTGACCGGTTTCAGAGATGATATGCATCAAGGTCATTTCTCTGTCTACTGCCAGATGTCGGGTTTCTTGTGTAAGTTTGGTTACTTCCGGATTGGCGTTGTAAGCATCAATTACGCGGTTAAAACTGACAGGAATATCCGGAGAAAATGAACTTTTTCCCAATTGAATGTTAGCTTTTTGTTTATTTTTTTCAGCTTCCAGAATGGAATCAACGATGCCATTTACAATTTTATCATACACACCCTGATGAAATCCCGGAGTTGACATATTATAAATTACATGATAGGAAAATCCACTGGGTCCGCAGTGTGTATGCTGTGCGGAAAGTAAAAGATTGCTCGTATTGTATTGTAAATCAGGATGATTTAAGGTTAAATAAGCTAATACACCTTGTTTTAGAGAAGGTGTGATAAAGCCTAATTCACAGTTTACAAAACATACTTTTTGGCTTTTGTCAAGCTGTTCAAATACAAATGCTCTGGAATATAGAGGTGTCTCAATAGCCAGCATATGGTGTTGTGGAAGTCCGTATCCAAGCAACCCAATTCCTTTAAAAAATGCGGTTATGTCACCTTTTCCTGTTCCTATGAATAACATTTTGTAATTTTACGACAAAATACAAATTCGTATCCAATAAAAAAATGATAGTTGTAAGATTAAATGGCGGTTTAGGAAATCAACTTTTTCAATACGCCACCGGAAGACACTTGGCACATTTGAATAACTCTGAACTATTTTTGGATACATCCTATTTAGTATCATCCAATAAATATGCCTATAACTGGAATTATGAACTGGCTGCTTTTAATATTAATTGTACTATAGCAGATCAGAAAATACTGGATAGTTTTCATGGCAGCGATTTTTCTACTAAAGAGATGATGTTGACGAGACTCATATCTCTTGGCAAGAATAAAAAATTCAAATTTGATGAGTATGGTTTTGATGAACATGTACTTGGCCTGAAAGGGAATTATTATGTGCGTGGTTATTTTCAGTCAGAAAAATATTTTAAAAGTATTGCAGAGATAATTCGAACCGATTTTACGTTAAAAGAAGAATTTATTCCTAAGGACCAGACATTAATTAATAAAATTAATGAAACAACTTCTGTATCCATTCATATTCGTCGTGGTGATTATATTCGGAATCTTTCGTCCATGGATGCGCATGGTTTGTGTTCTAAAGATTATTATACCAAGTCCATCGAATTTATTAAAAGAGAATTAGGAGATGATGTTCATTTTTATTTCTTTACAGACGACGAAGAATGGATTAACCGCGAAATGAGATGGGATATTAATTGCACCTTAATCTCAGGAAAAACAACAGTAGAAGATTTTTATCTAATGAGTTTGTGTAAGCATAATATCATTGCGAACAGTACTTTTAGTTGGTGGGCAGCCTGGTTAAATGTAAATCCTGATAAAAAAGTCATCATTCCAAAGCATTGGAGAACAAACGTAAAAACGGAAGACATCGACCTGAGTCCTTCAAAATGGTTGATTAAATAAAAAATAATTACTAATCATTTTAACGTTAAGCGAAATTTACGATTTGAAAAAAGTAATCGAACATATAAAGCAGCTATCCTTTTATAATACGCTCAGACATGGTTCGGTTTATATGTTGTCTTTTGTTATCATCCAATTTGTGATGGTATTGTCAATACCCATTTTTACAAAGTTACTTTCACCTTCTGACTTCGGCATCTACGAAGTCTATAATAACACAGTCAGATTTTTGGCAGTTATCATTTCATTGAATTTGTATGCCGGATTTTATCGTTACTATTTTGAAGAACACTTAGATAAGAGATTGTTAATGCAGTTTTTGTTAAGAATTGCATTCATTGCTTTTATTATTGGAGTTGTAGTATTATACATTTTTAAAGCGCAGTTAATTCGATTGACTAATTTGCCGGAAGAGCTTTTTATTTGGATATTATTAGGTGTTTTTTCTACTATTATTTTTAATTTCTTCACAACCTATAACAACGCTCAGCAATTTAGCACCAGAGCCGGAATCTGGAATTTAGTCAGTCAGCTTTTAAGGGTTTGCTTTGCTGTGCTTTTTGTCTACTTTTTAAGTAGAAATTATATGGGAAGAATTGCCGGTGAGAATTTAATTCTATTCATTGTTTCCTTAATAATTGTTATAATTTATTTTCGGAAATATATCGGACGGTCTGAAGAGTTGCCCGGAAAAATGCAGATTGTTAAATATGCTGCCGGTTTTATACCAATTGGACTTAGCAGTTACATTGTTAGTTATGTTGATTTGGTATTGATAAATAACATACAGGGAAGCACGGCTTCTGGTGTGTATAGTTATGCTTATAAATTTGCAATTATTTACTCAGGTTTTTCGCAGGCATTTGTTACAGCAAACAGACCCAATTTGTTTAAATTATTAAAAGAAAATAATGCTCAAGAGGTGGTCAGCCAGATGCGCAGTATGTTTAAATTAATTACTGTGTTGTCCTGTGTGTTTATATTTTTTGCTGCTGATGCCGGAAAAATTTTATCACTTAAAAAGGAATTTGATGTGGCTTTGCATTTGCTGCCTGTTTTAGTGCTGGCCTATGTGTTTTCTGATATTGCTGAGATTTATAATTTTTTCTTGTACTACTCTAAAAAAGTAAAATTATTTTATGTCAGTTTTGTTACAACTGCCGTGGTGAATTTCGTGCTCAATATTTTATTAATTCCCAAATATGGATATGAAATTGCAGCATACACTACTTTGGTTTCATTTATGATCTTATTTATAACTACTTATTGGGTTTGTAAATTCTATACGAATCTTACGATTCCGAGATGGACAGTGTTTCTGGATTATAT
>ENA-UOWO01007849-UOWO01007849.1-activated-sludge-metagenome-genome-assembly--contig:-NODE-7849-length-10433-cov-4.454423_pt1 | contig 10433 bp, 8 predicted proteins | sample MGYA00238148_ERZ761564 | MGnify/ENA primary metagenome ERZ761564 (study PRJEB28885, sample SAMN05720194) | activated sludge metagenome | isolation source: Anaerobic digester | place: USA...
GAATTTATCAAAAAAATTCAATGTCACTTTTGTACTATCCAGAGCTCACCAAAATCTTTATGAGCTTGCCAAAGCAGAGCATAAACCAGCGGAAGCACTCGCCCATCTTGAGCAATCCATTAAAATGAAGGATGGTGTGGTTAATAAGGAAACATACAACATTATTAAAAACTACGATGCTCTTTTAAAAATTGAAGTGCTGGAACACGAAACTCGTTTGCAAAAAGAAAAGAATGCTATCATCGAGCAGAAGAATGCCGAACTTGATTCCTTCTTCTATAGAGTTTCGCACGACTTAAAAGGTCCAATCTCTTCACTGCTTGGTTTGCATAATCTGGTGCACATGGAAATTACTGATAAGGCTTCGTTAAAATTCTTTGACCTATTCCACGGCCAGGTAAACCGCATGAACAATATCATCATGGGGTTGATTAACCTTACGGAGATCAAAAACACAAAAGAGCTTAAAGTAAAAATTGATTTTGAAAAACTGGTAGAGGAGTGTGTACACTCCTGTTACTATCTCGATCAATCTTCAAAGGTGATTGTTAAAAAAGATATTCAACAAATTGAATACTATTCTGAGTGGGCCATCATCAACACCATTGTACAAAACCTGATTGAGAACGCCATTAAATATTCCCGTAAGGAAATTGAACCCTTTGTGGATATTAAAGTATTCACTTCTCAAAATCACATTACTATTTGTGTAGAAGATAATGGACAAGGTATTCCTGAAAAACATCTTAATCGCATCTTCGATATGTTCTACCGGGCCAACGACAAAGCACAAGGCTCAGGGTTGGGTCTTTACATTTTGAAGCGTGCTATTGAACGACTTGGTGGAAATATTGAGGTAAAAAGTACGTTTCAGGTTGGCTCTACCTTTACGGTAAAGTTGCCATTACAGAGCTAATCAACCGTTTGTTCTCATAAAATTTACACGAACACTTGTCAGCAACGGAACAAAAAGTTGAGATTTTTTTTATTCCATGTTTGGAAACCTAGTTTTCAGACTCTACGTTTGTGATATCAAAGTCGAATAAGCGCATCTGCTTAATCGATTTATAAAGAAGCGAGGAGAGACAGGCTCTATGAATCGCTAGCAACCATTTCCGATACCAATCTGAAAAAGGTGCTAAATCCTGATCCGCCAGTTGGCGGAAAATATAAACCGATTAAAAAATGAAAAGAATCGTTAACATCATCATTGAAACAAGCTTCGAAAGCTTGGATGCTTATCTTCGGGATCTCCAGAATTCTATTTGTTGTATGTTTTGCAACAACGCATGTATGTGTTGTTGCAAGTGTTGTTGCTGCTAAGCGAGCATCTTTTCCTTTCAGCAACACAGCCAGCGTAAACCTTGCCGCGTGACGGGCAATACAGGTTCACTGGTTTCGATCTCCTAAAACATAACATACAACACTAAAACATTATAATCATGTCTAATTTATGTTTCGAAACACTTCAATTACATGCTGGTCAGGAAGCAGATCCTACAACAGGTTCACGCGCTGTGCCAATATATCAAACCACTTCATTTGCTTTCAAAAATTCAGAACACGCTGCTAACTTGTTTGCGCTGAAAGAATTTGGCAACATTTATACCCGGATAATGAACCCTACGAACGATGTGTTTGAGAAACGCATCGCAGCTCTTGAAGGTGGTGTAGCGGCATTATCAGTTGGCTCAGGATTGGCCGCACAATTCATAGCATTGAACAACATTTTACAGGCGGGCGATAATTTTGTTTCTACCTCCTTTCTTTATGGAGGAACCTACAATCAATTTAAAGTAGCCTTTAAGCGCCTTGGCATTGATGTTCGTTTTGCTGAAGGCGATAAGAGTGAATCTTTCGAAAAATTAATTGATGAGAATACAAAAGCCATTTACCTTGAAACAATAGGTAATCCAGGTTTTAACATTCCTGATTTTGAAGCGATCGCAGCACTGGCAAAGAAGCACGATCTTCCTTTGATCGTGGATAATACTTTTGGTGCCGCAGGATATTTATTTCGCCCGCTTGAGCATGGTGCCAACATCGTTGTAGAGTCTGCAACAAAATGGATTGGCGGTCATGGTAATTCAATCGGTGGTGTTATTGTTGATGGCGGAAATTACAATTGGGGTAACGGAAAATTCATTCAATTCACTGAACCTTCAGAAGGATATCATGGATTAAAATTCTGGGAAGCATTTGGAGAAGGTAATCCATTAGGTCTTCCAAATCTTGCGTTCATTATTCGTGCGCGCGTGGAAGGTCTTCGCGATTTTGGCACATCATTAAGTCCTTTTAACTCCTTCTTGTTATTGCAAGGATTGGAAACTTTATCACTTCGTGTTCAACGTTCAGTTGATAACGCCTTGGCACTCGCCCAATGGCTTGAAAAACACGAACTGGTTGAAAGTGTTAACTATCCGGGTCTTGAAAGCAGTACCTATCACAAGCTTGCAAAGAAATATTTACGCAATGGTTTTGGCGCTGTATTGTCATTTACTTTACGCGGCACAAAACAACATACGTCTAAGTTTGTTGATAACCTTAAACTGATCAGTCATGTTGCGAATGTTGGTGATGCTAAAACATTGATCATTCAACCTGCAGTAACAACGCATCAACAACTGAGCGATGAAGAACAAATTTCATCAGGTGTGTTACCAAACTTGCTTCGTATTTCAGCAGGTATTGAACACATTGATGATGTGAAGGGTGATATACAACAGGCTTTTGCTAAAGTATTTGAAGGAGAATTGGTGAGTTAAACCTCACCCCTAGCCCCTCTCCGGAAGAGAGGGGGAATGAAAAGGAAAATTGATTTATGGAGAAACACGATCAGGTATTTCATTACCAACAAACATTTGAGTTAGAAGCCGGAGATTCACTTCCTGGCTTTCAGCTTAAGTACACTACACTGGGCAAACTCAATCAAGAGCGCAACAATGTGGTATGGGTTTGTCATGCCTTAACCGGAAGCTCTGACTTTACCGATTGGTGGAGTGCCTTATTTAATGAAGGTAAATTCTTCGATCCTCGTGAGTACTTCATCATCTGCGCGAATGTATTGGGAGGATGCTATGGTTCGACTGGACCATTATCACAAAATCCTGAAACAGGAAAAAACTTTTATCATGGTTTTCCGAAAGTAACCAATCGCGATGTCGTACGGGCATTTGATTTGTTGCGTGCTGAACTCAATATTGAAACTGTTCATACCTTGATTGGTGGATCACTCGGAGGACAACAAGTATTGGAGTGGGCAATACAACAGCCAGAAGTTTTTCAACACATTATTCCGATTGCTACGAATGCTACGCATTCACCGTGGGGTATTGCTTTTAATGAAGCACAAAGAATGGCCATCGAGGCTGATGCAACCTGAAAAGAAAATGATCAGCGCGCAGGTTTTGAAGGATTAAAAGCAGCACGTGCTATCGGCATGCTTTCCTACCGTCATCACGATACGTACGAACAAACGCAATCAGAAAAGAATAACGAAAAGTTAGAAGGCTATCGCGCTGCTACCTATCAACGATACCAGGGTGAAAAATTAGCCAACCGGTTTAATGCATTTACCTATTGGAATCTTTCACACATGATGGACAGCCAGAATGTTGGAAGAAATCGTATAAGCATAGAAGCGGCCTTGAAAACCATCAAAGCAAAAACATTGGTGGTGGGTATTGATACCGATATTTTGTTTCCATTAACGGAGCAGAAATTCTTAGCCGGAAATATTCCAAATGCCCGACTTGAAGTAATGACTTCACTTTATGGGCATGATGGTTTCTTAGTAGAGTTCGAACAATTAAGTGAACACATTCGAAAGTTCTTCGAAGAAGATCTGGCGAGTATAGAAATTAAAAACAAAGTGAATTGACAAATTCAAAAGTTACCGGTTTCCGGTTGCCATATACCGGTAACTGGAATCCGGAAACCGGTAACAATAATCTAGATATTAAAAGTATAAACAATAACATCCATGTCATTCGAAAGTAACACAACACAACATCGTCATCTTAAACTAGGTTTATTCGGATTTGGATGTGTAGGCCAGGGCTTATATCACGTGTTGGAAGAAACACCCGGTATAAAAGCAGAGATAAAAAAAATCTGCGTAAAGACTAAAAATAAAACCAGACCCTTTGCGGAAGATTTGTTCACGTTCAACAAAGAAGAAATTCTGAATGATCCTGAAATAGATGTAGTCGTTGAATTAATTGACGATGCCAACGCGGCATTTGAAATTGTAAAGACAGCATTACAAAATGGTAAGGCCGTAGTAACCGCTAATAAAAAAATGTTAGCGGAGCATCTTGAGGAAATCTATCAATTGCAGCAGCAATATGGAAAGCCTGTTTTGTATGAAGGATCGGTATGTGGAAGTATACCGATTATCCGTAACCTCGAAGAATATTATGATAACGATTTGCTTGCTGGTATAGAAGGTATCTTCAACGGATCAACCAATTACATTCTCACCAAAGTTTTTGAAGAAAAGAAAAGCTATGCCGATGCACTTCAAAAAGCACAAGAGCTTGGCTTTGCAGAATCTGATCCAAGTTTAGATGTAAAAGGTTTTGATGCAAAATTCAAATTGGTTATTGCCATCATGCATACTTTTGGAGTTTTTGTAAAACCCGAAGAGGTTATCAACATTGGCATCGACCGCATCTCTGATCTGGATTTAAAATTTGCCCGCGACAATAACTACGGTATCAAATTGATTGCCCGCGCATTTAAAATTGGCGGTCAGGTTTTTGGTTTTGTTGCTCCTCAGTTTATTGAAACTACGCATCCGCTTTATGCTGTGCGCAATGAGTATAATGCAGTGCAGGTACAAAGTGCGTTCGCAGAACAGCAACTCTTCGTTGGCAAAGGTGCTGGAAGTTACCCAACCGGTTCGGCCGTTCTAAGTGATATTTCGGCTCTTACCTATGATTATCGCTATGAGTACAAGAAACTTCATCAACCACACGATCTGAAGTTTTCGAATAAAATTTTCATGGAAGCTTTTGTAAGCTTTGATCTGGGAACGCCTATTACCATCAGCGACTTTGAAGAATTTCAATCCGGTTATGCTGCCAATGGCAAGCAATACATGGTCGGTAAAGTAAGCTTGGAAAAACTAAATTCCTGGTCAAAGATTGATGGTGTTGGTATCATACTCGCACCCAATGCCGCGCTGATTCCGCAAAAGGAAACTACACCGGTTAAGGAACTGGCAGTTGCGTAGGGTTTTGAGTTAATGGTTAACGGTTAATAGTGAATGCATTACGGCATTTCAACCGCTTAACCATTAACTATTAACGGATAACTGCAAACTCCCCGGTGGTGTAAAAAACCCATCGTTTCATACTATTTATACAGGTAGGTCAATATATTTGTAGCCGTTAAATGTATTACCTATGGTTATTCTTTCTTCCATTGCCGCCTTCACGATTATAATCCTGCTGCTGGTTTTCATGCTGATTCTGGCGCAAATGAAGCTGGTTCAATCAGGACCTGTGAAGATTGTAATCAATGGAGAGAAAACGATTACCGTTTCTGCCGGCAGCTCCCTACTTTCTACTTTAGCGAACGAGAAAATATTTCTTCCATCAGCGTGCGGTGGTGGTGGCACATGCGCCATGTGTAAATGTGTGGTTGAAGCTGGCGGTGGCGATGTATTGCCAACAGAACAAGGTCACTTAAGCCGTCAGGAGAAAAAAGAAAACGTCCGTCTTGGCTGCCAGGTTAAGGTAAAACAAGATTTAACTATCCGTATTCCTGATGAAATTTTTGGTATTAAGAAATGGGAATGTGAAGTGGTTTCAAATTATAACGTATCGACTTTCATAAAGGAATTTGTTGTAAGACTTCCTGAAGGTGAGACGCTGAACTTCGAAGCAGGCGGATACATTCAAATTGACGTACCTACTCTTACCGCTGATTTCAGCACAATGAACATTGCTCCTCACCCTGAATTGGGTCATAAGCCAGACGTATTCCAGTCAGACTGGGATAAATTTAAGTTGTGGGGTTTAAAGATGAAAAATGAAGAGCCAATCTTCCGTGCGTATTCAATGGCCAACCATCCTGCAGAAGGTAATATTGTGATGCTTAACATTCGTGTGGCCACACCACCATGGGATCGTGCTAATAACAAATGGATGGATGTGAATCCGGGTATTTGTTCTTCTTATATTTTCTCGCGCAAGCCTGGCGATAAGGTAACAATCTCTGGCCCTTACGGGGAATTCCATATTAACAAGACACAACGTGAAATGATTTACATTGGAGGTGGTGCCGGTATGGCTCCGCTTCGTGCTCAAATCTTCCATCTGTTCCATACTGAAAAAACGAACCGAAAAGTTTCATATTGGTATGGTGGTCGTTCGAAAAAAGAACTCTTCTATGTGGATCAGTTCAGAAAGATTGAGAAAGAGTTTCCTAATTTTCAATTCAACATTGCCCTTTCAGAACCTTTACCAGAAGATAACTGGAAAGTGAAGAAAAGTCTGGAGGATAAAGATGCTGATGGATACATTGGGTTCATCCATCAATGCTTAATGGATAACTATTTAAAGAATCATCAATCGCCTGAAGACGTAGAGTATTACCTCTGCGGACCACCATTAATGAATGCAGCAGTATTGAAAATGCTGGATGATATGGGCATTCCGAAAGAGAATGTGAGATTTGACGATTTCGGAGGATAAGTCCTTTTTATTGGAAAGATTGCAAAAAAGGTCAACCTCAACGGTTGACCTTTTGCTTTTTAAGCGCTTTTGTTGTAGCTATAACAATCGATTGCAATCTGTGAAGAAAATTATCTCAATAGTGTTCCTCATTATGTTCCTCTTCAATGTGGGTGGATACTATATTGTATTCTGGGCATTACACTCGCAAGCCAAAAGCGAACTCTTGCACCGCCTCGATGCTGACCAATATGCCTCATCTGACACAGAGGTTTTGAGTATTCCACTCTCCCTTCCCTACCCATTACAACAGGATGACGGATATAAGCGGGTTAACGGAGAATTTGAATATCAGGGATCATATTTCAATGTCATAAAACAGAAAATTGAAAACGATACCTTGTTTTTGGTTTGCATAAAGAACCATCAGGAAAAGAAGTTGGTGAGCAAGATGAATGAATATTCAAACCTGATGAACAACGTGCCAGCCAGCACCAAACATACCATTGACCTTTTCGGGAAACTTTTTAAAGATTATAATTCAATTCACTTTGCTTGCAGCTTCAGCAATGAAGGCATGAATCTTAGTGTCTGCTACACATATCTTCACCTTGCATTACCTACGCAAGATTATCCGATCATCTCTCCTCCGCCTCAGGTTTAGTAAATCTCTTTTTAAGATGCATTGGTAGTGTTGCTGTTCTTACAAACACCATGTTACGGTCTTTGAAGCTACAATGCTTGCATCTATTCAATTCATTTACATTTTACTAAACATTATCATTTCATCAATATGAAAACACGTCTACACTTTTTAATACTTACTATAATCTTATTCTCTGCCTCGTATTTTGATGTCAATGCACAGGGTTGTGTTGCTGTTCGTCAAATGGGTGGCGTTAATCCATTATCCATTAGTGGATACACACTTCCTAAAGGAGAATTTCAAATTGGAACGGGCTATCGTTACTTTCATTCATTCCGTCACTTTGTCGGCACGGAAGAACAAACTCATCGTCAAACAACTGGTGGAGGTCACGATGCTAATGGTAAAGAACTTGGCAATGCAGTAAACATTTACTCGCACGCCATAGACTTCAACGCATCATATGGAATTACAGATCGGCTTCAAGTAAGCATGTTCATACCGTTCGTTCACAATGAACGTTCACAGGTATTGCGACAAACGGCTCCTACTGTAGATACTTTCCGGTATAGCGTCTATGCACACGGACTTGCTGATATTCGTTTTAATGTAAGCTATTGGATGTTCGATCCGAATAAAGCTTCAAGAGGAAATCTATTGATTGGTCTCGGACTAAAAACAAACTCAGGAAGTTATACTGTTAAAGACAATGCTCCACAAGCAAATGGTACAACTGCTAACGTTATGATGGATCAGGCGATTCAACCGGGCGATGGTGGTGTTGGTTTCTCTATCGAAATGCAAGGATTTGTTAAAATGTATAAAGGCCTCTATGGTTTTGCGAATGGTTATTATTTATTTAATCCAAGAGAATCGAACGGAAGTTATAAGTCAGCTCCAACCGTGGTGAAAGATGAAGAGGGTAATGTTTTAGGAACGCTAACGGGTTATAACCTCTATGCCTCTCCTGATCAATATTTTGTTCGTGCTGGTTTTATGACAACCGTTGGTAAAGCAAAGAGTCTTACTTTATCATTAGGTGGAAGATTTGAAGGCATTCCTGCATACGATGCATTGGGTGGTCAGGTAGCGTATCGTAGACCAGGTTATGTGATCGCGATTGAACCAGGTGTTACATACAGTCGCGGCAGACATAGTGTAAGTCTATTTGTTCCCTTTAACATTGTGAGAAATCGAATTCAGAGTGCGGCTGATATCGCCAATCAGGATTTAAAGAATTCAGTTATTACTGATGAATCTGAAAAAGTTCATGTCCAAGGTGATGCGGCCTTTGCTGACTATTCTATCAGCGTAAACTACAGCTATAGACTTGGTAAACTCTTCAATAAGAAACAAGGTAATCTTACACCTCAAAAAGTATTTTAAATCAACCGGTTTTTGATTCATAAAAAGTAATCTCAAAAAGGAGTGTTGCACAGCACTCCTTTTTTTGTTCGTTACAGATTGCATTTTCAGCATGCCTGAGAATATCTACTCAACACTGTGAATTTTATTTTTTTAAGCCCATTAAATATTGTGTAAATCCCAATTAGTAAAGGAGAGTAGTAAAACGGAACCCGACTAAAGTACGCATGTATTCATCTGCCCTCGCATCCATCATTCGTAGAGTATCACTGCTACCCACCGACTCAACTTAGAATTAAAAAATGTTTTCTTTATACTTTACATCTCATAAAACAGACCCTCTTATGAAAAAACTAAATCATTGGATTTACGCATTTATTCTTTTCTTATCCGTCATTGCAATGGGTTGTGGTGGAAGCGATTCTGATACTCCAGAAGCGCAAGGAGATGGTATATTTACTGCAACCGTAGGAACCACAGCCTTTACCTCCAGTACGAGCGAAGCAAAAGCTGTTCACACAAAAGGATTTGGAGGAGGAGACCAGTACGCCTTTTATGTGGTAGGATATGATAAGACTACCAAACGCATGATTAATTTCACTGTTTTATCTGATGTTGAACACACATCTGGAGTATTTTCAATTACACTGGTTAGTGCTAACCAAGCATACTATTATGAAAATAAAGATGCAGCAAATGAAGCTGTTTGGATATCACCAGATGCCAGTAACCTGGATGTCGATCTTTCACATGGATCCGTTACATTAACGGAGATAACTTCCACCCGAGCCAAGGGTACCTTTAACATCACTACCTATAAAATAGGGGAACCTAATCGTGAAATTACCGATGGCTCCTTTGATGTTCCATTAAAGCGGCAAGGTTTTTAATTGTTTTCATATATTACTTGAATACTTTTCTGGTAAAATCCTATCCTGCTTTGGCTTTAAATAAAAATCAGAACAATTGTTAATACAACCCCTGCTAAGGCAAAGTACAGACCTTTTTTGAACGTGCTGGTTCCAGGTAGAAACATCCAAAACGATGACACAACAAAAAACAAGAGAGACAACCCAAAAAATATATTCAGAAAAAACAAGGGACTCTTCGTATTTGCCTTGTGGAGATGTTGCAGTTTATCAGCGAAATATGCCATCTCCATTGCAGAATAATTGGCAACACCTGATGCTGTATTATATGTGCCCTGCTTAAAACGGATAATGTCCCCTTCGTGCTTTTCAACTGTAATATTTCGAATTCGCAATTCTCGACCTAATTCTTCACTACTCAGGTTTGGCTTTAATTGTTTCTCAATTTGTTTCTCACTTTTTAAAAAATCAGTGTCTCTGAAAATTAATGTGATGCCACTAATCGCGTAGACCGCCATGATGCCCGCTAAGAAAAAGCCCAGGTAACGATGATAGACCCGCATGTTGTTTGTCTTACTCATATACTTTATTGGTTTTAAATACTTTATGTGTGATTATTCTACTATTTGCAATAGTTAGACATCCGTCCTTCTTATTTTATTCCAAACTAACTAAAAATATTTGTGATCATTTATGCCTACCCTTAAATGTATTTACGGGCGAATCAAAACAGTTAAGTTAAATTTTATCTGATTGGGAATAAATATCGAATGAAGGTTGTCTAAAGAGAAAACAAAACATGAAAACATCAATCAGTATACTTATCATGCTCATTATCTTTCTATCCACTGGTAATGCACAAACAGCCGGAGA
>ENA-UOWO01007850-UOWO01007850.1-activated-sludge-metagenome-genome-assembly--contig:-NODE-7850-length-10432-cov-7.067939_pt1 | contig 10432 bp, 10 predicted proteins | sample MGYA00238148_ERZ761564 | MGnify/ENA primary metagenome ERZ761564 (study PRJEB28885, sample SAMN05720194) | activated sludge metagenome | isolation source: Anaerobic digester | place: USA...
GTTTTTTCGATAACCTTTCCGGTTTCGGAAGAAATACTTCTGATCTATTGTCTAAGATCATAACAGAGTCGAGTTTTACTCAGAGAGAGCTGTATTCTAATGATGTGGACGTAATGAGGACGATCAAAGGTGTTATCGGGTTAAATGGTATAAATTTGGCAGCAAGCCAAGCTGATTTGTTAGAGAGGAGTATCGTTGTTGAGATGGAACAGATAGATCCTGACAATAGAAGGTCAGAAAAGTCATTAAAGGCGGAATTTGATCAGGTGAAAGGTAAAATATTGGGTGGAATATTGACGCTATTGTCTTCCACACTAAAAAAATATCCAGAGATAGATCATGATACAAATATACCTAGGATGGCGGATTATGCGCTGTATGGCGAGGCCATGTCTCAGGCGTTGGGGAATAAACCTGATTATTTTAAGACGGTATACTGGAAAAATATTAACGAGACGACTGAGAAAGGCCTTCAAAGCAATATCGTTGCGTCGGCAATTTTGGAATTTTTATCTAAAACTCCTGAGTGGTCTGGTACAGCTACTGCGTTGTATGAAATTCTGAGTGACGTGGCAGTTATGAATAAGATTATACCGGGTCGCACATACAAATGGTGGCCACAAGAGCCAAATAAGCTAAGCGAGCAAATCAACTTAGTTAAACCAATGCTTAGGTTGAAAAATATTGAAGTTACTGGTCAAAGAACTAGCACTGAAAGAACAGTAAGGCTCATTAATAAAGATTTTTCGATCAAAGCTGAAAACATGAATCAAATCATTCCTTCAACTTCTACTCAGTTAAGCATTGTTAGATCCAAATCTTCTTTGGAGGTAAACGGCTATGATGCAAGTGAAGCCGGCGAAGCTCCTCCAGAGGATGCTGAATTGGACTCCGAAGATATTCTTGATCAAATTGATTTCTAGTTATGAATTCCATACCAGCCGACAATTTATATCATGGGACTACCCACGATGAATTCGTTGATTCGGCCGCCAAGCAGTTGGCTGGTATGGTTTTCGATCTGTGGCTCGAATATGTGGATAAAGAAGACAAACAAGACAAACAAGACAAACAAGACAAACAAGAGGCTCTTCTTTTGGGGAATGGTGGTGTATAATAACGTTTAATCTTAACTCAAAAACTATGTCTAATACACAAGAATTAGCGATTATTTATTGTCGTGTTTCAACGACAAAACAGGCACAGCAGAATGAAAGCATAGAAATTCAGGAAAAGCTGTGTAGGAGTATCGCAGAAAAAAAGGGGATCAAGGTGGTGAAGGTTTGGCGTGATTCATCATCTGGGCGTAAGGAAGATCGTCCAGTTTTGGAAGAAATATTCGAGTATATCAAAAAATTTGGTCAACCTATTCGTTACTTGATATTTCGTGATATTGATCGGCTGACAAGAGGGGGTAGTAACAAGTACAATGTAATAAAAACCCATTTTACCAAATTGGGGGTTGAATTGGTTGATTCGTATGGCCTTATCCAGGCGCGCGTTAATACGTTGAGTCATTTGGGATTTGAGTACGATTGGAGTGTTTATACACCTAGTGAAATGGCGGAAACAATGAAGGCTGGCGCTTGTGGTGATGAAGTGCGTAATATTCTAACGCGGATGATTGGGACAGAGGTTGAGCTGGTGCAGAAAGGTTATCATATTGGTGACAGCAATGACGGTTATATTAACCAAAAGGTATTCATGGAGGGAGGGAAGAAGAATATTATGGTTCCAGATCCGATGCGTAAAGATTTCTATCTCACCATGTTCAATATGAGAGCGAGTGGTGAATTCACTGATGAGGAAATAGTGACCAAGGTTAACGCTATGGGTTTCAGATCGCGTATTGTGAAGAGGTGGAATCTCTCACACACTGAACAGGTGGGAGAAAAGGGCGGCGTACCCCTAGATGTTAAGCAGTTACAGAGGATAATACAGCGTCCTATCTATTGCGGGGTGATTGTGCGCAGGTGGAGTAATTATAAGCCCGTAAAGGCCAAATTTGAGGGTCTGGTGAGTGTTAATGTCTTCAATCAGGCTAATCGAGGTAAGGTCTTCGTTTCGGTAAAAGAGGATGGTGGTCTTGGTATCCTATATGACTACCATCCGGAAAAGATTAGAGACCACAAAAACAAGTATGCTTCCGTGTTTCCCTACAAAAAGATCGTTATGTGTCCTTTGTGCAAGAAACCATTTACGGGTAGTTTCTCTATAGGAAAATCAGGCGGAAAATTCCCGTATTATCATTGCAGTCGAGGGCATAAATATTTAGGGGTGCCAGTTGCAAAGATTGAGTCAAAGGTGCAGGACATCTTAAGTGGTATGGTGTTTACGAAAGAACTGAAAGCCAGAGCGCTAGCATACTTACGTTCAGAGTGGATAAATAAACAAAAAAATAATTCTCAATCGTTTTCCAAAGTTGAAACGAATATCAAAACATTGGAGGATGAAAGAGATCAGGCTATTGCCACTTGTATTCGAGTCTCCAATCCGTCCATCATAAAGGGGATTGAGGAAAGGGTGGAGGAGATTGAAAACCAAATCAGAAAAGCGACTGCGGAACTAGAAGCAACAAAGTTAAATGTGAGGAGTTTTGAAGAGTTTTCGAAATTTGCCGAAACTTTTTTCGAACACCCTGCCAAATTAGTCAATTCTACTGTCAACATAAAGAAAAAACAAGCGTTGTTCTCGCTTGTTTTCTCCAGACCTCCTACATACGACGAAATTAGTTTTGGAACACCAGAATTTTCGCCAATTGTAGAGGTATTACGCAAATCACAGACTAGTGATTCGCAGGTAGTGACCTGGCTGGGATTCGAACCCAGGACCGCTTCCTTAAAAGGGAATTGCTCTACCAGCTGAGCTACCAGGCCGTTCAAAAAGTACGGGGTATATGATATACTGAATTCAGGCCAAAGTCAAGTCAACTGTGAATAATTGGTTTTAATTAATAAAAATATGACAATAGATCAGAAACATTTAGCCAAAATCCGCAAGGTTTTGAACGATTATGGGGCGACTCGGCTCGCCATCATGGGTCTCGCGAATGATGCTCTCCACCATGCCAAACGGGCAATTTTTGCGTTGCATCGGGACAATATTGTCGAAGCTAACGAAAGAATTACGGCGGTGGAGGATAAATTAAAAGAGATTGCCACCAAATATGGAAAAGAAGATCGGACATACGACGAAGGTGCGTATCGGGCGGCGATCGAGGAATATGTGGAAGCAAAAATATTTTTGGCTTTTGTCAGGGGGGAGAAAATTGGCGAGGTCAGTGGTTTTGGAATTGATTCGGAAACTTATGTGGCCGGTCTGTCTGATTCGGTTGGGGAAATGTTGCGTTTCGCGATTCGAGCGGCGACTCGGCGTGATCTCCAGAGTGTGGTACGGGCGGCCACGACGGCTGATGATGTCTTGGCAGAAATTATGGAAATGAATTTGACGAGTTATTTGCGCAACAAGGCGGATCAAGCCAAACAGTCTCTGCTCAAATTAGAGACAATATTATTTGAAGCGAAATTACGTTTGGAATAGAATATTTTTTGACAAAACAAAACCACATCTAAAGTATTGTATATGAAAATGAAAAAAGGATTGAGAAAAATTTTTCCGCGTTGGGTTTTTGATTTGCGGCATTTTTTCATTGCGTCTCGAGCGGCGCGGCAGTATCGACATCCATCGCGAGAATTATTCGTGATCGGCGTCACTGGGACGAGCGGTAAATCCACGACGGTAGATTTCATCAGACAAATGTTGATTCAGGCTGGTTTCCGGGCCGGCTCGCTTTCGACGGTCGATTTTCACATTGGCGGTATGGCTGAGATCAATAGTTACAAAATGACAATGATCGGTGGCGATTTCATCCAGCGTAAATTGCGGGAAATGGTCGAGGCAGGTGTCGAAGTTGCTGTAGTCGAGACATCTTCCGAGGGAATTTTGCAATATCGGCATCGATTTGTGGAATATGACATGGTAATTCTGACCAACCTGTATCCGGAACATATTGAAGCGCACGGTGGTTTCGCCAATTACAAAAAAGCCAAAATGAAATTGTTTGCGCATACAGCTGGTTTGTTCCGCAAACCGACGACGGGTAAATTACAACGCTTCGTCTCGCTGTTTGGTGAGAGAATTGATAAGATTGGGATTGTGGGTGCGAGTGATCACGCGGCTGATTTTTTACAGTATGATTTGGATTTGAAGAAAATTTTTGGTGAGAAAAATAATTTGGCAGACATAAAAAATACCGACGAACAGATAATTTATTCGGATGTTTCCGTCACAGCCACCGGTTTGGATTTCAGTTTAAACGGAGAAAAATGCCACGCGTCTCTGCTCGGTGAACACAATGTTCACAATATCACTGCCGCGGCACTTGCGCTCTCGTCTCTGCGTGTGCCAATGGAAAAAATTCGTAATTATATTTCTCATTTACATGGCGTTCCTGGGCGTCTAGAAAAAATTTCCGAAGCGGACGTTCATGGATTTCAAGTAATTGTAGATTACGCTTTTGAACCGATTGCCGTCGCGGCGCTATATCGTTCGATTTCTACTGTTCCACACCAGCGGATTATTCATGTCTGTGGTTCAACTGGCGGTGGTCGTGATGTGGCGCGACGTGAACCCCTCGGTCGATTGATCGGGGATATGGCCGACGTTGTTTTCGTCACGAATGAAGATCCATACGATGATGACCCACAGTTGATTATTGATGATGTGGCACGGGGTGTTTTGAAATCTGGCAAACAAATCAATAAAGATGTATTCAAAATCACCGATCGCCGTGAAGCGATTGAAAAAGCTTTGAAAATGGCGGAGCCGAACGACCTCGTCCTCATCACCGGCAAGGGTTCAGAACAGGGTATGTGTATCGAGGGCGGAAAAATAGTTCCGTGGGACGATCGAATGGCGGTGCGGGAGATTTTGGAGTCTATTTGAATGAGGGATGGGTTTCATGATACAATATTCACATGGCCGACAGACAGAAATCAAAATTGGTTAAGTTTTTTAATTCGCGTGCTTTTCTGGTCGTGATTTTTGTGGCTGGGATTTTGGTATTGGTAGGCTACGGACGAGCATATTATCGCGATTACAAAATTCGCCATGAAATTATTTCTCTCCAGCAAGAAGTGCGCCGTCTCGAGAAAAAGAAACTGGAAACCCTGTCTATTTTGAATTATGTTTCGAGTCCTGATTTCGTCGAAGAGAAAGCACGACTCGAGTTGAATATGCGCAGGCCGGGGGAGCAGGTTCTCGTCATACCGGAGGTCTCAGTATCGACTACGGTCTCAGATATACAGGTGGAGGAGCTGGGGAAAAAGTACTTGAACAATCCTATCAAATGGTGGTATTATTTCACTGATTCAAAGTCGCGGCTGAAGGGTGATTAGACACCCTCACTGTCGTGGTTTTAATTTATTAATAATTTCTTGTCATAAATATGTCAGAAGAAAACAAAAATATCTCTGAGTCCGCCGGTGGGTCTGAGAAAACCGTCGATGCTTTGGTGAAAGAAGTGGAGAATTTGGGAAGTGTTGACACAAAGATCGAATCAGTTACGACAAAAAAGCCTAGTTCGGCACGGATGTTTATCTACGCTTTGCTGGGGGTGGTAGTCCTCGCTATTTTAGTGACTTTAGGTGTCGGCGTTCGTCAGGCGTATGCGCTTTCGACCAATGCTTTCTCGAGAACTATCGCTCGAATTGTTAATTTGACAGCCGCGCGAGTCAACGGCGTTCGGATTTCATATAGCGCTTACGTGGATGATTTGAAGGCTGTGAAGACCTACTACGCTTCCAAAGGTGCCGCCGCTCAATATACTGACAGTGATTATTCCGCCCAAGCCATGCAACATCTCATGATCAATGCTCTCGTAGAATCGAAAGCAAAGGTTTTTGGTGTGAAAGTTTCGAAGAGTGAAATTGAAGAAGCCAAAAAACAAATGTTAGCCCAATTCAAAGACGAGAGTGAATTAAATACAGAATTGAATAAAACTTACGGCATGGATTTCGATGGCTATATCAAAAGAATCATTGAACCTGCCTTATTGCAACGTAATTTGGCGACCGTGTTCGCTACGAGCACTGTCGAAGAAGGCAAGGAATTCATGAAAGAAGAAGTGAACGCTCGGCATATCTTGATTGTGAAGGATGACAAAATCAAAACTGATGCGGCTCTAAAATACAAAGCGGAACAAATCATCAAAGAGTTGAAGGGTGGAGCAGATTTCGCGAAGTTGGCTGAGAAATACAGCACCGATAGCAGTAAAGACAATGGCGGCGATCTCGGCTGGTTCGGTCGTGGACAAATGGTGCCGGAATTCGAGAAAGCGGCTTTTGCGCTCGAACCTGGCAAATATACCGAAACACCGGTGAAGACTGATTATGGTTTCCACGTCATCAAATTGGAAAGTAAGAGAATGGTGCGTGATTTCGAGGCCTATATGAACGAGACTTTGAAGAACGCCAAAATCAACGTGTATATTCCAGTAAAAAATCCGTTTGCAGAATTACAACAGACGACAGATGCTAGCGAAACGGAGACAACAACGTTAGAAAAATAATCAAAAGGGGCCGCGCGAGCGGTCCTTTGACGCGGGATTAGTACAATGGTAGTATGCATGCTTCCCAAGCATGAGACGCGAGTTCGATTCTCGTATCCCGCTCAAAACCGTAAATCAATCTTTATCTTTATGCCAAAAGTGAATATCAAAACAAACAAAGGAAATATTGTGGTTCAATTATATGTAGAGGATGCGCCGAAGACGGTAGAAAATTTTCTCACTCTGGTGAGGAAGGGTTTCTATGATGGGGTTATTTTTCATCGCGTGATAAAGGGCTTTATGATTCAAGGCGGTGATCCGACGGGTACCGGGCGCGGTGGTCCGGGGTACAAATTTGCGGATGAATTGAATTCGGAAACATCTTCATACAAACGGGGTTATGCGCGCGGAACTTTGGCGATGGCGAATGCTGGCCCAGATACAAATGGCAGTCAATTTTTTATTATGCATGTGGATTATCCTTTGCCACACGCTTATACGATTTTCGGGAGCGTTGAGCAGGGGATTGAAGTGGTGGATGCGATCGCGTCTAGTGCGGTGGACGCGGACGATCGGCCACTTGAGGATGTGACGATGGAGAAGGTTGAAGTGGTTGGGTAACCGAAGTCGAAGTAGATCACAAAAAGACACTCGGTTTTTTTCGGGTGTTTTTTTATTAGCGTCTTATTGACATTGGGGATGTTTTTACGATAAAATAAGGTTATTATTTTAGTACTTAATCATATAATTTGTGTTTAAATAAAATTATGAATGAAGATCAAAAACCTACACCAGCAGTCGACACAAATTCCATCCCCACCCCAGATGTTTCAGTCATACCCGCCGCCGTCAATATCTCGACTTCTCAAATCACAGAAACAAACAATCCAGCAATTAGAAAAAATTCGGTCATCAATTCAGCGCTTTTTCCGCTAATCGCATTTTTTCTCATCGGCCTTGTCTATATGGCCGTGTATGCGTACCTGAAACCCGTCGCGACGGATATTGTAAATACGACTATCGCCAAAATATTCAAAAATTACGGAATGTATTTCGGTTGGCTTTTCGCCTTGATTTCCATGATCGCTATGTATGTTTTGTATTTGGTGAAAAAGATTGTCCGTCTTGGAAAATTTCAAATCGTCAATTCGATAATTTTACTGGCTTCTCTCATGCCTTGGTATATGCTCGCGGATGAGCTACTTCATCATGAGAAACGTTATACCGACATTGGGCGGGGTTTGATTACTTATGTGGGGGCACCGTTGTATTGGATGGTTTGGATTGTGGCAGGGTTTGCATTACTTTGGTTCACGGTTGTTCTCTTGGTCAAATTATTAAAAAAGAAAAATCTTGCAAGCAAAACTATTTTGATTCTTTTCATAATCACCGCTCCGGTGTTATTGACAGGTTGTGTCGGTGATATTATGGGTATTGTATGTGATTTTTTACCGGACGCTGATCACTGTTTGCAAGGGGCGGCGGTACAGGAGGGTGATGATTCGGGCTGTGAGAAAATCTCTGGTGAGAAATTTAAGGATGTCGGTTCCAATCCACCACGCGATAAATGCTATTTGCAAATCGCAGAAAATACGGGCAATTTGGAAGCGTGTAAAAAGATTAAAGGCGGTCCAATGTCGTATGACAAAGATGAATGTATTTTGAATACCGCTTTGGCTTATGAAAATCCGGCGGGTTGTAAAATGCTCTCAGGTGCGAATAAAAGTAAATGTTTGGCGGAATTCGGCGCGCGAACCACATATGACAAAGTTTTGGCAGTGGACGATCAGATCCAGACGATCAAAGATTATTTGAAAAACGGTTCAGATCCTGATTTGGAAAAACAATTAAAAGGTCTCGAAGAAAAACGCACAGACATGCTCGGAGTGATGACCAAAAATAATCGAGCGGAATATGAACGCCAAAGCGATCCGATGAACCGAGAAATTATTGGTGATTTCGCGGTGGGTGAAATTGATAGTGCGACAAAGGAAAAATTACTGGCATTCAATACCTCGCTAAAAAAACAGGGTTTGAATTTGACGAGTGAGCAATATGAAGCCTTTAAGGATTATTATAAATTCGTCAACGATCCGGACAATGATATTGAAAAAATGAAAGACAGCGAAATCATCAAGGACCGATGGAATGAGAAATTGGGCAATGTCGTCGAGGCGATGAAATTTTGGAAATCAAATAATACAAGTGCAGAAGAAGCGGCTGATTTGCAATTGCGTTTCTATGAACGAATGCTTGAGAGACAGGCGGCGATCGCACAGGGAATGACGGAATTGCAACAGGATGTGGATCGTAATATGAACATGGTGATTGAGGCCGGTAAAGATAAAGCGAAAGATATTTTGAAGGACAAAGTAATTGAAGGCTTGTTTGGTGAAATTACCGGTAAGACAGTCGGTTGGACGACGGCTGTATTGGGAGAAGCCATTGATACCGTGAAAGCTGAGGCAAAATCAGCCGAGTTTCGAGGTTTAGTCGGGGCGTATAATTCTGGAATGTCCGAAGAATTAGGAAAATTCAAGGGCGATGTCGAACGCGCTCATGCTGAAGTCGTGAAGAAATTGATGGCTGATCCATATACATATGCGAATGGCAATTCTTTTGCAAAGTATGGAAATTTGATTGAGAACAAAGATTGTGACGGTTCGAATCCGCATTGTTTGAATAAGGAAGTTTTTTGGAAAGCGATGAAGAAATCATATAAATATCAACATGGTCAAACTAATTAAAATATTTATGTATACAAAACTTATTGGTTTGGTATCGCTAATTCTTTTGCTTGGCGCAGGTTGTAGTGAATTACCGAAAGATCAGCAGATGGATTACGAAAATGACATCAAACCGCTTGTCGCAGAATCGGCAGGCAAGAGTTTGGTGCGGGGGAGTTGTAATATGATCGAATCCGACAGTCACTGCATTGATTATCACGGTTCTCTGTGGAATGAGGAGCAGATGAGGTTGAATTGTCAGGGTGGTGGGGTATTCAGTCTAAATGGCTGTCCGTATTCCGAAAATGGCGGTTGTTTGTCGGGTGAGGGTACTGTGGCAGAGACCGTATTTTGGTCATACGATGAGGGCAATAATCCAATCAGTGGTGAACAGTTACAATTTGAAATAAAGGCCTGCAACGCCGTTCTGGCGTCGAAATGGGTCAAACCAGACGATCTGCTGAAGAAATAATCGTACATTTAGCGAAAAATAGCTCAAATCGGGCTATTTTTTGGTACAAGCGCTTGACAAGTATGATTTGTTAATGTAAAATTAACCGTTGTTCGTTTTTTTGTGTGTAAGCTGGCGCCTGGTTGTCTCCAGACACAGCTTCACCAAAACTGTAGGAGAAGAATTCGATGACGATGAATCAGCAGATCTTGGTCTTTCAGGTCGGTGGGCCGTTTGTCTTGCAAGAGGGAGCTCGGATGGGTCAGGTGATCTTCAGTACTGGGGCTCGGCAGTATGCTCTTCCGTTCGATGTAGTCGGTCACTTGGAAGAGTTCGTCACCGCCGTAGCTCGGCATCAGGGCTTCTCTGGTGATACGGGTAGAATTCGCGAGACCTTGCGGAGCCAGCTCGTGGTTCTTGCGAAGAGGTTCGAAGAACCGAATATGGCTGTCTCGACCCTTGATGATTTGGCAGGGGTCTTCGCTCGACAGATCCAGCCATCTTCTCGGGTAGCAGTGTCGGCCGGTTAGTTCTTTTACCTTTTCGTGTTTTGGTTGTATCCAGACACGAGGATGCTTTTTCACCCTTCGGGGTGATTTTTTTATTTGGGATTGACAATTGGTGTCAAATGTCATATCATATTCACGGTATTTATGCCGACCTAGCTCAGTTGGTAGAGCGACAGTATCGTAAACTGTAGGTCATGGG